>JAANMY010001008.1_pt1 | contig 34814 bp, 31 predicted proteins | sample 7279691 | NCBI WGS metagenome assembly JAANMY01 (sample SAMN14094543, study PRJNA606508) | bioreactor metagenome | isolation source: A lab-scale SPAN reactor treating ammonium-rich wastewater day 388 | place: Ireland: Galway | collected 2018-02-07
CGCTTCGATCGCGGTCTGCGGCATGCGCTCATGAATGGCGCGAATGCAGGCGGCATAGTGGCCTGCGCCCAGGTCGTCCAGGTCATCGCGGTCCACCGAAGTCAGCACCACGTATTTCAGCCCCATCAGCGCCACCGCATCGGCCACGTTGGCCGGTTCTTGGGGATCAAGCCAGCCGTGTGGGTTGCCGGTATTGACGGCGCAGAACTTGCATGCCCGCGTGCAGACCGAGCCCATCAGCATCAGCGTGGCCGTGCCGCGTCCCCAGCATTCGGTGATGTTGGGGCATTTGGATTCAGCGCACACCGTGTGCAGTTTGTGCGAGCGCACAATGTCCATCACCGCTTCGTATTTGGCCCCATTGGGCACACGGATGCGCAGCCAATCGGGCTTTTTCTCGGCATCGGCAATGGCGGCCAGGGCGTTGGGCTTCATGCCATCGAGCACCGCCTTGGTGCCTTCCGGGGTGACGATTTTGGAGCCCGAAGTGGGCCGTTGGCGGTGGATGGTAATAGTCTGTTCGCTCATGCTAAAAAAGCCCTTGGCTGCTGGGCAGCGGTCAATATCGTAAACCGGGCAAATTGTATCGACCCGGCCTGTGGGCTGGCGGGCGGGCGCTTGATTCCAGCAACCAGCGCGTGGGATGGCAGCGCCAGGAGGGCCGACAAGGCGGATGGCTGCACTAGGGTTTACGCTAGGAAAGCAAAAAATTGGGATGGATTTTGCTTCCTAGAATCATTCGATAAATTTGCAATTCAAAGAAGGAGACAGCTATGACCGCCTTGCTCGATGCCATTCGCAGCAAAACCGACAGTGCCTTGGCCAGTGGCGATTTAAGCCCCCTGGAAACCAGCGAAACGGTGGTGGAGCAAAACGGCTTGCGCTTTATCGTGCGCTGGGCCGAAGCCCTGGCCCGCAAGGATGCGGCCAAAGCCGCCGCCCCGGCCGCTGCGCCAGCACCTGCTGCCGGGGCCGATGCCGTGATCTTGCCCGGTGGCCCGCGCGACCCCAATTTCAATCCCTTTTTAAACCCCGACCCGGCCCTGACCGTGGGCCCCATCGGCACGCAGCACACCATCGTGCTGAATAAATTTCCTGTCTGCTTGCACCACCTGGTGCTGGCGCGGCGCGATTTTGCCGAGCAGCTCACCCCGCTGGAGCTGTGCGATTTTGAGGTGCTGGCACAGCTGCTCTGCACCCTGGGCGGCTTGGGCTTTTACAACGGGGGTGCCCCCGCCGGGGCCAGCCAGCGCCACAAACACGTGCAATGGGTGCCGGCCGAGCCCGGCAATGCCTCGCTGGCGCAACTGGCAGCGGGCTTGCCGGCCGATGCCCAACCGGGCGTGGTGTACCGCCACCCGGCCTTGCCCATGGCGCACGCTTTGCTCAAGGTGGATGTCGGCTTGGGTGCAGACCAGAACGCCAGCGCTGCCGCCATGCTGGCCGCCTACCACCAGGCACGTGCCGACCTGGGGCTGGTGCCCGGGGCGGATGGCTTGCTGCCGTCGTTCAATATGCTGGTGGGCAGCGGTTGGCTGCTGCTGGTGCCGCGCAGCCAAGAGCACTTTGAAGGGGTGTCGATCAACGCCCTGTCGTTTGGCGGCACGATTTATGTGCGCCAGCCCGAGCAGGTGGAACTGATTCGCCAGACCGGCCCGCTGCAGGCCCTGGGCCGCGTGGGGCGGACGCTATCCTAAAAAGATAGCTGTTGGCGCTTGTTTTTAGTCATAATTATTGAAAAACAATCAATAAACCAGGTTCTACAAGCGCCAGCAGCTCTTATTATTTTTGTGACCGACTGGCCCACACCCACAAACCCACCCCGGCCAGCACCATGGGCACGCACAGCCACTGCCCCATGCTCATGCCCAGCGAAAGCAGGCCCAGGAAATCATCGGGCTCGCGAAAGTACTCGGCCACAAAGCGCAGGCTGCCATAGCCCACTAAAAACGCAGCGGCCACCTGCCCGGTTTTGCGTGGCCCTTTGGCGTACCACCACAACAGGACAAACAGCAGCAAGCCTTCCAGCAAAAACTGGTACAGCTGCGAAGGATGGCGCGGCAACATGCTGCCGCTGTGCGGAAAAACCATGCCCCAGGGCAAGTCAGCACTGCTAAAGCGGCCCCACAACTCGCCATTGATAAAGTTGCCAATGCGCCCTGCGGCCAAGCCGGTGGGCACACACGGCGCGACAAAATCGGCCACCTGCAGCCACGGACGCTGGCGCGAATGGGCAAACCACAGCATGGCAGCAATCACACCCAGCAGGCCGCCGTGAAAGCTCATGCCCCCCGTCCAGACTGCAAAGATTTCCAGGGGATGGCTCAGGTAATAACCGGGTTTGTAAAACAGACAGTAGCCCAAGCGCCCACCGACAATCACCCCCAGCACCCCGAGAAAGAGGATGTCCTCCACATCCTTGCGGCTCCAAGACTGGTTGGCGGGCAAGTGGGCAAAGGCGGGGTGCTGCAAGCGGCGCAGCCCCAGCAGCATGAACAGGCCAAACGCTGCCAGGTACGTCAGCCCATACCAGTGCACGGCCAGCGGCCCCAGTTGCAAGGCCACGGGGTCGATGTGTGGGTACATCAGCATGGCACCGCCCTTTATGCTTGGGAGGGCTGAACGCTGCCCGCCGTGGTGGTGGTTGTGGTGGTAGCCGCTGCGCTGCGCTGGCGCACCGCTTCGTACAAGCACACGCCGCTGGCGACCGAGACGTTCAGGCTCTCCACCGCGCCGCACATGGGAATGTGGATCAGGCCATCGCAGGTTTTGCGGGTGAGTTGGCGCATGCCATCGCCCTCGGCCCCCAGCACCAGTGCCACAGGGCCGGTGAAATCGGCCTGAAACAAGCTTTGCGGGGCATCGCCACTGGTGCCGATGATCCAAATGTTGCGCTCTTTAAGTTCATTTAAGGTGCGCGCCAGATTGGTCACCATAAAGTAGGGCACGGTCTCGGTGGCCCCACTGGCCACCTTGGCCACGGTGGCGTTGATGCCAGCCGCATGGTCTTTGGGTGCAATCACGGCATGCACCCCAGCGCCATCGGCCACACGCAAGCAAGCGCCCAGGTTGTGCGGATCGGTCACGCCATCGAGCACCAGCAGCAAGGGGTTGCGCACGCCTTGGGCGGCCAAGTCATCGAGCAAATCGTCCAGTGAATGCTGCTGGGCCAGGGCTTCAACCCGCGCAGCCACGCCTTGGTGGCCATGGCTGCCGGCCAATTTGGCAATGCGCAGGGCATCGGCCTCGATCAAGCGCACGCCTGCCTCGCGGGCACGCTCTAAAAATTGGCGCATGCGGGCATCGCGCCGGGTCGCTTCGTAATAGACCTCCACAATGGTGTGTGGAGCAGTTTTCAGGCGAACGCCTACGGCATGAAAGCCAAACAGAACTTTAGGGGAAGACATAGGGGCCGGATTATCAGGCCTGCCTCGGTTGGCGGTGGTGCTGCCCGTGCATTTTTCCCTTGGTGCGGCCCTGCCGCCAAGGGCATAGAAAAATATGCCAACCCATATTTAGGGCATCGCTTACCCCCTACACTCGCGCGTTTTGATTGTTTTCAAACCTGCCCGGCTACCCGCTGGGCGGGCTTTTTTTGATTGGCACCCCCATCATGTTTCACCGTCCTTTGCTTGGCTGGCTGCAACGCACCAGCATCGTTACGCAAATTGTTATCAGCCTGGTTGCGGGCACCATCTTTGCCCTGGTCTGGCCCGATGCGGCCGCCCGCGTCGAAGTCCTGGGGACTTTGTTCATTTCGGCCCTGAAAGCGGTGGCCCCAATCCTGGTGTTAATTTTGGTGATTGCCGCCATCAGCAACCAACAGCCAGGCCAAACCACCCAGCTCAAGCCCATTTTGGGGCTGTACCTGGTGGGCACCTTGAGCGCGGCCATGGTCGCCGTGGTCGCAAGCATGGCGTTTCCCTCCACCTTGGTGCTCAAAGATGCCTCCACCGGCATGGCCGCCCCGGGTGGCATCAGCGAAGTGTTGCTGCAGCTTTTAAAGAACATGGTGGACAACCCCGTCAATGCGCTGCTGCACGCCAACTACATTGGCATTTTGGTGTGGGCCGTTGGCATGGGCATTGCCCTGCGCCAAGGGGCGGAGCACACCCGCCAAGTGTTGGCCGATTTCTCACACGGCATCACCTTGATCATTCAAGCCGTCATTCGTTTGGCCCCGGTGGGTATTTTTGGCCTGGTGGCTTCGACCATTGCCACCAACGGTACGCAAGTGCTGGCTGGTTATGCCCATTTGCTGCTGGTGCTGATCGGCTGCATGCTGTTTATTGCGCTGGTGGTTAATCCCGCCATCGTGTGGTGGAAACTTCGCCGCAACCCCTACCCGCTGGTGCTGATGTGCCTGCGCGAAAGCGGCGTAACCGCCTTTTTTACCCGCAGTTCCGCTGCCAATATTCCGGTCAATCTGGCGATTGCCCAGCGCCTGAACCTGGACCCCACCACCAGCGGCGTGGCCATCCCCCTGGGGGCCACGATCAATATGGCGGGCGCGGCCATCACCATCAGTGTGCTGACACTGGCCGCTGTGAACACCATGGGCATGGTGGTGGATGTGCCTACGGCAATTTTGCTGTGTGTGGTCTCGGCCGTTTGCGCTTGTGGTGCCTCGGGGGTGCCCGGCGGCTCGCTGCTGCTCATCCCTTTGGCCTGCTCGTTGTTTGGCATTTCCAATGATGTGGCCATGCAAGTGGTGGCTGTGGGCTTCATCATTGGCGTGCTGCAAGATTCGGCAGAAACGGCGCTCAACTCTTCGACCGACATCATCTTTACCGCTGCTGCTTGCATGGCCGACCAGCAGCGCAAAGCCTAATCACCGCTGCAGCCCGGCATGGCGCCGGGCCAGGGGCTGCCTATAAGGCCGCGTTAGAATCCGCAGTTTGTCCAAGTACTACTTCCTGCCCGTTTGAGAAAGATGGCCTATGCTGGAATCAATCCGCAAGCACTCCAAATTTGTGATGATTTTGCTGTTTTTGCTCATCATCCCTTCGTTTATTCTTGTTGGAATTGACAGCAACTACTTCTCTGGCTCCAGCCCCGTCGTCGCGCGGGTTGATGGCAAAGACATCACCCAAGACGATTGGGACAATGCCCATCGGATGGAAGCCGATCGCCTGCGTGCAGAGCAACCGGGCTTGGATGCCAAACTGTTGGATACCCCTGAGGCCCGCTATGCCACGCTGGAGCGGCTGGTGCGTGATCGCGTCTTTCAGGTTGCGGCACAAAAACTCCACCTTGCCGCCAGCGATGCCACGTTAGCCCGTGAATTACAAAAAATCCCGGCCATTGCCAATCTGCGCAAGGCCGATGGCTCTTTGGATACGGAAGGCTATCGCACTCTTTTGGCTGCCCAAGGCATGACCCCGGAGGGCTTTGAAGCCTCTGTGCGCCGAGACATCTCTTTGGGCCAAGTGCTGGGCGGGGTGATGAATTCCGCCTTGGCCACCCAGCCGATTGCTGATTTGGCTTTGGATGCACTGCAGCAGCGCCGTGAAATTCAACTCGCGCTGTTTGATACGGCCCGCTACAGCAACCAGGTGCAGCCCACCGATGCGGACCTGCAAGCCTATTACGAGCAGCACAAAACCCAGTACGAGCAGGCCGAGCAAGCCAGCATTGAATACTTGGTGCTGGATGTGCCAGCAGTGCGCGCACGCATCACCATCAATGAAGATGATTTGCGCACCTACTACAAAGAAAACGGCGCACGCCTGGCCGGGGTACAACAAGAGCGCCGCGCAAGCCATATCTTGATCAACGCTCCCAAAACCATGCCCGCCGCCGAGCGCGAGGCTGCCAAAGCCAAAGCCAATGAATTACTGGCCCAAGTCAAAGCCGAGCCGGCCAACTTTGCCAGCGTCGCCAAAACCCATTCGCAAGACCCAGGGTCTGCCCCCCAGGGCGGCGATTTGGGCTTTTTTGCCCGTGGTGCGATGGTGCCAGAGTTTGAAAAAATCGCTTTTTCCTTGAACAAAGGCGAAATCAGTGACGTAGTAGAGACCGAATTTGGCTACCACATCATTCAGCTGACGGATACGAAAGAGCCGACGATTCCCTCTTTTGACGCGCTGCGCCCCAAAATCGAAGAAACCCTGAAAGACCAGCAAGCCCAGCGCCAGTTTGCAGAAGCAGCCGAAAACTTTACCAACAGCGTGTACGAACAGTCCGAAAGCCTGAGCCCCACCGCTGAAAAACTCGGTTTGACAATACAGCGTGCCGACAATGTGCAGCGCATCCCTGGGCCCAACGCAGTCGCACCGCTGAACAACGAACGCTTCTTAGAAGCCTTGTTCTCCAGCGACAGCTTGAGCAACCAGCGCAATACCGATGCCGTCGAGTTCGGCAGCAGCCAGCTGGTGTCTGGACGCATCGTTGCCTATACCCCGGCCAAACAATTGAGCTTGGATGAAGTGCGCGATCAGGTGCGTGCCCAGTACATTGCACAAGAAGCTGCCAAGCTGGCCCAAAAACAGGGTGCGACTGAGCTTGCTGCCTGGCAGGCAGATGCCACCAAAGCGGATAAGCAGTTGCAGGCCCCGGTCGTGGTCTCCCGCGCTGAAACGCACAATATTTCGCCCACTGTGATCGCTGCAGCGCTGCAGGCACCGGTCAGCCAGCTGCCCGCTTTTGTCGGTGTGGATCTGGGTGCCGCAGGCTACGCGATTGCCAAGATCAACGCTGTTTTGCCCACTGAAGACAAGCCTAAAGAATTGTCCGAGATGGCTTTAATTCAATATGAACAACTACATAGCCAAGCCGAAGGCGCGGCCTACTACGAAATGTTGAAGAAGAAATTCAACGTTCAATTCAAAATTAGCAAACCTTAAGTGAACAATTTCTAAAAAGTGCCAAAAAACACGCTATAATTCAATCTTTCTACGGTGGCTGTAGCTCAGTTGGTAGAGTCCAGGATTGTGATTCCTGTTGTCGTGGGTTCGAGCCCCATCAGCCACCCCAAATAAAATAAAAACCCCGCTATCTGTCAGATAGCGGGGTTTTTTGTTTTTGAACGATGGGGCATCACTTCCCCCGCAAAACTATAGCGAGGGTGCCGCAAACGGGCATTTGCACCAGCCACAATCAAAGCCGGGCAAGCTCAAAAAATGCAGATTCACGAAACCAGAGGGGTCTCAACAGCCCCCGAGGCTGATGAAAGCGCCTTGTGCAGCACCAGCAGTGCCTAGAATAAAAAAAGCCGCTAGCGTTTGCGTAGCGGCTTTTTTTATTGGGAAAAATTTAGTCGGTGATTTCTGAATCGTTGTCGGTTTTCGTTTCTTGATCGACCAGCATTTTGTTTTCGGTGGTGGCAAATTTACTGTACTTGCCCAGGATGCTGACCAGCTGCCCGTAGGCGCGGGGGTTGCCGGCCAGGCATTCGCGCTGCTCCAGGAAGTCGGCTTCGCCGGTGAAGTTGCCGATCAGGCCGCCTGCTTCGGTGACCAGCAAGCTGCCGGCAGCGACATCCCAAATGGATAAGCCAGTTTCAAAAAAACCATCGCAGTAGCCGGCGGCGACGTAGGCCAAGTCCAGTGCGGCTGCGCCGGGGCGGCGTACGCCAGCAGTGCGTTGGGTAATTTCGCTGAACATGCGCATATAGGCGCGGAAGTTGTCGCCCGGGCGGAAGGGAAAGCCGGTGGAGACTAGGCAGTCTTTCAACTGGGTGCGCTTGGAGACGCGGATGCGCCGTTCATTGAGGAAAGCACCCCGGCCCCGGGTGGAGGTAAACAGGTCGTTGCGGGTGGGGTCGTACACCACGGCGTGCTCGATCTTGCCTTTGAAGGCCAGGGCGATGCTGACGCAGTAAACGGGAAAACCGTGGATGAAGTTGGTGGTGCCGTCCAGCGGGTCGATGATCCAGACGTAGTCTGAATTTTTTGCGCCATGTTCTTGGCCCGATTCTTCGGCCAGGATGCCGTGGCCCGGGTAGGCGCTCAGCAGGGTGGAGATGATGGCTTCTTCGGCAGCGCGATCGACTTCGGTGACAAAGTCATTCACCTGTTTTTGTGCGACGCGTACGGATTCGATATCCAGGGCTGCGCGGTTGATGATGGAGCCTGCGGCGCGGGCGGCCTTGATGGCCACGTTGAGCATGGGGTGCAATGAGGACGACATAAATTGTGCAAAAGGCAGCCGGCGCTTGTGCAAAGACGGCACAAGGCGTGAGATATATCGTGCAAATTGGCACCGCTGGCTGCGGGTGAAGAACGGTAAAGCCATCGCCCGGCGATGCGGGCAGCGACAATAGAGGGCAAGATTTTAACTGCCTAGTCCCAAACTGTGCTGGGCGATGATGATGAAAACCCGTTTTGTTTTAATAGAAACCAGCCACGCTGGCAATGTAGGGGCGGCAGCCCGGGCCATGAAGACCATGGGTTTTGATGATTTGGTGCTGGTGCGCCCGCGCTGGGCGAATGTGCTGCGGCGTGAAGAAACCATTCAGCGCGCCAGTGGGGCGCTGGACGTGCTGGCCAAGGCGCGCATTGTCGATAGCCTGGACGAGGCATTGGACGGCATCAGCCACCTGTGCGCCACGGCAATGACCCCGCGCGACTTTGGCCCGCCGGCTTCGACCCCGCGCGAGCACTTTGCTGCCTTGGTGCAGTCTTGGCAAAAACAAGAGCTGCAAGCGCATGCTGTTAAAGGGCTAGAGCCTGATTTGAATGAAAATTTAACCCTGGCTGGTGGGCCGGGTGAGTGCGGTGTGGGCCTGCTGTTTGGCTGTGAGCGTTTTGGCATGGCCAATGAGGATGTGTACCGCTGCGATGTGGCGCTGCGTATTCCGAGCAATCCACAGTTTGGCTCGTTGAACCTGGGGGCTGCCATTCAGTTGGTGGCCTATGAATGGCGCCAGGCGCTGGGTGGGTTTACTGATGCGCTGCCGACTGCGCACGTGCAGCGGGCTGATGCCCAGCAGGTGGCCGGGATGTTGGGGCATTGGCAGCAGGCGCTGGAGCATGTGGGGTTTTTGGACCCGGCGGCACCGAAAAAACTGATGCCGCGCCTCAATCAATTGTTCAACCGTGCGCAGCTCAGCCCAGAAGAAATCCACATCTTGCGTGGAATTGCCAAGGCGATGCTGCACAGTACTCCGGCCAAGCACTAAACTTTCGGGTTTCCCCTTGCTTGTCTTCATTGTTCTTAACCGCCCCTTGATGGGCTTTGCTTGATGTTTTCACGCCTGCGTTCCGATATCCAGTGCATTCTTGAGCGCGACCCGGCAGCGCGCAGCGTCTGGGAAGTTATCACCTGCTATCCCGGCCTGCATGCCATTTGGTGGCACCGGCCTGCGCATTGGTGCTGGAAGCATGGGCTTAAATGGCTGGGGCGGTTTACTTCGCACCTGGGGCGGTGGCTGACGGGGATTGAAATTCATCCCGGTGCGGTGATTGGTGAGCGGGTGTTCATTGATCACGGCATGGGCGTGGTGATTGGCGAGACGGCGGTGGTTGGCGATGGCTGCACGATTTACCACGGCGTGACCTTGGGCGGCACCTCGCTCTACAAAGGGACGAAGCGCCATCCTACGTTGGGGCAGAACGTGGTGGTATCCGCCGGGGCCAAGGTGTTGGGCGGCTTTGAGGTGGGCGATGGCGCCAAAATTGGCTCCAATGCGGTGGTGCTCAAGCCCGTGCCCGCCGGGGCCACGGCGGTGGGGATTCCGGCCCGCATCATTGCCGCCCAGCAAGGTGAAAGCGCCGATGTGGCCCATCTGCAGCAGCAAGATTTGATGGGGCCGCAAACCCAGGCCAAGGCCGCGGCCGATGCGGCGGCGAAAGTGGCGGCAGCAGCGGGCACCAGGCCCTCAGGCTTTACTGCCTATGGGATTACGCAAGAGGACGATCCCATCAGCCAAGCCATGCGCAGCCTGGCCGAAGGCACCGCGACGCACGACCAGCAATTGCAGCTGCTGTGGCAGGCGGTGGAAAAGCTCTCGGCCAAGCTCAATGCCGATTGCCTGCCGTGCGAGAGCGAACGCACCAGTCATTTTGAAAAAGACCGCATTGACCAGATTTTGGGCAAGTAGGCGGCAGCCGCCCTGGCCGCCCAGCTCGCCGGTGGGCCAGGTGTGCGCGGTTTTGTAGTGGCACTGTTATGAAAAATCATTGAAAGGACTTTGGCATGGATGTCTCCCAAGCTCTGCGCGCGCGCCGTTCCGTGCGTGCGTTTACCCCCCAGGTGCCCAGCGCTGCGCTGGTGCAGCAGTTGATGGAAGATGCCGCGCTGGCGGCCTCGGGCGGCAATTTGCAGCCCTGGCGCGTGGCGGCCTTGGCTGGGGAGCCGCTGCAGGCGTTGCTGGTGGAGGTGGCGGCCACCCCGGCGCAGGAAAGCGATGCTTTGCTCTCTTACCCGCCGGATTTATGGGAGCCCTACCGCACGCGCCGCTTTGTCAATGGCGAAGACATGTACCGCTGCCTGGGCATCCCGCGCGAAGACAAACCGGCCCGCCTGCGCCATTTGGCCAAGAATGCGCAACTGTTTGGCGCGCCCGTCGGAATATTTGTGTTTACCGATGCCCGCATGGGCTACCCGCAGTGGCTGGACTTGGGGATTTATCTGCAGTCCCTGATGCTGCGCGCCACCGAAGAGGGCTTGGCCACCTGTGCCCAAGGGTTTTGGCGGCGCTATAGCGCATTGGTTCACCGCCATGTGGCGATGCCCCAGGGCTACCAATTGGCGTACGGCCTGGCTTTGGGGTACGAAGATACGGCAGCACCGGTGAATGCATTGCGCACTGCACGGGCCGATTTTGCTGAATGGGGCAGCCTGCAAGGGTTTGAATAAAAGAAGTGCTTTGCGCTTGACTACCAACGATTTTGAAGTGTTTAAGCCTTTATTTCTTTGATAAACAAGCGCAAACAGCTATAAAAAAGCGATAAAAAAAGCCAGCAGTGAGGATGCTGGCTTTTTTTGTTGGGTGCCGCAGCGCAGGCTGCGGCGGGCGGAGGAGCCGGTGTTGGGCCTTACTTGACGTTGCGGGTGGCTGCGCCGGTGAACAGCTGGCGGGGACGGCCGATTTTGTACTCGGGGTCACCCATTTGCTCGTTGAGCTGGGCGATCCAGCCCACAGTGCGGGCCAGGGCGAAGATGCCGGTGAACAGATTGACGGGGATGCCAATGGCGCGTTGCACGATGCCCGAGTAGAAGTCCACGTTGGGGTAGAGCTTGCGCTGCACGAAGTAATCGTCTTCCAGGGCGATTTTTTCCAGCTTTTTGGCCAGGGCAAACATGGGGTCGTTTTCCAGGCCCAGTTCGGCCAAGATTTCGTTGCAGGTTTCCTGCATCAGCTTGGCGCGCGGGTCGTAGTTTTTGTACACGCGGTGGCCAAAGCCCATCAGTTTCACGCCGCTGCTCTTGTCTTTGACCTGCTCCATGAACTCGCCCACCTTGGCGATACCGCCATTGGCTTGGATGTGCTCGAGCATGTTCAGGCAGGCTTCGTTGGCACCGCCGTGGGCAGGGCCCCACAGGCAGGCGACACCGGCCGAGATGGCGGCAAACGGGTTGGTGCCCGACGAGCCGCACAGGCGCACGGTGGAGGTCGAGGCGTTTTGCTCGTGGTCAGCGTGCAGGATGAAGATGCGGTCCAGGGCGCGCTCTACGACGGGATTGACTTTGTACTCTTCGCAAGGGTTGCCGAACATCATGCGCATGAAGTTGCCAGCGTACGACAGGTCGTTTTGCGGGTACATGAAGGGCTGGCCCATGCCGTATTTGTAGGCCATGGCCACCAGGGTCGGCATTTTGGCGATCAGGCGGATGGCGGCAATTTCGCGGTGCTCGGCGTTGTGCACGTCGGTGCTGTCGTGGTAGAAGGCCGACAAAGCGCCCACCAAGCCGGTCAGCACGGCCATGGGGTGGGCATCGCGGCGGAAGCCACGCAGGAAATACTGCATCTGGTCGTGCACCATGGTGTGCTGGTTCACGCGGGCTTCAAAGGCGGCTTTTTCCTGGGCGTTGGGCAGTTCGCCGTTCAGCAGCAGGTAGCAAGTTTCCAGGAAGTTGCAGTTGTTGGCCAGTTGCTCGATGGGGTAGCCACGGTAGAGCAATTCGCCTTTGTCGCCGTCAATGTAGGTGATGGCCGATTGGCAGGCAGCGGTCGAAAGGAAACCGGGGTCGTAGGTAAACATGCCCGATTGGCCGTACAGCTTGCGGATGTCGATCACATCCGGGCCGACAGTGCCCTGGTAAACGGGCAGCTCAACACTGGGGGCACCGTTGCTAAACGAGAGGGTTGCTTTGTTGTCAGCGAGTTTCATCTCCAACTTCCTTTTCAGTAATTTCAGTCATGCCACTGAAACCGTGGCGGGCTTTTTTTGGGCAGTACGGCGGAATTAGCGCTTGCGCACCATCTCCAGCACTGCGGTTACTTCGGGGGTATCCAGATCGCCCTTGGGCTCGGTGCGCCGCAAGAACAAATCCATCAAATCGTTGTCCGCCAAGTTCATTAGGGCGGTCCAGGCATCGGCATGTCGCTGCGTCAGCTGGTGGCCGTAGGTCGTAAAAAACCGCTCGATGTACAAGTCGTTCTCTACCAGCCCGCGCCGGCTACGCCAGCGCAGGAGGTCAATTTCGCGTTGTTCGAGCAGCGTATCTGCTGCGGCCATGGCTTAAATGCTGCGGCGGGCGACCAATTCCTTGATCTTGCCGATGGCTTTGGCGGGCTTCAAACCCTTGGGGCACACGTCCACGCAGTTCATGATGGTGTGGCAGCGGAACAGGCGGTAGGGGTCTTCCAGGTTGTCCAGGCGCTCGGAGGTGGTCGTGTCGCGGCTGTCGGCGATGAAGCGGTAGGCTTGCAGCAAGCCGGCTGGGCCAACGAATTTATCCGGATTCCACCAGAAGCTGGGGCAGGCGGTCGAGCAGCTGGCGCACAAGATGCATTCGTACAGGCCATCGAGCTCTTCACGCTCTTCAGGCGACTGCAGGCGCTCTTTGTCCTCGGCGGCGTAGATATCGCTTTGCAGGTAGGGCTTGATGGAGTGGTACTGCTTGAAGAACTGCGTCATGTCCACGATCAGGTCGCGGATCACGGGCAGGCCCGGCAGGGGCTTCAACACGATGTCCCCTTTCAGGGTGTTCATGTTGGTCAGGCAGGCCAGGCCGTTTTTGCCGTTGATGTTCATCGCATCCGAGCCGCACACGCCTTCGCGGCAGGAGCGGCGAAAAGCGATGGTGGGGTCCATTTTCTTCAGCTTGACCAAGGCATCGAGCAGCATGCGCTCGTGGCCATCGAGCTCTACTTGCACGGTTTGCATGTAGGGCTTGGCATCTTTATCAGGGTCGTAACGGTAGATTTTGAAGGTACGTAGCATGGTGATCTTCTTTAAAAAGCAGCGTGAATGACAAGGCGCTTAGAACGTGCGCACTTTGGGTGGAATGCTTTCCACGGTCAAAGGCTTCATGTTCACGGGCTTGTAGGTCAGGCTGTTGGTGGCGCTGTCCCACAGCGTGTGCTTCAGCCATTCCTTGTCGTTACGGCCCAGGGGATGCTCTGGGTGGTCGGCAGGGTGCTCGTAGTCGTACACGGTGTGGGCACCACGGCATTCTTTGCGGGCGGCGGCCGACACCATGGTGGCTTGGGCCGCTTCGATCAGGTTGTCCACCTCCAGCGCTTCCATGCGGGCGGTGTTCCACACTTTGGATTTGTCCTGCAAGGTAACTTGGCCCACTTTTTGGCGGATTTCGGCTATTTTGACCACGCCTTCGTCCATGCTCTTTTGCGTGCGGAACACGCCTGCATGGGTTTGCATGGTTTGGCGGATTTCGCCAGCCAAGTCTTGGGCGTAGATGCCGTCTTTGGAGTTGTCCAATTGGTTCAGGCGCTCAAGGGTGCGCTCGCTGCCGTTGGTAGGCACTTCTTTGTGCTCGCCAAAGTCTTTGACGTACGAGGTGATGTGCTTGCCCGCAGATTTGCCAAATACCAGCAAATCGAGCAGCGAGTTGGTGCCCAGGCGGTTGGCACCGTGTACCGATACCGCAGCGCATTCGCCCACGGCGTACAGGCCATTGACGACCTTGTTCTGTGTGCCATCCCAGGTGACCACTTGGCCGTGGATGTTGGTGGGGATGCCGCCCATTTGGTAGTGAATGGTGGGCACGACGGGAATGGGCTCTTTGGTGATATCGACGTTGGCAAAGTTGTGGCCAATCTCTTCCACCGAGGGCAGGCGCTTGCGAATGGTTTCGGCGCCCAGGTGGTCCAGCTTCATCAGGATGTAATCCTTGTTGGGGCCACAGCCACGACCTTCTTTGATTTCCTGGTCCATCGAGCGCGAGACGAAGTCACGCGGTGCCAAGTCTTTCAAAGTGGGGGCGTAGCGTTCCATGAACGCTTCGCCTTCGCTATTCAAAAGAATAGCGCCTTCCCCACGACAGCCTTCGGTTAGCAGAACGCCAGCACCAGCAACGCCAGTGGGGTGGAACTGCCAGAACTCCAAATCTTGTAGCGGAATGCCAGCGCGCGCTGCCATGCCCAGGCCGTCGCCGGTGTTGATGAAGGCGTTGGTCGAGGCTTGGAAAATACGGCCTGCGCCGCCGGTGGCCAGCAGCACGGCTTTGGCGTGCAGCTCGTACAGGTCGCCGGTTTCCAGTTCGATGGCGGTTACGCCCACCACGTCGCCTTGGGTGTTGCGGATCAAATCCAGCGCCATCCACTCGACAAAGAAGTTGGTTTTGTAGGCCACGTTCTTTTGGTACAGGGTGTGCAGCATGGCGTGGCCGGTACGGTCAGCCGCTGCGCAAGCGCGTTGCACGGGTTTTTCGCCGTAGTTGGAGGTGTGGCCACCAAAGGGGCGCTGGTAGATGGTGCCGTCGGCGTTGCGGTCAAACGGCATGCCAAAGTGTTCCAGCTCGATCACCACCTTGGGTGCTTCGCGGCACATGAATTCGACAGCATCTTGGTCAGAGAGCCAGTCTCCGCCTTTGATGGTGTCGTAAAAGTGGTAGTGCCAGTTGTCCTCGCTCATATTGCCCAGCGATGCCGAAACGCCACCTTGCGCGGCCACGGTGTGCGAGCGGGTGGGGAAAACCTTGGACAGGGAGGCCACCGACAGGCCGGCCTTGGACAGTTCAATCGCGGCACGCAGCCCCGAGCCGCCGGCGCCGACGATCACAACGTCAAATTTACGCTTGGTGATATTTGCTTTGGAGTAGCTCATTCTTAACTTTCAAATAATGCGTCATTCACAGCCAGCGGCTTAAATGCGCCACAAAACTTCAAAACCCCAGGCAGCGCAGCCCACGAGCCACACCACGGTCAAGGATTGCAAGGTAAAGCGCAGACCGGCAGCAGGCACATAGTCCATCCAGACGTTGCGCACCCCTACCCAGGCGTGCCACAGCACCGAGACGATGACGCTGGCGGTGATGAACTTCATCCATTGGGGGGCAAAAATGCCGGCCCACAGCTCGTAGCCGATAGGGCCTTTGGTCAGTAGCAGCTGGGCCAGAATGATGGCGGTGAACGCGATGATCACAACGGCGCTGGCGCGTTGCACCAGCCAGTCACGGGCACCGTAGTGGGCGCCGGTGACGATGCGTTTGGTGCCGTAATTCACGGAAGACATAGCTTTTTCCTTTGTAAAACGGGTGAATGCGGTGAAATCAGTACAGGCCAAACAGCTTGGCGCCCAGCACAATGGTCAGGCCCAGGCTGACCACCAGCACGGCGATGGCCGAGGAGGCGCCCCACTGTTTGGTGATGCGCTCGTGGTTCATATCCACCAAAATGTGGCGAATGCCGGCGCACAGGTGGTGCAGATAACCCCAGATCAGGCCCAGGGTGGCCAGTTTGATCAACCAGCCTGGTACAAAGCCCAAGCCTTCGTTGAAAGCGCCCTTGAAGGTGGCAAATGAAATTTCCGAGGACAGTGAGGTGTCGAACATCCAAAAGACGAAAGGCAACAAGATAAACATCAGCATGCCGCTAATGCGGTGCAGGATGGATACCTTGCCAGCCCACGGCAGGCGGTAGGTCGGGAGGTCACTGAAGACGTTAATGTTGCGGAACTCGGGCCGCTTTTTGGCTTGGTCGGTCATGGTTGTCAGACTTTCGATGATGTAACTGCGTGGTAATCGCAAAAAGGCAAACGGACGGGATTTTATGGCAAGCCCATGGCATGAGGCTTACAACGATTAACTTAATGCATTGCGGTAGTGGTGGCTGTCGGTCAAATACAGGCCCCGGCGCAGTTCCATGGGCTTGTCGTTGTAGGTGAAGGTGACACGTTCGACGCTTAAGACGGGTGTTGCCGTTGTGGTGTTAAGCCATTGGGCTTGCTGCGCATCGGGCAGGACGGCACGGATTTTTTCTTCTGCACGCACCATGCGCACCCCATATTCCATTTCAAACATGGCATAGGTAGGGCCGGGGTAATGGGCCATTTGCTCAGCGTTGAGGCCTTTGAAGACGGGGCTGGGCAGCCAAATGTCTTCCAAAATGGTGGGCGTGTTGTTAAAAGAAAGTATGCGGCGCACATGGATGACGCTGTCGCCAGTGCGCAATTGCAGTGTGCGGGCAATGTCGGCGCTGGCACGAATGCGTTTGCATTCGATGATGTTGCGCTGGGCGCGCCCTTCATCTTGCTGTTGGCCAATGTCGGGATGCAGTTGCAAAAAGCGGTATTGCACCTGCTCTTCATTGTGGGTGGCGACAAAAGTGCCTTTGCCTTGGCGGCGGGTTACCAGGTTTTCTGCGGCCAATTCATCAATGGCTTTGCGCACTGTGCCCTGACTGACCTTGAAGCGGCCAGCCAACTCGATTTCGCTGGGGATGAGCTCGCCCGGTTTCCACTCTCCCGCTTGCAAGCTTTGCAAAATCAGGCCTTTGATTTGTTGGTACAAGGGACTGAAGGCGGGCGTTTGCACCACCGCGCTGTCGCTGCGCGCAGGGGCTGGGGTGTCGGGGGAAAGGGCGGTATTGGGAGGCATGTTTAAAACAGGTGCTGTTCAGTCTGTATGGTCGCAGGCTGAAGAAGCATGGTGTTCCGTGCCATCTATCATATCTTATATAAGACATAAGACAAGCTGTACACACACCTGTGCAGAGATCGTAAACATGTTCTGGCAAGCAGGTTCAGGTGCTGGCGATTTGCCCTGCTTGCGCAATGGTGTCAGCCAGCGTGCCTAAAAAAGCTTCGCGCTCGGTGGTGGTGACATCAAAAAGCTCCAGTACCCCAGCCCCGCGAAAGGCGGCAAACACGGTGATGGCGACCCCCTGAGGGTGAGGGTGGTGCTCGGTGATTTCAGGGAAGGTTTGCAAAAATTGCGCATAAAACCCGTGGTCCACTTGCACCCGCTGTGCATTGATGTGGGCAAACAAGGCGGAAGAAGGCTTGCAGCCTAAAAACAAACTCCACGCTGCTTGGTAGTGGGGCGTGCAAAAAACATTCTTCCAGGCCCGCTGGACAAAATCGTGGGCCCGCTCAGGCAGGGGCAGTGCACGGTCTGGCCAGATGCTGCCTTGGGCGCTCAAGGGTTCTGTGATTTCTTGTACCAGCCGCTCCATGAGCGCGTCCCGGGTTTTGAAATGGTGCTGCAAAGCCCCCAGCGAGACTTGCGCTTTGCGGGCGATGGCCTGCAAGGTCGCCCCCTTAAAACCTTCTTCGTGCAGCAGTTGCAGCGCAGCGTCAATCAGTTTGCGTTGGGTGTTTTCTACGCGTTCGGTCTGTGAGATGCGTTGGCGGCGGTGGGGCGTACGATCCATTGCGGGCAAGAAAAAAGGGAGATAAAGGCTTGATATATAGCATGCAAGCGATGGCTGCTTGCATAACTTTGTACAAAAGTCTATAGGTGAAATTTTTAATTAAATAAAACTTTATTGTTTTTATAGTTGATATCTGTCAATTATTTACACGATCAAGGATCATCGCAATGACCGACCTGACAAGCAATCCTATGGGGCTGATGGGCTTTGAGTTTGTTGAATTCGCCTCACCCAAGGCCGGGGTGCTGGAGCCTTTGTTTGAAAAAATGGGCTTTACCGAGGTGGCACGCCACCGCTCGAAAGATGTGTCTTTGTACCGCCAGGGCGATATCAACTTCATCATCAACCGCGAACCAAAAAGTATAGCTGGCTACTTCGCTGCAGAGCACGGTCCAAGTGCTTGTGGCTTGGCATTTCGCGTCAAAGATGCGCACCATGCTTTTAAACGTGCATTAGAGCTGGGCGCACAGCCGATTGATATTCCCACCGGGCCGATGGAGTTGCGCTTGCCAGCCATTAAAGGCATTGGGGGAGCGCCCTTGTACCTGATCGACCGGTTTGAAGACGGTAAATCGATTTACGACATTGATTTTGAGTGGTTGCCCAACGTGCAGCGCCACCCGCAGGGCTTTGGTTTTTCAGTGGTGGATCACCTGACGCACAACGTTTACCGAGGGCGCATGGCGCACTGGGCAGATTTTTACGAGAGGTTGTTCAACTTCCGCGAGATTCGCTATTTCGACATCCAGGGTGAATACACCGGCTTGACCTCCAAAGCCATGACGGCCCCGGATGGCCTGATCCGCATCCCCCTGAATGAAGAGGCTAAACAAGGCGGCGGGCAGATCGAAGAGTTTTTGATGCAGTTCAATGGCGAAGGCATTCAGCACATCGCGCTGCTGTGCGACAACTTGGTTGCGGCGATTGACCAATTGCAGCTGGCCGGTATCCCGCTGCTGACAGCACCCAATGAGGTCTATTACCAAAACCTGGAAAAACGCTTACCGGGCCACGGCCAGTCGGTGCCCGATTTGCAGGCGCGGGGCATTTTGCTCGATGGCACGACCGAGGGCGGAAAGCCACGCTTGCTACTGCAAATTTTTTCTGAGCCGCTGCTCGGGCCCGTATTCTTTGAATTCATTGAACGCCAGGGCGATTACCGTGAAGGCTTTGGTGAAGGCAATTTCAAAGCGTTGTTTGAATCGTTGGAGCGCGATCAGGTGCGCCGTGGTGCGATTGCCGGGGCGCTTGCTGCTGAGGCGGGCTAACCACCAAGGAGTATTGCTATGCATAAATTGACTTCTGCCGAATTACCAGCCGCCTTGGCCCAGGTGCCGCACTGGCGCTACCAAGACGAGCGCGGTGGGTTGATTGCCCGCCAATTTGTTTTTCAGGATTTTGTTCAAGCCATGGGATTTATGACCCAGGTGGCCTTGGTCGCCGAGCGCAGCAACCACCATCCGGAATGGTTCAATGTGTACAACCGGGTGGAGGTGGTGCTCACCACCCATGACGTGCAGGGCTTGTCGCAGCGCGATATTGATTTGGCCCAAGCGATGGAGCGCATTGCCGCAGCGTGGCCTCCGCAGGAGTCGGCATGAGTGCTGAAAAGCATGGATTGGCTGCCGCCAGCTACCAGCCCCAGCGCCCAGATTGGACGATTGAGCAAAACTGGCAGCACTACAGCGCTGAAGAGCACGCCACCTGGAAAACCTTGTTTGAGCGGCAAAGCCGTCTATTGCCTGGGCGGGCTTGCGATGCATTCATGCAGGGCTTGCAGGCGCTGGCGATGAGCGCTGAGCACATTCCGAATTTTGAGCAGCTCTCCGAAGAGCTCATGCGCCACACCGGCTGGCAAGTCGTGGCGGTGCCGGGTTTGGTGCCTGATGAGGTGTTTTTTGACCACCTGGCCCACCGGCGTTTTCCGGCGGGGCAGTTTATTCGGCGCAGTGACCAGCTCGATTACTTGCAAGAGCCGGACGTTTTTCACGATGTGTTTGGCCATGTGCCCATGCTCATGCACCCGGTGATGGCTGACTTTATGCAGGCTTATGGCCAGGGGGGGCTGAAAGCCCAATCTCTGGGCTTGCTTGACCAATTGGCACGGGTGTATTGGTACACCGTGGAGTTTGGGCTGGTGCAGCAAAGCGATGGGTTGCGCATCTACGGGGCCGGAATTGTGTCCTCGGCGACCGAATCGGTCTTTGCCCTGGAGAGCGACTCGCCCCACCGTATCCGGTTCGACCTCGATCGGGTCTTGCGCACCCAGTATCGGATTGATGATTTTCAAGAAATTTACTTTGTCCTGCCCGACCTGGCGGACCTGTTGAACTTGGCCCGCATTGACTTTAAACCCCATTACGAACGGGTGCGTGGGGCACCAAGTCATCTGCCAGGTGTTATCGTCCCGGGCGATCAAGTGCTGACCCAGGGAACGGGGCAGTACCACCACGCACAAGGAGACCGACCGTGAAGCGCAGCCACAAAAAAACCGCCTTAATCACCGGGGCTACAGGCCAATTGGGCTGGGCGGTGGCCAATTTTTTGCATGACCAAGGCTGGCGCTTGTTGCTCTTGGCCCGCAACGGGCAGGCCATGCAGCTGGCCTTTGGGCATTTGCCCGATGTGGTGTTGCTGGATGTGGATTTGACCCAGCGCGAGGCCTTGATTGCGCGGGTGCAAGCCGCTTTGGGGCAAGAGGCGCACCTGGATGCCGTGTGCCATCTGGCCGGCGGTTTTCATATGGGCGATGGGGTTGATGCGCTCTCGCTGCCAACGTGGGAATACCTGCTTAACCTCAATACCACCAGCTTTTTGAATTTGGCTGCCGCCGTGGTGCCTACGCTCAAGCAGCAAGGCGCTGGCCATGTGGTCACGGTCGGGGCGGCTGCAGCAGCCCGCGGGCAGGCCCACATGGGGGCCTATTGCGCCGCCAAAAGCGCCTTGCAGCGGCTGACCGAGGCCTTGTCGGCCGAGCTGAAAATGGACGGCATCAATGTCAATTGCGTGCTGCCTACCGTGCTCGATACGCCAGACAACCGCGCCGCCATGCCCGATGCCAACCCCGCCACGTGGGTGCAACCCAAGGACTTGGCCGAGGTGATTGGCTTTTTAATCTCCGGCGGCGCGCGGGCCATTCATGGTGCGGCCATTCCAGTGGCAGGGCGCGTGTAGCCGAGGTGTTTTTTGGGGTGCTTTGTCAGCACCGTGTCAGAGTACTGAAATTGGGTATTGATATCTTATATAAGACATAAGACAAATTGACCGAAGGCCTTAATCGGCGTTAAACTCTGCGCCTGACGGTGGTGCTTGTAACCGGTTGGTATCTGAAGCAAGCAGCCACCGCGCTGTTTACCACCCACTCGGAGTTCTCATCCATGAGCAAAGCACCTGTTCGCGTCGCCGTCACCGGCGCTGCTGGCCAAATCGGTTACGCCCTGTTGTTCCGCATCGCCTCGGGCGAAATGCTGGGCAAAGACCAGCCCGTCATCCTGCAACTGCTGGAAATTCCTGACGAAAAAGCCCAGAACGCCTTGAAGGGCGTGATCATGGAACTCGAAGACTGTGCTTTCCCCCTGCTGGCTGGCATCGAGGCCCACGCCGACCCCATGACCGCCTTCAAAGACACCGACTACGCCCTGCTGGTCGGTGCCCGTCCGCGCGGCCCCGGCATGGAGCGCTCGGACCTGCTGGCGGCCAATGCCCAAATCTTTACCGCCCAGGGCAAGGCCCTGAACGCGGTGGCCAGCCGCAACGTCAAAGTGCTGGTGGTCGGCAACCCCGCCAACACCAACGCCTACATCGCCATGAAGTCGGCCCCCGATCTGCCGGCGAAAAACTTCACCGCCATGCTGCGCCTGGACCACAACCGCGCCGCTTCGCAACTGGCTGCCAAAACTGGCACCAAAGTGGGCGATATCCGCAAACTGACCGTGTGGGGCAACCACTCGCCCACCATGTACGCTGACTACCGCTTTGCTACCGTCAATGGCGAAAGCATCAAAGACAAAATCAACGACCAGGTGTGGAACAAAGACGTGTTCCTGCCCACCGTGGGCAAGCGCGGCGCCGCCATCATTGCAGCGCGTGGCCTGTCGTCGGCCGCCTCGGCAGCCAACGCCGCTATTGATCACATGCGCGACTGGGCCCTGGGCTCCAACGGCGAATGGGTGACCATGGGCGTGCCTTCCAATGGCGAGTACGGCATTCCTGCCGGCATCGTGTTTGGCTTCCCCGTGACCACCGAAAACGGCGAGTACAAAATCGTCGAAGGCCTGGAAATTGATGCGTTCTCGCAAGAGTGCATCAACACCACCTTGGCCGAGCTGCAAGGCGAACAAGACGGTGTAAAACACCTGCTCTGATAAAGCAGAGCTGTTTCCGCTGGTAAACAAAGGATTTCAAGGTTTTTAAGCCTTGAAATCCTTGATTTAAGAGCGGTAATAGCTCCTTTTTTTAGAGAAATGCTGCAACGGTTTTTGATCAAAAAAACCGTTGCACCATTGCTTTATCCGCTTTTCTTTTTGGCTTTTTGCTTTGCTCCTGCATGACCACGACCTCGCACCCCCAAGACATTTTGCTCGGCGCCCAAGCGGCCGCCCCCGTCTTGCCCGTGTGCGATCACTTCAGTGGCCAGCCTGAGCGCATGCGCAAAAGCCTGCAATTGCAGGCGCAAATGACCGCCGAGCTGGGGCGCTGCGTATTCGATGTCACCCTCGACTGCGAAGACGGCGCCACGGTGGGGCAAGAAGTGGCCCATGCCAATGCGGTCGCGGCCTTGGTGCGCGAACATGCTGCCGCACACCCCGATGCCCGTATCGCCGTGCGCGTGCATGCGCTGGACCATCCCGCCTTTGTCGATGATGTGGCTCGCATCGTCGGCCAAGTGGGCGACAAGCTCACCCACGTCATGCTGCCCAAGGCAGAAACCGTCGATCAAGTCGATTGGGTGGCCCGGGCGCTGGACCGCGCCTATGGTCCGCGCCTGCCCTTGCATGTGCTGATTGAATCGCCCGCTGCGGTGCAGCAGGCTTTTGCCATCGCCGCCCACCCGCGCGTGCAAAGCATCAGTTTTGGGCTGATGGACTTTGTCTCAGCCCACGGCGGTGCCATTCCCGCCAGCGCCATGGGCGTGCAAGGCCAGTTCGAGCACCCCCTGGTGCTGCGGGCCAAGCTGGAAATTGCCGCCGCCTGCCATGCCCACGGCAAAGTAGCTTCGCACTGCGTAGTGACCGAATTTAAAGACACCGCTGCGCTGGCCCAAGCCGCCCGCCAAGCCAGCCAAAGCCTGGGGTACACCCGCATGTGGAGCATTCACCCGGCGCAAATTCGGCCCATCGTGGCCGCATTTGCCCCGGCAGCCGATGCCGTGGCCACGGCCGCAGCGATTTTGCTGGCGGCCGAAAGTGCCCACTGGGGCCCCATCAGCCATGAAGGGGTTTTGCACGATCGCGCCAGCTACCGCTATTACTGGCAAGTATTGCAACGCGCAGCGCAAACCGGGCTGACTTTGCCCGACAATGTGCGCCGCTGGTTTGCCGAGGATGGCCAGCCAGTTGAATCCCATTGTTAAGAGAGAAATTTCGCTGGAGTTTGTATGAAACACCTGGTTGCCTCCACCCTATTGCTGTTGCCCCTGTGGGCCATCGCTGCGCCAGCCACCCCCGCCCCTGCTGCCAAAAAAGCCCCAGCCGCCACAGCCAAGGCACCGGCCAAGGCCCCGGTGAAGAAAACCGTCGCCAAAGCGCCCGCCAAGGCACCGGCCAAAGCGCCCGCCAAAAAAGCCGCTGCTGCTGCAGCCGTTGGAGGGGCCGCCGCTGTGGCCAGCGCTGGCGTGGCCGATCAGCCCTTGACCGCAGAAGCCCTGGCCATTGCCGAGCAGGTACACACCGGCACGATTGGCTGCGAGCTGGGCAAGCATGTGAACGTGGAGCGCGATGGCGGCAAGCCCGGTTATTTCAAAGTTACCGGCAACGGCTTTAACTACCACATGAGCCCGGTGGTCACCTCCACCGGGGCTGTGCGTTTGGAAGACACCCGTGCCGGCGCTGTGTGGCTGCAGATTGCCAACAAATCGATGCTGATGAACCAGAAGATTGGTCAGCGTCTGGCCGACGAATGCATGAGCACAGCCCAGTTGCAAGTGGCCGAAGCGCTCAAGAAAAACCCCCTGCCCAACCTGCTGGAAGGGCGCTAGGGGCCGCAAGTTTTTACGTTTATCCCTTTTATACAACTACCTTTGGAGAGAGCAAGCATGTTGCAAGCCTACCGTGAACACGTGGCCGAACGCGCCAAGTTGGGCATCCCCCCCTTGGCCCTGGATGCCAAACAAGTGGCCGATGTGATCGAGCTGATCAAGAACCCGCCCGCCGGTGAAGAAGCCTTTTTGCTGGACTTGCTCACCCACCGCGTGCCGCCCGGCGTGGACGATGCGGCCAAGGTCAAGGCCAGTTTCCTGGCTGCTGTGGCCCATGGTGACATTCAAGTTGGCCTGATCTCCAAAGCCAAGGCCACCGAGCTGCTGGGCACTATGGTCGGTGGCTACAACGTGCACCCGCTGATTGAATTGCTGGACGATGCCGAAGTGGCCCAGGTTGCTGCCGATGCCCTGAAAAAGACGCTGTTGATGTTTGACTACTTCAACGACGTGGCCGACAAAGCCAAGGCTGGCAACGCCAAGGCCAAGGAAGTGATGCAGTCCTGGGCCGATGCCGAGTGGTTCACCAGCCGCCCCAAAGTGGCCGAGAAAATCACCGTCACCGTGTTCAAGGTGCCCGGCGAGACCAACACCGACGACCTGTCGCCCGCCCCGGATGCCACCACGCGCCCTGACATCCCCATGCACTACCTGGCGATGCTGAAAAACGCACGCCCCGATGCCGCCTTCAAGCCTGAGCAAGATGGCGTGCGCGGCCCCATCCAGTTCATCGAAGATCTGAAGAAAAAAGGCCACACCGTGGCCTACGTGGGCGACGTGGTGGGCACCGGCTCCAGCCGTAAATCGGCCACCAACAGCGTGATCTGGGCCACCGGCGAAGACATCCCCTTTGTGCCCAACAAGCGCTTTGGTGGTGTGACGCTGGGCGGCAAGATTGCCCCCATCTTCTTTAACACCCAAGAAGATTCCGGCTCGCTGCCCATCGAAGTGGACGTTTCCAAAATGGAAATGGGCGATGTCATCGACATCTTCCCCTACGAAGGCAAGATCGAAAAAGACGGCGCGAAAATTGCCGACTTCCAGCTCAAGAGCCAAGTGCTGCTGGACGAAGTGCAAGCCGGTGGCCGGATCAACCTGATCATTGGCCGTGCCCTGACCGCCAAAGCCCGCGAAACCCTGGGGCTGCCCGCTTCCACCGTTTTCCGCCTGCCGCAAGCACCGGCCGAAACCAAGGCTGGCTTTACCCTGGCGCAAAAAATGGTGGGCCGCGCCTGCGGTCTGCCCGAAGGCCAAGGCGTGCGCCCCGGCACTTACTGCGAACCCAAGATGACCACCGTCGGCTCGCAAGACACCACCGGCCCCATGACGCGCGACGAGCTGAAAGACCTGGCCTGCCTGGGCTTCTCGGCCGACATGGTGATGCAGTCGTTCTGCCACACGGCCGCTTATCCCAAGCCGGTGGACGTGAAAACCCACCGCACCCTGCCTGACTTCATCAGCAGCCGTGGTGGCGTGGCGCTGCGCCCGGGCGACGGCGTGATCCACAGCTGGCTTAACCGCCTGCTGCTGCCCGATACCGTGGGCACGGGCGGTGACTCGCACACGCGTTTCCCGATTGGTATTTCCTTCCCTGCAGGCTCGGGCCTGGTGGCCTTTGGTGCCGCCACCGGTGTGATGCCGCTGGACATGCCCGAATCGGTGCTGGTGCGCTTCAAGGGCGAGCTGCAGCCGGGCGTGACCCTGCGCGATCTGGTGCATGCCATCCCGCTGTACGCCATCAAAGCCGGTTTGCTCACGGTGGCCAAGGCGGGCAAGAAGAACATTTTCTCGGGCCGCATTCTGGAAATCGAAGGTCTGCCTGACCTGAAAGTGGAACAAGCGTTTGAGTTGTCCGACGCTTCGGCCGAGCGCTCGGCCGCTGGTTGCACGATCAAGCTCAACCCCGAGCCGGTCAAAGAGTACCTGACCTCCAACATCGTGCTGATGCAGAACATGATCGCCGACGGCTACCAAGACGCGAAAACCCTGCAGCGCCGCATCGAAAAAGTGCAAGCCTGGCTGGACAACCCCCAGCTGCTGGAAGCCGACAAAGATGCCGAATACGCCGCCGTGATCGAGATTGATCTGGCCGACATCAAGGAGCCCATCGTTTGCTGCCCGAACGATCCGGACGATGCCAAGTTCCTCTCGGAAGTGGCTGGCACCAAGATCGACGAAGCCTTTATCGGTTCGTGCATGACCAACATCGGCCACTTCCGCGCCGCAGCCAAGCTGCTGGGCGGCCAGCGCGACATTCCGGCCAAGCTGTGGGTGGCCCCGCCGACCAAGATGGACGAGAGCGAGCTGATCAAAGAAGGCCACTACGCCGCTTTTGGCACGGCCGGTGCGCGTACCGAGCTGCCCGGCTGCTCGCTGTGCATGGGCAACCAAGCACAGGTGCGTGAAGGTGCCACGGTGATTTCCACCTCCACCCGCAACTTCCCCAACCGCTTGGGCCGCAACACCAACGTGTTCCTGGGCTCGGCCGAACTGACCGCCATCGCCGCCCGCCTGGGCAAGCTGCCCACCCCGGCCGAGTACCTGGCCGAGATGGGCGTGATCGACGCCGACAAGGCCAGCGTGTACCGCTACATGAACTTCAATGAAATTGAAGAGTATGTGGAGAACGCCAAGAACGCTGCCGTTGCCTGATAGGCAGCTGCCCTAAGGCACACCCCGCCAAACACAGCGTTTGGCGGGGTTTTTTTATTTGGCTGCGGCGGCCAAGGCCTGCGCGATCCAGCCATCAAAGGTGGCCTGGTGGGCTTTGATCCAGCCATCGACGTGGCGCTGCACGTCGGCATCCTTGTTTTCGCCCTGGCTCATCAGGTGGTTTTGCGCGTTGATGTCGGCCAGAGGCAGGCGCATGATTTCAAACAGCTTGGCGGCGGCGGGGTTGGCATCGGTCCACGCTTTGTTGGCGACGATTTGCTGTTTGTTCACGACAAAACCGTAGTTCTTGCCATTGGGCAAGGTGGTGTCCAGCCCCTTTTGTTCGCCGGGCAGGGCAGAAAACGGCACTTCCAGCCAGACCACGTCCTGGCCCGGTTGCAGCTCGTTGCTCACCCAGTACGGTGTCCAGGTGTAATAAAGGACGGGTTTGCCCGCCTTGAAGCGCGCCAGGGTGTCGGCAATCAGGGCCGCGTAGTTGCCTTGCTGGTGGGTGATGGTGGGGCGCAATGTATACGCATCCAAATGGTGTTCGACCACGGCCTCGCAGCCCCAGCCTGGGGTGCAGCCGGCCAGGTCGGCTTTGCCATCGCCGTCCGTGTCGAACAGGGCCGCCAGCTTGGGGTCTTGCAGCTGGGCGATGTTGGTGATGTTGTAGTGGTCGGCGGTTTTCTTATCGATCAGATAGCCCTGGGCGGCGTTGCTGATGTATTCGCCTTGGCGGTAGAACTTGGCATCGCCGCCTGCATTTTTATAAAAGTCGGCGTGCAGCGGGTTCCAGTGCGAGGCGATGAAGGTGGCATCCCCAGCAGCAATCGACATGTAGGCGGTGGGGTAGTCCACGTTCTTGTAGGGCTGGACGGTGTAGCCCAGTTGCTCCAGCGCCCGCATGACCAGCAGGTGCTGGAAGTTTTCTTCCGGAACCGGGTTTTTCACGGGTTTGACGGTGATGCCTTTGCCAGGCAGGGCATCGGCTGCGTAGGCATGGCTGGCCAATGTGCTGCCGGTGTAGGCCATGAAGGCCAGGCCGCAACTGATGGCCAGTGTTTTGCACACCTGGCCCAGCTTGCGGCCGTCGGGGTGTGAGATGGTGGGGTGGATGCTGGGGGTGAAGCTTGAAAAAATACGCATGCGCTGAAGGTCTCCTTGAATGCAAAAGTCAGGCAGGATAAAAAAATGCCACTCCCAGGAAGGAAGTGGCATGCGGGGGGATGCTTTACTTGGCGGCTGCTTTGGCTTTGGCAATCCAGCCATCAAACGTGGCCTGGTGAGCCTTGATCCAGCCATTGACGTGGCGCTCGATGTCGGCGGGCTTGTTCTGGCCTTGGCTCATCAGGTGGTTTTGGGCGTTGATGTCGGCCACGGGCAGTTGCATGGTTTCAAACAGCGTGGCGGCCGCTGGGTTTTTCTCGGCCCAGGCTTTGTTGGCCACAATTTGCTGGTTGTTCACCACAAAGCCGTAGTTTTTGCCGTTGGGCAGCTTGGTGTCCAGCCCTTTTTGCTCGCCGGGCAGCGAGGAAAAAGGCACCTCCAGCCAGACCACATCCTGGCCGGGCTTGAGCTCATTGCTCACCCAGTAAGGGGTCCAGGTGAAGTAAAGCACGGGCTGGCCCGCTTTGAAGCGGGTGATGGTGTCCGCCATCAATGCCGAGTAGCTGCCCTGCTGGTGGGTGACGGTGCCGCGCAGTTGGTAGGCATCCAGGTGGTGCTCAATCACCGCTTCGCAGCCCCAGCCGGGGTTGCAGCCGGTGAGGTCGGCCTTGCCATCGCCGTCGTTGTCAAAGATTTTGGCAATCGCCGGGTCTTTGAGCTGGTCAATGTTGGTGATCTTGTACTGGTCGGCGGTTTTCTTGTCGATCAAATACCCTTGGGCAGCATTGCCGGAGTAAATGCCTTTGCGAAACAGTTTGGCCTCGCCGCCGGCGTTTTTAAAGTAATCGGCATGCAGGGGGTTCCAGTGGTCAGCCAAAAAGGTGGCATCGCCATTGCCGATGGCGACGTGGGCGGTGGGGTATTCCACTTCTTTGATGGGCTGTACCTCGTAGCCCAGTTGCTCCAGCGCTTTCATGACCAGCAGGGTTTGGAAGGTTTCTTCGGCAATCGAGCTTTTCAGGGGCAGCACCGAGATGCCCTTGCCGGGCAGATCAGCAGCGTGTGCGCTCAAGCCGGCCAGGGCCAGGGCGGCGGCAACGAGGGTGGGGCGGAAAAGTTTGTTCATCAGAGTCTCCTGTTCAACGAAGTGGGTGAAATAAATGCTTATTAAATAAAGAGCTGTTACCGCTTTTAAATCAATGATTTTTTGTTAAAAATAATCAAAATTACCATTAAATAAAGCGGTTACAGCTATTAGTTTTGACTATTTGCGGTGCAGCACCAGTCCCAGTGGCCCTTGCTGCCACCAGCGTTGGTTGCCCCGGCGCGGCTCGCCCATGGCTTGGGTGATGCGGTCCAGCACAATGGCCAGCAGCACAATGCCCAGGCCGCCGATGGTGGCCAGCCCCATGTCCAGGCGACCAATGCCGCGCAACACCATCTGGCCCAGGCCGCCGACGGCGATCATTGAGGCGATAACCACCATCGACAGGCTGAGCATCAGCGCCTGGTTAATGCCCGCCATGATGTTGGGCATGGCCAGGGGCAGCTGCACCTTCCACAGCAATTGCCAGGGCGAGGCACCGTAGGCTCGGCTGGCTTCGATCAGGTCGGGGCGCACTTGGCGAATGCCCAGGTTGGTCAGGCGCACCAGCGGGGGCAGGGCAAACACGATGGTGACGATCACCCCCGGCACGTTGCCAATGCCAAACAGCATCACCACCGGCACCAGATAGACAAAGGCTGGCGTGGTCTGCATGGCATCGAGCAGCGGGCGCAGCAGGCTTTGCGCGCGGTCGCTGCTGGCCAGCAAAATGCCCAGCGGCAGGCCAATCACAATGCAAAACACCAACGAGGTCAGCACCAGGGAGAGGGTGACCATGGCCTCGGGCCAGATGCCCAGCAGGGCAATCATGGCCAGCGAAATGGCCGTGCCCATGGCCAGGGCGCGGCTGGCAAATTGCCAGGCGATCAGCGCCAGCAGCACCGTCAGCACTGGCCAGGGCATGGCCTGCAGGGTGTTTTCCACGCCGGTCAAGGTGGCATCAATGGGGGTGCGCACGGCTTGAAAGAAGGGGCGAAAGTGGGTTACCACCCAGTCCAGCCCTTGGTTAATGGCGCTTTGAATCGGCAGGCCATCGTGCAGCAGCTGGCTCCACCAATCGGTGGGCGCGGCATCGGTGGCGGCGGTGTTGCTCAGCCAATCGGTGCCGGCGCTGCTGCTGGCAGTGCTGGCGGCATCGCTGGCCCCCCAGGGGTCGGCGGCAGGGGCAGCGGTTTCGGCCGGGGCACTGGCGGCGCTCCATGGGTCGTCGTTGGCGGGGGCGGGGAGGGTATTGGTTGTTGTGTCACTCATAGCGGGCATCTCACTCATGCGGCATCTCCGGGGCGGGCAGGGGTAGGGGTGCGATCACTGCCACTGTCGCTGTCACTGTGTTCGGTCAGCACGGCAGGCAGGTCGGTCTGACCGGATGGGAATTCGGGGTTGAGCTTGAGCGGCGGGCGCTCGTCTTGCGGCGGCGGCAGCGGCGGGGTGTCGCGGTCCAAAAAGCGCAGCAAAGTGGTGCGGCTGATCACGCCCAGGTAGCGCTCTTGCGCATCAATGACCGGCAGGGCAAAGGGCAGCGAGGCGGCCAAGCCAAACAAATCGGCCACGGGTGTCTCGGCCTGGATGGGGGTGACCTGGGGCAAAAATGCACGCTGCAGCCCCAGGGGGCCTTGGTGCCCGCGCAAGGCATCGCGCAGCGATTGGGAGGAGACCACGCCCATGAAGCGCTTGTTGGTGCTGAGCACGTAGGCGTACTCATAGTCCATGTCTTCCATCAGGCGCAGCGTGGCGCGGCAGCCGCGGTCAGCCTGTTCGGAAAACACCGTCAGCGCTTGGCGGGCAATGTCCCCGGCTTTGAACACCACCGAGGCATCCACCCCTTGCACAAAGCTGCGCACGTAGTCGTCGGCCGGCTCGCGCAGGATTTCGTCGGGCGTGCCCACCTGCACCACGTGGCCATCTTTCATGATGGCGATGCGGTCGCCAATGCGCATGGCCTCGTCCAGATCGTGCGAGATAAAGACGATGGTGCGGCGCTTGATCTCCTGCAGACGCAGCAGCTCGGACTGCATCTCGGTGCGGATGATGGGGTCCAGGGCGGAGAAGGCCTCGTCCATCAGCAAGATGGACGGGTCGGCGGCCAAAGCGCGGGCCAGGCCAACGCGCTGCTGCATGCCGCCGGACAGCTCATCGGGGTAGCTGGCCCCCCAGCCGGCCAGGCCCACTTGCTCCAGCGCGGCTTCGGCCGCTTGCTGGCGTTGGGCTTTGTCCACCCCTGCCAGCTCCAGACCAAAGGCGGTGTTGTCCTGCACCGTCATGTGCGGCATCAGCGCAAAGGATTGAAACACCATGGAAATGTCTTTGCGCCGCAGCTCGCGCAGGGCTTTGTCGTCCAGGGCGTTGATGTCCTGGCCGTCGATCAGGATGCGCCCGGCCGTCGGCTCGATCAAGCGGTTGAGCATGCGCACCAAGGTGGATTTGCCCGAGCCCGACAGGCCCATGACGACGAAGATTTCTCCAGCCTGGATGTCAAAGTGCGCGTCAAACACGCCAATGGATTGGCCGGTTTTTTCAAGAATGTGCTGTTTGGAATGCCCTTGGCGCACCAGCTCCAGCGCGTGCTGGGGTTTGTCACCAAAGACTTTGAAAACATGCTCGATGTGGATGGATTTAGCCACTGGTTGTCCTCTTTTGTTGAATGTTGTCGAGGGTTGAACACAGTGCAGCCGACCGCTTGCCAAGCAAACGGTATGCCTACACGAGAAACCAATTTTTTGAAAGCGACCAGCACACCGCACAACCCACTGTGCGTGAAGAACCACAAAGACGGCCAAGCAAGCCGCCGGGTCGAGTCCGCATGGTGCCCAGAAAGCACGCAAGGACTGCTGTGAAAGGAGTTGGTGAGAAGCAACCAACGGCAAAAGACCGCCAGGCACTTTTCGCCAGATCCCAAGCCTGCCGTAGGCATTGCCAGGGAAGAAAAGTCCGTGCACCAGAGCCAAAAAATTGGCCTGTAGCAGCGCCTGAATCCGTAAGACACACAGGCAGCTACCGGGTCGTTCCGCTGCAAAAGCAGGGGATTACCTGCATTGCAGGTTGTTAAGAGGGTGTTAATTGTATTGATTGAGTGTTAAAAAGTCAATGATCTTTTTCTGAATGGGGCAAAAAAGGGTGTTTTACGGGTTTTCCCGGAACGAAACGAGGCTTCAAATCTTGCGTTTCGTCAGTAGGCTGTAAGTCCCTAGGGCGACAGTAACCAGCGTTTAGTCGCTTGGATTGATGTCGCGCGTGGGGCATCAGCCAAAGTGCCTAGAGAGTCAAAAAATTTTTAAGGAGACAACGCATGTCATCGAATGCAATCCAGTCTGTTCTGGTTGAAAACCGTGTTTTTCCCCCTTCGGAAGCCGTGCAAAAAGCCGCCCGTATTTCTGGCATGGCCAATTACCAAGCCCTGTGCGCAGAGGCTGAAAACGACTACGAAGGTTTCTGGGCCCGCCTGGCCCGCGAAAACGTGGTGTGGAGCAAACCCTTCACCCAGATCCTGGATGAAAGCAATGCTCCGTTCTACAAGTGGTTTGCCGATGGTGAGTTGAATGCCAGCGCCAACAGCCTGGACCGCCACATGGGCACCCCCACCGAGAACAAAACCGCCATCATTTTTGAAGCTGACGATGGCCAGGTCACCAAAGTCACCTACCGCGAACTGCTGGACCGGGTGAGCCAGTTTGCCAATGGCCTGAAAGCACGGGGTGTGAAAAAAGGCGACCGCGTGCTGCTGTACATGCCCATGACCATCGAAGGCGTGGTGGCCATGCAGGCCTGCGCCCGCTTGGGGGTCACCCACAGCGTGGTGTTTGGCGGCTTCTCGGCCAAGGCGGTGCAAGAGCGCATTGTCGATGTGGGTGCGGTGGCCGTCATCACGGCCAACTACCAAATGCGGGGTGGTAAAGAGCTGCCCCTGAAAGCCATCGTGGACGAAGCCATTGCCATGGGCGGCTGCGAGAGCATCAAAAACGTGTTCGTGTACGAGCGCACCGCTTCGCCCTACGCCAAGGAAGCGGGCCGTGACGTGCCTTTCTCCGAGCTGCTGGCCGGCCAATCGACCGATTGCCCGCCCGTGCCCGTGAATGCCGAGCATCCTCTGTTTGTGCTCTACACCAGCGGCTCCACCGGCAAGCCCAAAGGCGTGCAGCACTCCACCGGCGGCTACATGCTGTGGGCACGCCAAACCATGCGTTGGTCGTTTGACGTGCAGGACAGCGATGTCTTCTGGTGCACGGCCGACATTGGCTGGATCACCGGCCACACCTATGTGGCTTACGGCCCGTTGGCCGCAGGGGCCACGCAAATCGTCTTTGAAGGCGTGCCCACCTACCCCAATGCGGGCCGCTTCTGGCAGATGATTGAGCGGCACAAGTGCACCATTTTCTATACCGCGCCGACGGCCATCCGCTCGCTCATCAAGGCCTCTGAAGCCGATGCTGCCGTACACCCCAATGCCTTTGACCTGAGCAGCCTGCGCATCCTGGGTTCGGTCGGTGAGCCGATCAACCCCGAAGCCTGGATGTGGTACTACAAACACGTGGGCCAAGAGCGCTGCCCAATCGTCGATACCTTCTGGCAGACCGAAAACGGCGGCCACATGATCACGCCGCTGCCTGGTGCCACGCCGCTGGTGCCTGGCTCCTGCACACTGCCGCTGCCTGGCATCACCGCTGCCATCGTGGACGAGGCCGGGCATGACCTGCCCAACGGCGCAGGCGGCATGCTGGTGGTCAAGCGCCCCTGGCCTTCGATGATTCGCAACATCTGGGGCGACCCCGAGCGCTTCAAGAAAAGCTATTTCCCTGAGGAGCTGGGCGGCAAAACCTACCTGGCTGGCGACGGTGCCGTGCGCAGCGAAGACCGGGGTTACTTCCGCATCACGGGCCGCATTGATGATGTGCTGAACGTCTCGGGCCACCGCATGGGCACCATGGAGATCGAATCGGCCCTGGTGGCCAAGACCGATCTGGTGGCCGAAGCCGCCGTGGTGGGCCGCCCGGACGATCTGACGGGCGAGGCCATCTGCGCCTTCGTGGTCTTGAAGCGTCCTGTGCCGACCGGCGACGAGGCCAAAGCCATTGCCAAAGAGTTGCGCGACTGGGTGGCCAAAGAAATTGGGCCGATTGCCAAGCCCAAGGACATCCGTTTTGGCGAGAACCTGCCCAAAACCCGCTCCGGCAAAATCATGCGCCGTCTGCTGCGCTCACTGGCCAAGGGCGAGACCATCACCCAAGACACCAGCACGCTGGAGAACCCCGCCATCCTCGATCAGTTGGCCAATACCAACTGATGAATGCTTGAACGGCACGCTCCGCGCGGGCGGTGTCGGGCCATAGACAAAAGCCACCTTGATTTTTCAGGGTGGCTTTTTTATCTGGGCATCTGCCGTCACAATGCGCACTATTTTGAGAGAAAACTATCAGGAGTTTGGACTATGAAAGCACGCACCGCCTTGCTGGTTCTGATTGTGGCCTTGCTGGGGTATTTGGCCTTTTTTAACTTTTCCACCTTGGCGCAAGAAGTGCCGATGTCGCTCGGTTTTACCGAGGTACATGGCCCTTTGGGCTTGGTCATGCTGGCGTTGTACGCCTTGATGGCCGCGATTTTCTTGGCCTATGTGATTGCCATGCAAGCCACTTGGCTGCTGGAAGTGCGTGCGCACAACAAAGCCTTGCAGGCGCAGCGTGAGCTGGCCGAAAAAGCCGAAATCTCCCGCTTTACCGAGTTGCGTGGAGCGCTGGATGACAAGCAAACACAATGGGAAAAGCGCGTGATGGAGCGCCTTGATGCCCTGGAAAATCACCTCAAAGCCCGCGCCGAAGAAAGTGACAACGTGCACGCTGCGTACCTGGGCCAGCTTGAAGAGCAGCTGCGCAATCAGCCGGGCAAGGATGCGCCCCCTGCGTTGGGCCAGCAATAGCAGGCAATAAAGAGGGCGTTGCCCTAAGAACGTGTTCACGATCTCCTCATGGGTGTGCGGGCGCGGCTTCGGGCGGTCTGCGTCGTTGCAAATCCTCGCAATAGCCAAGCTATTGCTGTGG
>JAANMY010001009.1_pt1 | contig 34803 bp, 32 predicted proteins | sample 7279691 | NCBI WGS metagenome assembly JAANMY01 (sample SAMN14094543, study PRJNA606508) | bioreactor metagenome | isolation source: A lab-scale SPAN reactor treating ammonium-rich wastewater day 388 | place: Ireland: Galway | collected 2018-02-07
CACTTTGTGGAACTTCACGTTCAGTCCGTCGAGCAAATCCAGCAATCTTGACCACAAATCCTTGTTTTCCACCGGCTGCTTCTTTGCATTCTTCCATCCATTCTTCTTCCATCTCACATACCATTTCTGGTGCATGCAGTTGACGAGGTAGGCGCTGTCGGAATAAACGGTAACGGGCTTGTCTTTTGCTTTGATTGCTTCAAGGGCCTTAATGCAGGCTGTCAGTTCCATCCGCTGGTTGGAAGTGTTGCACTCGCCGCCGTGAAGTTCCTTGATGTGATCTTTGTACTTCATCACAACGCCCCAGCCGCCGGCGTTGTTCGCCGATTGATTGCCCGAACAGGCGCCGTCGCAGTAGATGATGATTGTATCGGACAATGATGCAGACATTTTTTCAACACGAAGCCACATAGAACCACGAAGGTTCATAAAGAAACTTCTTGCAGTTCCGTGTCACTTCGAGCCTTTGTGTTGAGAGCATTTTCCGGGTCAAAAGAAGAACATTTTCACGGCAATCGCAAGCAGGAATACGGCGTAGAGTTTTCTGAGATTATCCGCATGTGTTTTGTGTGCCACCATCGCGCCGTACTTCGCCATGGGAACCGTGCCGATAATGAGAGGAATGGAGTGAACGTAATCAACAAACCCGATAGTGAAATCGGAAATCTGCGGCGCATACACGTCGATCGTTGTCCAGCCCTTGACGATGTACCCGATTGTTGACGCAAGAGCCGTAATCACAATACTTGCGCTCGATGTCCCCAGCGCTTTCTTGAGCGGCACGCGCAGGAAATAGTACATCATCGGAATCGCAAACACGCCGCCGCCGACTCCCGCCAGCGATGACACAAGTCCCACAATCAAACCAATAACACCTAATTTCATCGTGTTCCCGTCTATTCCATTGTCAACCTTCCCGGCTTTCTGTTCAACAAGCAGCCGTACTGCCGCGATGATCACAACAGTGGCGAAGATTTGCTGCAGCGTTTTTCCCGCCAACGCCGCGGCAATGTTGGCCCCGATGATCGACCCGATGACGCTCGCCCCGCCCATGATGAACACGATGCGCCAGAGGACGTTGCCGTTTTTGTTATGTTGATAGGCGGATGGAATGGATGCGAAGATGACGATGAGAAGGCTCGTTCCCAACGCAAGATGCGTAGCAACAAGCGACGAGATATTGATATGATGAAAATAGAACACCAGAATGGGGACGAGAATAATCCCGCCCCCGACACCGAAGAACCCGGCAAGAAACCCCGCGATACACCCCGCTATCAGCAAAAGAACAAGCGCGAGCGGATCCATTTAGCCCTTTATCTTGTGGGGATTCGCTTTGCCGTTCTTCAACAACGCAAGTGCAACGTCAAGCTGGCTGTCACCTTTCAGCGATGCGGCAATTCTTCCGGCTTCCCCTTTGACGCGAGCCATCATTTCGATATTCAATTCCCGTTCGATGTGATTACGGTAGCGGTCGAAGCCTCTGTTCTTTTCCTTTTCAAGAGCCGCTGAAAGAAGATCAAGATCGGCAAGAACCTCTTTGCTGTAATGCGAACGTTCGGCAATTTGCCGGAGTTCGTTCACTTTGCCGTCGCTTTCTTCCTTGTAGTCGAATTTCTGGTCGTCGAGATATTTGCGGAATTCCTTCATAACAGACTCGTTGACACCTGTAAACTCCGCTGTCTTGCGTGCGGAGAAGTACGTATTGGCAAACCGGAAGAATAACGACTTGCGGAACAACTCTCTCACCATCGGGCCGGGATCCGTTTCGGTGACGGATGAATCGGGAGTAATGCCGCCGTATTCGTACACGGTTCTGCCGCCTTTCGTCTTGAAGGCACGCTTCAGACTGTCGGGAACGGTAGCAAAAACACCGTTCCTGTCCTTGTGCATATAGTCAATTTCCTGGATGCTTCGGCCGCTGGGAATGTAATAGCGCGCCGTGGTGACCTTCAACTGGGCCCCGTAATTCAACGGCACAATTGTTTGAACCAGCCCTTTGCCGAAACTTCGGGTGCCCACGACAATTCCCCTGTCAAGATCCTGAATTGCGCCCGCCACAATTTCGCTTGCACTTGCGCTGCTGCGATTCACGAGAACAATCAGCGGCACGTCGGGCAACAGGGGCTCCTCCACGGAGTTGTATTGCTTTTCCGATTCGGGGCGGCGGCCCTTTGTGCTGACGATCAGGTTTCCTTTCGTTACAAATTTGCTGACAACATCAACGGCGGCGTCAAGCAAGCCGCCGGGGTTACCGCGTAAGTCAAGAACAAGCCCTTTGATTTCGCCCTTCAGCTTCAGCTCCTTCAGCGATTGCCGGAGTTCATCGCCGGCTTTTCGTGAGAAGCGTTCGAGCCGTACGTACGCAATACCGTTGCCGATGAACTCTGCGTACGTCACGTTCTTCACCCGGATATCCTCTCTCACAACAACGAAGAGAATCGGTTTGTTCTCGCCTTCACGCTGGATGAGAATCTTGACTTCTGTGCCCGGTTCGCCGCGCATGTACGAACGGACTTCGTTTGAATTCTTGTCCGCCACCTTCGTGCCGTCGATTTCGATGATTTTGTCACCGGGGATTATCCCTGCCCGCTGCGCCGCGTGTCCATCCATCACGCTAATCACCTGAACAGAACCGTCGCGTGCCCCTATCGTAACACCGATGCCCCCATACCGGCCGTTCGTCAGCATCTCGACTTCATCGCCATCTTCCTTGTCGATGAACACGGTATAAGGATCGAGCGTTCCCAGCATGCCTTTGATGCCCGCTTGCATGAATTTCTCGGGATCGACTTCGTCGACGTAGTTGAGGGAGATTTCCTTATAGACGCGTCCGAAGATGTCGATTCCTTTATTGATCTTGAAGAAGAAATCGGTATCTACCGGAGGGCCAAACCCGACTGAAAGAACAACCGCACCAATAATCGCAGCACCAAGCACGAAATATTTCGTTCGCTTCATGAATCTCTCCTCGTTGTGAACATACTGTTTCATTCTCAAAAATCTTCTTCGCCAATCATCGGGCCAATGCCGCTGATTTCTTTTCAACGGCCTTCCGGATTTCTTTTTGTATTGTCTCGATGGAAAGCATTCCGTCAACACGAAACCACCGGCCGGGGTCGTCAGCGGCAAGTTGATGATAGCCCTGCCGCACACGCTCATAGAATGCCCGTCCGGCACTCTCCATTCTGTCGAATGTCAGGCCTGCTTTCGTTTTCCGCCGTTCAATTTCCTCAATCGGAATATCCACAAGAATCGTCAGGTCGGGCATGATTCCGCCCGTTGCAAAGCGGTTGATCGTTTGAACATCCTCAAGGCCGAGCCCGCGCCCGTACCCTTGATACGCCGTTGTGGAATCGCAATACCTGTCGCACACCACAACGTCGCCCCGTTGCAGCGCCGGAGCGATGACTTGCTGAACAAGTTGCGAGCGGCTGGCGGAGAACAGCAATATTTCCGCCGCATCCGACATTTCAAGATGATTCTTGTCGAGAAGGATGTCGCGGATTTTCTCCGATATGACGGTTCCCCCGGGTTCGCGGATGAAGTGGACGGTGTGGCGCTGTTGTCTCAATTGTTCAACGAGCAGTTTCGCCTGTGTGGACTTGCCGCTGAAGTCGAGACCTTCAAAGCTTATGAACATTCGATATTCCTGACTTGAGAACCTTCCTGTTGTGGAGGATGGTGCATCGGAACTGACATCGTTCCGTGTCCCCGCGGTTCTTCATTCGATTTCAACATACGGATTTCATCTGCCTGAGTCAATTGCTACTTATGATGCTTTTCAGTAATTTCATGTCAAAATCAGAGTTTCCCTTTCCACTCAATGGCAAAGCAAACGCGTCCGGCACGCCGCCCCCAACCCGAGCCCGCAACATCTCCTCAGGGACCCTCAGGCAACATCCCGCACAATCAGACGCTTTCAATCAAAGAACAACAGAAAGCGGAATCGCGCGCCGAAGATTCGCGTCTCATTCAGGCTGCGCTCAAAGGCAACAACACCGCCTACAAACGGCTGATGAAAAAGTATCACGATGCCATCTACAATTTCATCTACAGAATGGTGCATGACAAACATCAGGTGGAGGACCTGACGCAGGAAGCATTCATTAAAGCGTTCGGATCGCTGTCGAGTTTCAACGAGGAGTACGCGTTCAGTACGTGGTTGTACAAGATTGCAACAAACAACAGCATCGACTATATCCGCAAGCGGAAACTGCAAACATACTCCATCGACAAGCCGATTGAGGCAAAAGACAGCGACTATTCGTTCGAGCTGCCGGATGATTCATACGAAACCGACAAGGATATGATCAGTGACCAGCGGGCTCACATGCTGAACGAGGCAATCAAAAAACTGCCGGAGAAGTATCGAAAAGTCATTCACATGCGTCATGTTGATGAGAAGAGTTATGAAGAGATTGCCATCCAGCTCAAACTCCCCATTGGAACGGTAAAAGCCCATATTTTCAGGGCAAGGGAAATGTTGTATAAATCACTTAAGGATCGAATCAGGCATTATTGACGTTTACCCCCTTGTTTCCATGCAACTATACGGCCCTCCCTGACGTAAGCTATACGTAGAGAAATGAATACCTTACGGCAACATATCACCCCATACCTGCTCTGTGCTGTTGTTGTGTCGACAACCCAGGTGCACGCAGGCGACTCCGGCAAGAAGGAAATCGGGAGAACAACCGAGCGGGAAATCAACGTCGTTCTTTCTGCCGGTTTCGGACGGGTCAACATCGAGCGGGGCGAAGCCGAGAAGGTCATTATTGCCGAGGGATATTCCAAAAAAGAATCATCCCTTCCGACAACGCTCAAGTACGATATCCGGAACAGAGTCGGGTATCTTGATATCTCCCTCGGCGAAGATATTCAGGAATCAGGAGGGAAGAAGGGCACGTTCAAAATCTCAGGAATCGACGGCGGCACATGGGATCTCAAATTCAGCAGCGCCATTCCGATTTCCTTTGATGTGGAGTTGGGAGTTGCAAAAGGGGCGTTCGATATGACGGGCCTTCAGGTCAAGGATTTCAAACTCTCGGCCGGGGCGAGCGATGTGTTGCTCGTGTTCGACTCTCCGAACACATCCACGATTGACGAGATGAGCATCGAGTCGGGAGTCGGCAAGTTTGTCGGACGGAATCTCGGTAATGCAAACTTCAAGAGCTTCCGGTATGAGGGCGGGGTCGGAGCGGCGACGCTTGACTTTGCAGGCCTGAGCCAGAGTGAAGTTGACATCGATGTACAAGTCGGGCTTGGAATCTGCACGGTCATTATTCCCAAAGACGCCGGAGCGCGTGTGTTCTTTGAGAAGAGCCTTGTCTCGCGGATCGACTTCGATTCGTCCATTCAAACAATGGGCGACAATCAGTACATCAGCGACAACTACAGAACCGCAAAAAGCCGGATGAACATCCGCATCGATGCCGGTCTCGGTAAAGTACGAATCAAAACAGAGTAGGCCCTACCACAACGAGAATCCCGCCCACATGTGCGGGCTCGCGTAATCTGCTTTCCCGATCATCTCCAACAACGATTTCCTGTACGCATTCTCCGCAGATTCTCCTGCAAGAAGATGTGTGTAGAAGAGTTCATTGAAGAACTTCTTCGCTTTGCGCGGGGGAATGTAACTGTTGATGATAATATCAGAAGCGCCGTTCATCATGAAAATGCCCGGCACCACGGGATGCAATCCTGCATCCGCCAGATTGGAAAACAGAACTATGCGAAACGGCGCAACCGCGAACATCTCTCCCAGCCGGTGGAAATGCGTCGTGCCGTACGCCGCCCCTTCCGACAATACAAAAAACGACAGTCCCGGATTCTCCGGCCGATAGTCAAGCTCGAACGATGCGTGAAGGATATCGCCCTTTTCCTGACGCAAACGACCGAGCGAAGCCTCCCGGTCGAAGAAGACCCGCGCTTCTTTGTAGAATGCCTTCACATCACGCACTTCATACTCGGCATCAATCGGCGTTCTCCCCCGATTGCCGAACCCGACAGCAACAGGATACTGACCAAGCGGTGGTCGCTGCACGCCTACCCCGCCCCTTTCTGTTACATAGCGAATCGAGAATCGCCGGAGTGCATACTCTCCGGTGTAGCCCTCGCTTTGCAACGCGTGAATCGGAATGAACGGAAGACTGACGGGCAATTCTACAAAAAGGCTGTTCGCATTGGACGCGTGAAGAACAACAGGGCGGACAAATACAGCATAGAGCTTGCCGGAGAGTTCCCGAAGCCGACGCTCACGCACGCGCAGATCGTTCTTGTTTGTTTCGGCATTCATCTGCATGAGAACGTCGAGATACTCATTCATGAGGGAGAGAAGTGATTCTTTTCCGATGGCAGAAATGTGCACGCTGCTTTTCGGTGTTGTAGTGATGGAAATATGCAGCGATTGTTGTGTTGGAATGTACGTCACGAGAGCGGCCCCGTCGGGAATCTGTTTCTGCAAGTCCGCAACAGAGGAACTGCGCACAGTCAGAGCGGGACGAAGATGAGGATTGCGGACAGCGAGCGAATCTTCCAGTTCAAACGTACGGATGCGGGCGCTTAGCAAGCGGCTGTGTACTTCTGCGCCAAGTGTCCGCGATTCGGCACGCATCATGAATGCCTTCGCGAGTTGCCGCTCGGCTCCGATTCGTGTCGCCCGAATGCGGGCCAGATCAGCGAGAGCGATATTCAGCCGCGCATCCCGCATCTTGATATTCATCGTGGCATACACTCGCAGAAGCTTGTTTTGCCTCTCCCTGTCGGCAACAACTGCCGCCTCCTCAGGCTTGCCCAGTCTGAACAACAATTCTATCAGCGATTCGTGTGGCGAACCATCCCGCGAGCCGTAGAAACCTGCCTCGCAGTCACTAAAAACATCACCTGTACCGGGCACCCACGACGAATCAAATCGTGCAACTGCCTCCCGGTACAGCGCGAGAGCATCATTCAGCCGCCCCTTCTGCTGTGCATGGCTTGCCAAACATGCCTGCGCGTACGCGTTTGCCTTGGGAAGGCCGATGTACTCCAGCAGCGCCGCTCCTGCCCGATAGTTCGCCTCAGCCTCCGCATTGCCTGTTGCGTCGAGGCAGTGACCGAGTTGAAGCAAAGCATACGCCTCCGTCAGCCTGTTTTGAGAACCGATTGCTGCTCGAAGCGCTGCATTGAAAAACTTGTGTGCCTCTTCGTAACGCTTGCGGCGCAAGTGAATGTTGCCGACGCGAAGCAACATCTCTTCGCGCAACGCATCCGCTCCGGAAATCATATCCGTCCGGCGAATGCCTTCCGTGAACATTTGAAACGAATCGTTCTCCCTTCCCAACATATCATATGCGACAGCAAGCGAGAGGAATGTTTGAATTGTCAGCAGTGTATCCTGCGAACGAAGCGCATACGGCAATGCCGCTCCGAAATTCCTGACCGCCTCGCCGTAATCGGAACGCGAGATCGATGTGTTGCCGAACGCGGAATGAACGCGTGCAAGCATTGCATCATCCCCAATTACACTATAATCGTTCAGCAACTCGCCAAGCAAACGGCGTTCAAGCGCAAAATCACCAACGGCTCGCGATACAGGAACCAGTTCCCATTTCAACAGCCGGGCACCCGCTGAATCCCCCAATGCTTCTTCGAGACGATGCTGATCCATCAACACAGAAAACGCCTGCCACTCTTCTCCTCGCACACGATGCATACCTGCCTGTCCGAAAATTGCTGCCCGAACACCGGACTTGTCGCCCGCACGCTGGTACAACTTTCTTGCTTGCACAAACAACGTCAATGCGCTGTCAAATCCCGCCGCCGCCGAATATGCTTCGCCTAAGAGCAAGGATGTTTCCGCTTGTCCGGGAATGTCGCCCGCCCGCTCATACAATCCCAAGGCTTCCCGAAGCAACCGTTTGGTTTCCGCATGATCGGCACGAGCCATTGCCTGCTTTGCTTTTGCAAAGACCTCTCCGGCGCGGAGCGACACAGGGGCATCATCGCGACTGCATCCTAAAGCAAACGCAAGAAGGATCAAGATAAATCGATATGCGCGGAACATTCTCATTCTTTTCAAGTTGTGAAAAAGATAGAGAAGTTTGAGGGGAGATACAATCTGCGGTGCGGTGAACTCTATTTGTTGCCGCGGGTTCTGCGTAAGAGATTTTTCCACTCGCTGTATCGTGGGCGGATGGTGATGAAGTGAGTCGGACTGTTTTGCGCCGCCTGCAATGATACAGGCAGCGGCACATCAATATCAATCGCCTTCTTTACAACGTCAGGGAATTTTGCGGGATGTGCAGTCGCAGCAACAATGATCGGTGGAGAGTTTGTCGTCCATTCAAGCGCCTTGCGTGCGGCGGCAACGCCAACAGCAGTATGCGGATCGAGAATTCGCCCGGTTGCATCATATGTCCGGCGGATTTCTTCAAGCGTTTCTTCGTCGGAGATGCTTACGGCATCGATATCTTTCTTGAGTTCCTGCACATCTCCGCGATACAATGCCTGCAGTCGGGAGAGATTACCCGGATTGCCTACATCCATCGCATTTGAATATGTCGGGATACTCGGCCGCGGCTCAAACTTCCCGGAGCGAAGATACTGCAGCATCACATCGTTCGCGTTCGTTGCAGCAATGAAATTGCGAATCGGTACGCCCATTTTCTTCGCATATACGGCAGCAGTCATGTTGCCGAAATTGCCGCTCGGCACAACAACCATCGGGTCGTCGTTCTGGTTAAAAAGCCTGCGCAGTTGAATCAATCCCCACGCATGGTAAGAAATCTGCGGCAGCAACCTGCCAACGTTGATGGAGTTTGCGCTTGTGATTTTACGTTGATGCAGCAAATCACCGTCATTCAGCGAAGCCTTCACAAGTCTCTGACAATCATCAAACGTTCCTTCCACTTCAACGGCTGTGATGTTGCCGCCGAGTGTCGTCATCTGTTGCTGTTGCAGAGGGCTGATTCTATTGGAGGGATAGAGAATGAACACCTCAACATGCGGCACGTTGTAGAACCCATGCGCAACAGCGCTTCCCGTATCACCCGACGTAGCGACGAGAATTGTGACATCCTGTTGTTGATGTTCAAGGAAATGTGACATCACCTGCGCCATGAACCGAGCGCCGACATCCTTGAATGCAAGTGTAGGCCCGTGAAAGAGTTCGAGCAGGTAGATATTGTCCTGCAGATTCACAAGCGGAATGGGGAAATTCAACGCATGGGAGATGATTGCCGCGAGATTCTCTCTTGATATCTCGTCAACAAATGGTGAGAGAATTTCTGTTGCCGTTGATTGAAGTGTTGATTCGGAATTCTCTCTGAGGAGGCTTGCATCAAATGGCGGCAATGTTTCCGGAACATACAACCCACCATCAGGCGCGGTGCCACTGAACAGCGCTTCGCGAAAGGTTGAGGTAGATTGACCAGTGACGCTGACGTATTTCATGACCGGATGATCGTTGCCCCGCGCATATTGATGCGTGAAATGAAAGCATCGGCTTTTGCGTTTGCAACTCGGGCAAACGTTTTCTTCATTGCCGCAGCTATTTTCTTCGCCGATTGAAGAGACGATGCAACAGCAAACATCGCTGGTCCGGAGCCGGACAATGTGCAACCGAACGCGCAGGCTTCCAGCGCGGCGTCTCTTACTTCGTGAAATCCGGAGACAAGCTTTGCGCGAACCGGTTCGGCAACTACATCTTCCGTACTTCTGCCGACGAGGCTCGCATCGCCGCGGGCAAGACCCGCAACCAGCCCGCCGACGTTTCCCCATTGACGAATTGCCGATTGCATCGGCACAGTTGCGGGCAGCACACTCCGTGCATCTTCAGTTCTGACAACAAGATGCGGGTGAATAACCACCCATAGAATCGTGTTACGAACAGGCAGCGCAACAACGTCAAGCGGAGTGTAACTACGGACAAGTTGCGCTCCGCCTAACAGCGAGGGAGCCGCGTTGTCCGCATGAATGGAACCGCTGGCGAGGCGTTCACCCTCAAGCGCGAAGCGCAACAGATCGATGCGCTTCAGCGGTTTGGGAAGCAGCGCATTTACTGCGACAACAGAGGCGACACTGCTTGCCGCGGAGCTGCCGAGGCCCGACCCGACCGGCATCTTCTTGTGAAGCGTCAGATCGATACCGAAGCCGGGCTTGAACTCATCCAACATGAGTTGGGCAACGTGTGCCGCAACATTGCTCAAATCAGGCGGGACTTCTCTTGACGAAACTCTCAACGAAAAATGAAGTCCCGGCTGTTTGCTGCGTGAGGCAACAACAATATCGCCGGGCTTATCGATTGCGATGCCAATAACGTCAAATCCCGAACCCGCGTTGCCGATGGTTGCGGGGGCGAAAACGGTGATTCCTTTTGAGATCATGTTAGATGAAGTCAGCGGACGGCGTTTACTGCAAGTACTTCTCGAAAAACTCCGTAATACGGCGGGTGTATTCTTCTCCTCCAACTTCCATCATATCGTGGTGGCGGGCGCCGGGAATGAGCCACAGGTCTTTCGGTTCATTGGCCGCGGCAAAGACTTTCTCGGAGTAGTTGTATTTGATGAGATTATCCTCCGTGCCATGCAGCAGGAAAACAGGAACGCGCATCTGCTTCACAGCATCGACGGGGGATACATCGTTTGCCTTGAAATCAGCAAGAAACTCAGAGCGCTTGATGACGATGTTGCGAAGATAATGCCACGGAAGCTTGATCATCCGTTTCTGATAATCATCGAACACCGTGCGCAGCGTTGCGAAGCCGCTTTCGGCAACAACGGCATGCACGCGTGTGTCAATCGCCGCAACCTGAATGGCAACCGCCGCCCCCATCGACCAGCCGAAGAGGCCGATTTTTCCGACTTGAACATCTTTTCTTTCAAAGAGATAATCCAGCGCATGTTGGACATCGACTTTCTCGTGATATCCGTACGTACAGTACCTGCCACCGCTTTCGCCGTGGCGTCGCGAGTCATACAGAAATACATTGTACCCGCGATCGTGAAATTCCTTCGCCATCGGCAGTCCGGCAATTTTGCTTTCGCTCACCCCGTGCAGAATGACAATGGTCCCGCGTGCCTTTGACTCCGCTTTGATGAGCCAACAGCTCAGATCGAAGCCTTCTTTGGTTGTGAGATGAATATCTTCGTTCGGGAGTTCGAGATCGGAGGGTCGAAGGATCTTTGTCCGTTCGCGATACCATTCGGTGGTTCGCCGATGAGGCTGAAGCAGCAATACGGGACCGATGACCAGCAGAAGAAGCGAGACACCCGCCATAAACAGCACAACCAGAATTATTAGCCCCAGCAGAATAGTCACGCTCTGCGCAGTCCCTTTGCCAATGAATGAATTTTCATAAATATAGGTACAGGGTGGAAGGGATGCAACAGAGATCGGTGACATGTAAAATTCGATGTGGCTCACGTAAGGCCATTAGACGAATCTTGGGCGCACCCGGATCATAGCCCCAAAATCGTCGGCAGTGTGCGAAGGCAAAGATTCAATCGAAGGGTTTAAGTTTCGGTGAAACTGCACATCGTGTTCGTTTTCCATTTCCTTCAGCACCGAAACTTATAGCATGCGGGTAGTGATTGAATCGGGCGTTACGATTTTGAAAGTTTCTTTGGACACTTTCTTTCAAAAGAAAGTGTCAACTAAGCGGGCATGCAACGGCTGGGCGGGTGATTAGAAAGGAATCTCTTCATATATTGCTGCACATGACAACAGAATCACACAAACAGCCCCGTATTGCCATCGTGCACGAGTGGCTTACCGGCATGCGCGGGGGAGAAAAATGCGTTGAAGCGCTGTGCGAAGTTTTTCCCGACGCAACGTTGTTCACCCTCGTTCACGTGAAAGGCTCCGTCTCGCCGACCATCGAAGCAATGCCAATCAGGACTTCGTTCATTCAGCATCTTCCTTTTGCGCAGAAACGGTATCGCCATTATCTGCCGCTCTTTCCGACGGCAATTGAGCGACTTGATCTCCGCGAATTCGATATCGTCATCTCATCCAATCACGCCGTGGCGAAAGGCGTCCGAACCAAACCGGAGACGCTGCACATCTGCTACTGCCACACGCCGATGCGGTACATCTGGAATTTGTATGATGAATATTTTGGAAAGAATTCTTCCGGTTTGTTGACGCGTGCAGGAATGAAACTGTTTGTGAATTATCTTCGGAGATGGGATGTACGAACGGCGAAGAATCCGCATTTTTTTATAGCAAATTCGCGGAACGTTCAGCAACGCATCAGCAAGATTTATGGAAGAGAGGCCGATGTTATCTACCCTCCTGTTGATACTTCTCTCTTTCAGCTTTCTGAAACTCCGGGCAATTACTTTCTGATTGTCAGCGCATTCGTCCCGTACAAACGTATTGACCTTGCGATCGAGGCATTCAACAGAACGGGTGAGAAACTCGTCATCATCGGCAGCGGGCCGGACGATGAGAAGCTGCGTTCAATGGCAAAACCAAACATCGAGTTTCTCGGTTGGCAGCCGGATGAAGTTCTCAGGAAACACTTTGCCGGATGCAAAGCCCTCGTCTTTCCGGGCGAAGAGGATTTCGGCATTGTGCCGCTTGAAGCAATGGCTTCGGGAAAGCCCGTAATTGCTTACGCAAAGGGAGGGGCGTTGGAGACAGTTCTCGACTCAGACGATCTAAAAACCGGCATTCTCTTTAAGGAGCAAACCGTGGAATCCCTCGTGGAGGCAATCCGAACTCTCAACAAAACAACCTTCTCCCCAAAGGAATTACGTCGTCATGCCCTCGGTTTCGACAGGGAAGTCTACAAGAAAAAGATGAACGAATATGTCTTAGGCCGTTGGAAATCCTTCAAACCCGAATCCCGCCAACCGTAAATCTGTAAATGTGTTAGCGGAATTCATCGTTGACATTCCGCCCTCTTTTCAGTATATTTTCGAGCAAATTTTTCGCAGGTGTTGGAGTGCCTCTTCTGGGGAACAATCGTAGAAAAAGATCCCGGTCGTACGAAGTCTTAATCGTTCCGCAGGGTGAAGGAGGCAGTCCGAGAAGCTTCAAAGCTGGCAGGGCGACACTTGCACTATGGGGGAGCGCGATAGTCGCGGTATTCTTCCTCGTTTTTCTCCTCGTGTTCCGTTTTACTCCGTTGGGTATTCTTGTTGGCGTAACGCCGGATGACGAAGCCCGAAAGCGCGCAGAGGAAGAAACCCGCACCCGTATAGAATCGCTGGCTGAAGAAATCGGCATTCTGAAAGACTATAACACTCAGCTTCGCAAAGCGTTGGGAGGGCGGACTGAGGCGGGCGGTTCTGTTCCAAGCCAACCGGAGTTGCAGACGGTTATACCGAAGCAACAGGAACAAACCGAGCCGCAAGAACCGGAAGTCGCAAGTCCGGCCCGCGTATTGCAGGCGGGCAGAACAGTAACAGAAACCGGCGGCGGACTAAGGGCAAGTTTTCCGCTTCTCACGCCGGTAGAAGGCATCGTGACGCAGAAATTCAATCCAGAAGAGAAGCATTACGGAGTTGACTTCGCTGCCAAACAGGGAACACCAGTGTACGCGGCAGCACACGGCTACGTGGTATTTTCAAGTTGGACGTACGAATACGGAAACGTCGTAATGCTCTCTCACGGTGATGGATACATGACGGTGTACAAACATAACAGTTCGATTCTAAAAACAACGGGATCGGTAGTGCGGCGAGGCGAGCCGATCAGCCTCGTAGGCAATACAGGAATTACAAGCACAGGGCCTCATCTCCACTTTGAGGTTATCAAAGACGGGCTGCCGCAAGACCCGATGGAGTTTTTGCTGGTTACGCACGCCGCCTTATAAGATTTTGGTTGAAGAAGCGCCGCGACGAATGTCCGGTGAGCACATGTTGGACGGGGGGATAGAAGAAGAAAGGAGATTCACGTGGGCGACAAGCAACAGAATACAGACCTGACGCTGATAGCGGCAAACACAACCTTCGAAGGCAAAATCAAAACCGAAGGCAGTATCCGCATCGACGGAAAGTTTATCGGAGACATTAATGCAAAGGCCAATGCTGCCGTCGGCCTCACCGGCCATATTGATGGAAGCCTGACGGCCCGCAACATCACGGTTGCCGGAAGGATTACAGGCTCCGTGGTTGCCTCGGAGAAGCTTGTCCTTGAAACCAAGTCGGTATTACAAGGAGATATCCGGGCAATCAAGCTTGTCGTCGATGAAGGGGCGATGTTCGACGGGAAATGCGAGATGAAACAAGGCGTCGCGCCCGGAACACCGGGGTTGCCGAAGAAAGATTGAACGGTGTGAGCACACCACACAAGCCCGATGACGCCGGAAAGAACTCGCCCGCGAGCATCAGCAGAAATGTCGCAAGAGATTTTGGACCTTTCCTTACACTTGGCCTGCAGTTGGCAATCTCCGTTGTTGTGTTTTTCTTCATCGGATATTGGTTGGATGGGAAGTTCGGAACGTCGCCGTGGTGTACCATCGGCGGGGCGTTTCTCGGAGCGGCAGGAGGAATGATAAAGTTCATACGCGAAGCGCTTGCGTTAGGAAAGAAATCCGATGCTGCGCTTCGGAAACACGAGAACGAGAAGCGTGAACATTGACCGGCGGTTTCCTATTCAGGTTGCTGTTATCTTCGCCGCCGGACTTGTTGTTGCAGTGGTTTTGCTGATGTCGACCGGGTCGCGGGAAACAGCGATTGCTGTGATTGCAGGTAGCGTGTTAAGCACACTGAATGCGCTGGCGGGATTTCTGGCAATCGAGTACTCACTTCAGAAATCACATGCAACATTCATGAAGGCGGTTCTCGGGGGAATGGGAGTCCGCATGCTCGTCATGCTGGGCGTGCTGGTGTTCTTGATCAAGGTGGTGGAATTGCATACGGTTGCGCTTGTTGTTTCCGTGCTCGGGTTTTACGTCGTCTATCTCGTTCTGGAGTTGTTGTACATCCAGAGAAAAAGTTCTCACATAACTAGTCAGGATTGAATTTGTACGCGTTCTTTCAGGCAGCTCACGATACAACACATCTCTCAGCGCAGCAGGTTGCGGATACGGCACACGCCGCGGCAGCCGACGGCAAGATGTCGGTATCCGAGATGTTCAAGTACTTGTTCGAGCATGTTCAGGATAGCAACCATCTCGAACTTCCCTTTCTCGATATTCATCTTCCCCATTGGGATCCGATTGAAATTGCCGGGCTTACGCTTGATCTTTCTCCCACAAAACATGTCCTGTTTCTCTGGTTCGGTGCCGCGGTGTTGATTCTTCTCATGACTCTCGCCGCCCGTGCCAACACGAAAAATCGCGTGCCGAAGGGTTGGGGAAATGTTGTTGAAGTGTTTGTGAAATTTATCCGCGACGAGATCGTCATCCCGAACATGGGAATGGCGGGCATCCGCTACATGCCGTACGTTCTCACGACATTCTTTTTCATTCTTCTCATGAATTTGCTGGGCCTCATTCCGTACGGCGCCTCGGCAACGGGAAACATCAGCGTAACAGCAGGTCTTGCGGCCATTGCTTTCGTCATGATTCAGGTATCGGCGATTCGTGCGCAAGGGTTCGGTCATTATCTTGCTCACCTGACCGGGGGCGTACCCGTATTTCTCTGGCCGATCATGATTCCGATTGAGATTCTCGGCTTGTTCACAAAGCCATTTGCCCTGTGCATCCGTCTCTTCGCCAACATCACCGGCGGACATCTTGTGATCGTATCGTTGTTCGGGCTTATCTTCCTGTTCAACTCATGGGCAGTCGGTGTCACAACGGCAGCGTTTATCGTTGCTATCAACTTTCTTGAGTTGTTTGTTGGATTCCTGCAGGCATACGTATTCACGATGCTGACCTGCATCTTCATGGGGCTCGGCATTCAGGCGGGTCACGGCGAGCATCACGGCGAAGCGGCTAACGAACACGGCCACTAAAAAAATTTTGTAACTGGAACAACTTCATTCACTATCTACCATTAGGAGAAACACAATGGAACATCTTGGTTGGGCATATCTCGCAGCAGGCATTGGCGCAGCACTCACGATTATCGGCGCGGGACTCGGTATCGGCAAACTCGCCGCGGCAGCAATGGAAGCAAGCGGCCGCCAGCCCGAAGCCGCCGGAGCCGTTCGAACATCCATGATTATTGCGGCAGCCCTCATCGAAGGTGCAACATTCTTCGCGCTCGTTATTTGCATTCTTCTCGCATTGAAGTAACCATCCCTTAAGAAGGACCTATCATGTTAGAAATCAATCCGGGACTGATCTTCTGGACGATTGTTACGTTTCTTGCCATGTTGTTCATTCTGAGCAAAGTGGCATGGAAACCGCTGCTTCATGCGTTGACATCGCGTGAAGAACAAATCCGCACGGCATTGCTCGAAGCAGAAGAGGCGCAGGCCGAGGCGAAGAAGCTGCTTGAAGAAAACAAGCGCCAACTCGCCCAAGCCGAGGCTCACGCGCAACAGGCAATGCGTGAGGGACGTGAGATGGGCGAGCAGTTGAAAGCGGAAATTGTGGAGAAGGCCCACGCGAGCGCACGAAGCATGATTGATCAAGCAAAGGAAGAAATCCGACGCGAAAAGGATGCTGCGCTTCAGGAATTACGCGGTGAAGTTGCCGATTTGGCCGTGACGGCAGCAGGCAAAATCATCGACGCCAATCTCGATGTGAACAAGCATCGTCAACTCGTTGACAACGTCATCAAGGATATCAGGCCGAGTTAATGTATGAAGAACATCCGGGTTGCACGGCGCTACGCGCAAGCGCTGATGATGACGGCAGACTCTCCAAAAGCAATCGATCAAATTACCGCCGATCTTGATGTCATCAAGTCGGCTCTGAACATTTCTCGGGATCTTCGCCGGCTTATCACCAGTCCGGTCGTTTCGGCCGGAAAGAAGTTCGCTGTGCTGCGCGAGGTGTTCGAGAAACGTATCGGTACAACGACTATGTCGTTCATCGAACTTCTCACCGAAAAGCAGCGCGAGGGAATCCTGCCGGAGGTGATTGAGCAATACAAAGCGCTGCGCGATACGAAATACGGCATTATCAATGTTGATGTATCGTCGGCGGTCGAGATTTCTTCCCAACAGGAACAGAACCTGTCGGAGAAACTCGAACACTATACAAAGAAGAAAGTGCGTGTTCGTTTCTCTCTCGACACGGCATTGCGGGGCGGAATTGTTGTCAAGATCGGCGACACCGTGCTGGACTCGAGTGTCAAGCGCCAGTTGGAGTTGCTGCGGGAGCAGTTCATCCACGGGCATGTTTTGAATTAGAATTCCGAAGTTCACTAAAGAATTACGAAGGCATACATTATGGCAGAAGTAAGACCGGAAGAAGTCTCGGCAATACTCAGGAAGCAGCTTGCGGGCTTCGAGAAAGAAACCGATGTGTACGAAGTCGGCACCGTGCTGCAAATAGGAGACGGCGTTGCGCGCGTGTACGGGCTCTCAAAGGCCGTCATGAGCGAGCTTGTCGAGTTTCCGCACGGCGTGTTCGGCATGGTGCTGAATCTTGAAGAGGACAACGTTGGCTGTATTCTTTTCGGCGAAAGCAGCGAAATCAAGGAGGGTGATGTCGTAAAGCGGACAGGCCGTGTCGCTTCCATTCCGGTCGGAGAGGGAATGCTCGGGCGCGTCATCAACTCTCTGGGCCAGCCGATTGACGATCGGGGTCCGATCAAAACAGACAAGTTGATGCACATCGAGCGGAAGGCATTGGGCGTCGTTGATCGCGCCCCCGTCAAAGAGCCGCTGCAAACAGGCATCAAGGCGGTTGACGGCATGATTCCTATCGGGCGAGGACAGCGTGAGTTGATTATCGGCGACCGCCAGACCGGCAAAACAGCGATTGCGATCGATACAATCATCAATCAGAAATTCACGCACACAGAGAAGGCAAAGGAAATCGGCATCAAGCCGGTGTATTGCATTTATGTGGCAGTCGGGCAGAAGAGTTCGACGGTTGCGCAGGTGGTCGACAAGCTCGAGCAGGAAGGCGCAATGGCATACACGACTGTAATCGCCGCAACCGCGACTGACCCCGCTCCGATGCAATTCATCGCGCCGTATTCAGGCGCTACACTCGGCGAGTATTTCCGCGATAGCGGTCGGCATGCGCTTGTTGTCTATGACGATCTCTCGAAGCAAGCACAGGCATACCGGCAGGTTTCGCTGCTTCTGCGCCGCCCGCCCGGACGCGAAGCATATCCCGGCGATATTTTCTATCTCCATTCACGCCTGCTTGAACGCGCATCAAAACTGAACGACTCGCTCGGCGGAGGTAGCCTGACTGCGCTTCCTGTTATTGAAACACAAGCCGGCGACGTATCTGCCTACATTCCCACAAACGTTATCTCGATTACCGACGGCCAGATTTATCTTGAACCGAACATGTTCAACGCAGGTATTCGTCCTGCCATCAACGTTGGTATCTCGGTGTCACGCGTCGGTGGCAATGCTCAAATCAAAGCTATGAAGAAAGTTGCCGGGCGTTTGCGTCTTGATCTGGCCCAGTATCGCGAGCTCGAAGCGTTTGCGAAATTCGGCTCCGATCTCGACAAAGCCACTATGCAGCAGCTCCGTCGCGGTTCCCGGCTTGTTGAACTTCTGAAGCAGGGACAATACGTGCCGATGGCAGTTGAGAAACAGGTGGTTTCCGTTTATGCGGGAACCAACGGGTATCTCGACGAAATTCCTTTGCAGCACGTTCAGCGATACGAGAAGGAACTGCTCGAAGTGATGGAATTGCGCCACGCAGATCTTCTGGCTTCTATAGCCGAGAAGAAGGATCTGACCGACGACATCGTGGCAAAATTGAAAGCGGTTCTTCTGGAGTTCACAGACTCGTTCAAAGTGAGCGTGAAGGCATAATGGCAACGCTACGCGAGATACGCGGACGCATTGTCGGCGTCAAGAAAACGCAGAAAATTACCAAAGCCATGAAGATGGTGGCCGCGGCGAAATTCCGTCGCGCCCAGCGCAACGTCGTTCAAGCGCGGCCCTATGCGGCAAAAATGAAGCAGTTGCTGAATCACCTTTACACAAATCCGGAGGCTTCGGCACACCCCTTCATTCAGCCCCGGAACGTCAATGCGGTTGCGTTGGTCATTGTCACATCCGACAGGGGATTCTGCGGCGCGTTCAATTCGAATCTCGTTAAAACTGCTGAGCGGCTCATCAACGCAAACTACAAAACGCTGCATGAGCAGGGGAAAGTCAGACTCTTCTGCATCGGAAAGAAAGGGGCTGACTATTTCTCCAAGCGCGGACATTCCATTGCAGGAAAATACATCGGCGTGTATAGTAATCTTGTGTTCGGCGAGGCCCAGAAGGTCGCACGGGAGGTGATCGACGGTTACACGAAAGGTGAGTTCGATCGTGTTGACATTGTCTCCAACGTATTCAAATCTGCAGCGCAACAAACGACTGTGACCGAGCAGTTTCTGCCGATTCCGGGCGACGCGTTTGACGGTGATGGTGCTGATTCGGTTGATTACATCTACGAACCGTCGGATATAGCGATTATCGATGCGTTGATTCCGAAACATCTCAATTTCCAGCTCTGGCGACTGTTGCTCGAAAGCAACGCTGCCGAAGAAGGTGCACGCATGACGGCGATGGAGAACGCAACAACAAACGCGAACGAACTGATCAGATATCTGCAGCTATCATACAACAAAGCCCGACAGGCTGCTATCACGAGCGAATTGCTGGAGATCGTTGGCGGAGCGGAGGCATTGAAGAAGGCGGGGTAGCGGAGTATTCACCGAAGTAAGAACAGCCCACTCTATTACAGAATGGGCTGTTTTGTTTTTTCACCGAAGATTTACGGACTAATCCATAATCCTTCTCAAAAATGCCGGCTTCTCCGGATCATTCTTGTCGATCTTCTCGCGATCTTCCTTCGCCGAATCCTGTGCAGGCCGATAGGCAACCTGCAGGTCAACTCCCCGACGGGCAAATGCCGGAGTATCGTAGTTCTTCAACTCGGTGACACCGGTAGGAATGCGTTCAACTGTCTTTGGCGTTTTCAAACCGGGACGAATGCCGGTCCCGACCGTCACCGAAGGGCGGCGGTTGAAACCTGTTGCAATTACCGTCACCATAATATCATCCGTCATTTTCTCGTCGACCACAGCGCCGAGAATGACATTCACATCCTCGCCTGCGGCTCCATGAATGATTTCCGTTGCTTCCTCGATCTCAGACAGCGACATGTTGGGTCCGCCGGTGATGTTGACCAGAACGCCTTGCGCGCCGCCGATCGTCACATCCTCAAGCAGCGGACTTGAGATGGCTTCATGCGCGGCGACGGTTGCACGATTCTCGCCCGAGGCAACGCCGGTGCCCATTACTGCATCGCCCATCTCCTTCATCACTGTTCGAACATCAGCAAAGTCAACGTTGATGAGACCCGGAACGGTAATCACTTCCGAGATACCGCGGGTTGCGCCGTAGAGGACGTTATTGGCGACATCGAACGCAACCTGCAACGGGGTCGTCTTCTCCACAACCGACAACAGTTTTTGGTTCGGGATGATGATGAGGGTATCGACCTGTTTTTTCAGTTCCTCGATTCCCATTTCCGCCTGCGCATTGCGTCGTTTGCCTTCGCAGTTGAAGGGACGGGTAACAATCCCGACCACCAATGCGCCGACACTCTTCGCGATGTTTGCCACAAGAGGGGCGCCGCCTGTTCCCGTGCCACCACCCATTCCCGCCGTTACAAACACCATGTCGGTGCCGGCAAGCGCGCGCGCAATTTCATCGCGATCCTCTTCAACAGCGCGGTGTCCGACTGTCGGGTCGGCGCCGGCTCCGAGGCCGCGGGTAAGGTTCTTGCCGATTTGAATTTTGTTCGGCGCGGCGTTCCGCTCCAACGCCTGCAAATCCGTGTTGATCGCAAAAAAGTCCACGCCATGCAGACCCTTCGCAATCATGCTGTTGATTGCGTTGCCCCCGCCGCCGCCGACACCGACGACGCGAATCTTGGCACCGCGCTCGAAGAAATCATCGAGTTCGATCACAGGATATTCTCCTTATTGAATGATTGATAATTTGTAGAATTCGTTCTGTTCATTTTCCTTTTGTGCTCATCATTGAAGGGAAGCCGACTTACAATTCATCAAACCACGACTTCATCTTCTCAAGAATGTTTGTTTTGCCGATGAGCGGCATTTTCAACTTGCTTGTTGTCTTCTCGCCCGTGCTGGACGGTGTCGCAGATTCTCTTTCCTGACACTTGAGTCCGTGATACACAAGGCCGACCGCCGTGGCGTACACGGGGTTTTCAATCTCGCGAACCAACCCGCCTGCAAAGCCTGTCGGGATGCCGATCTTGACCGGCATGCCGAGAACTTCCCGCGCCAGCTCCGCCGTTCCCTTGATGAGGGCGCCGCCGCCGGTAAGCACAACGCCCGCCGAGAGATGTTTTGAGTAGCCGGAGCGCTTGATCTCCAGCGCGGCAATTTCGAAGATTTCTTCCATACGCGGTTGGATAATTGTCGCCAGAAGTCGCTTGTCGATTTCAATCGGCTGCCTGCCGCCGACGCCCGGCAGAATGATCGGGTCGTTGTCCAGAACGGCAGGCACGTACGCGAAACCGTGATCCTTCTTCAGCTTCTCCGCCTGATCGCCGAGAATGCCAAGACCCTTGCGAATATCGTCAGTCACCTTTCTTCCGGCAATTCCGATCACTGCCGTGTGCCTGATGGTTCGCTCTTCGAAGACGGCAAGGTCGGTCGTTCCGCCGCCGACATCGAGCAGCGCAATGCCAACCTCCTTCTCCTCGTCATCGAGCACGGCATAACTGGATGCAAGAGGCTCAAGCACCATATCTTCGACTTTCAGTCCCGCACGCTCGACACACTTGAAGATGTTTTGCGCGGCGCTGACCAGACCGGTGATAATATGAACATTCGCCTCCATGCGAACGCCGGACATGCCAAGCGGATCATACACGCCATCTTGCCCGTCGATGATGAATTCCTGCGGGATGACGTGAATGATTTTTCTGTCGGACGGCAATGCCACACGTTTTGTATCTTCGATCAGCCGGTCGATATCCGATTGCGTCACCTCATGCTCGGGGCCGCTGATGCCGATCACGCCGCGACTTTGAAAGCTCTGAATATGATCTCCCGCGATCCCGACAATGACCGACTTGATGTCGACACCCGATTGCGAGCGTGCTTCATCAACGGCCGTGCTGACAGAGCGGATGGTCTTGTCGATGTGCGTGACAACTCCCCGCACAATGCCGTCTGATTGGGCACGCCCGACACCAAGAATGTTGATGCGCCCATGTTCGTCCATACCCGCGACAACGGCACACACTTTCGTGGTTCCGATATCAAGTCCGACAATGATGTTACCCATAGATGTTCCTTTGTTAAGAGTGAGCGTCTCCGTTGTCGTGATTCCATCGAACCACGACCTGATCTTCAAATCGTAAATCTATATACAGCAACTCGTGCGCGCCTTGTGAAGCCACCACGGATTTCCAGAAGCCGTCGAACTTCACCAGTCTCGTTCCGACCTGCGTCCGTCCGAGAACGACCGGAATCCCGAATTCCGATGTATAAAAGACAAAATCACCATTGTTCTTTACGTTGATCTCCGAAATATTCAGATACAACTCCTCGTCAACTTGTCGCGCAACGGAAAGAACATACAAAGCATCGAGCGTGCTCTTGTTGGTTGACTTCTTGCCCGTTACGATTACGCCTTCGCCCAACGAGCCCGACAACACCGGAAGGTCAAAGATATGCTCTGAACGGATCTGGGGAAGAATATACCCCTCTTCATCCAGATAGTAGAGCTTGTCTGCCACCATTGCGGCTACAGGCACGCGTTCTTCGATGGTGATGCGAACGCGATTGGGGATGTCGCGAAGCACGGCCACCGATTTTACATACGCATGTTTCATGACGCGCTGTTCAATTGTGTACAGATCCAATTCGAACAGCTTTGTATTTTCGGGCACCTTTGCCAACGCAAGGATATCCTTTGTCGGAACATTGCGATTGCCTTCAACGGTGACATTTTCAACCCGCCGGTCTTCTTTCCAGAGATTCGCCTGTATTGCCACGGCAGTCACCATGATGACAAGAAAAGCCATCAAGAGAAAACTTCGCTTGCTGCTTTTTCCTGAATGCGCCCCGGATATGTTGCCCTGTTCCATCATGTGCTATGCTACCCGAGCGAGAGCATCATTTTCGAAACCGATGAACTGCATATCCATCTCCGGTCGAACGCCGCATCGTTCTTCAATAATCCGGGACGCGTGCAGAACGAGAGCACAAACATCAGCGGCAGTTGCGTTGCCTGTAGTTGCGACATTGTTTCCAACTATCTCGGCTCCGCCGAGAATCAGCCCGTTCAATCCTGCCATATCGATCAGCGCTTCTGCCGCGCCCGACTCGTTCGACCTGAAGATGCGAGCAGTTTGCATCATACTTTGCGCGTCATCCGGCTTACCGGACAGAATCACGGCTCCACGAAATCCCTGGTCCGAAACGACTGCGTTGGCAGAAAGCACAATGTGGGGAAAGCCGTTCTTTTGGAAAAACTTCCGCAACGCATCAACTTCGTCGGCAGACATTGCATGCAACACGTAGTCGGCAGGCCCGCCAACGCGCAACGGACTGTAGCGCGCAACCGGATCGCTGAACGAAATCGAGCCGTGAAAGAATTGTTGTATGTCGGTCAGTGAAAGCATTTCCTTCTAAGCCTTCTCCCCCTTCAGTTTTTTGATGAATTCCTCCCCGTACTTCCAGATATCGCCCGCACCCATTGTGATGATGATGTCGCCGCGCTTCTTCATCTTCATCAGGAAATCGGGTATGTTCTTTTTGTCGGGAACATAATGAACGTTCTTGTGTCCGAATTCCTTCGCCGTATTCGCGATAAGCTCGCCGGTAATTCCCTGTATCGGCTCTTCCCGTGCCGGATAAACATCCGTCAGCACGAGAACATCCGCGTTGAAGAACGACCGGCCAAAGTCTTCATAGAAATCTCTGGTTCGGGAATACAGATGCGGTTGAAACACACACACGACTCTGCGTCTCCATCCCGATTTCACTCCGGCCAGCGTCACGGCAATTTCTGTCGGGTGATGGGCGTAGTCGTCAACAACCATGATACCGTTGATCTCGGCTTTTACCTCCCATCGACGGAATACGCCCGTGAACTTCTCGATACCGGTTTTGACTCGCGCAAACGGAACCTGCAACTCAAGCCCCACGGCAATAGCCGCAAGCGCGTTCTGTACGTTATGCTTCCCGGGAATTTGCAGCGTGATTTCGCCAAGCTCCTTCCCCTCACGGATAACAATGAATGTGGAGGCGTTTTCTTTGTGCCGAACATCCACCGCCTGGAGATCGGCCTGACCGTTCAAACCGTAGGTGATGATCTTCTTCTTGATCTTCGGCATGATCTCCTGCAATGCCGGCTCATCAAGACAAAGCACAACGAATCCGTAGAACGGAACTTTCGATGCAAATTGTATGAACGCCGATTTGATATCCTCAAGATCGCGATAGCAATCAAGATGATCGGTTTCGAGCGTCGTCAACACGGCAACGGTCGGGGTGATGGACAGAAACGATCTATCGAACTCGTCCGCTTCGACAACGATGAACTCGCCTTTACCGAGCCGTGCATTCGAGCCGGCAAGCCCGTGCAACCTTCCTCCCACAATCACCGTCGGATCGATGCCGCCCTCCATCAACACAAGGCTGACCATTGATGTTGTGGTTGTTTTGCCGTGTGTTCCGGCGATGCCGATGCCGTATTTCAAGCGCATAACTTCGGCGAGCATTTCGGCCCGACGAATAACCGGGAGTTTGCGTCGCTGCGCTTCGACAATCTCCGGATTATCGAGCGCAAGGGCGGAGGAATAGACAAGCACATCTACATCCGCCTCAAGATGCTTTGCATCGTGGCCGATGTACACCTTCGCCCCCAGCGAAGCAATCCGCTCGGTGTTGTCGCTTTCGGCTTTGTCCGAGCCGGTTATTGCAAACCCCTGGTCGATCAGGATTTCCGCGATACCGCTCATGCCGATGCCGCCGATACCGACAAAGTGAAGTTTTCTTATTGATCGAAACACGGTTTCTGCTACCTGTCAGTAAATCGTGGTTTGCTCCAGCGCGGGCGTTTGCGCTTCGGAACGTGTTGTGCAATTCTTTCCATTTCGTGAATCAATTCTTTTTCCTTCTCATATCTCCCGATTCTGATTCGAATGGTTCTGCGTCTTCCTTTGAGCTTGATCAGAACGACTTGAAATCTGCCGCTGGTTTGCACGAAACGCTCGCGGCCTATGTGCATCCATTCAATTTCCTTTGTGTGAAGAACGCGCTCGTGAAAGCGGTTCTTGAACGTAATGGAATTCTCTGCAACGACCACCCGGCGGTTACGGATGTAGTTCAATATCAGCGACCCAATCGACATCAACACGAAGAAGATGATGATGTAGAGAATCGGATCGTTCATCACGTACCTGAATTCTTTTTCGACAAACGAACCGCGAATGCCGCCGTATGCTACAAGTGTCAGAAGATAAATCAGCGCGGACACATAGTAGAAATCGAGTTTGTACCTGAACACCTTTTCGTGGTGCGCTTCCATGCTACGCCTTTGCTAACCTCATTACTGCATCGGCAAGTGTTGATGCTGCTTCCCTCTTTCCCAGTGCCTTTGCTTTTTCCGACATTATGTTCCGTTTGGCCGTATCGGTGATCAAACCCGCCACTGCCGCAAGAAATTGATCTTTCAACTCCTTATCCCGAACCATCACCGCCGCTTCTGCTTCAACCATTGCGCGTGCATTCTCTTCCTGATGGTTTGCCGCCGCAAACGGGTAGGGCACGAGTACTGATGCGAGCCCGACAACAGTCAGTTCCGCCAGCGTACTTGCCCCGGCCCGGCATGCCACAATATCCGCCGCAGCGTAGGCATACTCCATATTCTCGATGAACTTCAGCACTCTAACCCTCCGATTTGCATCCTGAGACAGTGACTCCGCAAAGGCAGCAATGCGTTCGAAGTCACCTTCTCCTGTTTGCCAGATCAGCTGAATCCCGAGCCGCAACAAATCAGGGAGAGCGCGTGCTACTTCGTTATTGAGCGATGTCGCGCCGAGACTTCCGCCGAATACAAGCAATGTTGTGACCGCCGGATCGATACCGAACTTCTCTGCTCCGGCTTCACGCGAAACTGTTCCGAGCGTTGCCCGAGTCGGGTTGCCGCTGACCCGAACATTATCAAGGCGGCGCAGATATCGTCTCGAACTCTCGAAGCTGAGATGAACTTCGTCCACGCGATGCGCGAGACGTCGCGTCGTGACGCCGGGATAGCTGTTCTGCTCCTGTATCAGCGTCGGAATTCCAAGCAGTGTTGCCACGTACAATGGCGGCCCGCACACATAGCCGCCGGTTCCGACAACGACATCGGGTTTCATGTTCTTCATAAGAAAGAACGAATGCACAACACTCACCGCTACTTTTACGGGAAAAAGAAGATTACCCGGTTTCAGGCTTCTTCTGAACCCGCTGATCCAAATCGGCACGAAGTTGTATCCCCGTTGCGGAACAACCCGCGCTTCTATTTTGTGCTTCGTACCGATGAACGTAATTTCCGCATTCGGTACGCGTCGCTTGATTTCATCAGCTATTGCGAGGGCCGGGAACAAATGCCCGCCCGTACCGCCTCCGGCAAAACAAATTCTCACCCCTTTTCTCTTTCGTGAAGAATCTTCCGGTGTTTGAGATTCCATGTGAGATTCTTCATCCTGATCAGAATGTCATATCAATACACCAGCCCGACTGCCGGCTCAGGCAGCGGGGGTTCCTTCTTCCCGAATCCCGGAAGCACAAACCGCGGATGCAAATCGGTTTGCGACGAGATGTTGAGCAACACCCCGACGGCAAGCGATGAGAACAAGATTGACGATCCGCCGTAACTCACAAACGGCATTGGCAAACCCGTTGTCGGGAGAATGCCGACGGTTACTCCTGCATTAATAAGTGCGTACAGTGTGATGGACGCTGTAATGCCAACGGCAAGGTAGCGACCGAACTCGTCCGGCGCGTGCTTGGCGATCTTCATTCCGCGCAACATGATTGTCAGAAAGAGAACAAGAATCAGAAGCGTACCGATGAGGCCGTACTCTTCTCCAACTATCGAAAACACAAAGTCTCCGTACGATTCAGGAAGAAAGAAATCGCGTTGCTTGCTTTCGCCGGGCCCGACGCCGAAGATGCCTCCGTTCCCGAACCCGATGATGCCTTGCCAAAGCTGGTAGTTGACTTTGCTTCCCGTTTCTTCGCCAAAGCCGATGTACGCCAGAATACGCCTCATGCGATACGGTGCGCTGAGCATATAGCCGATCAACGCGGGAAGAAGCGCAAGAATAGTCAGTGCCATGTGTGTGAGCTTTACACGCCCGATAAACAACATGACGAAGCTGAGCGCCAGAATCATCGAGCCGTTACTGAAATTGGGCTGCGCCAGAACAAGGACTGTTACAACGCCAATCCAGATGGTCACCGGCAGGAAGCCGGTCTTGAAATCTCTGATTCGTTCCTTCTTAGTCGAAAGAAGGGCACAGATGTGAAAGATGAGAGCGTACTTCGCGAAATCCGAAGGCTGGAAGCTGAATCCGCCAATCCGGAGAAATCGTGTGGCTCCCTTCAATTCGCCACCCAAAGCAAGCGTCACACCCAGCAGTATCACTGCTACAATCAATGCAGGCTTTGTCAGTTTCTTGTACTTCTTGTAATCGATATTCATGAAAACGATAATCGCCCCGAAACCGATAACGACTTTTACAAGGTGCAACAGCATCAGCTTCGAGCTTGATCCCCACTTCTCGAACGCCATTGTCGAGCTGGCGCTGTACACAACGCCGAGACTCAGCACCATCAGCATCAGCACCGAGGTCAATGTTGCGAGATCGATATGATTGCGTTTAGATTTCATTGCTGCAGGTTCATCACAATCTCTTTGAATACGCGTCCGCGGTGTTCATAATTCTCAAACCAATCAAACGAGGCACACGCCGGCGACAGGAGAACAACATCTCCCGGGTGTGCAGCGCGGCGGCCCAGCAACACAGCCTCCTCCATTGTTGCGGCCCTGCTCGTCGGTTTCGATGAAGCAAATGCCGCGAGGACTTTGTCCGCCGACTCACCGATTGCAACAATCGCCTTTACATATTTCTCGACAAGAGGAAGAAGGGGCGAATAATCATTCCCCTTGTCCCGCCCGCCCAGGAGAAGCACAATCGGCTTGTCGAAGCTCTGCAAAGCATACCAAACCGAGTCAACGTTTGTCGCTTTCGAGTCGTTCACATACGTGACACCGTCGAGTTCCCGCACAAACTCAAGCCGGTGTTCCACACCCTTGAAGTTTTTCAGGGTTGCCCGAAGTGATGCTGTCGGAATGTCCATCGCCTGTGCAATCAGCGATGCCGCCATTGCGTTCATCAGATTGTGCGAGCCTTTGATGCTGATGTCGGCAGCCTTGATCACTTCCGTTGTGTTGCCGCCGATTCTTGTCACGACGGTATCGCCCGAGAGGAAGCCCCCTTCTTCAAGCTGCTTCCGTGTGCTGAAGGGAAGACGTTTCACTTCAGGATGTATCCTTGTCTCGACATTTGTCCTGACGATCTCGTCATCATAGTTGTACACGATGGTGTCGCCACTCCGCTGGTTCTCGAACACCCTGCACTTCGATGCAACATACTTATCCATCGAATGGTCATAGCGATCAAGGTGATCCGGGGTAACGTTCAGAAGCGCCGAAACCCTCGGCCTGAACGTCTCGATCGTATCAAGTTGAAAGCTGCTCACTTCAAGTATAACTGTATGCTGTTCCGTCATCTGTTCAACTATTTGCGAGAACGCAAGCCCGATATTCCCGGCTACTGCCGATGGCCGTCTTGCGTCATCAAATATCCTACCGACAAGAGCCGTTGTAGTTGTTTTGCCGTTTGTACCCGTGATTGCAATAATACGCCCTTTGCACAACAGGCTTGCAACTTCTATTTCGCCTACAATTTTCAGCCCTTTTGCGCGTGCCGCCTTCGCAATCGAAGCATCTGCCGGCACACCCGGGCTTAACACCAGAACATCCGCCTGCAGGACTTTCTCCGAATTCCCACCAAACTCGTACGCAATACCCCACTGCTCAAGTTCGGCAGCTGCCTGCCGCATTGTATCCAAAGGCGCTTTGTCGCTGAGAAAAACAGCGGCGCTTTGCGCTTTGAGTAACTTCGCTACGGCAATTCCGCTGCGAGCGCCTCCGATGACGCTGAATGTTTTTCCGCGAAACTCCACCGCCTCATCGTACCTTGAACGTTGCGAGACTGAGAATCATCAACAGTATCGCAACGATATAGAATCGTGTCACAATTTTCGGTTCCGGCCATCCGAGCATTTCAAAGTGGTGATGCAACGGAGCCATTTTGAAGACGCGGCGGCCTTCCCCGTATTTCTTTTTCGTGTATTTGAAGTACACCCGCTGGATGATTACCGAAAGCGTTTCAACGAAGAACACCCCCCCGAGCGTCGGCAGTAAGAGTTCTTTCTTGATCAGAACACACATTGCCCCGATGGCTCCGCCGAGCGCCAGCGAGCCTGTATCACCCATGAACACTTGTGCGGGATACGCATTGAACCAGAGAAATCCCAGAGCCGCGCCCGACATTGCCGCGCAGAACACTGCAAGCTCTCCGTTTCCGCGCAGAAATGGTATTGTCAGATAGTTGCTTAGTACCGCGTTGCCCGAGATGTAACTAATGACGGCAAGCGTGAGCGCAACAATTGCCGTCGTTCCGATCGCAAGCCCGTCGAGTCCGTCCGTCAGGTTCACGGCATTCGACGTCGCAACAATCACAAAGATCACCATCGGCACGTACAGCAGCCCGAAATCGAACTCCATATTCTTGAAAAACGGAACGGTTGACGACGAATTGATTTTCCACAAATCCGGGTCGATCCAATGGGGATAGAAATAAATAATCCCCCCGACAACCAATCCGACAAACACCTGACCAACAATTTTGTATCTGCCGATAAGTCCCTTCGGTTTCTTCTTCACAACCTTCATGTAGTCATCCAGAAATCCCACCGCGCCAAGCGTTACAGTTACAAAAATGATAAGAAGGATGTAGACATTTGTCAGCGTTCCCCACAACAGAGTGGGGATGACAACGGCAGAAAGAACAATCAGCCCGCCCATCGTCGGTGTGCCGGCTTTTGTCAAATGTGTTTTCGGTGCTTCGAGCTTCGCCGATTCGCCGATTTGATGCCGCTTCAACGCGGCAATGATTTTCGGGCCGAGCCAGAACGCAATAAGCAACGCGGTAATTGCCGCTGCCGCCGCGCGAAACGTAATGAATCGAACAACTCCGAAGCCGGGCGGATGATACACCTTGTCGATGATGTCAAACAGGTACGTCAGCATTATGCTCTGCTCTTCAATCGTTCTTGAAGAAACGTAACGATGTCCTCCATTTTCATGCTCCGCGAGCCTTTCACGAGAACCGCGTCGCCCGGCCCGACAAGCTCGGCAAGATACTCCGCAAGCATATTCTTCTGCTCGTAATGGAATTTGAACTTCACGGCTGCCGCATCATGAATATGCCGCGCCTGCTCGCCGAATGTAAGAAGGTATTCAACGGGCAATGAGGATAGTGATTTCCCGACGCGGGTATGTTCTTGAAATGAACTTTCACCCAACTCCTTCATATCTGCCAGAACGGCGATTCTCTTGCCCGCGACCTGAGCGGCAGCGAGAACACGAAGTGCCTCAAGGGTCGAATCGGAATTCGCGTTATACGTGTCGTTGTACACGGTTACACCACCAAAGTCCAGAACTTCCATGCGCTTTCCAACGGGCCTGAATGATTCTAATGCCGACTTTATTTTTCCAGCCGGTACTTTGAACGCCAGCCCGACCGCTGCCGCCGAAAGCGCGTTCAGGGCATTGTGTTTTCCCGGAATTGGCAAACGGATTTTCGTCTCTGTCTTCGCGCTTTTTGCACCAAAACTGAATTGCACGCAACCCCTTTCATCGACAGTCAGGATCTTGCCGCGAACGGAAGCTACTCGCGTACCGAAGCCATACGTCACTTTCGTTTTCAGAGATTTCGCTTTCGCGACAACATGCTTGTCATCAAGATTGACAAACGCAACGGAACCTTTGCGTGACGCCAGGTTTTTGAATAAGAAGGTCTCTTCTTTTGCCACGCCTGCCAGATTCTTGAAGAACTCCAGATGTTCGTGGCCGACATTCGTCACCAATCCGTGCGTCGGTTGAAGCATATTGCACAGATATGCGATCTCACCCGGATGATTTGTGCCGATCTCAATCACTGCCACCTGATGCTTTGTTTCCAGCTTGAACAGTGTTTGCGGAACACCGATGTGATTGTTAAGATTACTCTCCGTGCTCAGCACGTTGTATTTTGTTCCGAGAACGCGTGTCACCATTTCCTTTGTCGTGGTTTTTCCATTGCTGCCGGCAATCGCAAGCACCGGAATCCCGAACTTCATACGATAGAGTCGTGCAAACTCTCCAAGCGCATGAACGGTGTTGCGAACAATCAACAGCGGCATCGTCTTCACGGGGTCAATGCTCGCCGACGACTCGACTACCGCAATTTCACAGCCGCGCTCGAAGGCCTCGGCCAGAAATTTGTGTCCGTCAAAATTCTCCCCTCTGATCGCAAAGAAGACTTCTCCTTCCCGAACAGACCTTGAATCGGTGGAGACGCCGGTGATTTTTCCCCTTTTCAACTTCTCTGCGTTGCGAAGTTCAATATGCGAAATGTGGCGGAGTTCGTCGGGAGAGAGTTTCAAGTTTTCTCCCTCATGAATGATTGCACTTCTTCCCGATCATCAAAATGAGATTTCGTATCGCCGACGATCTGATAGTCCTCGTGCCCTTTGCCTGCAATCAGTACAATGTCGTTCTTTTGTGCCATCGTCAGGGCAAACGAGATTGCTTTGCGCCGGTCTCGCTCGACGTGAATCTGTTTTCCGGCTATACATCCGGCTTTAATTTCCCCAATGATATCATCCGGATTCTCGCGGCGCGGATTGTCCGAGGTAATCACGGTGATGTCGCTCAATTCTGTTGCAATGCGTCCCATTTCAGGGCGCTTGCCCCTATCCCGATTTCCTCCGCAACCAAATACGGTGATGATTCTGCCTGCTTGTAACGAACCGATTTCACGAATCGTTTTCAGGCAATTCTCCAGCGCATCGGGCGTATGGGCGTAATCTACGATTGCAATCCATCCGTCCGGAGAAGCGAATTGTTGAAAGCGGCCGGGCACCGCTTTCAGGTTTGCAATCCCATTACGTACGATGTCATGATCTATCGATAACGCGATGCCGGCTGTGTATGCCGCGAGAATGTTCTGCACGTTGAAGTTTCCAATGAGCGTGGATTCCACTTTGTACGCTGAGCCTTGATAGTTGGCCGAGAACGACGTCCCTGTCAGATTCAGACTCACATGCGATGCGGTCACGTCTGCATTTGTGTGAATGCCGTATCGCAACGTTCGCGCTTTTGTATCAGCAACAATTTTCTGCCCTTCATCCGTATCGGCATTCGTGATTGCCGTTGCATTCTCGTGCAGTTCATCGAACAGAATTTTCTTCGCGTTGAAGTACGCGTCTATTGTCTGATGGAAGTCGAGATGATCCTGCGTCAGGTTTGTGAAGGCGGCGGCTGTGAATGTCAATCCGAACACACGATCCAATGCCAGTGCGTGCGATGATACTTCCATTACCGCCGCAGTGCAGCCCTTCTGCACCATTGTAGCAAGCAACCTATTCAGGTCAGGTGATTCGGGCGTTGTATGTGTAGCAGGAATCACTTCGTCGCCAATTCTGTATTCGATAGTTCCTATCAACCCTGACTTCTCGCCGTTCGCTTCAAGAATCGAGCGGATCAGGTACGCTGTTGACGTCTTTCCGTTCGTCCCCGTGACACCGACAAGCCTGAGCTTTCGTGACGGGTGTTCATAATAATTTCCCGCAATCAACGCCAGCGACTTGCGCGCATTGCTGACCACTATCTTGATCACGCCTGCATGCATGAAGAATGCATCGGGCAGTGCCGCATCGTTTTCGAGAACGACGACTTTTGCTCCGGCCGAAACCGCGTTGCCGATGAAAGCATGTCCGTCAACGCTGCCGCCTTTGATTGCCACAAACAGATCGCCCGGCCCGACTGCCCGTGAATCATATTGTATGTTGCGCACCTCAACATCGTGAGTAACAACCATTTTCCCGTACATTGTTTGGAACATTTTCTGTACGGGAACGCCGTCAAGCAGGCGAGAGAGTGTCATAGCAAAGCCGTCGCCACCAGGTTCTTGGGCTCGCATCGGACGCCGATACGGGTCCCGACTTTCACTTGTTCGCCTGCTCGTACTGATTGCGCCGTAACGGTGCCCGACCCTTCAACGCGTACATCAAGCCGGGCCAACGTCAACCGGTTAAGCGCACGACGCAATGAGAGTCCGCGCAAGTCCGGTACAATTGTATAATCGCCCGCCACTGTTGCAGCAGTGCCGGTCGTGGCAAGCGTAACTGTTTCTCCTTTCGGTACTTTCACGCCCGGTGCAGGAGTTTGTTTGAGAACGACCGTTCCCTCTCCCGATGTTTCCACACGAAATCCCAGCGAGGAGAGAACTGTTTCGGCTGCATCGAGTTCAAGAGTCCGGACATCGGGAGTCGCAACTCGTTCTTTGTCCGACAATGTCGGGATATGTTGTTGTGCGAATGTGGTTGATGTTGTGACCATCTTTTCCGCGATGCCCTTCACAATCGGAGCGCTCGCTACCCCTCCGTAGTATCCCAATGTTTTCGGATTATCCAACATCACAAGACACACAACGTGCGGATCTTCCGCCGGAAACATTCCAACAAAGGATGCGGTGTAGCTTGACGTTGAGTACTTGCCGTCGAGGATCTTCCTTGATGTTCCCGTTTTGCCGGCAATTGCAACCGCTTTTGTTTGCGCGCCGGTTGCCGTTCCTTTCTCTACAACTCCCCGCAAGAAACTCCTGACGGTATCGGCAGTTTGTTTCGAGATCACTTTTCGAATTGCCTGCGAGCGTATCTCGGAGAGTACTTCGTTATGCTCATTCAACACCTGTTTGAGGATAAACGGCCTCATGAGTGTGCCGCCATTCGCCAATGCTCCGTAGGCAGCTGCAAGTTGCAGTGGTGTAACGCCGACTTCGTAACCGTATGCCATTGTGTTCAGCGTTGTGCGCGACCATTGAACCGGCTTCTTGAGCTGGCCATTCACTTCACCGGGAAGTTCAAGTCCTGTCGGAATTCCAAACCCGAAATTGCGTGCTGTCGTGTACATGCGCTCTGCGCCAACAAGGTCCGATACCTTTGCCATCACGATGTTGCTGGAAAGTTCCATCGCATCGCGGAACGAAATGGTGCCGTATTTGTGCACGTCGGTAATCGGGGCAGGACGGCCCTTCACAATATATTTTCCGTTTTCGGCGAAAAATTTCTGTTCGGGGGTGACGATGTTGTATTCCAATGCGGCCGATGCCGTGACAAGCTTGAACACCGATCCGGGCTCGAATACGTCGGTAATAATCCTGTTCCTGCTTGCGGCCGCGTCGATAATCTGATGGCGATTTGGATTGATTCCCGGGTAGCTCGCCATGGCAAGGACTTCGCCCGATTTCGGCTCGAGCATCACAACGAGGCCGCTTTCGGCATTGTTGCGCTCCACGCCTTTCCGCAATTCTTCTTCTGCAATTGACTGGTAGTCAAGGTCAAGCGTAAGCACCAC
>JAANMY010001010.1_pt1 | contig 34750 bp, 36 predicted proteins | sample 7279691 | NCBI WGS metagenome assembly JAANMY01 (sample SAMN14094543, study PRJNA606508) | bioreactor metagenome | isolation source: A lab-scale SPAN reactor treating ammonium-rich wastewater day 388 | place: Ireland: Galway | collected 2018-02-07
ATGCCCTCGATCAGGCGGTGCGGGTCGAGCTCGAGGATGTAGCGGTCCTTGAAGGTGCCCGGCTCGCTCTCGTCGGCGTTGACGCAGAGGTATTTCGGCTTGGGGTTGTCCTGGGGCACGAAGCTCCACTTCATGCCGGTCGGGAAGCCCGCGCCGCCGCGGCCGCGCAGGCCGGACTGCTTCACCTCTTCGACCACGTCCTTGGGCTGCATGGCGAAGAGCTTCTTCAGCGCGCCGTAGCCGCCCGTCGACTCGTAGACCGCGAGGGTATGGGAGTCTTTCAGGCCGAAATTTTTGGTCAGGATCTTTTCCATCAGGTCATTTCAGGGACGCGATCAGCGCATCCAGTTTTTCCGACGTCAAATTCTCGTGATAATCGTCGTTCAGCTGCAGCATGGGCCCGGTCCCGCAGGAGCCCAGGCACTCGACCTCGGTCAGCGTGTAGCGCCCGTCGGCGCTGGTCTCGCCCAGCTTGACGCCGAGCTTCTTTTGGAGATGCTCCGTGACGCTCTCCGCGCCCACCAGCTGGCAGGGCAAGGTGCGGCAGACCTGGAAGTGGTACTTCCCCACCGGCTTCAGGTTGAACATCGTGTAGAAGGTCGCCACCTCGTAGACCTTCGCCGGCGAAAGATCGAGCAACTTGCCCACGTACTCCATCGCCTCGTGCGAGATCCAACCGGCCTGGCGCTGCACCAGCCACAGGGCCGGGAGCATAGCGGCGCGCTTGACGGGATACCGGGTCAGGATCTCGTCGAAACGCCGCTTGTTTTCAGTTGTGAACTCGAAGGCCATATCCAAAAAAATTCTACCGATCCAACTCCCCGGCGATGATGTTCAAATTTCCCAAAATCGCGATCGCGTCCGCCAGCATCTTCCCCTCGACCATCTTCGGATAGGCCTGGAAGATGGGAAAGCAGGGCGGCCGGCACTTCACGCGGTAGGGCGTGCCGCTGCCGTCGCTCACGATGTAAAAGCCCAGTTCGCCGTTGGCCGCCTCGGTGTAGCTGTAGACCTCGCCCGCCGGCGGGCGGATGCCCTCGTAGATCAGCTTGAAGTGGTTCATCAGGGCCTCGATGTTGGTGTAGACCTCGACCTTGGGCGGCAGGGCCACCCGCTTGTCGTCGGTCATGACCGGCCCCGGCTTGAGGCGCTCCATCGCCTGCTCGATGATCCGCGCGCTCTGCCGCATCTCCTCGAAGCGCACCATGATGCGGTCGTAGCAGTCGCCGTGCTCGCCGACCACCAGCTCGAAGTCGTAGGTCTCGTAGCCGTAGTAGGGCTGGGCCTTGCGCAGGTCCAGGGGCACGCCGGTCGCGCGCAGGCAGGGGCCCGTAAAGCCGTGCTGAATCGCGTCTTCCTTGCCGATCGGGCCCACCCCGACGGTGCGGTTGAGGAAGATCTTGTTGGTGTTGAGCAGGCCGGTGACGTCTTGGACGGCCTTGTGCAGGTCCTTCAGGCAGACCTTCATCTCGTCGGCGAAGCCGGGATAGAGGTCGCGCATCAGGCCGCCGATCCGGGTGTAGGCCGTGGTCAGGCGCGCGCCGCAGAGCTTCTCGATGATGTTGTAGAACTTCTCGCGGGCGTTGAAATAATACCAAAAGTTGGTCAGGGCCCCGATGTCGACCAAGTTGGTGCCCACGCAGACCAGGTGGTCGATGATGCGGTTCATCTCGCAGACGATGACGCGGATCGTCTGCGCGCGCTCGGGGATCTCGATGCCCAGCAGTTCCTCCACCGCCTTGCAGTAGCCGACGTTGTTCATCATCGCGCTGACGTAGTTGAGGCGGTCGGTGTAGGGGATGACCTGGGTCCAGGTGCTGTTCTCGGCGTGCTTCTCGAAGCCGCGGTGCAGGTAGCCGAACTCGGCGGCCGCGCGCTTGATCGTCTCGCCGTCCATCTCGCAGAACAGGCGCAGCGTGCCGTGCATGGTGGGGTGCGAGGGGCCGAGGTTCAGGTACACCGGCTTCGGCTTGAGGGCATCGGTTTTCTCGGCGGCGACGCTCACAGGCTCTCCTCGATCTTGGGGATCTTCTGCCGGCGCTCGGTCGGGTAGTCCTTGCGCAGCGGATGGCCCTCGAACTCCTCGAAGAGCAGGATGCGCTTCAGGTTGGGATGGCCCTCGAATTTGATCCCGTACATGTCCCAGACCTCGCGCTCGGCCCAGTCGGCGCTGGCCCAGAGGCCGACCATGCTGGGGAGGCTCTCGCCCTCCTCCACCCGCACCTTGACGCGGAGGCGGTGGTTGGTGGCCGAAGAATAAAGGAGATAGACCACCTCGAAGCGCGGCTTCTGCCCCAAGTAATCCACGCCCACGACGTCCATCAGGAAGTCGAACCGAAGCCGCGGGTCCTCCTTGCAGGCCTTGAGCACCTTGCGGAGGTTTTCGCGGCGCACCTGGGCGACCACCTGCCCTCGCTCGAGGGAGGCTTCGGGGTTGATGGATTGTATCGCTTCGAGGACCATTTGCTTCGGGGCCCGTGCTCGTCGCCCCGTCCTTGCTGTGGGGCGAACGCGTGGTCCGCCCTGACATTCATACCGTCGGCACCTTCGAGGAATATAAAATTTCCGGCGCCGCGCGCTTCGCATCTTTGGCCACCTCGCCCCGCGCCTGGGCGTCGATCTTCTCTTGCAGCTTCACGATGGACAACAGGATCTGCTCGGGCCGCGGCGGGCAGCCCGGCACGTAGACATCGACCGGGATCACCTCGTCGATGCCCTGCAACACCGCGTAATTGTCATAGAACCCGCCGCAGGTCGCGCAGGCGCCGACCGCGATCACGTACTTGGGCTCGCACATCTGCTCGTAGATCTTCTTCAAGATCGCCGCCTGCTTGTAGTTGATCGTTCCCAGCACCAAGAGCAGGTCGGACTGCCGCGGGGAAAATCGCACCAGCTCGGCGCCGAAGCGCGAGATGTCGAAGACCGCCGAGACCGCGCCCATGAACTCGATCGCGCAGCAGGCCGTGCCGAAGGGCATGGGCCAGAGGCTGTACTTCCGCCCCCAGGCGATCACCTCGCTCAGCTTGGTGGTCAATATGTTGTTTTCTCCGGTCGCGGACATCATTTTTCCCAATCCAGAGCCCCCCGCTTCCATTCGTAGAGGAGGCCCAGGCCCAAGATCAAGAGGAAGAGGCCCATCGCCCCGAAGGCGAAAAACCCGGTCCCCGCGGCCTTGAATTCTTTCAGCAAGACCGCCCAAGGAAAGAGGAACGCCACCTCGACGTCGAAGAGCAGGAAGATCATCGCGACGAGGAAAAACTTCACCGAGAAGCGATTGCGCGCATCGCCGGTCGGCGGCACGCCGCACTCGTAGACGTCCAGCTTGCTCGCGGTCGGCTTTTTGGGGCCAAGGCTGGTGGACAGGACGAGAAAGGCCCCGGCGAAGCCCAATCCCAGCAATAGGACAAAGAGCAGGGGTAGATAGGAATGAAAGGGGACTTCCATAAGGATTTTAAGTAGTTCCGGGCCTTCGCCTATTGCAGCCCTCCCCCGAAGTCAAGGTTAAACCGGGGCAAAATATCGTTGGAAAGGCCGCAAATTTCGCTCGGCAAAGCCCAGAACCTTCCTTACACTAAGTCCCTGTTTTTAGCCAAAAATCTCTTTTAAAGAAAGGGGATCCCCATGAAGCGGTCCTTCAGCCTGGCCTTGAGCCTCTTGGCCCTCGCGACCCTCGCCCTCACCTTCGCCCCCGAGGCCCAAGCCTTGGTCTGCGCGCCCGGCGACAAGGCCGAGGTCCTCTGGAAGGGACGTTGGTACCCCGCCACGGTCCGGCAGGCCAAGGGCAACAGTTGTTACATTCATTACGACGGCTACAACAACTCTTGGAACGAATGGGTCGGGCCGGGCCGTATCCGCGTCCTCGGCGGCTCTCCCACCGCCGTCTTCGTCCCCGGCGCCTTCCAGGTGGGGGATTCGGTCTCGGTGCTCTGGGGGGACAAGTGGTGGCCGGCGCGGGTCCTCAAGAAGAAGGGCGACCGGCTGTACATCCACTACGATGGGTATGGGAATAATTGGAACGAGTGGGTCGGGCCGAATCGCTATCGGGCGCCTTAGGTTTTTTAAACATCTCCGATTTTACGCGTTCCTGGGGTGTCATTGCCCGCTTCCCCCCGCCCCGGGATACCCTCTTCACTTTTTTGGCCCGACCTCAAGCCGGTCGGGCCAAAGGTCGGGAAGCCCCTACCATCATAGGCTTCAAGGTAAGGGACTTCCCGAAACCCGTTCCGAGGGTATCCCCGGGCGGGGGGAAGCTACCTCCGTAAATGATTATTTAGACAAAACCCCTTCCGAGGGTATATCCCCGGCTCAGGGGAGCTACCGCTGCAGCAGATATAGATAGAATTATAACAATAGATTGGCGGAGGATTGGGAGATGTAGGCCAGCGACTTCCAGAACAGCCCGAAGACCAGCGTCGCCGCGGCCAGCCCCATCAGGACCTGCGAGAGGCCGCGCGAGCCGGCCGCCAGCGTGCGCTCGTCGGCGGGATCGTCGAAGAACATAAACTTGGCGACGCGGGCGTAGTAGTAAAGGCTGACCACGCTGTTGAGCACGCCGATCAGGGCCAGGACGTAGAGCTTGGCCTCGAGGACCGCCGCGAAGAGGTAGAATTTGCCGACGAAGCCGATGAAGGGCGGCAGGCCGGTCAGCGAGAAGAGGAACATCGCCATCGCCAGCGAGACGAAGAGCGCCCAGCGGCCGCGCTTGGCCAGGCCCTTGAACCCTTCGATGTCCTCGGTGCCCAGCTCGTTCTGCACCAGGATCGCGACGCCGAAGGCGCCGAAATTCATGATCAAGTAGGTGATCAGGTAGAACAGGACGGCCTGGATGCCCTGGACGTTCATCGCCGCCGCGGCCATCAGCATGTAGCCGGCGTGGGCGATGGAGGAATAGGCGAGGAACCGCTTGATGTTCTTCTGCTGGATCGCCAGCAGATTGCCCAAGACCATCGTCGCGATCGCGAAGAGCGAGAGCAGGTCCGAAATATCCAAGAACTTCAGCGGGATGAACTCGCCGCCCTGCGGCTGGGTCAGCGCCGTGTAGATGAAGCGCAGGACGATCGCGAAGCCGGCGGCCTTCGGGCCCACCGAGAGGAAGGCGGTGACCGGGGTCGGGGCGCCCTCGTAGACGTCCGGCGCCCACATGTGGAAGGGCACCGCCGAGATCTTGTAGCCGAAACCGGCGAAGGCCATCAGCAGGCCGACGAAGAGGGTCGCGCGCTCGGCGGGGTTGGCCTCGAGAAAATGGCGGATCTGGATGGCATCAAGCGTGCCGGTCACGCCGAAGATCAGCGAAAGCCCGTAGATCATGATGCCGCTCGCCGTCGCCCCGTACAGCACGTACTTGAGCGCCGCCTCGGCGCTCTTCCGCGAGTTGGGCAGGTAGCCGACCATGATGTAGGAGAGGATGCTGACCAGCTCCATCGCCAGGTAGATCATCAGCAGATTGTTGGAAGCGGCCAGCATGGGCATGCCGATCACGATGCCGAGCAGGATGGCCCAGTACTCCGCCCTCGCCTCGGCGAGCTCCTTCGCCTTGAGGCTGAAGTAGATCGTCACCAGGCCCGCGACGGCGCCGAAGATGCGGAAGAAATTGGTGAAGGGGTCGATCGCGATCATGCCGTGGAAGGCGGCGGCCTTCGGGAAGTCCCAGGAGTAGACCGTCAGGCCGATGTAGCCCGCCAGGCCCAAGGCCGCCAGGACAGGCGCCAGCAGGCGCTTCTCGCTCCAGGCCTTCGGCAGGTCGACCAGGAAGATCAGGACGAAGACCGCCGTAAGCAGGAACTCGGGGAGGAAATACCAAAGGCTGGCGATGTTATCTAAGGATTGCATGAGGCGATCACAGTCCCAATACGGATGCGACCTTGGCGCCGTAGGGCACCAGGGCTTCGTTGATTCCCTTCAAGGACACCGACATCATGTTGATCACGGGCTTTGGATAAACGCCCAGGATCAAGACGATGACCGCCAAGGGCAGCAGGCAGAGGGCCTCGCGGCGATTGATGTCCGGATAATCCTTGTACTTCTCGTTGAGCGGTCCCAGGAAGACCCGCTGCAAGGTCCACAGCATGTAGGCCGCGGTCAAGACCACGCTGGTCACCGCGATCGCGGTCAGCACCGGCCAATTCTTGAAGGAGCCCAGGAAGACCAAGGCCTCGCTGATGAAGCCGGAGAGTCCGGGCAGGCCTAGGGCCGCGAAGAAGGCGATAGTCGTCCACACCGCGTACTTGGGCATCGCGGTGGCCAGGCCGCCGAAGCCGTTGATGTCGCGGTGGTGGGCGCGGTCGTAGATGATGCCGACGATCAAGAACAGCATGGCAGTGATCGTGCCGTGGTTGAACATCTGCAGCACGCCGCCGGTGATGCCCTCGGCGGTGAAGCTGGCGATGCCCAAAAGCACGAAGCCCATGTGGCTGACCGAGGAGTAGGCGATCAGCTTCTTGAAGTCCTTCTGCGCCATCGCGCAGAGCGCGCCGTAAATAATGTTAATCACGCCCAGGACCGCGATCCACTTGACCAGCTCGACCGTGATGTCGGGGAAGAGCTGGTAGTTGAAGCGCAGCATGCCGTAAGTTCCCAGCTTCAGCAGGATGCCGGCCAGGATAACCGAAATCGCGGTCGGCGCCTCGACGTGGGCGTCGGGCAGCCAGGTATGAAACGGAAAGACCGGCACCTTGATCGCGAAGGCGATGAAGAGCCCCACCCAGCAGGCCATGCGCACGCCGTGGGCGCTGAGCGGCCCGGCGTGCAGCTTGAGGTCCTGCAGGGCGATCAGGTTGAAGGTGTTGCCCTCGCTGTAGAGGTAGAAGGCGATCATCACCAAGAGCATCAGGACCGACCCGGCCAGGGTGTAGAGAAAGAACTTGATCGCCGCGTACTCGCGGCGCGGCCCGCCCCAGATGCCGATCAGAAAGTACATCGGGAGCAGCATGATTTCCCAGAAGATGAAGAAGAGGAAGAAGTCGAGGGCCAGGAAGGTCCCCATCATGCCGGTCTCGAGCAGGAGGAAGAGCGTGAAATAACCCTTCACCTGCTTCTCGATATTGAAGCTGGCGACGATGCAGATGGTGCTGATCAGCGCGGTCAGGATGACCATGGTCACCGAGATGCCGTCCACGCCCATGAAATATTGGATGTTGAAGGGCTTGATCCAGTCGATGGGCCCCTCGGCGAATTGGATGGCCTTGGTGGTGCGGTCGAACTCGAGGTAGAGTTTCACGGCCAGCCCCAGCGCCGGCAGGGTCGCGAGCAGCGCCACCCATTTGACGAGGCTCTCCTTGGCCTTCGGGATGAGGGCGATCACCGGGATCCCCAGCAGGGGGGTGAAGGTCAGCAAGGTCAAAATCGGAAAGTTCGGCATACCTTATCCTTTAAAACAATTTCCAAATCATCAGCACCAGGACGCCCGCCATCGCGGCGTAGAGGTAGTTTTGGATGCGTCCGGTTTGAATCTTGCGCAGCTGCCCGCCGGCGGCGATCGTCGTGTCGCTCACCAGGTTGACCAGGCCGTCGACGAAGGTCTTGTCGAAGAAGCCCGAGATGGTCGAGAGGGCGCGGGTGCACTTGCCCAGGAAATTCACGAAGCCGTCGATCACCACCTGGTCGAAAGTGGCGAGAATGTCGTTGAGGGCCAGCAGGGGCCTCACGACGAGGGCCTGGTAAATCTCGTCGACATAGTACTTGTTGAGGACCAGCTTGTAGAGCCGCGGGTACTTCTCGACGAAGCGCCGCGGGATCTCCTGGCGCTTGGTGTAGAGGTTGATCGCCAGGAAGATCGAGATTCCCGCCACCGTCACCGAGAGGGCCATCAAAAAGTACTCGATGGCGTGCACCTCGTGGTGGGCCGCGGCCGCGCCGTGCGCGCCGGCGAAGACGGGCTCAAGCCAGTGTTCGAAGAAGTTGGGGATGTGCGCGAAGTGCCCCAAGGCGTAGGGGATGCCGATCAGGCCGCCGACCACCGAGAGGAAGGCCAGGACCACCAGGGCGAAGAGCATCGACTTGGGCGACTCGTGCGGGTGGTGGCCGTGCGCGTCGTGGGCGTCATGCGCGTCGTGCGGCTCTTCCTCGTCGTCGTGGTGCAGGTCGTGGGCCTCCGCCTCGGTCGCCGGGATCTCGTGGGCCCGCGCGCCCAGCTCGCCGAAGAAGGTCATCGAAACCGCGCGGAACATATAGAAGGCCGTCCCCATCGCGCCCAGGAGCCCCAGGCCCCAAAGCACGTAGTACCAGGGCTGGGCGCCGCCGCGCTCGAAGGCCTTCCAGAGGATCTCGTCCTTGCTGAAAAAGCCCGCGAAGGGAAAGATCCCCGCGATCGCGATCGTCGCCAAGAGAAATGTCCAGTAGGTGACCGGCATGTACTTGCGCAGCCCGCCCATGCGCCGCATGTCCTGCTCGTGGTGCATACCCAGGATCACCGAGCCCGAACCGAGGAAGAGGCAGGCCTTGAAGAAGGCATGGGTCATCAGGTGGAAGATGCCGGTGACGTAGGCCCCGGTGCCCATGCCGAGGAACATGTAACCCAACTGCGAGACCGTCGAATAAGCCAAGACCTTCTTGATGTCGTTCTGCGCGAAGCCGATGGTGGCCGCGAAGATCGCGGTCAGCGCTCCCACCGTGGCGACGACGATCAGGGCCTCGGGCGCCAGGGTGTAGACGAAGTTCATCCGGCCGATCATGTAGATGCCGGCCGTGACCATGGTGGCCGCGTGGATCAAGGCCGAGACCGGCGTCGGGCCGGCCATGGCGTCGGGCAACCATACATACAGCGGGATCTGCGCCGACTTGCCGGTCGCGCCGATGAAAAGCAGGATGCCGACCAAAACCAGGACAGGGAAGCCCCAAAACTGAACGCCCTGCAGGCTGTGGACGTGCTGCCCGACCTCCTTGAAGCTGACCGTCGCATGGCCCTCGCTGTAGAGGGTCCAGAACAACAGCGCCACGCCGACCATGAAGGCGAAGTCGCCGATGCGGTTGACGACGAAGGCCTTCATCCCCGCCACCGCGTTGGGCGTGTGGGTGTACCAGAAGCCGATCAACAAATAAGAGCAGAGGCCCACGCCCTCCCAGCCGATGAAGAGCATGAAGATGTTGTCGCCCATCACCAAAAGGAGCATCGCGAAGCAGAACAGGTTGAGGTAGGTGAAGAAGCGCGGGTAGCTGGGATCGTCGGCCATGTAGCCCGTCGAATAGACGTGGATCAGGAAGCCGACGCCGGTGATGATCAGCATCATGACCGAGCTCAAGGGGTCGATCAGGAAGGCCGCGTCGGCCTTCAGGTTGCCGGAGGCGAGCCAGGTATATAGGTAACGCGTGACCGAGCGCTCCTCGGCCGGCAGCCCCATCAGGTTATAGAAGACGCCGACCGCGAAGACGAAGGCGACGAAGATGGCCAGGCAGGCGACGAAGCCGGAGAATTTTTTCGACTTGGCGTAGGGCAGGCCCAGAAAAATCCCCAGGCCGTTGATCAGGAAGCCCACCAAGGGAGCCAGCGGGATCACCCAGGAATATTGTAGGAAGAAAGGCAGCAAGCTCATCCCCTCATCTCATCGACGGAGGTCGCGTCGATCGTGTTGAAATTGCGGAAGATCATCAGGCCGATCGCCAGCGCCACCGCGGCCTCGGCGGCGGCCAGGACGATGACGAAGAGCGCGTAGATCGAGCCCTCGACGACCTTATTGCCGAAATAGCCGAAGGCGACCATGTTGAGGGCGGCGGCGTTGAGCACGAGCTCGGTGCCCAGCAGGATGCCCAGGGCGTTGCGGCGGGTGACCACCGTGTAGATCCCCAGTGCGAAGACGATGGCGCCGACCATCAGGAAGTGCTGCAGGGCGATCATTTGACCTCCCGTCGCGCGGCGGCCACGGCGCCCACCAGGGCGGCCAAGAGCAGGATCGAGATCAGCTCGAAGGGCAGGAGGTATTCCTTCAAGAGGGTCTGGCCGATGGCCGCGGTGGTCGGCTGGGCCTGGGGCGCCTCGACGACAAACCAGGTGGTGCCGTAGATCAGTTTGCCCAAGAGGAGCAGCAGGAGCAGCAAGGCCGGAACGGCGATCTTCACCGAGATCATCGGGTTGGAGAGCTTCACGTCGCCGATGCCTGCGGTCATGAGGACGGCGAAGAGGTAGAGCACCAAAATGCCGCCGACGTAGACCAGGATTTGGATGATGCCGACGAAGTCGGCGCCCAAGAGGATCATCAGGCCCGCGATGCCGGCGAAGGCCCCCAGCAGGGAAAAGGCCGAGTAGACCAGGTTCCGCGAGAAGGCGATCAAGGCGCAGGCCGTGATCGTGAGGGCCGAGAGGCCGGTGAAGACTAGGGGTTCGATAGGGCTCATTTTAGGTGTCGGCTCAAATTTCTTAATTAAAACAACTACCTGCTGTATCCGGCTAGCATAGGAGGCGGACGCTAATTACGTAGGCTAGGCTCCCAAGTCAAGCGGAACGGCCACCTTGCGGGAGGCCGATAAAATCCTAAACTTTCGCATCGTCGCAAGCCCCGTAGGGGCCGTTCGCGAACGGCCCCTACAGAGGCCGCTAAAACCGCGATTTCAGAAATTTTTTGTCGAAGGCGGCAGAAAAAACCACAGAAACCTAATTCAGGGTCGTCCCCTCCGGTACCGTCTCGGCCGCGCCGCCCTCTTCCGCCTTCGCGCCCTCCTCGCCCTTGTCCTTCTTCGGCGGCTTGTAGGGCACCACGTAATCGCCCTCCGGCACGAAGTGAGAGACCATCTCCTCCAGCGAGTAGGAGGCGCGTTCGAACTCGGGCACGAAGTGAATGGCCCCCGTCGGGCAGGGCTCGGTGCAGAGCCCGCAATACATGCACTTCGCCATGTCGATGTCGAAGCCCGACATGGCGCGGCCCTTCGGCGAGTCTTTGGCGACCGTGATCTTGATGCAGTCGATGGGGCAGGCGTTCTCGCACATGAGGCAGGCGGTGCAGATGTCCATCTCGACCTTCAGCCAGCTGCGGGAGCGCTCGGGCATGAGCTCGCTCACCGGGCGCGGCGTCTTGTCGGGGTACTGGATCGTCACCGGCTTGCGCACCATGTGGCTGAGCGTGATCGTCAGGCCCTCGAAGATGGAGGTGGCCGCCTGCCGGATGTTTTGAAAATACTGACTGACCGCCGATTGCGACATAAATCTCGAACTCCGCTAGACGAAGGGGTTCAGCTGGACCTCGGCGTGGGAGACGCGGATCTGCCAGAGCACCCGATAAAAATAATAAACCGTGATCACCGCCGCGAGGGCCGTAAGGAGGTAACGCATCATCGGCGCGCCCTGCGGGAACAGCATCATCCAGATCGCGGTCCCGATGACGCAGACGAAGCCGATCGGGACGAGATACTTCCAGCACAGGCTCATCAGCTGGTCCATGCGGATGCGCGGCAGCGTCCAACGCAGCTGGATGACCAGGAAGATGATGAGGAGGCACTTGACCTGGAAGAAGAGCAGCTGCACGACCTGGGTCAACCAGGCGCCGACCGAGCCGGTCGCCGCCGCCAGGCTCGCCGGGATCTGCCAACCGCCCAGGAAGAGCGTCGTCAGGATGGCCGCCATCACGTAGAGGTTGGCCCACTCGGCGAAGAAGAAGAAGACGAAGCGCATCCCCGAGTATTCGGTGTTGTAGCCGCTGACCAGTTCGCTCTCGGCCTCGGGCAGATCGAAGGGGGCGCGGTTGCCCTCGGCGACCAGGGCGGTGAAGAGGATGAAGAAGGCGATCAGGCAGAAGGGATTGTCGAAGAGGAACCACTGCCAGGGGTGCGGGCCCTGGCGCGAGATGATTTCCTGCATCGAGAGGCTGCCAGCCAGCAGCAGCACCGTGAGGGCCGCCAAACCCGCCGGGATCTCGTAGCTGATGACCTGGGCCGCGGCGCGCATCCCGCCCAGCATCGACCACTTGCTGCCCGAGCCCCAGCCCGCCATGACGAGGCCGACGACGGTGAGCGAGGAGGTCGCGAAGATGTAGAGGATGCCGACGTTCAGATCGGCGACGACCAGCTTGCTGGCGAAGGGCAAGGCGACGAAGGTCGTGAACATGCCCAAGAAAACCAGGTAGGGCGCGATCACGAAAAGCGGCTTGTCGGCGTCTTTCGGGATCAAGTCTTCCTTGAGCAGGCTCTTGATGCCGTCGGCCAGGAACTGCAAGATACCCTGCGGGCCGACGCGGTTGGGGCCGATGCGGTCCTGCATGCGGCCGGCGATGCGGCGCTCGATGAAGCTTAAGATGCCGGCGAAAGGCGAGACGAAGAGCATCAGCACCACGGCGGCGATGCCGAACTGGACCAGGGCCTGCACGACCCAGAGCGGGGCGCCGTAGAGGTAGTTTTCGTGGATGTAGACTGCCAGCTGTTCCATGTTATTCGTTTCTTGCTTTCCGACGCCTACCGGTCGATCTCCGGCGCCACCACGTCGAGGCTCGCGATCAAGGTGACCAAGTCCGCGATCATCATCCCGCGGCTGACCTTTTGGATGATCGACATCCCGGTGAACGACCCGGTGCGGATCCTCAGCCGGAAGGCCTTCGGGCCGCCGTCGCTGATCAAATAATATCCGATGTCGCCGCGCGAGGACTCGGTGCGCACGTAGGCCTCGCCCGCGGGCGGCTTGAGCACCTTGGGCATCTTGGCCAGGATGTCCCCCTCGGGGATGCGGGCGAAGCACTGCCGCAGGATCTTGATCGACTCGCGGATCTCGCGGACGCGCACGATGTAGCGGTCGAAGCTGTCGCCGACGGTGCCCTGCTCGCCGCGACCGACGATGACGTTGAAATCCAGTTCGGGGTAGATCGAATAGGGCATGTCGCGGCGCAGGTCGAAGTCGACGCCGGAGGCGCGCAGGTTGGGCCCGACCAGGTTGTAGGCGATGGCGTCCTCGCGGCTGATGACGCCCACGTTGGCCAGGCGCTCGACGAAGATCTTGTTGCCGGTGACCAGGCGCTCGAACTCGTCCCATTGCGGCTCGAACTGATCCAGCCAGGCCAACGAACGCTCGCTGAAGCCCGGCGGCATGTCGTAGGAGACGCCGCCGATGCGCACGTAATTGTAGGTGAGGCGCTGGCCGCAGAGGGCCTCCATCAGGTCGTTGACCTTCTCGCGCTCCTTGAGGGCGTGGATGAAGGGGGTGGCCGCGCCGACGTCCATGGCCAGGGCGCCGACCGAAAGCAGGTGCGAGATGATGCGGTTAAACTCGGCGGCGATGATGCGCAGGTACTCGGCGCGCTTCGGCACCTCGAGACCCATCAGCTTCTCGACGACCATCGCGTAGCCCTGGTTGGCGTTCATCGCCGACAGGTAGTCCGCGCGGTCGGTGTAGGGCATGAAGCCGTTGTAGTCGCAGATCTCGCCGATCTTCTCGATGGAGCGGTGCAGGTAGCCGACGTCGGGCAGGGCCTCGCTCATCACCTCGCCGTCGGTCTTCACCACGAAGCGGATAACGCCGTGGGTGGAGGGATGCTGCGGGCCCATGTTGAGCAGCATTTCTTGGGTTTGAATCGCCATCGAAAAATCCTAATTACGAATTCAGCAGCGACGGCCGCGTCGTCGCCATGCCGTGATAATCCTCTTGCTCTTTGTAATCCTTGCGCAGCGGGTAGCCCACCCAATCGTCCGGCAGCATGATGCGGCGCAGATCGGAGTGCCCGTCGAAGATCACCCCGACCAAGTCGAAGGCCTCGCGCTCCTGCCAATTGGCGGTGGGATAGACGCCCTCGACCGTCGGCACGAGGGCGTTGGCCTTGGGCACACGGACCTTGAGGGTCAGGGAATGCCGTTTGGGATACGAAAACAAATGATAGACCACGTCGAGGTCGTCGGGCGGGGCGTCGACGCCCGTCAAGTTGCTCAGGCAGTCGAAGGCCAGCATCGCGTCGTCGCGGCAGAAGGCGAGGATCTCGGCGATCTTCGCCGCGGGGACGGTGATAAAGGGATCCCCCGCGCGGTCGGTCGTGGGGACCGAGCCCTCAAACTTCTCCTGCAAAACTTTGGCGATCTCGTCGAAAGTCATCTACTTTCCTTTAGCTCGCGCGCCGCGCGAACTTTTCTTTCATCATCTTTTCTTGGATCTTGAGCAGCCCCTGCGTGAGCGCCTCGGGCCGCGGCGGGCAGCCCGGGACGTAAACGTCGACCGGGATGATCTTGTCGACGCCCTTCACGACCGAGTAGGCCAGCTGGAACAGGCCGCCGCAATTCGCGCAGCTGCCCATCGAGATCACGTACTTGGGCTCGGGCATCTGCTCGTAGAGGATCTTGGTGCGCAGGGCCATCTTGTAGGTGAGCGTGCCGGCGACGATCATCAGGTCGGACTGGCGCGGAGTGGCGCGAAACACCGCGCCGAATCGGTCCAGGTCGGACCGCGGGCCGCCGGTTTGCATCAGCTCGATGCCGCAGCAGGCCAGGCCGAAGAGCAGGTACCACACCGAGGAGGCGCGGGCCCAGTTGAGGACGTCGTCCACCTTGGTGGTCACGATGTTGTCGGGCAATTGCCCTTTCAGGGTCGGAAACATACCAAATCACTCCGCGTTCGCGCGCTATTGGGCCTCGTTGGCCCGGCCGCGAATCAGGGTCGCCGTCTCGGGCGTCGCTTTGCTCAAACGCTCGTCGGGCACCACATTCTTAAACCATTTCAAGTCGCCCTTGACCCAAACGTAGAGAAGTCCGACGAAGAGAATCAAGGCGAAAATCAGTATTTCGACGAGGGTCAGCCAGCCCTCACCCTTGGCGACGGCGTCGCGGAAGGTCACGGCCACCGGATAGACGAAGGCGATCTCGACGCTGAAAATGACGAAGGTGATGGCGACCAGGTAATAACGGAGGTTGTAGTTGATCCAGGCCCCTTGGACGGGGATCTCGCCGCATTCGTAGATGAGCTCTTTTTCGGGGGTGGGAAAGGAGGGGCGAAGCAGGCGGCTCAGCAGGAGACTCACCCCGACGAAGCCCGCGCCGACGAGGATAAACACCAAGACATTCGCAAAGTTAAATATCATATCCATTCACCCGCCAAAAAGCGCCGGAGCTATAAGATAGGCCTCCGGACGCGTCAAGAAAATATGGGAAAAACGCCTAGGATTTTGGGGGAAATGGGAGCGCGGAGGACCGGCCCGCGGGCTCAGTTGAGCTTGCCCTTCACGAACTTCTCGATCTCGAGCATGCTGTCGTTGTACAGGCCCTGAAATTGGACGGCGACCCCGCGGCGATCGTCGACGCTTTCGCTGCGGAGGATCTCGGCGCTCATCTTGACGGGATTTTTACGGTTGGGAAGGTGGATGACGACGTCCAGCTTGTGCTGGTCGCCCAGCTTGTCGGGATCGATGAGGAGGAACATCCCGCCGCAGCTGATGTTGGAGCTGGTAGTCTGCACCGTCTCGCTGCCCAATTCGAGATCGACGGGCAGTTCCGCGTCCACTCGGCGAAAAATTCTCTTCTCGATGTAATTCACGAAGCCCTCGAACAAGCGATCACCTTCATTCTAAACTCCCGACCGGCGCGGCGCCAGTGGTTTACGGGCAAAAAACCTCGAAAAAAATCTTTCGCCTTTCGCCACCGCGTCCGCGACGGGGGAATTTCGCTTCATGCCTGGAAAAGAACCGGAACCTTCGAGAAACCGCTTTAGTGAATTATCCACAAGTCTGTCAACATCTTAAAATAACGCCCCGCGTTGCCGGGGGGCCTGTACGGATGATGACTAAGTGCGTTAGATTATTCGGCTTTTGAAATGACTTGTTTTTTCGCAGCGCGCCCCGCGCGCGGCTACTTGCCCAGAAAATTGGCGCCTTCGCTTCCTTGACATCGCGAAAGCGGTAAACCGATAATCGCGGGACATGCAGGAATACGTCTCGATCACCCGCTTGCAAGACTACATCGGCCGCAAGGTCGAGATCATCGCCTTCGAAATCTCCTATATGGGCATTTTGACGCACGTCGATTACGACAGCGGGACGCTGAAGATCGTGGACGGCGAGGACTTCGCGATCCTGGAGATCGAGCGGGTGGAGTCGTTCAGCTTGATCGAATGATGAAGGGCCGCGCTACTGCAGGCCGATGTTGGTCACCTGGATGTCGCGCTTCCGCGTGAAATCCGAGACCTTGATGAAGAGTTCGTCTTCCTCGCGCTTCGAGGACTTCAAATCCGAAATGATGCTCTTGGCGACGTTGGTGATGGAGACCTTCGATCCCGTCCCCTGCGGCGTCACCTTGACGGCGATGCGGTAGTAGGCGCCGACGGTGCCGAAGTCGCGGCGGCCGAAGACCAGGACGTAGTGCGAGTCCGCGGTGGTGGGCTGCCAGTAGGTCTCGAGGGTCAGCGCCTTGTCGTCGACTTCCTTGAGGGAGTAGCCGCGGAACACCAGGGCCTCTTTGGCGGCGCGGAAGGCCTCTTCGGGCGGAACCGAGTAATACTTCACGACGGCCTCGGCCTCTTGGATGGTGCCGTAGAGGGCCGGCTTGCTGCAGGCGGCGAAGGCGACGCAGAACAACAGGGCAATGCGGACGACGTTAACGAGTTTCATGGTTCCTCCCTCTGCGATAGATTAGCACGAGCAGCGCCGCGATGAGAAGGATCGCGCTGATGAGTTGCGAAGTGCTCAGCCAACCCCGCAGCACGAATCCTCGTTCGGCGTCCCCGCGCAGGGCCTCGACGGCGATGCGCAAAAACGCGTAAGTGATTAAGTATAGAAGAAGAATTTGCCCGTCAAACCCTTTCTTGCGGCTCTTCCAGGCGAGGAAGGCGAAGATCAAAAATTCCGCCGCCGACTCGATCAGCTGCACCGGGTACAGCGGGATGCCGGCCGGAGCCAGGCCTTCCGGGCGTTCGGGAAAGACCACCGCGTACCAGGCGTGGGGGTCGCAGGTGCGGCCGTGGCAGCAGCCCGCCAGGAAGCAGCCGATGCGCCCGAAGGCGTGGCCCAGGGCGACGCCCGGCATGAAGACGTCCGAGACCTTCCAAAAATTGAGCCGGTGCCGCTTGAGGTAGAACCAGGCGACGAAGATGCAGGCGATCAGGCCGCCGTAGAAGACCAGTCCGCCCTCCCAGACCCGGAAGGCCGCGAGCGGGTGTTCGGCGTAGTAGCGCCAATCGACGGCGATGAAGACGAGCCGCGAGCCGACGATGGCCGCGATCATCAGCCAGAAGGCCAGGTCGACCATGGCCGCGACGGGGATGCCGTCGCGCCTCGATTGGTAACGGATCCAGGCCAAGGCGGCGAGGAAACCGATCGCCACCATTAGCCCGTAGGCATGGACCTTGAGTCCCCCGGCGATCGGTATCTCGAATAGTACCGGATGCATGGCGGCAACATGGCCTCATGGATGAGTCTTTACAAGCGATTTTCTCCCTGCCAGACTGCCCGCGTGAAACAGTTACGACCATGGCTCTTGCTACCTCTGGTACTGACTTTCCTCGGCGCCTGCGAAAGCGGCGATCCGGACGTGGTTACCCCCACGCCCTCTCCCATCCCATCTTCCGCTCCCTCGCCCAGCGCCACGCCGGAGCCGCGGGTAGAATTCTTCAGCTTCGGGGATTGGGGCACGGGGACGCCGAGCCAACTCGAGGTCGCCGCCTCGGTCGAGGCCGATTGCGCAAGCCGGGGCTGCGATTTCGGTCTGCTCTTGGGGGACAACTTCTACCCGACCGGGGTCAGCTCCGTCGCCGACGCGCAGTGGCAGGACAAATTCGAAAATGTCTACGACGGCCTGGCGGGGCCTTTCTATGTGGTGCTGGGCAATCACGACTACGACGGAAACGAGCAGGCCCAAGTAGACTACACGGCCACGCAGTCGCGCTGGCGACTCCCGGCCCGTAGCTATTCCATCCGCCTGCCGGAGGGCGCCGCCGAGCCGCTCTTGGAGATCTTCGTCATCGACAGCAACGCCTTCGGCCCCTCCGCGGCGACGGCCCTGCAAAATGCCCTGGACGCCTCCAACGCGACCTGGAAGCTCCTGGCCCTGCACCATCCCATTTACAGCAACGGCCTCCACGGCGACGACTCGGCGGGGATCAACGCCCTGTTGATCCCAACCATCTGCAACAAAATCGACGCGGTATTGGCGGGCCACGACCACCTTTTCTCCCATCTCGACGACCCGAACGACGGCTGCGCCTTTCGGCAATTCGTAATCGGCACGGGCGGCAAGGACCTCTACGCGACCAATTCGGACCCGAGGGCCGTCTTTTCGGAGTCAACTTTCGGCTTCGGGCGATTCGAGGTTGAAACCCACCGCCTCTACATGGAATTCCGACGCAGCAACGGCAGCCTCGCCTATTCTTTCGAAGCCAATAAATAAGCGAATCAAAGTCCCCTAAACAGCACAAGCCCCTAGCCGGGGGCGATATGTCCCTAAGCGGGACCCTCTGAAAAGCCGATCACCTTAAGGCCTATATAATATCGGCTTTTCAGCGGAGGCCTGTTCCCCGGGGCTATTTCACTCCGCAAAGTCTAACGACTTTGCTGCGCGCCCGAAGCAAGTTCGGGCTTGCCCCGGGGAACAGGCCGTGTCCCGCTGGGACATATCGCCCCCGGCTAGGGGCGGACGCGGCAAAAGAAAAAAGCCGCTTAAAGAAACAAAATGAACGCAAAGACTGACTGAGAGAGGTTAGAACGGAGCGTCCAAGGTATCCGGCGGCACCAGTAAGGTAGGCCCCGGCGCATGGCGCAAAAGTTGGTGGGCGACCGACCCCATACGCCGAGTCGGCGGCGCGCTGCGCCCGCGAGTGGAGAGAATCAAGAGCGCCCCGGGCTCGGCGCGAAGCAAGGTCTCGACCTCCTCGGTGGCATGGCCGACGCGCAGCTCGCGGTCGACCTCGAGGCCTTGCAGGGGAAGCTCCGCGGCAAAGGCCTCGAAGGGCCCCTGCGCCATCTCCAAGATCTTCTCCTCGAGGCTGACGGATTCCAGCAGACTGCGCGGCGGTAAAAAGCGCGTCTCCGCGACGTGCAGCAGGACCACGGGCAAACCAAGGCGACGCGCCCAATCAAGCCCCACCAAGACCCCGCGCCGCGAGCGCGGCGAAAGATCCGTAGGCAGCACCACCTTGGACAGGACGTCGGCCCCCTCCCCCCGCTCTACCCAGACCGGAATCGGCGAATGCGCCGCCAAGGCCTCGGTCAGGCTGCCGAGAAAGAAGCGCTGCAGGGCGCTCTTGCCGTGGCCGCCCAGGACGACCAGCCCGGCGCCGCGTTCGTTGGCCTCGGCGATCAGGTCGCGGTCCGGCACCCCCACCCGCAGCTCCGTCTCGACGGAAAGCTCTTCGCCGAGCACCTCGCGGGTGAACTCGCCCAAGCGCCGCGATAGGCCCTCCTCCGTCTCGCCCAGCATCTCCAGCAGGGCGATGGGATTGAGCGAGGCCTCGTAGGGATGTTCTTTGAGGACGTGGACGACGGCGAGCGGGGCGCCCCAAACTCGCGACAGGGACCCGGCGCGCTTCAGGGCGCGGCGGCTGGGCTCGGAGAAATCGACCCCCACTAGGATGTTTTTCAAAACGGTCATAGGGGAATCATGACTCAGCTTTCGGCCCAAGGAAAGTGAAAGCTGCGTCAAAAATTTCCGGTCCGATTTTTGGAAGAAATTTTGACGCGGGCGACCGTCACCGCCCTCGGAGCCCATTGTGGCGCGGATTTGCCGGGCGTAGAATGAAGCCAAGGAGGGAATATGCGCAGACGATCCTTGACGCGGGCCATGCTGGCGGGCTTCGTCGCCACCCTGGCGATGACCTTTTTAGGCTTCGCCGCCGGCCGGCTCGGGATGCCTTTTTTGAATTGGGCCAAGACCATCGGGCAGTCGACGGGCGGGGCGATGGCCGGCTACTTCCTATTCTTCGTCGGAGGGGTTCTGCTGGCGCTGATCTATGTGGCGCTGTTCCACGAGCGGCTCCCGGGCTCCTCCTGGAAGCGGGGTCTGTTCTTCGCCTTCGTGATGTGGCTCGCCACCGGGGCGGCCTTGGCGCCGCTCTTCGGCATGGGCTTCTTCATGGGAAGCGTGGTGATGGCCCTGGGTACCCTGATGACCTACATGCTCTACGGCGGGGTCTTGGGCTACCTCTACGACGCCTAAGGACTTTCCTCCGGCAAGGGTTTGCGGTAGGACAGCCGGAGGGAGGTAAGGATGAAGCCCAAGCAAGCGGCCGTGGTGCTGATCGCCCACGGCAGCCGTCTCGAAGCCGCCAACGAAGAGGTCCGCCGCCTCGCCGTGCGGCTCGCGGAGCGCCTGGGCCAAACCGTCATCCCCGCCTTTCTCGAGCTCGCCTCCCCCAGCATCCCCGAGGGCATCGACCAGGCCTTAAACGGCAACCCCAGCGAGATCAAAGTCCTCCCCTATTTTTTGACGCAGGGCCGGCACGTCCAGGAAGACATCCCCAAGCTCCTGGCCGACAAAGCCCGGGCCTATCCCGAAACGCCGATTCGCTTGCTCAATTACTTGGGGGCCGAAGAGGCGATCGTCGACTGTCTGGCCGAAACCGCCCGAAGATGACTCTTAGGAGCGGGCGCGCCTACCCGATTGAAGTTTCTCAACGGTGCCTCCTTGCCTCGTACCCAGGGCTACCTATAAATTAAGACCGCACCTCCGCCCGCGATGCCCAATCTCCCGCCCAGAAATCGAGCTCTTTGATGAGAATAACGTTCACTAAATTCGGGAGATGCGCGCAGGATTGAATCAATAATACGGCGGCCCGACGCGGACCGCGTCTTGGCTGGGGGTACCGGCGCCGGGCGGCGGGTAATAGCCGGGGCCCATGGGGCGGCGGATCGCCTTCACCTCTTGCCGGATCTCGTCCATCACCAGGAGATACTTGGCCTGCTGCATCGGCGTCAGCATGGGCCGGATCTCGTTGAACATCTGGTCGTTGACCTGGTCGAGCTGGCTGCGGGTCGCGGTGAGTTTTTGCAGGAGGGGCTGCACCTGGGCGTCATTGCCGCTGGTGGAGGCCGCGCGCAGTTGGGCGGTCAGCTCCCGCTGTTGGCGCTTCAGGCCGAGGCGCTGCTGCTGGTACTTCCGCATGATCCGGGCGAGCTGCTGAGATTGGGTGGGGTTCAGGCCAAGCTCGGTGTTGAGGCGCTGCAGGATCAAGTCCTGGATGCGCTCGCGCTTGGAGTCCTCGGGGGCGCCGACCGGCCCCTGCGCTTGCAGGGATGCAGGAAGCGCCAGCCATACCAGCAAGGCGAGGAGGAGGGTCCGCTTAGGCTTCATGTTGTCTCCTGGGGCTCGTTTCGTTCAGGCGTTGCAGGAGCCGTTCGAGTTCCGGCCCCGAGAGTTCGTCCCAATCCCCGCTCTCCTCGGGGAGATCCCCCTCGTCCCCCTGCTGGAGCCGCTGCTCGATATTGGTGGCGAGGCGCTCCAGCTGCTCGGGGCTTAGGTCCTCGAGGCCCAGTCCGGGCTCGGGGTCCAGGACCCCTTCTTCCTCGGACAGAAACTGCAAGGCCTCGCGCCACTCGGGCTCGGAGATCCTGGGGGTCTCGCGGAATCGGGAGAAGCCAATGAACAATAAAACCACCGCCGCTGCAAGCGCTAAGGAAGGGGCCCACCACCGCCGCTGCGACCGGCCGGCCCGGTCCTCCTCGGCGATTTGACGCGCGATGGCCTTGGCTTGAATCTGGAAGTACAGGTCTCCCGGGTCCGGCAGGCTTAGCTCCTGGAGCTCTTCCGTAAGCGCCAAATAGGATTGGAATTCGGCGCGGCAGGCGGGGCAGGCCTCGAGGTGGCGGGCGAGGTCGCGGTCTTCCTCGCCTTCCGGTGCGAAGGCCGCCAGTCGATCATGATAAAGGTCACAGGGGTTCATGGTGCACCTTCTTCTGAATCCAGTCCCTCAGACTCTTCATCGCGTGGTGAAAGTTAACTTTTACGGCCGTTTCCGTGCTTTTGAGGGCCTTGGCGATGTCCTTGAAGGGCATCTCCTGGTAAATCCGTAGGGCCACGACCTCCTTTTGACGCGGGGGAAGGCGCTCCAGGGCCGCTTCGAGGTGGGCCTTTTGGTAGGCGCGTTCCTCGGCCGCCTGCCGCTCCTCGAAGCCCCCGTCGGAGATTCGGTCGCTCAGCTCCTCGGTCGGGCGCTTGGTCTTCATCAATTCGGTGCGGCAGAGATTGATGGCGATGGCGCAGAGCCAGGTCTTAAATGAGGATTCGAAACGAAAACCGGCCAGGGCCCGGTAGGCCTTCACGAAGGTCTTTTGGGTGACGTCGTCGGCGTCCTCCGGGACCCGGAGCATACGCAGGGCGAGGTAATAAACGGGCCGCTGGTAGCGCTTGACCAGGCGGTTGAAGGCCTCCGTACTCCCGGCGAGCACCGCCTCGATGTCCTTGCGATCTTCTGCAGCGTCCAAAATGGATCCCTATCCGCCTAAGGCCTTGGCCCCGGGGCAAGCACTATACGCTCCCGGTATGAAACAGGATCCTGCAAAAAACTCAATGATTTTGGCTTGCCTCGCCCCCGAGGCCTGGCTAATACCCCCATCATGAACCCCACGCCCAACCGCCTCGAGGACCATTGGCCGCAACTCCGGTCCCGGATCCTACAAGAGTGGGACCTCTTGTCCGAAGAAGACCTCGATCGTAGCGGGATGCAATTCGATCGGATCGTAGCCCTAATCCGCCGCCGCTATGGAGGCCGCACCGAGATCATTCAAGAGGCGGCCATCCGGGACGCCCTCAACCGCATCCTGGCCTCTCTGGAGGTGTGAAGCGGGCCCCTGACCCCGCCTCCGACAATTTATTTGACGGCAGGCGATGCCGAACGTATTCTGTAAATAGCGAATATCACCTTCCTATTTCGAGATGAGCCTATGAAAAAACTGATCTTTTCCCTGGCCCTGTTTAGCTTCGCACTCTTGCCGGCGCTCAGCCACGCCGACGGCTACGTCGAAGAGGGATCGCAGCCCCGGCGCAGCTACCGCCGCGCCGCAGCCCCGGCCGAAGAGCCGGTGCCGGCCGCCCCGACCTGCGTCTCCAAGTCGCCCGGACGCAAAATCGAATTGGTCTCCTTCGACCCCAAGCAGCCCGCCGGAAAGATCGTCGGCTCCATCCAAGAGTGCGTGACCACCATGTACGACGTGCTGCGCCTGCTGGCCGGCCCCAACGTGATCAACCTGAAGTATCCCGAAGAAAAAGAGCAATGGGGCTACCTCTGGCTCTGGAGCTACCAGCTGCAAAATCCCATCGAGGACACCATCATTCTGATGGACAACTCGGGCAAACGAATCAAGAAGGGTAAAAATCCCGTCGAGCTCTACATCACCTTCAACGAGCACGACATTGTGGACAGCGTGGAAATGGATCTGATCAAGAAGAAGGGCAACTACGTCCTGTTCCCCTAGGCCTTTCGCTCAATCGAAAATCAAGGCCACCTCTTCCAAAGGGGTGAAGTTATCCAGCACGAAGTCGGGGCGCGCCGCCTCGAGCGTCGCGCGCGGCGTCGAGCCGGTCGCCACGGCCACGGTGGTCAGGCCGAGGCGTCGCCCGCAGTCGATGTCGTGCAGGGTGTCGCCGACTAAAATAATTTCGTCGTTGGGAAGGTACCCGCCCAGCAGCGTGCGCCCGCGCTCGATCGCGGTGCGCGTCAGCTCGAGGCGCCGGCCGTGGTCGGAGCCGTAGCCGCCGAACTGAAAATACCGATGCAGGCCGCCGTGCCGCAATTTCTGGTGGGCGGTGCTCTCGAAATTGCCGGTCGCCAGGCCGAGCAAGCCGATGCGGCGCTCGGAAAGAAAATCTAGCAGCTCGACCACGCCGGGCAGAAGCCGGAAGCGCCGGGAGCGCGGCAGGCATTCTTCCATCGCGCGGGCGTAGGATGCCGCGATCCGCTCCATTTCCTCGGGGCTCGGGCGACGTCCGAGGTTTTTCTCGAAGAGCTCGACGATCAGGGAGGGATCGGTGCGGCCGTCGGGGTGGATGTCCCGCCAGGCCCCTTCCACCCCATAGTGCTCCTGAAAGACACGGTCGAAGGCCTCTTTCCCCGCCCCTCCGGTCATCAGGAGGGTCCCGTCGATGTCGAAGACGATGAGCTTGCGCATAGAAAAACCGAGGCCTTTATAATATCATTTTCGAAAACCCGTAACCCATAAATGGCGGTCCTCAGGCGCCGCCGCATCGTCCCTTATGACCGCAAAACCCCTAGTCGGCGTCATCGGCGTCGCCGAGGCCAACGAGAACGAACGACAAATGGCCTTCGAGGTCGGGAAGCTCCTCGGCGCGATGGGGCTCGGCCTAGTCTGCGGCGGCCTCGGCGGAGTCATGCAGGAGGCCAGCCGCGGCTGTCAAATGGCGGGCGGCACGGTGATCGGCATCCTGCCCGGCGGCGACAAGGAGGCCGCCAACGACTACGTCACCTACGCCATCCCCACCAACCTCGGGCATTCGCGCAACATGCTCATCGCCCACGCCGCCGACCTGCTCATCGCCATCGGCACCGGCTACGGCACCTTGAGCGAGGTCGCCATCGCCCTGAAGCTGGGCAAGAAGGTCTTGAGCTACCGCTCCTGGGACGTCCAGGGCGTCAGCCCCTGCCAGGGACTCACCGACATCCAGACGGCCTTGGCGGAATTCTTCGGGGACCTATCCACTAAGTCATTGTTATTTAAAGATAAATAGTCGCGATTTTTGGAGGGGAAATTTCGCCTCCGGCGCGCAACTAAGCCGGCCCCCTGCCGAGAAAGGCCTCCGTATCCATCGGATTTTTCAGGGGAACACGGGGGTGGACCCCTTGGGCACAACCGAATGAGCGGGGGCATCAAATACCGCTTAACACCCAGGGAGCGCACGCTCTTCGCCGAGCAGCTCAGCCTCTTCGAGGCCTTGCGCGACCGACTCAAGCCGAACGGCATCGACACCAAGTTGGACGATGCCGAGCTGGAGGTCTCCGTCGAGGAGGGACCGAAGGGGCCCGAGTTTACCCTGCAAATTCCCTTCGACACCGATCCGATACCCCAGAACGGTCGCTTCTACGTCCAGGACGTCTTCCAGCTCTCCCAGGGCGCCGACCGCATCCTCTCCTTCGAGCGCTCGCTGCGCCAGGACCTCAACGTCAACAAGCGCATCGGCTATTGGGTGAGCGTCGCCCGCAAGGACCACCCCGACGCCAAAATCACCTCCCACTCCGAACACCTGCGTCGTTTCCTGGAAGACTTGGACAAGCTCCCGAAGCCCGCCGCCGGCGACCCGCCCCTGCAGCGCTTTCTGGGCGGCGTGTTGAGCCGACTGCACCGGCCCTTTCCGGACGACAACGAGGCCTTGGTGCGAAAAAATTTCGCGGTCTTTCAACCCGTCTTGGAAAAGACCGTTCCCTTCGGGGTGCGAATGAAGTTCGGCGACCCGCAATCGGGCCTCGTCCTGCGCCGCGAAGGCGACAAGATTTTCCTGAGCGTCCAGATCGTCATGGACGACGACTCCAAGCCCGGATTGGAGGCCGAGAAAAACGGGCGCATGTTCCTGATCGACACCTACGAGATCGACGCCGCCGGCGGGCAAATCCTCGGCACCCGCCGCGAGCTCGTGCCGAGCGAGGCGCGAAGCGAGGACTTCGACCAGGCCTACGCCGCGGTCAAGGACAGCCCGCCCCCCGCCAAGGATTCGCCCGAGCTTAAGGCCCTAGTCGCGGGCTGGTTGAAAAACTTGGTCCCCTCCCCCGCCCCCGCGCCGGCTCGACCGGGACCCGCGATCGCGCCGGTCGTCCCCGAGGCCCCTCAGGATCCCGCCGGAAAGATCTTGCACGCGCTCTACCGCTTCACCGAGCGGGACGGAGAGGCCGGAAAGAGATTCTTCGAGGCCTTGACCCGGCAAAGCCCGGGGATGCCCTTGATCGGGGTCCTCGCGGTGCCCGAACTCGACCGCGCCGCCCTGCGCGATGCCCTGGCGGTGGCGCTGATCGGGGACGCGGCGAAGGCCGAGGCGACGATAGCGGCCTGGCTGGGCGAAGACGGCCTGCAGCCGGCGACCCGAACCCTGCTGCAAGCGCTGTCCCAGTACTCCCGCGGAGAATGGGAGGCCGCGCGGCGCAGCCTGAATCCCCTTCTCCCCGTCAGCCCCTTCGCGCGGCAAGTCCTGCGGGCCGTCGAGCTGCGGATCGGCCAGGGGCCCCGCGGCCAAGCCGTGGAGATTTTGAAAATCGCGGCCGCCGAGCGCATCGAGCAGGCGAATCGCCACGACCAGGCCTGGCTGACGGCCGTTTCCGACGGGATCGGCGGAAAGGCTGCCAGGAATCCCGAGGAACGGCGGCTGGCCGTGCTCTCTTTTTTCAAGAACTTCGAGGCGACGCTCCAAGGGCACAGCGGCGGCCTCGTCTCCGCCCTGGAGGAAACGCCCGCTCAAGGCTTTTACGAAAAGGAGCTCCGATCCCTCCTGCTGAACGACCCGGCGCTCCGGCGGCTCCTTGCCCTACTCGAAGAGCCCGACGCCGGACTGCGCGAGAGCGGCCTGCTCACCTTGGCCCGAGGTTCGCTCTTGGGCCAGGCCAAGCTGCCCGCCACCGCGAAGCACATCGCCGAGTCGCTCCCTCCCCAGCTCGACGGCGCCCAGGATCTGATGAACTGGTTCTCGGGCCGGGCCGACTTGGGGCAGAAGGTCGAGCACCTGCTCCCCGCCTTCGCCGAGGAGGTCTTGGCGCCGCGCACCCTCGTCAGCATGGCGGCCGCGGGCGTTCTGGGGCAGGTCGCCAAGGCGGCGTTCTTCGCGCGCGCCGGGTATCAGACCCGCCGCCTGCGCTGGGCCGCCGAGGCCGTCTCCGTCGGCGTCGAAGCGCCCGTCTTCGTCCTCTCGGAAAAATTGATCGTCAGCGCCCTGGAAAGCCCCGAGGGCCAATGGGCCAAGCTGCCGCGCGACACCGTCGGGGCCCTGCTGGCCTTCGGCACCCTGCGCGGGGCGGGCCTCGCCTCGCGGCGCTTCAACCGCTACCTGGCGGACTCGAAAGGCCTCGAGGCCTGGGCGGAGGGCCGAAGCCGCATCGCCTTGGCCGAGCGCTGGCAACCGGCCGTGGCGGACTTCGCCAAGGCCGAGGGCCGGGCCGCCTGGCTGCGCCGCATCAGCGGCAAGACCGCCGTGCCCGCCCTGGAATATCTCGGCAAAACCGGAATCCCCCGCGCCTGGACAAAGCGCGCCCTGCCGCATGCCGGCGCCCACGCCTTGGGCCTCGGCGGCTTGATGGCCGCCAACAGCCTGACCCGCCTGCTCGGCCTGAGGGACGCCTCCCAGCAAGGCTATGCCGGCGACTTGGTCGACGACTTCCTGATGTACGGGCACTTCCTGGTGGCCGGGCATATCGCCGGACGCCTCGGTCGCGGCGACATCGACGCGCGCCTCGCTTTCCTCGAGGCGCAGCCTCTGCAAACTCCGGCCGCCAAGGCGAAATCGCCGGCGAAGTCTTCGGAAAAGTCCGAGGCCCGCGACTCCGATCCGGCCACGCCGCCCCCCGAATCTAAGCCGGGCGAGACCCCGCCGAAGGTCGACGTGCCGCCGGAGGTCAAAGAATTCGGCAGAAATCTCCTGCGCTGGCTGCGGAAAGACCTGCCCCAGGCCGGCCGCCTCGCCCGCGATTGGGTTCGAGCCCTCCGCGGGCGTCCGGCCCAGGACGGGAAGCTCCCCGCGCCGGCGGCCCCGGAGTCCGTGAAGAGCCCAAGCGCGGAGCCCCCGGCGCCCGCGCCGGAATCCCTGGCCGCCGCGCCGGAGATCAAGTCCGACAGCCGCCCCCCTTCGCCTCCGGCGATCCCGGAGGGGACGGCCGCCCCCGTCTCGCCGGTGTCCCGGCGGGCCCTCCTCGAGCCGACGCCCGAGGCGGTGAACTTCCGGCGCGTCGAGACCGAAGAGCCTCCCCGCGGCAAGGGCGAGGAATACAAGGTGGTCGTCGAGGTCTTGGGCCGGGAAGAGGAGCTTCGCTTCCAAGGGAAGGAAACCCGCAAGCAGCTCGTCTTCGAATCCGTCCTCGGCCGCGAGGACCTCCAAAACCCGCCACAGGAGGTGGGCGTCGATTTCGGCTTTCCAAGCACGGAGGCCGCGGTGGCGCCCCAGCACGCGAAGATCCGCGCCGAGATCCACTACGACACCAAGGTGGAGGGCCGAGGAAAAGCCCGGGAAGCCCGCGCCTCGGCCAAGGAATGGAAGTTTTTCTTGGAGGATTTGGCCAGTCCCGGCGGCACCTTCGTCAACGGCGAGCGCATTTCGAAGGCGACGCAGCTCAAGGACCAAGACCGCATCCGCCTGGGCGAGAACGGCGTCGAACTGCGCTTCCATATCGACCGCGCGGAGCCGAAGGCCTTCCTCACCCGGCCCGGCATCCCGTTGGCGGAGGGACGCGGCGAGTGGATCCTCGGGCGCGAGCACGCGGGGGCCGGCGCCCCCGATATCCGTTTCCCAATTTCCGACCGCGACTTAAGCCGGCGCCACGCGCGCATCGTGCGCGACGAGGACGGCCGCTATTTCGTGCAGGACCTCAGCTGGAACGGCACCCGGGTCAACCTGCGGCGCATCCACGGCAGCCACGAGCTGCGCGACGGCGACAGCCTCCGCTTGGGCGGACTCACCGAGCTGCTCTTCACCCTGCCCGGCGAGGGCAAGGCCGCGGAGCCCGCCTCCCCGAAGGCCCCGCCGCCGCACCCCAACGCGGCGATCCCGCCCCCGGAACAGGCCAAGGTCCACCCCGCCTACCGGAGTTTGAGCCCCGAGGAACTCGAGGCCCACTTCGCCAAGCTCGGCACCGAGGAGGCGGACTTCTCGGCCTACCGCGCCGGCCAGCTGGCCCTGCCCGACGGCCGCCACGTCTTGCTCAGCTCGTTGAACACCGCTTGGGCCCTCGGGCATGCCGGGGAGGCCCCGGCCAACGTTCAAAGCCTGCAGTTCAGCCTCCCCGCGGGGGCGACGCAAAATCCGGCCCTGATCTATCTCGACGGCGCGGGGCGCTTCATCCTGCGGGGGATGCGCCCGGAGAGCTCGCTGGCGATCCAAACCCGCCCCGAGCGATTCCTCCCCGCCGAGGGCGAGCCGAAGAAGCCCTCCGCGCGCAAGCAGCCCGTCTCCGGATGGACGGTCCTGGAAGGCGGCGAGCGGGTCTTTCTCGGCGAAGAATTTTATTTCGATTTCTGGCCGGGCGCGCCGAAATCGCCCTACGAGCGTCCGAATCCCGTCTCCGGCGAGTTCGGCTCCGTCGAGGTGAAGGAAAACCCCTTTGCGATTCCCGAAGCGCGGACGCCTCCGGAAAAATCCTCCACCCTCGTCTTCCTGGACGGGAAGCTCCAAATGCCGCTCAGCAAGGCGGTGCGGCTGAGCTCTCGCGGGGGGATCTCTGAGATGCTGATCCGCGACGAGCCCGGCAAGCCGGAGGTCGAGATCCTGATCCCGGAATCCGTCGCCAAGCTGCAAGAGACCCGCTTCTTCCAGGAAGAGGGCGGATGGAAGATCCGCTCGGAGGGCGGCGAGGGCGTCCCGCTCGTCGTCAACGGCATGCGCCTGCCGGAGCGGATCACCCTGGACCTGCTGCCCGACACCACACTGGAGATCGGAGACCTCAAAATCCAGATCCGTCTGCCTTGACGCGCCGCCCCTCGACAAAAGGCTCTAAGCCGCGCGGCTTCCATGCTAAGCTCGAAGTCGAGCCATGGACTTCAGCCAATTCTCCGCACTGACCTTCTTCGGCGCGATCGCGATCTTCATCTACGGCATTCGCTTGACTCGCGCCGGGGTCCAGCTGCTCACCGGGGATCGGCTGCGCACCATCCTGGCCTCGCTCACCGAGAACCGCTTCCTCGCCCTCGGCGTCGGCGCCGTCATCACCCTCATCTTGCAGAGCTCCAGCGCCACCACCATCAACCTGGTCGGCTTCGTCGCCTCCGGCGCGATGACCTTGACGCAGGCGATGGGCGTCATGCTCGGCGCCGACATCGGCACGACCTTCGTCGTCATGCTGCTGGCGGTCAAGGGCATCGCCACCTACTCCCTGCTCCTGCTGGTCGCGGGACTGGTGGTCGACATCCTGCGCCGCGGCAAGCGCGGCCGCTACGTCAGCATGATCCTGATGGGCTTCGGCTTCGTCTTCTTCGGCATGAAGCTGATCATCGCGGTCACGGGCTCGCTGCAGGAGGACCCGCTGCTGCGGGAGATCTTCGCCTTCCTGGCCGACCGGCCCTGGCTGACGATGGTCGCGGGCCTGGCCTTCACCGTCGCCGTGCAAAACAGCGCGGCGCCCATCGGCCTGGCCATCGCCCTGGCCTTCTCGGGACTGTTCACCCTCGAGACCGCCCTGCCGATCGTCCTGGGCGCCAACGTCGGGGCCTGTTCGGGCTCCATCCTCGCCAGCCTGGGTTCCAACGCCGCGGGAAGGCGCGTCGCGCTCGCCCATTTCCTCTTCAAGGCCAGCGGCGCCGTCGCGGCGATGCTGCTGCTTAAGCCCTTCGCGCAGTCCGTGACCTGGTTCGCCGCGCAGCTGCATGGCTCCTTCCCGGTCAGCGGGCAGATTGCGATCGCCCACCTGCTGTTCAACGTCTATTTGGTGATCGTCTTCCTTCCCCTGCTCAAGCCGGCGGCCTGGCTCATCCAGAAGCTGCTGCCGGACCCGCGCAAGGGGGAGGAGGAGAAGTTCCGGCCCCGCTACCTCGATCCCAAGTCGCTCGAGACCCCCAGCCTGGCCTTCGCCAACGTGCGCCGCGAGATGCTGCGGATGCTGGACCTCGACCTGGGGATGTTCCGCGACTGCCTCGCCGTCTTCGAGAAAAACGACCGCGTGCTGCTTGAGGCCATCCAAAGCGAGGACGACCAGGTCGACCTGCTCAACCGAGAGATCAAGTTCTTCCTCGCCCGGCTCTCCCTCGAGCAATTGAGCCCCGAGCAGGGCGAGATGGAGCTGCGGCTGATCGAGATGACCGGCATCCTCGAGGAGATCGGCGACATCATCAACCGCTCGGTGCTGGAGTTGGCGGAAAAAAAGATTCGCACCGGCCGGAAATTTTCCGAGGAGGGCTGGGCCGAGCTGAAGGATTTCCACGCCCGCATCGTCGAAAACTTCCAAATCGCGGCGGGCTCGCTGGCGACGGAGGACGCAACCTTGGCCCGAAAGCTGCTGCGCCACAACGAGCAGCTGGTGCGGGTGGAGAAGGAATACCAGCAGGCCCACCTGAACCGGCTGCACTCGGGCCGCAAAGAGAGCCTCGAGACCAGCTCGATCCATCTCGACCTGCTGGCCAACCTCTACCGGATCAACTTCCTGATAGCGAAGCTGATCCGCAAGGCCTACCCAGGGATCCTGGATTGAAAGCCGTCCTTCGCGAGGCGCCGCGTGGGGAGCCATTCCCCCGGAATTCCCCGCCCGACGAATCGGCGGGGAATTTTTTGGGGAGAAGTCCCCCCGCGAATCGGACCCCGCCTGGTCGAATGATTTTATTAAATACTAATTATTTCAACTAGTTGTGTAATTAATCCAAAATACCTTTTCCTGGCACATGACTTGCTTTTAAGATTCGGCGAAGGCAAGGGGGCTCTCCTCTCTCCACTCCATCCCCAGCCCAAATCCAAATTCGGCACTCCAAAAAATCGTTTCCTCGCATCCCACGCGAGCGAAGGGGGAATCATGTCGAATACGATTCAGGGGCTAAATTCCAACCAAGAATATTATTTGGACGATTACGGCGCGAACTCGGCGGATTACTCGGATTGGGATCAGGCCTATGAAAATTGCGCCCAAGGCGGCTGCGCCCAGGACCAATACCTGAACGACGGCCAGGGCCCCGCCGCCCAAGGCCCCTCTGCCTCGCTCGACGGCGTGGGCGATTGGGAAGGCGCCCCGGAAGGCCCCGAGTCCGAGACCGCGGCGTTCAAGCAGCAGTGCCAGGCCCTCCTCGACATCATCCAAGACAGCGAAAACTTAAGCCCCGAACAGAAGGAGGAATACGCCGAAAAGCTCGCGAAGCTGCAGAGCTCCGCCGACCTGCACCCGGCTTCCCTCGACATATACCAGGAGCAGCTGGACGCCCTGCGCGAGGGCTATGAGCTTTCCAACGCCCACTCGCCGCTGGCCAACGAGCTGGCCGAGCGCTACGGCCAGGACCCGGCCGCCATCGAGGAGCTGGCGAAGAAATACGGCCTCGACCTCAAGAACCTCCCGCGGCCCGCGGACGAATCCGTCCTGAAATTCTTGGGCGAGCTTGACCCTTCCCTCGGTGAATCCCTGCAGGGCGCGAAGAAGTCCGTCGAGGACAAGCTGAAGAAGGACGCCGAGATGGTCCAAAAGGCCAAGGACCGCAACGCCATGGCCGTCCTGGACAACCGCGACATGGACGACACCGACCTCTCCGCCTACGAGTACCTGCTTCAGGCCCAGACCGGCGCCGACCCCGCCTCGCTCGACATGAACGAAAAGATCGCCGCCTTCCAGGGCCAGGTCGAGACCGCCTTGGGCGCCCTCTACGGCGAGGGCATCACGCTGGAGGCCGACCTGATGGCGCAGGCCTTCGAGCTGAACGCCCCCCGCCTGCCGGACGAGGCCCCGGAGCTGGTACCGATGGCCTGGGACGGCCGCGGGACGAAGTCAGCCGGAAATTTCGACAAGATGGAGTGGCCGGCCTGGGTCTCCGAGTACCCGAAGGTCGAGTACAACGGGAACGAGGGCTGATCGCTGCCTTTCCAGAGGGGAGGGCCCGCCTCGGGGGCGGCGGGCCCTTTTTTTATTTTAAGGCAATCTCCTGCTGACAAAGGGGGCGCTTCCCCTTAGGCTTTAGGTAGAAAAAAAAATGCCCGGCAAAGCAACCTGGCCGGCTTCAGGACCCGATACTTAGGCTCAAGGAAGATCGTTTTGGGGGAAAGGAATAGCCTCCGGTGGGAGATTTCGATAATAATCCAGTAAATTCAAGCATTTTTGCTTCCTACGAGGACCCTAACCTCGGGATCTCCATCGACCCGGGCGCCCCGGTCTCCGTGCCGGACGAGCCGGTCGTCGACCTGACCTCGACCGCGACCAGTTCCGGCGGCGACTCCTTTTCCCGTCCGCTCAGCCTCCCTCGGCACCTCTCGCCGCACGACAGCATCCGCGTTTCGGACGGCGCCGGCGGCTCGAGGACCCTCGAAATCATCGAATTGATCCGCGAGAGCCGCAGCAACCCCACCGCGCGCCAGCAATTGATGACCCTGGCGGCCGCGGCGGCCAACGACCCCAGCCTGCTCAACCAGTGCTACGTCTCCAAAGAAGAAAATTTGATCCCGATGCTGGCCCAGCTGGGTTCTTCCGACCCGGTGGCCCGTCGCGAAGGCGCCCTCTCGCTGCGCCATTTCATCCTCAGCCACCCCGAAGACCGGACCCTGCAGCAAGGCCTGCTGGCCACGGTCGCCGACGTGGCCCGCCGCGACGCGGACAATGCCGAGGCCCGCGAGCTGCTGGTCTCGGTGGCCCGCGACCGCTCTCCCCAAAACGCCGGCCTGCGCAATTGGATGCAAGGCCAGTCGCAGATCGCCCCGCTTTGCAATAACGGCTCTTCGTCGCCGGTGGCCGATCCTTCGAACGGTTCTTCCCTCGGGCCCGTCGGCCAAGGCGGCGCTCGCGCGCTAAGCCTCGTGCCAGGCGGAGCGGGCGCAATGGCGGCGACCCTCGGTTCCCTGCTGCCCGGCGCCGCGGCTCCTGCGGCGGTCGCTTCCGCGGTCTTGACGAATCCGGCGGTCGCCGAGCGTCTCATGGCGATGATCGAGCAGCGCACCGCCGGCACCCCGCTGGAGGGCGTTCCCACCGAGGGGATCGTGAGTTTCGTGCAACGGAATGCGGGCCTCCCGGCCGGCACCTTCGAAGACCTGCTGCGCTTGCGCATCCTGGCGGACGCGCTCCCGCTCAATGGCTTCACCGGAAACCTCTTCGGCACCTCCACCTCGGTGGCGACGCTCTTGGCCGAGGACATCCGCCGCGTCTTGAACCGCGAAGGCGGCTCCGCCTCGGAAGTCGCCCCGGTCGGCGGCGAGGCCCCGGCCCTGGCAAACGGCGCCGCGAACCTCCCCGGCTTAGCGTCCGCGGTGCCCGCCGAAGGCGGCACCCCGGTGCGCGTCGCCCATGTCGCTTCCGCCCTTCCCGAAGGCGCCTCCCGCGAAGGCTTCGGATTGAACGCGGTTTCCTTCTTCGTCCCCTCCCTGCTTACCAGCCTCTCCGGCATGCAGGGCCTGACCTCCAACCCCAGCAGCCTCGGACCGACCCCGCTGGCCACCTTGGCCATGGGCCTGAGCGGCCGCAGCACCTACCACGTCGACGGACCCACCACGGTCGACGAGGACGGCCATCAGGGCTTCGGCGGCGGATCGCAAGGCGGCGGATCGAACCACGAAGGCGGCGAGGGCCGCGACGAGCGTCGCGAGAGCCCCGATTCTTACCTGGCCTAAAAAAGCTTCCAAAAACAAAATGGGGCCTTGCCAAACCGGCAAGACCCCAACTCATTAAGCATCAATCAGCGGGTGAGTTTTCTAAGGATTGGTTATTTCATCCGTACATTCAATGCCAGATAACCTAATCTGCCCGGGAGACCACCCCAAATACTGCCATACTTCTATGGCTTGTTGTTTCGCATGATATTCTTCCTCCCAAATTCCATCGTGATAAGGCGCAAAAACCTCTACCACGGGTAGGGGAGTTCCGAGCAAAGTCGTACCAAAACACAGCCAACGCACGTTATTGGGATCGTTTGGATCATTCAATCCAAAAGCCTCAAAAAGATCACCGGAAGCGATCTCCCCAAGGCGGCAGATGACGTCTTGCCACCATGCAGTGGGGTTGACGCACCAATCGTCATTGAGACCATCCAACAGGCCGCCTTGATTGTGGCACCACTCTCTGCTGCAT
>JAANMY010001012.1_pt1 | contig 34708 bp, 26 predicted proteins | sample 7279691 | NCBI WGS metagenome assembly JAANMY01 (sample SAMN14094543, study PRJNA606508) | bioreactor metagenome | isolation source: A lab-scale SPAN reactor treating ammonium-rich wastewater day 388 | place: Ireland: Galway | collected 2018-02-07
CGGGATGACGAGGGTGGCGCCATTGGGTCCTTCGTGGAGGAACGCCGGGCTGGTCGGATCCCAGGCGGTGTAGCCGCGGGCCTCGAAGGTGGCGCGCAGACCGCCGGAGGGGAACGAGGAGGCGTCCGGTTCGCCGCGGACGAGTTCCTTGCCGCTGAACTCGGTGATCGCCTTGCCGTCGGCGGTGGGGACGAGAAAGCTGTCGTGCTTCTCGGCGGTCAGGCCGGTCATCGGCTGAAAGAGGTGGGTGAAGTGGGTGGCGCCGCGTTCCATGGCCCAGTCCTTCATGGCGGTGGCGACGGCGTCGGCGATGGCGGGATCGAGCGGGGCGCCCTGGCGGATCGTCCGCTGCAAGGCGTTGAACGCCGGCTTGGGGAGGCGTTGCCGCTGAGCGTCCTCGTTGAACACGTTGGCCCCGAACAGATCCTTCAGGTGCGTCTCCTTGAAGGTCACCCGGTTGAGGCAGTACCTGGCGGTCACAATGGCCTGGATGGCCTGCTGGCGCACGTTCAAACTGCTCATGGTTGAGGCTTTCTCGTGCCGACGAGTCCGCCGGCAGCATACGGTAGGGGGCGGCATTCCGGGGCGTCCAGTGCCGAGACCGCCCGCGCTCGGCCCTGGGCGGGAAAGATAATGACTGGTGATAGCACCGGCGCCGCATGGCGACCAGAGCGCGGCGTCGCGCTCTGGTGCCCTCGGCCGGTCGTCGCGCTGTGTCCGCGGGATTCGCTACTGTACCGGCCGCTCCAGCTTCGTCAGCAGCTGCTCGATCAGTTCCTCCCGCTGCAGCACCAATTCGCGGTAGCTGGGCGTGCGCGTCCGGTGTTCCTCGACGCGCGTGTCCTTCAGCGTCAACTCCAGGAGGTTTGCCAGAAACTCGCGCTCCTCCGCGGTCAGAGTCAGTTGCACGTCGGCCATGATGTCCTCCCTCGAATTACCGGGAACAATCCGGGGCTCCGCAGGATCGGACGTTCCTCTCGACTCGTTCGATCCTGCCTCCCCTTGGGCTGGATGATATCACGAACGCCAGACCCGAACCACACTCCTGCAGGTCCAGGCGCGGTTGACGGGGAGCCGAAACGACGAATCCGCTGTGCCACGGCGTGGCACAGCGGATTCGAGTGCTTCGCAGGTGGCTCCGCCCCGTATCAGGTGCGACGGGTGCCGGCGCCGAGCACGCCAGCCATCACGGCGCTGCCGTCGTTATCGGCCAGGCCGGCCAGGTGGCCCATCTCGTGCAGGACGGTGGTGAGCAGATCCATGCGGCCCGCCGCGGCACTGCCGGCCAGCGCCTGGCCGCCGACGTACTCCTCGTCCTGACCGGGCGTCGGATCAACGAACCAGCCGTGGCCGGCCCCGTCGTCGTCCACAACGATCCGGTTGCCGTCGGTGAACGCCAGCCCGAGGGTCGCCCCCGACAGCGACCGCAGCTCCACCGTCGCCTGCGCCAGTCCGTCGAGCGCCGACTGGCCGACACCCGCCGCTCGCAGCCGGTCGAGGGCCGCCTGCACGGTCCCGTTCAGGTCGCCGGTGCTGATCGCGGCCGCGCCGGCGCTGGCGCGGTCGGCCTGCAACGGCAACGCGGGGAAGTTCCAGTCGCCCGCCACCGGCAGGAAGGCGCCGCCGCCGTAGGCGAAGACGCCCGCGTCGGCCGGGCCGGCGCTGTTGCTGTTGCGGATCTTCCACGTCAGCACGCCGTTGGCGTCGGCCACACCCGGGGTGGAGATGCCGTCGCCGTTCCAGTCGCCGGCGAACACCAGGCTGGTCGGCGAGCCGTAGGCGAAGCTGAAGTCGGGTGTCCCGGCCAGGTTGACGTTCTTGAGCTTCCAGGTGCCATCGGGTTCAACCACGCCGATCGTCCAGACGCCGTCGCCGTTCCAGTCGCCCACCACCGGCTTGGAGTTGGGCGAGCCGTAGGGGAAGGAGCCGGCGTCGGGCAGGCCGGGAGCGAGAGCGTTGCGCAGGAACCAGTTGCCGGTCGCCGGGTCGAAGACGCCGATGGACCACTTCCCGTCCCCATCCCAGTCGCCCGCCACCGGGATGCCGTTGAGGGGGCCGAACGCGAAGTTGCCGGCGTCTGGCCCGCCGGGGGTGTTGCTGTTGCGCAGCAGGAAAGTGCCGCTGGCTCGGTTGTAGACGCCGACCGTGAAGTCTCCGTCGCCGTCCCAGTCGCCGACGACCGCCAGCTGGCCGGCGCCGCCGTAGGCGAAGGTCGGGATGTCGGGCGGGCCGGCGGAGTTGCTGTTCCGCAGGAACCAGTTGCCGGATGTCGGGTCGTACACCCCGGCCGTCGAGAGCTGGTCCTGCCCAATCAGCCGCGCCAGCGCGAAATCGTTGGTCGCGCCGGCCGCCGCGCCCTGGGTTTGCCCGGCCAGGACGATGCGCAGCCGGCTGTCCAGCGCGACGGCGTTGGCCCGGTCGTTGCCGCCGTTGAAATCGACGGTCTGTTTGCCGTCGGTGTCGAACGAGGTGTCCAGGGCACCGGCGGTCGTCAGCCGGGCGACGGCGAAGTCGCCCAGTCCGCCAGCGACGGTGAACCCGGCCACCACGATCTTGTTGTCCGGCTGGATGACGACCGCCTGGCCCTGGTCGTCGCCGCCGAAATCGACGGTCTGGCGGCCATCGGTGTCGAAGGTGGTGTCGTCGGTCAGGTCGGCGTTGAGACGAGCGACGGCAAAACTACCGGCGGGGATGGCGGTGGACCCGACGGCGACGATCTTGTCGGCCCCGCCGATGGTCTGGGCGGCGACGCCGCGGATCTGGTCGGGCGCCCCGGCCGCGAACTCGAACGCGCGGAGCGCAGGGGCAGCGGCGGCGTTCACGTCGTACTTGATGAGGGCGAAGTTGGGGGTGACGCCGCCGCCGGTGGTCGTCTGCCCACCCAGGACGATGCTGTTGTCGCCTGGCAGGATGGTGACGGCGAATGCCTGATCGGTCGCGCCGAAGGTTGTGTTGATCGTCCCCGGAGTGGGGCCAGCGGCGTTGAAAGTCACGTCCAGGGTTCCGTTGGGGAGCAACCGGGCGGCGGCGAAGTCGTCGCTGGTGCCGAAGAAATCGATGCCGGCGAGGACGATGCGCTGCTCGCCGCCGATCGTTTGCAGCGTCAGCGCCGTGCCGCGCTCGTTGTTGTCGGTCCCGCCGATCTGCGCGATCCGCACCCGGCCGCCGGTGCCGAAAGTCGTGTCCAGCGTCCCGTCGGTGTTGAGGCGCGCGGCGGTGAAGTCCTCGTCGGCGCCGAACAGAGCCCACCCGCCGACGACGATCTTGCCGTCGCTCTGGATGGCCAGGCCGTTGAGGCGCTCGTTGACGCCGCCGAGCGGGCCGAAGCTGACCAACGCCTTGCCGCCGTTGCCGAAGGTGGTGTCGAGTTGGCCGTTGCCCAGGAAGCGGGCAACCGCGTAGTCGAACTGGTTGGCCTCGCCGTTGAAGTTGAAGTTGCCGGCGGCCACCACCTTGCCATCTTGCTGGACGGCGACGGCGTTGGCGGTTTCCACGTCGGTGGGTCCGAGGAACTGGAGGCTCACCTTCCCCTGGGTGGACGTGAGCGTGTTCGTGACCGGGTTAAAGATGCTGCCGAAGCTGTTGTCGAGGGCGCCGGCCGCCAGCAGGCAGCGGTCTTCGAGACACTCCAGGGTCAGGCGGACGCCAGGTCGAGGGGTGCGGGGGCGGATCCAGGATGCCTTCTTCATGTAGCGACTCCTACCTCGAAACAGGGAAAATCGGGAGCCCACCAGGGGCGGCCCCGGACAGGGCATGAGCCAGGGCATGGGCGCATCGCGCCCTCTGGGCGCGGGCACTCACTCGATCCGAAGGGTCGGGGCTTCCGGCAGTGGGAGGAACGCAAGGGGGGTTCCGTCCACACCGAGGGGAGGCCGTACAACCCCGCCATCTCTGGGTCGCGGCGGCCCTCACCACCCGCGAGACAATCGGGTAAGCGGCAAACTCGCGAAAGTTTTTACCGTCTACCCGTCCTGCGTCTCACGCATAGATGACAGTATTGAGGCTCTCCCTCTTTCGCCAGCCTATTTTCGCTGGATTGCGCGATTCCCGCGAAGCGCCAGCGTTGGAGCGGCTCGCCCGGGCCGCGAAGCAGAACCCACGGGCGGGACTCTTGCCCCGTCACGGTCGCCCGCCTACCCCTTCCGCATGACCACTCTACGCGATCGCGCCCGCTCCATCTGGCAGGCGGCGGTGGATGCTGTTCGCCCGGCCCCGCTCATCCAGCAGGCCCTTGCCGATCCGTCCTTGCCTGTTGGGGAGGCGGTCCGCGCGGCGCGAAGAGTGATCGTGGTCGGCGCCGGTAAGGCGGGTGCCGCCATGAGCGCTGCCGTCGAGGACGCGCTGGCGCACCGCCTCGACTCCGTGACAGGAGTGGTGAACGTTCCAGCCGGGTCGGTCCGGCCGCTGCGTGCGATTCGCCTGCACCCGGCGCGCCCCGACGGCAGCAACCACCCGACGCGCGAGGGGGTCGAGGGCGCGAACCACATCCTCGAACTCGTTGCCGGCGCCGGGTCCGAGGACGTGGTCCTGTGCCTGCTCTCCGGCGGCGGGTCGGCCCTGCTCCCGGCCCCGGTTGCGGGCGTTACCCTGGAAGACAAGCAGCAGGTGACGCGCCTCCTCCATGCCTGCGGCGCCACCATCAACGAGATGAACGCGGTCCGCAAGCACCTCAGCCGAATCAAGGGCGGCCGCCTGGCCCAGGCGTGCGCCGCGCCGGCGCTGTTCAGCCTGATCATTTCCGACGTCGTCGGCGATCCGCTTGACACGATCGCGTCCGGCCCGACCGCGCCCGACCCGACCACGTTCGCCGACGCCCTCGCGGTCCTCGACCGCTACCGCCTCACGGAGCGCACCCCGCCCGCCGTGCTGGTCCACCTGCGCGAAGGGGCCGCGGGCCGCGTCCCGGAAACGCCGAAGCAACTTCCGGGACACGTTCACAACCACGTCCTGGGCAACAACGCTCGGGCGCTGGCCGCGGCCCGGCGCCAGGCCGAGGCGTTCGGCTACCGCGTCCTCGACCTGGGTCCGTACATCGAGGGGGAGACGCGCCCCGTCGCGGTCGCGCTCGCGGGCATCGCCCGCAATGTGCGTGAACGGGGCGAGCCGGTCCCGCCGCCGGCGTGCTTGCTCAGCGGCGGTGAGACGACCGTGACGCTCGGCGAGGGCCACGGCCAGGGCGGGCGCAACCAGGAATTCGTTCTGGCCGCTGCCCTGGCGCTCGGCCGTGCGGGGTTACGCGGAGCGGTGGTTCTGAGCGGCGGGACCGACGGGGAGGACGGGCCGACCGACGCCGCCGGCGCGGTCGCGGATGAGCAGACCCTGGCCGAGGCCGAGCGTCTGGGGCTGTCCGCGCCGGACCACCTGGCGCGGCACGACGCCTACCCGTTCTTCGCGCGGACGGGCGACCTGCTGATCACGGGGCTGACCCAGACCAACGTGATGGACGTGCGCCTCTTCCTCATCACCACTGCCGTCGGTTAACCGAGCCGCCGGGGTGAGACATTTTGGCTACACCGTGCTGCGATTTTGTAACAATTGCACCTCCTGCACCGCCTGGAAAGTGATGGCGTAACCGAGCAACTCGTCTCACTTCTCGCTGTGTCAGCCACTTGCGCTCGCAGCGGCCAGCGATGCTCGGATTGGCACGCCATCTGCACTAATATCTCCCGCCACCCCGATGAGGCATCCGAGTTCGTTGGGGCTGGAACAGAAGAGGCTCGGCAAGTCCGAGTGTGAGCGCGGCGGGAAGGCGGGGATGCGGGCACTGTTCCCGGAACCTCAGCGCACGCGATGAACCGCTTCCCGCCGCGCCACCCCCTCCCCGACCCGAGGGGTGAGTATTCGTTCGCGCGATTCCTTTCTCCCCACCCGCGTCCGCCTGGGCGCGGGTGTTTTCTTTGGTTTACCAGCCGGGTTGCACAGCCAATACAATCCCTCCGTCTTCCCCCCGCTCGGGGCGAGAACGGAAGACACGGGGCGCCGTCACCGGCGCGGAGGAACCAGCCATGCACGAGGATCAGGGTGTGACCCGGCGCGACTGCCTGCGCCTCGCCGCCGGCGGCGCGGCCGGGTTGGCGGCAACCACCGACCTTGCTGCGGTCGAGGCGGCGCAGCCGGCGGTCGAGCGGACCGACGGCTATCGCGGCATCTGGTACGCGAACCAGCCGACGAAGGACAGGCACCGCTACAAGTACAGCGGCGGGTTCGCCACCTACCCGCAGCAGCACCTCCCGATCGCCTACCACGCCCGCGCGGCCGACAAGACGTTCTTCTGCTACGGCGGGACGGTGCCCGGCAAGCGCGAGTTGCTGCACATGGTATCGTACTACGACCACGCGACCGGCACGGTCCCGCGCCCCGTCGTTCTGCTCAACAAGAAGACCAGCGACGCCCACGACAACCCGACGCTGATGCTCGACGACGCCGGCCACGTCTGGATCTTCTCCAACGCCCACGGCAAGTCGCGCCCGTCGTACATCCACCGCAGCCGCCGGCCGTACTCGATCGACGGATTCGAGCGCGTGCTGACGACGAACTTCTCGTACAGCCAGCCGTGGCATCTGCCGGGGCGCGGCTGGCTGTTCCTGCACACCCGCTACGCGCCCGGCCGCAACCTGTTCTGGATGACCAGCCCCGACGGCGTCAAGTGGGGCGAGCCGCAACCGCTGGCCCGGGTCGCCCTCGGCCACTACCAGATCAGCTGGCGCGACGGCACCCGGGTCGGCACCGCGTTCAACTATCACCCCAGGCCGGTCGGTCTGAACGCCCGCACGAACCTCTACTACCTGGAGACGGCCGACCAGGGACAGACGTGGCGGACCGCCGACGGCAAGCCGATCAAGACGCCGCTGACCGAGGCGCGCAATACCGCCCTCGTCCACGACTACGAGGCCGAGAAACGCCTCGTCTACCTCAAGGACGTGCAGTTCGACGCCCGCGGCCGGCCGGTGTTGCTGTACCTGACGAGCCGCGGGTACGAACCGGGGCCGGAGCGCGGACCGCGCGTCTGGCACACCGCCCGGTGGACGGGCGAGCGGTGGGAGATTCGGCCGTTCACCACGTCGGATCACAACTACGACTTCGGATCGCTGTACCTGGAGGCGGACGGCACCTGGCGGGTGATCGCTCCGACCGCGCCCGGGCCGGTCCCACACGGGACGGGCGGCGAGGTGGTCATGTGGACGAGCCGGGACGAGGGCAAGTCGTGGCGCCAGGTTCGCCAACTGACGCGCGACAGCCCGCGCAATCACACCTACGTCCGCCGCCCGGTCCACGCCCACCCGGACTTCTACGCCCTGTGGGCCGACGGCGATGTGCTGCAACCGTCGGCGTCGGCGCTGTACTTCACCAACCGGGCCGGGGACCGGGTGTGGCGCCTGCCGCAGCGCATGACGAAGGACGCGGCCCGACCCGAGGTCGCGTTCTGAGCGCCCGCCGTCAGGTTTCCGCGGGGGACTGGGACGCGCCTGTGCCCGTCGCTGGCACTCCGGGCCGGTCAACTAAAGGTCGCGAGTCGGCCGCCCTCAAAAGTCACTGCTCGGGACCACCTCGCGGCCGGCCCGCGTCCCCAGCGCCTCCCACACCATCGGGTTGAGGGAGTCGGTCAGCAGACGCACGCTGCCGTCGCACAGCAGGAAGTTCGCGCCCTGAGTGTGGCGGCTGGCGAAGTCGTCCACGTGGTTCGTCGAGTTGTTGGGCGTGTGCCCCTTCGCGCCCGGCCCGGTGTGGCCGAGGCAGAGCACCGGCGCTCCCTCCGCCCCCAGCGCGGTCGGCCGGACCGGCGGCACCGTCGCCCCCGTGACTGCCCCCGTCCACGTGCCCAGGGCCAGGTCGCTCGACCGCTCGCCGACCGCCAGGGTATTGCTCGTGCCATCGGTGATGTCGGCGAGGCGGATGCGGCTGTTGCGATAGAAGACGCCGTTGCCCCGGTCCGGCGCGTCCGCGACCTCGTCGGTGCCGTACATCCCGATGTACCCGGCGAAAGCGACCGAGGCGCTCGTCCCGGTGGCCGTGAAGGTGAGCGGGGCATCGTCGGAAGGGCAGCGGAAGACGGCCAGAACCTGGACGCGCGCAAAGGAGTTGGCCGCCGCCCCGATGTCGGCCGACTGGGTGATGCGGCTGTACACGGGGCTCTGCTCCAGGTCCGGGAGCAGGTGAGCCGCCCAGCCCCAGCCCGGCCCCAGGTCGGATCCGTCCTTCGCGACCGTCGAGGTGTACCCGGGCGGGAAGCGCTTCATCCGGCCGTGGTAGTTGTGCAGGGCGACGCCGAGCTGTTTGAGGTTATTCTGGCACTGAGCGCGGTTGGCCGCCTCGCGGACCTTCTGGACGGCGGGCAGCAGCAGGCCGATGAGGATGGCGATGATCGCGATCACCACCAAAAGTTCGATCAACGTGAAAGCCGACCGGCTTCGAGACATCGCCGCCTCCGAGGTTATACAACGTATCACCTACGTAATACGTTGTATAATGCGACTCGGGACCGGCAAGGACGCCGCGGCGCGATTTTTCTCAGGGTTACGCAAAGCCCATGGGACGCGGCCCGTGGGCCTTGCACTCAACTCTTCTCCCCCCACACTCGGGCCAGCTCCACCACCACGCGCAGCGCGATCGCCATCTCCTCCAGGCACGTCCACTCCAGCGGCGAGTGGAGGTTGTGCTCGCCGGTCGAGAGGTTCGGCGTCGGCAGCCCCAGCTCGGTCAGGCGCGATCCGTCCGTGCCGCCGCGCACGATGGTGCGCTTCGGCTCCAGCCCGGCCCGGCGCATCGCCTCCTCGGCGAACGCCAGCGCCCGCGGCTCCTTCGCCAGCCCGTCCGCCAGGTTGCGGTACTGCGGCGTCACCTGGATCTCCACCCGCGCCCGCGGGAACTCCGCCTCCAGCAGCGCCGCGGCCCGCCGTAACACCTCCGCGTGGTCGGCGAGGCGCGCTGTGTCGAAGTCGCGCAGGAGGATGCGCAGCGTCGTCTCGCCGACGCCGCCGTCGATGCGGTACGGGTGCAGGAACCCCGCGCGCCCGTCGGTTGTCTCCGGCGACAGCGCCTGCCACGGCAGCCGCTCCAGGAACGCCCCGGCCAGGCGCACCGCGTTCACCATCCGGCCCTTGCCGATCGAGGGGTGGATGTTGACGCCGCGAATGGTTACGACTGCCAGGTCCGCCGAAAACGTCTCGCCGTCGATCTCGCCGACGCCGCCGCCGTCGAGCGTGTAGCCCGCTACCGCGCCCAGCTTCTTCAGATCGAGGTGATCGACGCCGTGGCCGATCTCCTCGTCGCAGGTGAAGCAGACGCGCACCGGCCCGTGCGGGATCTCGGGGTGGGCCGCCAGGTGGGCCGCCGCCTCCACGATGACCGCGATGCCCGCCTTGTCGTCGGCGCCCAGCAGCGTCGTGCCGTCGGTGGTGACGAGCGTCTTGCCCTGCAGCGCCGCCAATTCGGGGCTATCGCTGACGCGGATCACCTTGCTCGGGTCGCCGGGAAGGACGATGTCGCGCCCGTCGTAGTCGCGGTGAACGATCGGCTTGACGCCCTTGCCGGTCGTCTCGGGGGAGGTGTCGAGGTGGGCGATGAAGGCGATGGTCGGGGCCGGGCGGAGGGTCGTGGCCGGGATGGTCGCCATGACGATGCCGTGCGCGTCCTGCTCGGCGTCGCGCAGGCCGAGAGCGCGGAGTTCCTCCAGCAGCACGCGGCCGAGTTCCAGCTGTCCGGGCGAGCTGGGGTAGGTGGGGGAGCCCTCGATGGCGGTGGTGTCGATGCGGACGTAGCGGCAGAAGCGATCGAGCAGGGTTTCCATGACGTCCCTCAAGTTCCGGGCCGCGGCGCGGGGACATCAGCCCTCCAGGCCTATCCTCGGGCAGAGTTTCGCCAGCCCGCAGCTGGCGCAGGCCGGTCGGCGGGCGTGACACACCTGGCGCCCGTGGAAGATCAGGCGATGGCTGAACGTGGTCCAGTCCTTCTTCGGGATCAGCTCCATCAGGTCGCGCTCCACCTTCACCGGGTCGGCGTGGACGGTCAGCCCCAGGCGCCGGCTCAGCCGCCCGACGTGGGTATCCACCGTGATTCCGGGGACGGCGAAGGCGTTGCCGAGGATGACGTTGGCCGTCTTGCGGCCGACCCCGGCGAGCGGCACCAACTCCTCCATCGTGGCCGGCACCGCGCCGCCGTGGCGCTCGACCAGGGCGCGGCAGCAGGCAATGATGTTCTTCGCCTTGTTGCGGAAGAAGCCGGTCGATTGGACGTATGACTCCAGTTCACGCGGGTCGGCCTCGGCGAAGGCGCGAGCGTCGGGGTAGCGCGCGAACAGAGCGGGAGTGATCTGGTTGACGCGGGCGTCGGTACACTGGGCCGACAGAATGGTCGCGACCAGGAGTTGCAGGGGGGTCTGGTGGTTCAGGGCGCAGTGGGCGTCCGGGTAAAGGCGGGCCAGCTTGCGAACGATACTGCGCGCCCGGCTCCGTTGCGGGTCGCCAGTCTTCATCATGACCGGCATTATACCCCGGACCCGCAGCGCCACCAGTCCGGAGCGCCAGCGCCGGGCGCCTGGCAGCGCCCGGCGCTGGCGCTCCGGACTGGTTACACCAGGCTTTCGAGCAGATATTTCAGCTTGCGCACCTCCGCGTCCATCGCGAACGGGGCGTCGGGGATGTCGTGGATCGCGACCGTCAGCAGGCGGTCGTAGTTGTGGCGGGCGAGCTGGGCAACGATCCGGCCGTACTCGATCTCCCCCTGGCCGACGCGCACCTGGAACTGATCGGGACCGCGCCCGGTGTCGCGCAGGTGGACGTGGCGGACGAACGGGTACACCTGCTCGTATGGCTTGCCCTGGTGCGGACCGGCGATGAAGTGGCTCGGGTCGAGCGTCAGTCCCAGACCCGGCACGCGCTCGCACAGCTGCACGCATGCGTCCGGATCCTCGGTCAGCGTGCCGATGCGTGTCGCGACGGTCAGCACGATCCCCTCGTGATCGGCGAGGCAGACCAGGGGCGTCAGGCGCTTGACCTCGGCGTCGAGGCCGCCGTCGGTCGGCCCGGCCGGCACCGCGATGATCGAGACGGTGGACTGCCGCGCAAGCCGGCAAACCGCCCGCAGCTGGCGCTGGTACGCGTCGGCGTCGGGGGTGTCGATCTCGACGCTGAAGGCGGCCGGGGTGAGGCTCGGGCCGATGCGGATGCGCTGGGCCGCGAGCCCGATGTCCTGCGCCACCTCCGACGGGCGCAGGTGCGGACCCCTCTCGTGGATGGCCACGTCGAGTTTGCTGAACTCGAGTTCGCCAATGACCCGCAAGGCGCGCTCAAGGGGATACCTGGCGAAGCACAGCGTGGAACAAGCGACGAACACGGCTCCCTCCGTTGACGTCGGTTCGGTTCGCGGCACGCTCCCGCTCTGCCGCCTGGCGCCCCGCACTATACCGTCTTCCCCGCACAGGGCAAGGGCAACCCCGCTCGGCCCCGTCGCGCCTGGACTTGACCTCGCCGGTGGAAGTGGCTATCGCCTGCCTCCCCGACCGCGCCTTCCGCGCGGTCCCGGCGAGGAGGGACAGACAATGCCCGGGAAACGAATGTGGTTCGCAGCGCTGCTGACGGGGCTCCTGGCGAGCGCGGGGTGCTGCCGGTGGTGCAATCGCTGGTGCGACACCGCCCCGCACGTCCAGCCGACCGCGGCGCACGCCGGGTGCTGTCAGCCCTGCTGCGTACCGTGCTGCCCGGCCGGCACCGTCCCGGCCGCCGCGCCCGCCCCGGTGCCGGCGATCCCGTCACAGTCGTGGGCTCGCCCCGGCCTGGCCGCCCCCGCCGGGTGTCAGTGTCCGTGAGCCGTCAGTCGATGACCTTCTGGCCGTGATGGCGGTCGTACCAGAGGCGTAGCTCGGCATCGCACCGGACGAGGGCGAACCGCGCCGCAACGAGTGCCAGGGTCGCCGCGAGCAGCGGACCCGGCAGCCAGGCGGACGAGTTGCCCGCCACGGCCGGCTGGTAGACGCTTCCAGGCGGAACCAGCGCCGCCAGGGTCGGCCACCCGGCCCGGTACAGCCCCCACACCAGGGCCGGCAGCCCGAGCGTCAGCAGCAGACCAAGGGCGTTCGCCTGTACGCCGCGCGAGAAGGCGCGGAACCCGAGGACGAAGTACAGCCCCCAGAGGATCACCCCCGCCGCCAGCGCTGTCAGCGCCTGCCCGGCCTCGACCCGGCCAGCGCCAAGAGCCGCGACCCACAGCCCGGCCGCGACGAGAAAGTACCCCCGTCCGCGCCGCCACGCGGCCGCGGCCGCCGCGTTCCAGTAGTCGGCCGGACCGAGGCGGGTCAGCAGCAGCAGTTCCAGCCGCCGGCAGCGATCCTGCGAGCTGCTGTCCCACAGCCCATACTGGTACGCGGCCGGCACCGCCGCGAGGATGACGAGTGCCGTCGCCACGACCGGGATGCCTCCCAGGCCGTCGAACACCTCGAACACCTGGCGGCCCATCCACGCTGGCCACGCCGGGCCGGCGATGGTATAGGCCGCGTAGACGATGCCAAACCCGCCCGCCAGCCACAGATTGACGCGCCCCGAGTACTCGCTCACCCGCTTGACGGCCCACCACCCCAGCGGTCGTTCTCCCACTGGCGCGCGCCGCCTCCCGGATCGGTCCACCGCTGGCCGGTAGTGCCGGTCGTGGAAGTGCCCCTGCAGCCGGCACGCCGCCCGCCACCCGAGTACCCCGATTGCCGCCAGCGCGAACAGCTGCAAGGTAAGCAGGTCGTCCAGCGTGAAGAGCGGCTCCGAGCGCAGCGCGGCCTGCATGACAGCGAACGGACTGTAGCGGTGGACCGTGTAGAACCACCCCCAGGCCGATTCGCCCAGATCCCCCGGCAGCCACGCCAGCCACTCGCGCAGGTGTTCGCCCGCCAGCACTCCGACGACCAGATACACGAGGACCAGTCCGAGGAGCAGGCGCTCGCCCCAGCGGCGCACCGCGACGGGCTCGTATGCCCAGGCGATCAGCGCCAGCCCGGCCAGCGCTCCCCAGGTGAGCGGCATGACGAGGAGCAGGGGGACATCGAGTTCGTTCAGGTGGCCCGCGCCGACCAGGAGCAGCAGAAGCGGGAGTCCTGCGAGGTTGACGAGGGCGAGACGGGCCAGGCCAACCAGCGCCTCGGCGAGGAAGAGCTGCCGCGGCCGCACCGGGCTGACGAGCAGAAACTCGAGCGCCTGGCTTTTGGGCAGCTGGGTGAGGCGCCAGCCGATCAGCAGGGCGCCCTCGATGATGCCGGCGACCAGGAGCAGGTGGCCCAGCAGCGGAGCCCCGCCCGTGCCGCCCGCCTCGACCGCGGCGAACCCGCACCCGAGGGCGACGACGTGAGCGGCGGCCAGGCACCGAAAGGTGCGCTGGCGGCCGGGCGAGACGGCGGCGAGGGTAAAAAAGGGAGTCAGCATGGCATGATAGCGCTACCAGCCCGGAGCGCCAGCGCCGGGCTGGTGGAGGCCCGCGCTAAACGGGGATCTTGACTTCCTGCGTGCAGCGCTGGAGACGGTCCATCAACTCGATACACGACGGCCAGCGCCCCTGCGGCACCGAGTCGAGCGCCCGCGCGATGATCGGCCTCTCGGCGGGGGACAGCATCGCCAGGTCGGGCGCCGGGCGCGCGTAGTCCTTGCCGACGTCGAGCGGAGGATCCGGGAACGGCCGGCAGCCGCCCCGCAGCTCGCAGTAGGTGACCGCCAGGGCGTACTGATCGCTCCGATCGCTCAGCCACCCCTGCAACAGCTCCGGCGCGGTGTAGCAGTAGGTGCCGACCCGGCGGTGATACCCCATCGGTGACGTGACCTGGGCCGACAGACTAAAGTCGGCCAGCTTCACCTGCCCTCCGAGAAGCAGCAGGTTACTCGGCTTGACGTCGCAGTGCCGGACCGCCACGCGCTGCCCGTTCAGGTGGTGCTGCCGCTTGTTCAGGAAGTCCAGGGCGTCGGCGACCTGGCGGAGGTAGTGGCAGAGGTGCTGCGGATAAATCCCGGTCCCGTATTCCGCCCGGTACACGTCCAGCAGGTCCAGCAAACTCCCCTCCGCCAGCTCCATCGCGACGACGACGTGGCCGGCGTAGCCCCAGATGCGATCGACGTGGATCAGGTTGGGATGGCTCAGCTGCCGGATCGACTGCAGCGCGCGGATCTCGTGAACGGCGGCCAGCTCGGAGTCGCAGTGCAGGAACTTCAGAGCGACCGGGCGGCCGTCCGGCTGCCTGGCCTCCCAGACGTCCCCCCACCCGCCGCGGCCGAGGAAGCGCACCAGGCGGTAGCCCGGGAACGGCTCAACGTCTGGTTGTAATGCCCCTGGCTCAGCCACGGTCGTCTCCTCTGCGGCGTGCTCGCCCCACCGCGGCGCCCCCGGTGACCTGTCGAACTCTAGGCTTCAGGCGATGGAAAGTCAAAACGGCCCGGACGCGCCCGCACCGTTTCGCCGCCGCCCGAAGGTGCCGTAGCCTGGTGGGCAGCGCGCGGTTACGATAAGGAGGATAAGTGTGGACGCCCGGGAAGTTTATCGCGGAGATGACTTATGCGTAGGATATCGCTCGGTGCCCTCGCCCGCCTGGCGGTCGCCGCCCTGTTCCTCCTCGGGGCCGCGTTGACCGCACGGGCCGACGACGCGCTGCAGAAGCGCCTCACCGACATCAACCGGGTCACGGGGGACGACGTGGTCAGCGCCCAGGTCAAGGCACTGGTCGCCCGGCCCGCGGAAACGAAAAAGCTCCTGGCCGAGGCCGTCACCCTGGCGAAGGCCAAGGACCACCCGCTCACGTTCAACGGCGCCTACATCCTGGCCCTGGCGGCGAACGACCTGAAGGACCGCCAGGCGGCCGAGGTCTTCTACCGCATCTGCATGGACCAGGCCGTCAAGCTGCAGAGCACCAGGAAGGTGCTGCAGTCCTACGGCGGGCTGATCGACATGCTGTACGAGAACAAGAAATTCGGCGAGAGCGCGAAGGTCTGCCGGGAGCTGCTCGAGCTGAAGCTCGGCGACAGCAAGGCGCGCGTCTACTACCTGGCAATCACGAATCGGTTCGGCGAGCCGGACTTCATTCAGGACGACGACTACGAGGCGACGAAGCGGCTTCGCCCGGGCGTCCACCGACTGCTGATCCAGGCCATCGCCAAGCAGGGCAAGTACGACCAGGCGCTGAAACTGGTCGAGAACCTGATCCGTGCCCAGGACAACTGGCAGGAGCGCCAGCTCAAGGCGTGGGTGCTGCGTGAGGCCGGCAAGTACCCGGAGGCGGCCCGGGCATACGAGGACGTCCTCGAACGGATCGAGAAGGACAACACTCTTGAGCAGGAGGACAAGGACACCTACGGGGAGCGCTACCGTTACATCCTCAGCAACGTTTACGTCGATCTCAAGCAGATCGACAAGGCGGCCGAGAAGCTCAAGGCGCTGATCGCCAAGCGGCCCGACGAGCCAGCGTACTGCAACGATCTGGGATACATCTGGGCCGACCACAACATGAATCTGGCCGAGTCGGAGAAATTGATCCGCAAGGCGCTCGAGCTGGACCAGGCCCGGCGCAAGAAGGCGAAGGTGGCGCCGGAGGACGACCGGGACAACGGCGCCTACCTCGACAGCCTCGGCTGGGTGCTGTACAAGCAGAAGAAGTTCAACGAGGCGAAGAAGGCGCTGCAGGAGGCGGTCAAGGACAAGGGCGCCCAGCACATCGAGATCTACGACCACCTGGGCGACGTCCACATGGCGCTGGGGGAACGGGAGGCGGCGATCGCGGCCTGGCGGCGCGGCCTCGAGCTGGCCGGCGACAGCGCCCGCGAGAAGAACCGCAAGGCCGAGGTCGAGAGAAAGCTGAAGGAACACAGCAAGTAAGAGCGTTTCGCGCAAAGACGCAAGGAGCGCCAGGAAGGTCTTTCCTGGCACTCCTTGCGTCTTTGCGCGAAACGCTCTTGCGCTGCGGACTCGGATCGATTTCGCGCGCGCAAGGCGCCTCACTGCCCGCGTGGGGCGGCCGCAGGCGGCGCCGGGATGCCGGGCGTCCCCTGCAACTGCTGACGCACCTGGCGGTCCAGCTCCTGGCGCGAAGTGGTCGCGCTCTCCTTCTTCAGCAGGATCGTCGGGTTCGCCCTGGTCCGGAGATCCTGGAACACCTTGGGAATCTCCTGGGCCAGCTTGACCTCGAACATCTCCTTGTGCAGGTCGAGGCGCACGTCGTTGAGCTTGCGGGTGGTGTCCGGGGGCTGGCGCTTCACCAGCTTGAGGATGATCTGGTTGCCGTCCGGCATGGTCATGAGCGGGGTGACCTCGCCCGGCGTCTTCAGCTCGAAGGCCGCCTTCTCGACCTTCGGGTCGCCGAAGTGCTTGTGGATCGGCGGGATCTCGCCCCCCTTGGCCGCCAGGTCCGGGATGAACTGGCTGCGTGCGGCCTTGTTGAACTCCTCGTCGTTCTTGCTCACCTTGGTCCAGATGTCGGTGGCGCGGTGCGTCCCGGCCCACTCCTTCGGCAGGACGATCATGCGGCAATGGATCTTCTCGCCGAACTTGGCGTCGAACGCCTTGAGGATGTCGTCCTCGGTGACCTGCACCCGGTCCTTGCAGAACCGCTGCAGCGCCAGCTTGGGCCGAATCACGTCCTCTCGCCACTCATAGAGCGTCTTGTGATAGCGCTTGAGGATGCCGTTGACGAAGTCCTTCTCGCTGATGTTGCCGAACCCCTTGAGATCCTCCCGAAGCTGGGCATCGACCTCGGCGTCGGTGACCTGGATGTTGCGGTCGCGGCAGGCCATCTGGATGATGCGGCTGTTGACGAGGAACTCGACGCGCTCGGCCCCGTAGCGCGCGATCAGGTACTCGCCCAGCTCCTCGCGAGTGACCGGGATGTTGCCGTACAGGAAAGCGACCACCCGGCGCTGGTAGTCGGTGGCGGCCGCCGGCATCGCCTGCGGAGCCTGGGTGTACTGGTGCTGCGCCGGCGCCTGGGCGGTGGCGCGACCGCCGGCGCCGTGCCGGCCCCAGAAGAACGCGGCCGCCGCGATCCCCGCGACGGAAACCGCCATGAACACCTTCTTCCCGACCCATGTGCCGGGCCGAAGCTTCGCGACGAGAGCCTTCATGCGTTCCTTCCCTCCATCGTGCCCCGCGGGGCTCACTATCCCAGGGCCGAACGCTATACCGACTCGGCGCGGCGCGGGCAAGGCCAGCCCAGAGCCCACGGGGCGTTACCCGCGGGCTTTCTTCGGTCACCTGGTCACCCTGTCACTCTTCGGGGTGGAGGAGAGGCCGCAGACAAGCTGATAGAGGGGACGGAGCCACGGCGGGAAGCATTTCTCCAGCCGGGCACGGCGGGTGGCGCCGACGTGAATCTGATCGAACGGCTGCAGACGCAGGTTCGTCTTCTGGTCCTGCTTCAGGACGATCGCCCGCAGATCGACGTGGAACACCTCCGGCCGCTGGCCGTCGAGGATGCGGGAGCGCACGACGAACACGTCGTCGGGGGCTGCCCCGGACGTGATGCCGCCGGCGCGCTGCAGCAGGTCCAGGACCGTTTCCTGGCCGCGGTAGGGGACGGTGCGCTGCAGGCCGTTCACCTCGCCGAAGAGGTAGAGCACCTGGCTGTGGTACTCGGCCACGCGGACATCGACGTACTCGGGGGGCAGGGCCAACAGCCCGGCGATCAGGTGGATCACCTCGGGCGCGGCGCGCCCCTCCACGCGCGGCTGGCCCAGTTCACCCAGGTCGATGCGGCCGTCGGGGCGGACGGTGCGACGGCCCGTGTATTCCGGCCGGCCGACGACAGTGATTTCCAGCACGTCCGGGCAGCCGATCGGATAACGCTCCGGCACCCCCTCATTGCGCCGCGCCGAGCCCTTCTCCCGCATCAGCGACCGATCCACGTGTTGCGGCTTCGACGCGGCACAGCCGCCGAACAGCAGGCACGGCAAGTAAAGGAAAAAGGCGACGACGAGACGGCAGACAAGACGGCGCAAGGTGGGCAGGGAACGGAATCGCCCCTTCGCTGTGCCGCCCTTGTGCGCGCCACGATTCATAAACTGTCATCGGGTCGGGACGGGTCCGGAGCTACTCACGCTCCTCGATCATCGGCGCCCGTTCTTGACAGACTTGAGGGATATGCCGGCTGCGCCGCCCACGGTCGGGAGGGCGACGCAAGATGGGAGGGGTGGCATGGCGGAGCACGACGAGCTGATCGTGAGCGTTTCGGGGATCCGGGGCATCGTCGGCCGCGGGCTGACGGCGGAAGCCGCTCTTGCCTTCGCGGAGGCGCTCGCCACCCACCTCCAGGGCGGGACCGTCGTCGTCAGCCGCGACGGCCGGCCGAGTGGACAGTTCCTGCGGCACGCGGTCCTCGCCGGGCTCCTCGGCACCGGCTGCCGGGCCGCCGACCTTGACGTTGCCCCGACACCGACGTGCGGTCTCGCCGTCCGCCAACTCGGCGCCGCGGGCGGCATTCAGATCACCGCCAGCCACAACCCGGCGCCGTGGAACGGGCTGAAGCTGTTTGGTCCGGACGGCCGCGTGCTGCCGGCGGACCAGGGGGCGAAGGTCAAGGAACTGTTCGATCGCCGCGCCTTCCGGCGCGCCGCGTGGGACGCTGTCGGCGCGGTTACCCTCAACCGCGAGGCGGCCGCGTGGCACCGCGACCGGGTGCTGGAACTGGTGGACGCGGCGGCGATTCGTGCCCGGCGCTTCAAGGTACTCCTCGACGTCAACGGTGGCTCCGGCGGCGCGCTCGGGGCGGACCTCCTTGCCGCCCTCGGGTGCGAGGTGACGGCGCTCGGGGCCGATGCCAGCGGCTTCCTCCACGAACCGGAGCCGACCGCGGAGAACCTGCGCGACGTCTGCCCGCGCGTGCCCGCGGCCGGGGCTGCGGTCGGGTTCGCGCTCGACCCGGACGCCGACCGCCTCGCCCTGATCGACGAGACGGGCCGCTGCATCGGCGAGGAACTGACGCTCGCCCTGGCCGTGCTGTTTCGCCTGGGGCAGCAGAAGGGGCCGGTCGCGATCAACATGTCCACCTCGCGGCTGGTCGAGGATCTCGCCGCCCGGTTCGGCGTGCCCTGTCACCGCGCGGCGGTCGGCGAGGCGAACGTCGTGGACCGGATGCAGGCGACCGGGGCCGTGATCGGCGGTGAGGGCAACGGCGGCGTGATCGATCCGCGCGTCGGGTGGGTGCGCGACCCGTTCATCGGCATGGGCCTCATCCTGAACCTGCTGGCCGCGACCGGCCAACCGTTGAGCACCCTGGTAGACGAACTTCCTGCTTATCACATCGTCAAAGACAGGTATACGGTCGATCGCTCCCGGTTGGGCGAGGTGCTCGACGCACTGCGACGGCGCTGGCCCGAGGCGCGGCCGAACACCATCGACGGCCTGCGGCTGGACTGGGCGGATCGCTGGATTCACGTCCGACCGAGCAACACCGAACCGATCGTGCGCGTCATCGCCGAGGCGCCGCAGCGCGAGCAAGCCGAGGAACTGTGTCGCGCGGCCGGCGATCTGTTGACAACCGGAGCCTGAGGTCGGCGGAAGGGCGTTGCACAGGAAGTAAGTGCGGCGCGCTTGCTTTGCAGGAGCCCGGGGCGGAGACGGGGAAGGGGCTGGCCGATTTAGTCGTGGATGGTCACGGTTTCGCGCCCGGCGCGTGTCGCCAGGCCGGGCAAGCTAGAGTCGGCGCTGTACGCAAGAAACCGGACTGAGCCGTCGGCAAAAAGGAAATTGGCGCCGCCGCTGTGCAGGCTCCAGAAGTGGAACGCGGAGCAGGGATCCTGCAACTGTCCAGGGCGGAACTCGTAGGCGCGATCGGAACAGTCATAACTCCCGTCCGTGGGCACGCAGATTTCGCGGACGCCAAGGAAAGCGTTGGCGACCCCCCAGGGCCCCCAACCCCCGTACCAACGCCCGTACCGCCGGTCCAGCGTCGGGGGCCGCTCGCCGGCCATGACGGTGTTGCTCGTCCCGTCGAGAACGGCCGCCAGCCGAACCCGCGAGTCCAGATAAAGGATGCCGTCCTGGAGGTACTCGTTCGTGCCAGAAATCCCAAGGTAAGAGGTCGTCGCCGCTGTCTGTTCCAGGGCCACGCCGGGCGGCGTTCGGGGACTGTCCGCAGGGCACATGAACAGTGGAATTGGCGTGACGAGGCCGACGTGCGGGGGAACACCAATCGAGTATCGGTCTTGCGCATACGCCTGTTGCGTCCGCCGCCAAAGGACATCCTGTTCGAGGTAGGGCAGCAAACGGGTATGCCAGTTCATCAGTGGGTAGGGATCGGTATCGGGGCCGTACAGGCGCGGGATCCCGGGGTGCAGGGCCGGGTGGACGACGCCGGGCGGGAACGCGCCGTGGGCGCCATGGTACTGATGCAGTGCGCTGCCGATCTGCCGCAGGTGGTCGGCGCAGGCGTGCCGGGCAGCCGCGTCGCGTATCCGCTGCACGGCCCCAAGGATCAACCCAAACAAGACACCGAGGATGGCGATCACCACGAGCACCTCAACCAGACTCATCCCGGCACGTGACCACGGGCGGTACATGGCGGAATCCTCGGTGTCCTCGATCAGGTGATCTCAGGGATAACGGGCAATTGGCACAGGGCTACCGGGCCAGATCCCGATGAGCCGGAAGCGTAAGCGACGAAAGCCTTGATTCAATCGTTGCTTACGCGGCGAGCGTTACTGCTTGCACTGGTATGGACCCCTGGATAGCTCATCATAGGTCTCACCGGAGGTTATCTCCGCTGCCTCTGCGCTGGAACCGGGCTGTAAAGCACATACCAATGAACAACTGACGCCCTTGGTTTTTTGCTTGAGCATCGTGTCTTGCTGGCATTTACCATCTGGGAGGGAGTCGCTATCGTGTTTGGCGCACAGACCACCAACACAGTAATAACAATCTTTGTAATAGTAACATTCGCAAATGACACCCTGGACAGGGTCATCAATCGCAAAAACCTGCCTTTCTCGGCATTTATCGTCACATTGGGAGGGGATGGCAAAGACAAGGCCCTGAGCCATCCAGGCCACGGCCAGGATACCGCAAACTCGTATGCAGCAATCAGTTGGTGACGTCTTCATTTGCTTTCCCTCCTTTGTGTCGGGCACGTTGGTAAAACACCAGCAGCAAGCAACTGGCCGCCAGGATGGCTCCAACAATCGCCGGCCAATTGCAGGAGCGCTCCGGAGATCGCGTCGATTTGAAGGCCTGGCCAGGTTCGCTGTTGAGGATTTGTTCATACGTCGCGCCGATATCGCTGCGGGGAACCATTCGCTTGCCCCCCCCGTCCGGGCGAACGACATACTGGAGATCCTGCTTGAAGTCATAAACTACTGTTCCACGGGGAAATTCAAGATCAAAACTGGCTGGATCGACAGGGAGATTGATCTCGTACTCGGTTACCCGCACCCGATAGGATCGACGAAGCGCTCCGTTTGCTTCGGCAAAGATGATTGCCCATACTTTGGGAATCCAGAACTTTTCTCGGCCCAATTCATACGTGACATCTACCTGTGTCGTGGTGATGCCTTTTTTCAAATGCAAGTAACGCACAAAGACAAAGTCACGCGCAGGGTCAACCCAAAGCTGAGATTCCACGCCGCCTCGCAATATTACCTGGTGCAACTCCAAACAGGAACGCTTATTGATGATTGCCTTCCGGCCTGTCAAGCGCATGCCCTCGAGCTTGAAGCCGTGCATTCCTGGGGTCCGGCTGCGAAAACTCATGAGTATCGGCTGCAGGAGAGCAACGATCGCATCGATGTGCCGCTTCTCGGCGCGAACCGATCCCTGGGGCCAGGGTTTGTCATCCTTTTCTCCGTAGCGATCAAGAACCTTACAGACCGTACCGTTGAAAACACTCAAGTACGAGTAAGGCTGGTAACTGCCTGTTTTTTGGGACCATTTGGCGGAAGTGTAGGAATACCTCAATCGGTTCCCGTCGAAGGCCACTGAGCCGTTGTAAGGCAGAGTCGTATCCCTGGGGGGAATGACCTCCTTGAAGTTCGGATCCTTGCGTATGTTGGGGTCAGCGCGTTTCCAGAAGTTGGAGATAGTTCCCTGGGGATCTGTTTGGGTTCCGATCCAGATAAAGCGAGCGGAACGGACCCGCTCCTGGCGCGCCTGCCAGGCTTTTCCAATCATCTCCTCGGTATAGGGTTGTTGCGCCTCCAACCGTAAGGGGATCAGCACGGCCAACCCCAGCAGCGCACAGGCTGCCACGGGCCAATGGATCAGCTTGCGGATCCCAACCATGGGAATACCTCTATCGGATCGGCACTTCGAGTCCGTGGTAGATCACGCCCACGCGGATGTCCTCCTCCCGACCCGCCTCGTTGCGCACGCGAAAGCTGACCCATCCGTGCTGTGACTGAAGTCCGGTGATGTGTTGCCTCACGTGGTACGCATGTGCCTCTGCTCCGTCCTGGAGCGGTTCGACCGCCAACCCGCCCCCGTTCACCTTGACATCAATCACCTGGAACGCCTGCCCGGTCAGTGAAGAGATCGTGAGCGTCTCCTCCACTGTCTCACCCAAAGAACGCGCCCCAAGAGCAAGCACAGGCGGCGCAGCCTGAATGTCCGCGGCAATCTCGCCGATGACCGCGATTTGTCCGGGTCGCACTTTCCGCCCGGAGTCCAGTTCGACCTCAACCTGGACATCGAAGGCATACCGCCCTACAGGTAGTATCCCCTCTGGAGCGATCGTGAGTTCGTGTTCCGACGAGTTCGCTTTGCTCTGCTTGACATCAACGCGGAATCGGGTGAGGCGACAGGTGGCGGTGATGGCGCGGACCGGAACAACGGTCTTGATTGTAATGTGCTGGCTCGGAATGGGTTGGGTTCGTTCGGAATGCGTGCCGAGGCGCACCTCGGACTGATTCCCCTCCAGCACCTTGCGAACTGTCCCGGCAATTGCCCAGCTGCTCAACCTTATTGCCTTGCCGGCGCCGTCCAGCAGCGTAGGTTGCAATGACGAGAGGAAAGGCCTGACAGGGGGGCCGGCTTTTTCGCCTGGGCGTTCCCGCAGATCCATCGTGAGTACAATGTCGCGCTGCTCGCCGGCCGGAATGGTGAGCGAAGAAGGAACGGTCGCCAGGCAGTTGCACGACGACCGCAGTTCGAGGCGAACCTCTTTCGAGCTACGGTTCTCGATCGGCAGGGTCCACGGGAATCGTTCATCCTCCCAGACCTCCCCGAAATTGAGATATTTGGTGGCAATAACCAGGCCAAACTGTCCTGGGGAAGGGATGGGAGTCGCTTTTTGCGAACGATCTAGCTGCGGGGGGGAAGCCACACGCACCCCAAGCACCGCCAGGAGCGCAAAACTACAGCCGTAGAGAATGAGGCGAAGCGTGGACATGACCGCCCTCCGGGCAGCATTCACCATTTCGCATCGCATTCACAATAAAATGCGAGGTTATCCCAAGATCTCCAGCTGTCAAGATAAAAGTTGCCAAATTGCAAGAAATTTTCGATGCCGTCGGACCAACCCGGAGCGCCAGCGCCGGGCGCGCCAAAGCCCCTCGCTGACGCTGCGGGCTCGGACGGCGCCAGACGTATGCGCACTTGCTGCCGCCGGCGCCTGCTTCACGGCCGCTGTGAGCAACCGGGATTAGCCTTTCACCTCGGCCTTCTCCTCCAGGACCTGCAGCTTCCGCTGGATCTTCGGGATGATCTCGGTGATGCCCTTGCGCCAGATGTCGTACTGACCCTTGAGATCGACATACGGCTTGACGGCCAGGATGCTGAGGCACTGCTGATACAGGGCGTAGGCCTGCTTCATGTGGACGTAGCGATCGAACAGCGAGCGGTGCGTTCCCTTCTCGGCGGCCAGCTGGTGGCAACCGGCCGCCTCGAACAGGATGAGCGGCGAGTTCGGGTACGCCTCGACCGCCTCGTCGGCGTACTGGGCGGCCAGGTCGAGGTTCGCCATCGCGTTCTCGCCGCCGCCGTGCCGGGCCGCCTGCATCTTCTTGACGAGGACGTTGGGCGGATCCACCGGCGCCCCGCCCCTGGTCACGTTGACCGCCATCCCGGCCGTCTCGGCGACCGCCGCCAGCCGCTCCATCTCGCGCTTGCGGCGCGCCTCTCGCTCCTTCGCGATCTGCTGCGCCAGCTGGGCGACGCTGGACGCGAGTTGCGGCTGGGCCTTGAGACGACGCACCAGCTCGAGCAGTTCCGGCCGTGGCTGTTTGGTCTGCCTGGCCTCCTCGCTCCACTCCAGGTAGATCGACGCCACAAACGACTCGTACGGCGCGGGCGGCAGCGTGTTCTGCTCCAGGCAGTGCTGCACGACGCCCAAGATGCTGTCGCGCTGGAGTTGGTTCAGCTCGCCCCCGGTGCGAATTTCCTTGTCGAGGAACTCGCACGTCGCCTCGTCGAGCCGCTTGCTCGCGGGCAGGCGCGCCAGGAACTCACGCAGGTCACCGGCCATGTCGTCTCCCCCTCCAACAATCGAACGCATGTACTCTACCGCCTTCGACCTGCCTCAGCTAGACCGAGCGCCGGCAGCCGTCGTGCGCCCACGCGACCTGCCCTGGAGGCTACCCCTCGTCCCGGTACAATACCTGCGCCGGACCGTGTCTCAGATACGGTCCGGTAAACGCTGCTCGTTCTGCGACACCCAGAACCGCCAGCGGCTTGTTAAAGTCCACGGGCGGCGGCCCGTGGGCGGAGCCTCCAGCGCCGCACCCACGGGCCGCCGCCCGTGGGGCCTGGAAGGTTTTCCTCTGGCTCAAGGAGTTATCCCGTGCCTCTCCCCTGCAGCCCCTTTCGTGTCCTGGCGGCCTGCTTGCTGGCAATCGTCCTTGCCGGCGTGGTCGGTCCGGTCCGGGGACAGGAGCCCCGCTGGAAGGCCGGCGTCGCGAAGGCGGTCATCACGCCGGAGAAAGGCGTGTGGCTCGCGGGCTACGGCACGAAGCGCCCGCCCGACGGCAAGCTGCACGAGCTGTGGATGAAGGCTCTCGCCCTCGAAGATCCGAGCGGCAACCGGGCCGTCCTGGTGACCAGCGACTTTCAGGGCGTCCCCAAGGGGATGAGCGACCGGGTGTTCGCCCGGCTGCGCAAGCAGCTCAACCTCGAACGCCGCCAGGTGATGCTGACGTTCTCGCACAACCACTGCGGGCCGCGCCTCGGCGACGACCTGGTGGACTACTACCCGATCGAGGCCGCGCAGGTCAAGCTGGTGGACGAGTACACCGCCCTCATGGAAACCCGAACGGTCGAGCTGATCGGCGCCGCCCTCGCGCAGCTCGCCCCGGCCGAGCTGCGGATGGGCGAGGGGCGGACAACCTTTGCCGTCAACCGCCGGAACAACCGAGAGGCCGACGTCCCGGCCCTGCTGGCGCGGGGCGAGGCACTCAAGGGGCCGGTCGATCACGCGGTCCCGGTCCTGACCGTGACCGGGGCCAACGGCAAGCTGGCGGCGATCCTCTTCGGGTATGCGTGCCACCCGACGACGCTGAGCTTCACCAAGTGGTGCGGCGATTACCCCGGGTTCGCCCAGCTCGCCCTGGAGAAGGCCCACCCGGGCGCCCTGGCGCTGTTCGTCAACACCTGCGGCGGCGACCAGAACCCGCTGCCGCGCCGGAAGGTCGAGCTGTGCGAGAAGTACGGCCGGATGCTCACGGACGCCGTGGAGGAGGCGCTCAGGAAGCCGATGAAGGCGGTCGGGCCGGGCCTGCGAACGGCATTCGCGTATGTGGACCTGCCGTACCTGCAGGTCGCCACGCGCGCGGAGCTGCAGGGGTTCGCGAAGGGCGCGCACCCGATCCGCAAGCGCTGGGCCGAGCGGATGCTCCGAAAGCTCGACGCGGGAGAGAAGTTCGCCCCGTCCTACCCGTACCCGCTGCACGCCTGGCGCCTCGGCAGGGAGATGCTGGTGCTCGGGATGGGAGCGGAAACGGTCGTGGACTATGCGTTGCGGTTCAAGGTGAAGTACGGTCCGGGCACGTGGGTGTGCGGGTATGTGGATGACATGATCGCCTACATCCCGTCGCGCCGGGTCTGGCTCGAAGGGGGCTACGAGGGCGGGTCAAACCTGTTCGAGTACGGCCGTCCTGCCCTGCGCTGGGCCGGGGACATCGAGGAGCGAATCGCCGACGCGATTCACGGGCTGGTGAGGGCGGTTCAGGACGATCCGCGCCGGCGCTGACGCTCTCACCGGCCCGGCGCTGGCGCTCCGGGCTGGTGAGTCAGGGGGCGCGGAGAGTCAGCGCCGTTTCGTTTCCGGGCCGGATGGGAACCCGCGGGACCGTCACCAGGCTCCATGCGTCGGCGGTGACTTCTCCCGCGTCGCCCGCGGACGTGGTCCAGCGCAATCGATCACCGGGACGCGGTCTGAACTGCTGGCAGCGCCGAGGCGTGACGTCAACGGTCATGGCCGCGCGGGCCAGGTCGTTGGACAGCGTGGCGGACCAGCGGCCCGCCTCGTCGCGCACGTCCTTCCAGACGAAACCGAGGTTGATGCCGCCTTCCAGGTCGCCGTCCTTCGGGTCGCCGTTGCCCATCCGATCATCCAGCGAGCTGTTGCTGAACGCGGGGTAGCTCCGATTCCGGGCGAACTTCTCCGGTGGGTAATACTTCATGATGGCCTGCATGGCCCGGCCGCCGCCGCTGTGGTCGCCGTTGTTCCACGCGAACGCGAACCCGTGCCGCGCCGCCGTCATGGCCTTCACCATGTCGATGTGCTCTTGCCAGGTCGCGTACCCGTCGCGCCGCCCGCACGCCCACCCGAGAAACGGCAGATCCGCGTGGTGTTCGGCGGCGAATCGCGGACCGTCCGCGCGGTCGTAATAACTGGTCTTGCCATCGGCCATGTTCAGCGGAGCGCCGCGCGCCGGCTTGCCCTCCAGCGCGACGGCGGGAACCTTGCGGACGCGGGCGATACTCGGGTACACCGCCGCGAACAGCTCCGGGTGGCGGAAGCCGACGTTCATCGACCCGACGCCGCCCGACGAACTGCCGCCCATCGTCACGCGCTCCGGGTCGGCCCCGTAGCGTCGGACGGCCCAGCTCACGGTCCAGACGAGGCGTTCCTCCGTGTACGGATAGAAGCGCGGCTCCTTGTGGTCCGCCCCGTGCGGGACGCAGGCGTAGCCGAACCAGTACGTTTCCATCGCCCGCAGGCCGCTCGGGTGCTCGACCGCATCGCGGACGCGCAGCAGCAGCCGGTTCCCCTCCTTGCGGCGGTGCTCCTCGACCGAGAAGACGCCCGGCAATCCGTCGCGGTGGCCCATCGCCGGTGTGCCAAAGTAGAGGTAATAATCGCCGTACGCGCCGGCGCCGCCGCCGCCGGACTGGCTGCCGTGCAGCGTGATGTGCAGCGGCAAGCCCTTGCGGCCGGTGACGGCGGTGTTGCCGACGGACGGACCCTTGCGCTCTTTGGAATCGTGCAGCTTGATCGGCTGGATCGGCCCGGGCGCCTCGTCGAGTGGCTCGGTAGTGGCGCTGCGGCCTGAGACGACGGCGCCGACGGGGCGGAACGCGTCGTCCGTGGCGACGACGGCGTAGTACGCCTTTCCCGGCTTGCGAGCGGTGACGACCGCCAGGCCGCTCCAGGGCGGCAAGGGTTTCCCACCCTCCGCGATGACGCTGTACGGCTTTGTCGGATCGAGGCGATCCTTCCGGTTGAATGCGGTGCCGTACTGCCGGGCCGAGTGGTTGAGCACGCCGCGGTAACACAGTTCGGCCCCGGCCAGGTTCGCCGCGGTGATCGGCCGGTCCGCGCGGTAGACGCTGTAGCGAAACCGGGCGCCGGCCTCGCCCTCTGCGGCATCCTTCCAGGTGATGAACGTCTGGCCGTGGCGATGGACCGCCCGAATCTGACTGACCTCAGGTGTGCCCGTCGGGCCGGCCAACGCCACGGAGCAAAAGACGAGAACGGTGAGCAGGACTCGCATACTGGATCCTCGCGGGGTGGTCGGGAGAAAGACCCTCACCACCAGGCGGTTGGCAGGCAAACGATCCCCGTAGGCCCGTTGTATCGCCTCAGCGAGGTGGGGCTACACCGAAACAAGTATGCTGATAATTAGATGCGTCCCCTTTGTTTTCCCGGCTATAATGGGATGCGTTGCCACTGACCGCGTCCAACAGCCAGGTTCTTGTGTGAGGAGGTTCCTCATGAACGAGGAATGGCGCTCGCGGATCACGATCGAGCCAGGCAAGCGTGGCGGCCGCCCGTGCATCCGTGGCATGCGCATCACGGTTTACGATGTCCTCTCCTACCTCGCGGCTGGCATGACCGTTGCCGAGATTCTCGATGACTTCCCGTATCTGACGCCAGAGGACATCCAAGCCTGCTTCGCCTTTGCCGCGGAGCGCGAGCGGAGCATGCTCGTCGCGGTCGCATGAAACTGCTTTTCGACCAAAACCTGTCGCCGAAGTTGATCAACCGTTTGGCTGACCTGTTTCCTGGCTCCAGTCACGTGCAGTCGGCTGGGCTGGATTGCGCCGACGACAATCAGGTATGGGAGCATGCTCGACTGAACGGGTTCGTCATCGTGACCAGGGACGCCGACTACAACAATCTGAGTGTGCTGCGAGGCCAGCCACCAAAGGTACTCTGGCTGCAGCTGGGTAATTGCACGACCGCCCAGGTGGAAGCTGTGTTTCGTGCCCGCTTCGCCGACCTTGAGGCGTTTGAGAAGAATCCGTCAGTGGGCACGCTTGTGTTGTGTTGAGTTGAGCGTGAGGTCGCCGCCCCAGGAACTTCTCTCGACGGCGGGGCAGGTTGAGAGGAGCGTCCTGATACATGATCCGGGTGAACCTGTCCGGTGGGTGGGGCCGGCGGGACGTCGGTCCCACCGGGCACCAGCACCCGGGCCGGGGATCAGGTGCTTCGCCCACGGGGCGCAGCCCGTGGGCCTGGGCAACTGGGACTACTTGCCGATGCACCACAGGTGCCTGTGCGTGCGAATGAACAGGTTGCCGTGGGCCACGGCAATCGAGGCGTTGCACCGCTCGGCCAGGGGGTTGGCGGCAAGCAGCTGATACTGGCGGCCGGCGGCGAACACGAAGGTGCTGCCCTGCTGGTCGGTGATGTAGATCCGGCCGGCGGCGTGGACCGGCGAGCCCCACGCGGTCGTGCCGCCCGGTCGGCCCTCGATCTGACTCTTCCAGAGATCCTTGCCGGTCTTCCACTCGTAGCAGCCAGGGACGCCGGCGCCGTTGTACGTGTAGAGGTAGTCGCCGGCGATGACGGCGGTGCTGATGTACATCGAGCCGACCTTGTACCGCAGCCGATCCTTGCTGAGGTCGCCCGTTCCGCCCAGCTTGACGAGGCCCGGGCCGAAGATCGCCAGGCCATCAACGAACAGCGGCGAGGAGTAGCAGTAGCTGCCCGGCCCGCTCGCCGACCACAACTCCTTGCCCGTCTGGGGGTCGTAGCCCTTGACCTTGCCGGGGACCGCGAAGAGAAGCTGGTCCCGGCCATCGACGCGGGCGATGAGCGGCGTGCTCCACGAGCCGCGGAACCGCTTGGTCGTGATGCCGGTGTCGCCGTCGGGCTCCGGCGTCTCCCACACCTTCACGCCGGTTTTCTTGTTCACCGCGAGCAGGAACTGCCGGTCACCGGGGCCGCACCACTGAATGCACAGGTCGCCGTACAGGATCGGCGAGGACGCAGTGCCCCAGAGATGTTCGAGCTTGCCGACGTCGTATCGCCACAATTCCTTGCCGTCGAGGTCGTAGCACACCAGGCCGGCCGACCCGTGGCTGGCGATGACGCGCTCGCCGTCCGTCACGGGGGACGCGGAGCAGAATGGGTTCGTCGGGTGGGTGATTTCCTTTTCCCTGTACACGACGTCGCGCTGCCAGAGGAGCTTGCCGTCGGTACGCCGGAAGCACAGGACGGACCGTTTCTCGGCGACCGCGTGGCCGCCGGCCGAGGAACCGCCCGCAAAGTTTTTCGGAACTTTGGGCGGCCAGAGCGTCACGTCGTTGGCCTGGGTAATGAAAACGCGGTCGCCCCAGATGATGGGCGTCGAATTCCCCGCGGCGGGCAGCTTCACCTTCCAGCGCACGTTCTCGGTCGCGCTCCACCTGAGCGGGAGGGCCTGCTCCGCCGAGCGGCCCTGGCCGGTCGGGCCGCGCCAGGCCGGCCAGTCATCCGCGCTCGCCAGCGCCGTACACCCGAACAACGCCAGCACACTCCAGGCTCGTTTCATCGCTCGTTCCGATCTTTCGGTCCGAGCCCGAAGCGTCAGCGCGGCTCCCTGGTTCGCCCGTCGCTGGCGCCTCGGGTTGGTCGGATGGGGGGTTCGATGCAATCCAGGTCACTGCGCGCGGAATGCGTACAGCCGGCCGTCGTCGCAGCCGATGACGAGGAAGCCGTCGGCCGCCGCGGGCGTCGCGTGGCAGGTGCCGCCGAGCTGCGCGCTCCAGCGCTCCTTGCCGTTCGGCTCTGTCAGAACCACCCGGCCCGCGACGGTGGCGAAACAGACGTGGTCGCCGACCACCAGCGGCGTCCCCATCGCTGCCAGCCGCGGATAGCCGTAGAGACCCTTCGCGCGGATGCGAAGCACGCCCTCCAGCGTCGGCGCCTTCTCGATCGCCTTGCCGGGCTGGTCCAGGTCCGTCATCGTCGCGCCCGACGTGCCGTACTGGCTCTGGATGCCGGACACGAACAGCCGGTTCTGCTGGAACGCCATGCCGCCCCAGCCCCACGACGCATCGCCCAGGCGCAGCCGCTTGCCGGTCGCCGGGTCCAGTTCGACGAGGTAGTGGACGTTGCGCACCCACAACCGATCGCGGTAGTACGCCAGCGCCTCGACGGAAACCGGAACGTAGGAGCGCCACAGCTCCTTGCCAGTCTTCAGGTCGAGGGCGTAGACACGCTCGGTCCACTGCGCGCAGAAGACGCGGTCGCCGTGGACAACCGGCGGCACCTGCACGCAGTAGTCGGCGGCCCGGAAGCGCCACAGCGTCCTGCCGGTTTTGCGGTCCAGCGCATACAGGTTGTGGTCGTTGGCGCCGAACAGCACGACGCCGCCGACGACCACCGGCGACGCACGCACCGGCCCGCCCGCCCTGAACGTCCAGCGTTTCGTGCCGGTCGCGATGTCCAGGGCGTGGAATGCGCCATCCTCCGCGCCGCAGTAGACGAGGTCACTCGCGACGGCCGGCGAGCAACGGACGGCGGCGCCGGTCGCGAACTCCCACGCCGGTTTGCCCGTTTGCAGATCCAGGCAGAAGATCTTGCCGACGTCCGAGCCGATAACCGCCTTGCCGGCGCGGACCGCCGCCGCGCCGACGATGCGCCCGCCGGTGTCGAACGTCCACGCCGGTTCGGTGGCCAGCTGCAGCGTGGGGAGGTTCAGCCCGGCGCGATCGGGACCGCCGCCGAGCATCGGCCAGTCCTTGCCGGGGCGCGGGCGGTCGGCACGCTGCGGCGCCAGCAGGGCGGCGACGGCATCCGGCGGGGTCGGGGCACTTTTGTCGAGCGCCTCGGGGGTTGTCGGCTCACTGGCCCTCGCCGGAACGAAGCAGTAGACGCAGCCGTCGCGGCCGGCGAAGTAGAGGCGGCCATACGCCAGCGCCGGCTCGCCGCAGATGGTGTTGCCGGTCGAGAAGCGCCACGCCGACTTGCCGGTCTTCAGGTCGATGGCGTGCAGCGTGCCGGTGACGCCGCGCTCGCGCGGCGATTCCTTCTCGTGCCCGTGCTTGAAGGCCTGGATGCTCTCCAGGTCGCCGGGCGCGACGACGCCGGTGCCCAGGTAAGCGTACCCGCCGGCCACGACCGGGCTGCAACAGCCGGAGGTCGTCTTGCCGTGGAACTGCCAGCGCTCCTTGCCGGTCTGCCGGTCGAGCGCGAAGATGCTGGTCCCATATGGCTTGATCAGGACCAGGTCGGGCGTGAGCGTCGCCGGCGAGTAGTGGAAGCGCCGCGGCGCCTCCCACAGCGTCGCGCCGGTCGCGGCGTCGAGGAGGTGGAACTTGTCGTTCTCGGACAGGTGCATCCCGCACGCCACGACCTGACCATCCGTGACGAGGGAGACGCGAGGGAAAACGCCCTGGCGCCGCCAGAGGATCTTGCCGGTGGCCGCGTCGAGGGCGACGGTGGCACCGGCAACCGACTTCTTGAAGGCGTGGGTGGCGCGGGTCGCGACGAACACCTTGCCGCCCGCCGCCACCGGACAGACGGTACTCGTCCCGTCCTCCTTGCCCAGGCCGATGCGCCAGAGTTCCCTGCCGGTCTTCGCGTCGAAGGCCCGCACGGCCGGTTCGTCGGCACCGTCGCTGCAAAATACCTTGCCGTCCAGCACCGCCAGGCCGGCGCGGTGCCGGCCGATGCCCTCGGCGCCGAGCGGTTGCTGCAGCATTTCCTTGCCGGTCGCGGCGTCGAGCACGACGAGAGCAGCCTTTTTCCCCTGGCGCTGCCAGAGGTAGAGCCGGCCGTCGGCGTATGTCGGCACGGTCATGTAGCCGATGGCCCTGTCGCGATACTCCCACACGAACCGGCCGGTGCGGGCGTCGAGGGCGAGGATCGAGCGCGTGTTGTGGATGTTGACGAACACCTTGCCGCCGGCTACCGTGACGCCGGCGCCGGCGTCCGAGGAGGCGTCGCCGTCGAGCCGGTACGTCCAGGCGAGCTTGAACGGCGGCCGGATCGAGTCGTCGCTGGACAGCCCGGTCAGGCCGGCGTTCCCCTTGTACGCCGGCCACTCGGGGCCGGTCAGCGGGGCGCCCGCGGGAGCCTGCCCGGGTGCCAGAACGGTCAGAACCCAGGTGAGGAGGGTATTCATGGCGGCAGTCTCCGCGTGGGCGGACCAGAACGGCGGCGGACCCGGCCTCACTTCCTCATCTTCTCCGGGTCGCGCTGGGCGGTCCAGAAGATGGCGTTGATGAGGAGCCGCCGGAAATGCTCGTTCTGAAAATCCTCCGGCACGCCCATCGACGTGTAAAGCGTCCGGCCGCCCTTGTAGGTGTGGACCCAGGTCACCGGCGGTTTGGTCTTCTTGTCGGTTTCGAGAACCTGGAGGACGACCGCCGTCCCGGCCAGCTTGCCGTTGTTGTAATACCCGCGCGACGTGAGCGGGCCGACGCCCTTGAGGACCGGGTGCGCGGCCTGCCCCTCGGCGGGAACCGCCTTGAACGGCTTCGTGTAGCTGCCGGAGCCCTTGTAATCGCCGCCGAGCACCTTGCGGTCGAAGACGGCGTTGTCGTCGGGCTGGAAGGCGTGGCTAGCGGTCCGCATCGCGACGACCGGCTTGCCCTTCTCCCAGTGGGCGCGGATGAGCGCCATCTGCTCCTCGGGCAGCGCCATCCGCCGGGCGAAGATCACCAGCACGTCGGCCGTTTTGAGTTTGTCCAGGTTCGGCAGCGACTTGCTGTTCTTCCCGAACGACGTCGTCACCTCGACGCGGTAGCCTTCTTCGAGCACCTTCTTGAGCGCCGTCAGCGACTCGACCGGGTTGTACTCACCCACGCCGATCATGTGAATCTTCAGGGGCTGCACCTGCCCGCCCGCGGGCTGGTCGGCGCGCGTCGCCCCGAACGCCAGCAAGGAGGCGAGCACAATTCCCACACGCACCAGCCGCGTACTCGGTCGAGTCATTTCTTACCTCCCTTGCCCGCCTTTTTCGGTGGAGCCGCCGGCTCAGGCACCACGTCCGGCGCCTTCCTGAGCGTGACGGGCTGTCCGGTCGTGCGCATCTGCCACGACTCGAATACGCTCCCGTCATCGAGAACGGCATCGACTCGCAGCGTATCGCCGTCGATCTCGGCGCGCAGATAATGGTTGACGCGAGCGTGCAGCACGTTCCACGGCGCCGACTTGCCGGTGAACAGATTCGACGCGCCGCCGCTGATGATCTGGATGGAGCCGTCGTCGGCTTTTTCACGCGACGCATTGCGCACCCGCCACGTCCGCTGATAGCTGTGGTCGTGGCCGGACAGGATCACCGGCACGCGGTACTTGTCGAACAGCCGGCCGAAGTCCGCGCGGAACTCCGGCCGGGCCGGGTAGCCGCCGACCGTGTGCAGCGGCTGGTGGAAGAACGCGATCTTCCACGGCGCGCGGCTGCTGCGCAGGTCTTCCTCCAGCCACGCGACCTGCTCCTTGTAGGTGAAGCGGTCGTAGACCTTCGCGTCGGCGAGGTCTTCCTTCTTCGGGCCGGTGCGGCGCAGCTCAGTACACAGGGCGACGAAGTGGACGTTGGCGACGTCGAACGAGTAGTAGAACGGCGGCTGGGCCTGCCCTGCGGCGTTGTTCTGCTGCGCCGGCAGGTCGGCGAAGTACGTCGGCCCCCAGATGACCTTCTGGTTGACGGTGATGTCGTGGTTGCCCATCACCGGCGCCATGAACGTCGAGGCACGCAGATCACGGCACAGGTCGAAGAACCGGAACCACCCCTTGCGGCCGTTGATGCCCGGCCCCCAGCTGTCGTAGACGACATCGCCCAGGTGCAGCACAAGCGCCGGATCCCACTTCTGCATGTCCTTGAACAGGCGGCGGTTGATGTCCGTCCACGGCTGCTGGGCGAAGCGCTGCGTGTCGCCGACGACGGCGAACCGCAGCTTCGTGGCGGTGCGCGGCGGGAGGGTGCGGAAGCGGTACTCCTGACTCGCGTACCGATACCTGCCGTTCGCGGCGGTCAGCCGATAGCGATAGGTCATGTCCGGCTTGAGATCTTTCAGGACGGCCGAGCGAAACTGAATGTTATTGAGATCGGTATTGGCCGGCATGGGCGCCTTGAACACGTCGGTGACCCCCTTGCGGCCGATCACCTCCCAGCTGATGGTCGCC
>JAANMY010001017.1_pt1 | contig 34626 bp, 33 predicted proteins | sample 7279691 | NCBI WGS metagenome assembly JAANMY01 (sample SAMN14094543, study PRJNA606508) | bioreactor metagenome | isolation source: A lab-scale SPAN reactor treating ammonium-rich wastewater day 388 | place: Ireland: Galway | collected 2018-02-07
GAGCCTTTGGAAAGGGTCTTCAAAGAAACATTACCGACGCTTATGAATGGCTCGTCGAGAATTACGAGGATGGCGACGAGGTATTTATATTTGGCCTTACTCCGATCCTCGAACGATATCGTGGATCCATTCACGCCGCGAATGTGTCCGACAAAATTCTTCTGGCCGTCTTGCTCGTCAATCAACGCGACCTTTGCAAGCTCTCCGGTGAATCGATCGAAATCGGCAATGCTGTAAAGCTGCCTCTCGATCCCCGGCGAGGATATCTCCAGCGTATATGTCCCGGGAACGATATCGCGGGCATCCAGGACGGCCTCGATCTTGTGCGAGAAATTTGTGCAGTCGTCTAAGGTTACGCCCTCCGGCTTATCGATAAAGATCCTGAGCACAGAGTCACGCTTTGACCCTAAGATCTCGACATGGACAAGTTCGACCCTATTGTCCTCGGCAATTCCTTTTGCGATAGCCGAAATCTCTTCAACAAGCGATTCCAATTTCTCTTTCAACACCAGCCTTTACAATCTTCCGCTAAAAAAACAAAAAGTGGGCTCAAACGACCCACTTGATACGTCCGGAAATTTACGCATCGCGGCAAACGATAATATTACATTAGTTTGCAGACAGTTTGCAAGCGAATTTAGGTTTCAGTACAAATTCCGCTATCTTGCCCATTTCACAGCCATCGAGCTCGATGTCCACACAAAAAAGCGGTTCCAACCGGAGAAAGGGGGCTCTAGGCCTTCTTGACGGCCTCCAGGGCCTTTGAGACGGCAGAGAATTTTGACGAAAGCTCAGCTAGACGTGTTTCGCTTTGCTCGGCAATAAACTCCTCCAAAAGCACGGCGAACTCGCGTGTCTCAGCCAAAAGGCGCTTCGCCTCCTTCTCGACCTGGCCGGTAGAATTCTTGCCGGCAGCGGTCTTTTTGGCTTCGGCGACGCCCCAGTGCGTGATCCGCAGGACGTTCACACGCGATTCGGTCACCCATCCTTCCTTTTTCATTTGAGAGACGATGCTGTCAATGCTAGGAAAGTATCCTGCTTTCTTCGTAAGGTCAACGAAATCAACATCGACGTTCTCACGTCCCTTGGTGACCTCGTAAAGCTTTTGCAGCATCTTGTGATAAGGATCCATAGCGATCTTTTAAGTCTAAAGCTGTTGAAATGTGTATTTTGCAGCCCCGAGAACTCCGGCGTCATCACCCAACAAGGCGCGAACTATTTTAACACGACTTCCCCGGTCCGGCAGCGAGTTTTCGATGAGAGCAGCCGTAACGGGCTCAAAAAACTGAGCCCAACCGTTCGCGACGCCGCCGCCAACCACAAAAATATCCGGGGAAAGCAGATTATTTATGATCGCGAGTCCAAACCCGAGGGAACTGCCCATTTGAGCAAAGATGGCTTTCGCCTCCGGATCACCGGCTTCCGCTAGATCAAAGACGGCCTCCGACGTTGTGACCTGTAACCCGCGCTCTTTCGCTTGCCGGACGATGGCCGTTGCCGAGCAATATTGTTCGAGACAGCCTCTTCGTCCACAGCCGCACGCCTCGCCTCCACTAACGATCGTTATATGGCCGATCTCGCCCGCTCCGCCGGCGACTCCGACGTAAAGCCTGCTATCTACTATTAGCCCGCCGCCGACACCTGTACCCAGCGTGATCCCTACCGCGTTACGCGTGCCCTTAGAAGCTCCAAGCCAATATTCGCCAAGCGTCGCGGCAGATGCATCGTTTACCGGCACCACTTCAAGGTTCAAGCGTCGCCCTAGCTCTTCCTTGATGTTCGTCCCGGCAAGTTGCGGGATGTTGGGTAAACTTCCGAGCACTCCGCCATAATCAAGCTCGGTTGTAGGTATCGCAGCGCCGAAGGCTGCGAACTCGACATCTCCGGCCTCTTCACGACAAGCCTTTGCAAGGCGAGCGATCTCATCGTAGACCTCGCCCGAAGTTCGTCGACCAGTCGATGAATGCTGACGAGCGAGTATGTCACCACTCTCTGTGACCGCAACCACTCTTACGTTCGTCCCGCCGAGATCCAGGGCAAGGGCGGCTCTTTCAGTCATTCGGAGATCAGGGCTTCTTGGGCCGGTCGGCTACGGGCACATTTTTATAAACATCGTCGTATTTCGCATAGCCATCCTTAATCACTGTGTCCATGAGATTGCCCTTATCCACAGAGATCACGTCAAGAAGGATCGCCGGAACCTCTTTCTTGATCGCGTCATTCATAAAAGGCTTGGTCTCGGTCAAAGGCTCTTTTTTTGCAAGTTTTACTGCAGCTTCAAGGGCCGTCGTTGCAAGCGGAATTATCGGCTTGTAAACCGTCATCGATTGCTTGCCTTCCGCGATATTCTGCAGTGCGGCAAGACCGGCATCCTGCCCGGTCACGATCACCTTTCCGGCCAAATTGCGGTTCGAGAGTGCCTCGATCACACCGCCCGCCATGCCGTCGTTCGAAACGACGAATGCCTGGATGTTGTCGCTGTTCGAAGTAAGGGCATTCTCCGCGAATTTCAATGCCTCGTCCGGTGCCCAGTTGTTGATGAATTGATCAGCAACGATCTTGATATCGCCTCTGTCGATGGCAGGCTGCAGCACAGCCAGCTCGGACTTCTTCATTATGTGGGCATTATTATCGGTATTCGCACCATAGACCATCACATAATTCCCCTTTGGCGCGTGCTCAAGCGCATATTCGGCGATCTTCTGCCCAATGACCGGAACTTGATGCGAAATGTAGGCATCGATCTTGTCGGAGTTAATAAGTCTGTCATAGCTAATGACCGGGACTCCCTGAGCCTTAGCCTTATCGACCATCATTGCCGCCTGTGTTGCGTCGTGCGGGGCAATGACAAGGGCGTTGACACCCTGGGTCAAAAGATTATCAACATCATTCGCCTGCTTTTCGGCACTTGTGTCCGCAACTGTGATGATGCAGTTTACGTTCATCTTCTCGCAGGCAGCCTTGAATGCATCGTGATCCCGCTGCCAACGTTCCTCGCGGAGCGTATCCATAGCGAAACCTATCTTTAGTCGATTGTCCTGGACTCCGCTCCCGCACGAAACAGAAAGACCCGCAAAGACCGCGAGAATCACAAATATTGTTTTCTTCATCCGATATTGAAACCTCAGAAAAGTCTGATCTTTTGTTTGATGAGGCAATTAGAGCAAATTGTGCGGATTTGGGCAACAAAGCATGGTAGAATAGGTTGTTTTGGCCGCTCGCGAACCTGCCGATACGCCCTTTCCCCGCGGTCGCGGAAAATTTTCTTTTTTCTTGTTTGAATGATCGCGGATATGTGGTATAAATGATTATCAAATCTCAGCTTAGAAGTTTTTTGTTGAGCACCATGCACGCGGTTTTCTAACTTTCGGCGTTTACGGGGGTTTTCATTGACATCCCCTCGTACTTCGTGTAAAAGATTGAATGGCTTGATTTTTTTTGAACTTTACTGACTTGGGCGATACAAAGAGGAGAAATATGAACAGCAAACTGTGGATTCGTAGAGCACTCTCAACGTGCTCGATGGTCGCAATATTCGCGACTTACTCAATGGTTGCTTTGGCGGCGACGCCAAAAGCTTCCGGGGAGCTTTTGGTGTCTGGATCGGATGACGCCGTTGTGACGGTAGATGGACAGTCGGCTCTTTCGGGCCGCACGATCTTCTCGGGCAGCACGATCGTTACGTCCGAAAATGCCTCGGCAATTCTAAGCTGTGCGGCGGCTGGGAGCATTAAACTCGCCCCGAACTCTACTGCCGTTGTTACCTTTGATGGTTCAACCCTTACCGCAAATTTGAACTCCGGCTCGCTGACCGTTGTCAGCTCTGCTCAACCGGTCGCGGTCACGACCCCTTACGGTGTCGTCAGCATCAATGCGGGAGAGACCGCTGCCGCAAGTCAGGACTCCAATACGACCAAGAAAAAAGGCGGTTCCGCCTGGATCGTATGGGGTGTAATTTTCGGAGCGGCCGCAGTCGCCCTTATCGGCACGGCCGTTCTGGGCAGCGACTCTAACTTTGGCAGCGGCGGCACGGTCGTCCCCGGTCCTCCGACAACGAGTTCTGGAACATAGGAGGATCTTATCAATGATCGGCAAAAATAATTTTAAGAAACTAACTACAGCATTTACTCTCGCAGCCGTTTGGTGCGTTTATTCCATGGTCGCCTATGCAATGCCTGCGGGCACTGCCGCTGAGATCACCGTCTCAGGACAGGTTACGGTTAATGGACAAACGGCAGTATCAAATTCGACCATCGTCTCGGGCAGCACGATCGTGACTGGCCCGGCATCTAGTGCGACGATCAATCTTGGCAAAACGGGCCGCATCGAACTGCAGGCCGACACAACGCTTACCCTTACCTTCAGCGACGGCACGATCGTCGGCACGGTTTCGGCTGGTAAAGTACGCGTTGCGGATGCAGCCGGTGTTTCGACCACGATGGCGACAAAGAACGCGACTTTCATCGCAGATTCCAGCCAGGCTAATAACTTCGCACTCGAGGTTGAATGCTCACACGTTCACATTGACACGACTTCAGGTATGGTTACCATGCGCGAAGGCACGGTTGACAAGCAGGTTGCTGCCGGCTCGTCCGCTGTTGCAGGCAATCTCGAACAGGCTGGCTGCAAGCCCTGCCTGCGTCCCGGCTCGGCTCCGCCGACCGCGATCGCTGGATGGCCGTGGCTCCTCGTTGTTGCCGGCGGCGTTGCCGGTGCAGCGATTTTCTTTGGTTCGCGCAATGGTGACACAGAGATCGGCGGCGGCACCGTGATCGTCAGCCCGACCGCTTAGTCGCATCAAGCGAGTTTGCTTCTTCCGAATGCGGGTCATGTCCAGTCGACGTGACCCGCAAACTTTTGCCCTAAATTTGATTATTGATTTTGAGTTTTTATATTCTTAAGCCTTATATTTTCCCTTCATATGCAGATCGCAGTAATTGGTACCGGATACGTTGGACTTGTTTCAGGAGCGTGCTTTGCCGAGTTCGGCATCGACGTTACTTGTGTTGATGTTGACGCCGCAAAGATCGACGGCCTCAATAACGGCATCATCCCGATCTATGAACCGGGCCTCGATATCCTTGTAAAAGAAAACGTTGCAGCAGGCCGGCTTCATTTCACGACCGACATCAAGGCGGCCGTTGAACGTTCCCTAGTAGTTTTCCTGGCCGTTGGTACTCCTCCACAAGCGGACGGCACGCCCGACATGAGCTATTACCGCGCGGCCGCAAAGAGCGTCGCCGAAGCTCTGAACGGTTACAAGGTCCTTGTTACCAAGTCCACGGTCCCGGTCGGGACCGGCGAATGGCTTCGAAAGTTCGTGATCGAAAACTCGGCTGAAGGGACTGAGTTCGGCGTCGCGTCGAATCCCGAGTTCCTACGCGAAGGAGCCGCGATCGAAGACTTTATGCGGCCGGACCGCGTTGTCATCGGGAGCAATCAGGAACGCGCTATTGAGGTGATGAAGGAGCTTTATCGCCCGCTTTTCCTTATCGAGACCCCGATCGTCGTGACCTCGCTGGAAGCGGCGGAATTGACCAAGTACGCCGCAAACGCCTTCCTGGCGACGAAGATCACGTTCATAAATGAGATCGCAAACCTTTGTGATGCAATCGGCTGCGACGTTCATGATGTCGCTCGCGGGATGGGAATGGACAACCGGATCGGCCGCAAATTCCTGCATCCCGGACCGGGATACGGCGGTTCGTGCTTCCCGAAAGACACGCGAGCACTCACTACGGTCGCTGACGACTTTGGAGTTGAAACGCGTATCGTCGACGCCGTTATCGAAGCGAATGAGCGTCAGCGGGATGCGATGCTCGCAAAGATAGAGAAACTCGTCGGTGAACTTAACGGCAAGCGGATCGCAGTTCTCGGCCTTTCTTTCAAGCCAGAGACGGACGATATGCGTGAATCACCTGCGACAGATATCATCAAGAAAATGGTCGAGAAGGGGGCTTCGGTTCAGGCATTTGATCCGGTGGCGATGGACGAGGCAAAGCATGTCCTGCCGGAGATCGAATACACTGCGGATGAATACTCTGCGATCGATGGTGCTGACGCACTCGTCATCATTACCGAGTGGAATCAATTCCGTGCGCTGAACCTGCAAAAGGTAAAGTCACTGCTCCGGTCGCCAAAGATCGCAGACCTTCGCAATATCTACGAGCCGGCTACGATGCGGGCCGCAGGATTCGAATACGTTGGCGTCGGCCGCTAGCGGCGTCCTCGCAATAAAATATCTATGCCAATCGATTCCCCGACAGTTTTGGTCACGGGCGGAGCCGGATTCATCGGCTCCAACCTGGCTGACCGCTTGATCCAGGAAGGAGCCTGCGTACGCATCCTCGATAATTTTTCAACAGGATTTCGCGAGAATTTGGAAGAGATCTCGGGCAGCTTCGAGTTTATTGAAGGCGATGTTGCCGACGCGACCGTTGTCGCCTCTGCGGTCAAAGATGTAGAGATCGTCTTCCACGAAGCAGCTCTTCCGAGTGTACCGCGTTCGGTCGAAGACCCGGTCTCGACGCATCAGGCATGTGTCGAAGGTACATTTAATCTGCTGCTTGCAGCAAAGGACGCGGGCGTGCGGCGATTTGTTTACGCAGCTTCGAGTTCGGCGTATGGCGACCAACCAACGCTCCCGAAATCTGAGACGATGGCTCCCGCTCCGATGTCCCCTTACGCAGTGGCAAAGCTTACCGGCGAGTACTACGCGTCGGCCTTCTATCGCGTTTATGGGCTCGAAACGGTGTCTTTGAGGTACTTCAACGTCTTCGGTCCTAGGCAGAACCCTTCGTCGCCGTACTCAGGCGTCATATCGCGTTTCATTGACGCCCTGATGACCAACACACGTCCCGTGATCTATGGTGACGGCGAACAATCGCGTGACTTCACGTTCATCGATAACGTCGTCGACGCGAATTTAAAGGCCGCAAGTTCTGCGACCGCTCCCGGCCTTGTGATGAATGCGGCCAACGGCGAACGAATCTCGCTCAATTCTCTTTTATCTACGCTGAAGGAGATAACCGGGAAAGACATCGACGCCGAGTATTTAGATCCACGTACGGGCGACGTGAAGCACTCACAGGCCGACAATTCGCTCGCTGTCCAAACACTTGGCTATAAGAACCTCGTCGGCCTCGAAGAGGGCCTTCGCAAAACGCTTGCCTGGTGGCAAAATAGCCGCTTCGCTCGATAGGACACTCATCCTTTTGGTGATCTGCGACGCTGGCCGATCTATTCCTACTGAAAAAGTTCTAAACAAAAAACGGGCGGGACCTAAAGAAGGTACCCGCCCTAGTTTCGGCTCGCTAACCGAGGAGATCTGTCCGCTTTGCTTAGAAGCTAAAGCGGACCTGGAGCTCGATTCGGCGGTTTGCTGATCCACCAGAACCGCCGAATCTACCGAATCCGCCCGACGTGCTGGTCGATTGGCCGAATCGGCTTGAGCTGAGACTTGAAACCGGGTTTCCAAGATTCACGGTATTCAAGAGATTTGAAAAATTGACCGAGAGGTTAAGGTTGTACGGCTTGCGTCCGCTGCCCATACCACCGAAGAATCCGCCGCGGCGCATCATCATTCCACCGCCTGCACCGGAATCTTGTGCATTCTCGTTGGTCTTTCCGAATCCGAAATTCTTCCCTACGCGTAGGTTGACCGAGAAGCTTCCCGGGCCCTCGCCGAAGTTACGCGGAATGATCGCATTCGGGTCCTTGCCCGAAACATCGCAGAAAGCATAGTGCAATCCCAGCTCTGCACAGCGGGCAGCCAAGGCTCCGTAAGTCGGACGCTCCGTTAGGTATCCATCGCCGTTAGAGTCAAAGCCGGTCGTGATATTGAACGGGCTTCCCGACGATGCGAAGATGAACGGATTGAGCGATACTCCCCACGGAAGCCCGATGTTTCCGCCGATCACGAAGCGATGTCGAACGTCGTCGCCCGCTCGTCCCCATTCACCCGCAAAACTATAGCTGTACGCCGGAGCACTGCCTGCACCGTCCGTGTCGCTTTTCTCGAAGCTGAGCGAATAGTTTCCAAAGAACGAGAACTTTCTCGAGTAATTGTTCCTAAACCCAATGCGGATCTGATTCGACGATGATCTGCCGGTTGCCTCGTATTGCTGGATGTTTCCAAGCGTCGGGTCAGGCCTCGGGGCAAGCGAGCAGTCAAGCTCGGTCGGGCAGATCGGAGCATTGATGTTCCGCGAACGAAGCTGATTGTAAGACTTCGAGATAATGTAGAACGCCGAGATCGTCGTCTTGAAAGGCAACTGCCGTTCGACGCCGACCGTCGCCTGCGCGGTATAGGGCGTCTTAAGATCAGGAGCAATGAGCCGTGTCGTGCTAGAACCCGGAAGAACCGCTAGGATCTGCGAGGGCGTAAGAACGTTCGACACCGAGCCGTCTGGATTAAAGATCGGCTGTGCAAGCAATGCGATGGCTGCGGCTTGACGCCCCGGATCGGTTTCGTTCGCACTTACGAGAAGGTTCAACTGCGTGATCCCGTCATATCGATGCGCCTGCAGCGTGTAGTTCTCGCTGAAGCGGTTATAGAAGATGCCCGCGCCGCCGCGAAACACGGTCTTCGCCTGCTTCGAACCGCCAGCACCCGGCGACCAAGCAAACCCGAATCTCGGAGCAAAGTTATAGTCGCTCGAGATGTTCGTCTGATTTTCGTATCGAAGGCCAAAGCTAAGTAGAAGCTGGGGCGAGACACGCCAGTCGTCCGAAACGAAAAGTCCAAGGTCCTGTTGCGAAACGCTTGCGAGCGGATCGCCGGTTGTCATCGTGAACTGCGTCGGATCGTACTGTGTACCGACCGCACCCAGGAGTTTTGCACGGTACTGTTCTATAGGCGAGACAAACCCGTCCCCGTTCAGGTCATACGGGCTAGCCCCGACGAATCCCAGGAAGCTAAAGGTCCCGCCATAGTTGTTCTCTGACCGATTGTCGATCTTTGTACCGCGGAGCCTGACACCGAACTTGACCGAGTGCTCCATATTCTTGCCCAGAGCGGTCGTGGTATTGTTCGAGATCTCGTATCTCTGGCTTTCATTGTAGCTATCGCCGATCTGTGCTCCGCCGCCCGTAAAGGCAGACGAGACATTGATCGTCGGGATCGAGTTATCACCCTTCTGGCCGCTCTTGTCGAACGAATAGCTGAATCGCGTTTCATTCACGGTCTTCGCATTCAAGATCGCCGTCTCAGTGACACGGAGGTCATGTCCAAAGCTTGTCGAATCATACTGACGCGAAGCAAGCGACGTCCCGCCAATTCCCTGGTTCTTGCTCGATGAACGGTCGTAGTCGTATCGAACAATAAGGGTGTTCTTATCGTTGATCGAATAATCGAGTCGCGGGCCGATCGAGAACCGACGTGTCGGGACTTTATAGTCCTGCGAAAAATTAGCGATGTTCAATGAAGGGTCGAGCACGACCGCGTTCACGATCGTATTGTTGTCGATATCGCGATTCGAAATATCTACGAAGAAAGATGCCTTCTTCTTGATGATCGGACCCGAAATATTGCCGCCGAAGAAACGCGTCTGACTCGGTGCACGGTTCGCAGCGAACGGATTGCGCGAGTTCAACCTTGCATCGTTGAAGTTAAAGAACGCGCTTCCGCGGAAACGGTCGGTTCCCGGCCGCGTCAGGATCTCGATCCTGCCCCAGCCCAAACGATCGAATTCGGCCGAAAATGGATTCTGATTGATCCGTATCTCACGGATCGATTCTTTTGGCGGAAGATTACCACCTGTAAAACCATCAATATAGATCTGGCCGCCATCCGGGCCCGATCCCGGACCGGCTAAGGCCTGAAGAGCCGATTGAAGCTCATCCGGATCGTCCGGCAGAGCATCGAGATCCTTGCCCTTGAGGACGGTGGCACTCGCGTTGCTGTCAGGTTCGGTCGATACGCCCTGGTCAGTAGTGACGTTAACGGTTTCCGTCACGCCCGCGACCGTCATCGATACGACCAACTCTTGCTTCTCACCAGCCGCAAGTACGACATCCGGGTTCTCATACGGGGCAAAGTTCGGTGCCTCCGCTGTAACTGTATAGGTGCCGGCCTGAAGATTCGCGATCGAAAATTCGCCGCGAGAGTTCGTAACCGCCTTTACTTCTTTGCCTTCTGCATTTACCGCTTTGACGGTCGCACCCACGACGACCGCTCCAAGACTGTCAACAACTTGACCGGTTATGCTCGCCGCCTTTTGCGCAAAGGCTCCGCCCGCAGAGAAAAGCAGCAAGGCGCCAAGCAGAGTTATCTTCTTTATGTAGTCCATATGAATCGTATGAATGAAAGTCGCTGAAAATATTAGAAGCCGCTTCCGTCGAGGCCGGGAATCGTAAATGAACCTTCCAGGCCGCCGCGATTGCCACGTCCCTTACCCGAACCCATCTGAGCGAGGCGAAGGAACGGCTCAACGCCTGCGAGAAGCTTGAATGCCGTAACATGGCCCGAAGCATCTTCCTTTGTGCTCGAAACCGCGATCGAGTCGCCGGGTTTGAGATCAGCCGTCGTTATGGTCGGAAAGCGGTCCAACATCTCGTCAACGCCGCCGCGCGGCCCGCCATTCATCCCACCGGGACGCTGCCCGCCGGCCCAACCACCGGGACGCTGTCCGCCACCTTGGCGAGGTGACTCGGCACCCGAAGGCCTGCCTTGCCCTCCGCCGGCACCTTGGCCGCCGTTGAGCATCGCTGCCTGCATACCTGCGAGGCGTTCGGCATCCTCTGCCGGAAATCGCTTGAATGTGGTCACCTTGCTGGTTGAGATCGTAACGTCCTTGCCGGTTGCAAAATCTGAAATAACGACCTCGTTCTTCCCTGCATCAACGGACTTAACTGTCCCTGCGATGGTCCTAAACGACCCGACAAGCACTTTTTCGGCCGTGAATGTGGTGTTATCGGCTCCGCGGTCACCGACCGCCTTCAACATATCGCCGATACCAATACCCAGAAAATCGGTCGGCTTTGCGTCCTCAAACTGAACGGAATCGTCTGCATAATGCAAGAACTGCGCATTCGGCTTGAATGAGATAACGACCGATTGAGAACTCATCAGCCCGCTCACCTTGATCGTTACCGTCCGGTTGATCGCATCGATAGACTCGACCTTTCCGGAGATTCCGCGGGTCTTCCATTCGGAAGCTTCTTTTGCTTCTTTTGCCGAAAGTTCAGCACTGCTGACGAGATAGCTGCGAATTGCGTTGCATCCGCCGTCCGCCTTGATCAGACAGGAGACAATGAGTTTATCGCCGACCTTGATGTCAGCAATGCTCGAAGGGGTAGCCGACCGAAGATTCAGATCCGGAGAGATCTTTTTGTATTCGGTCTTCTCGGAGAACTCTGCTTTGACCGTCTTCCCGTTCGCATTCAGCGTAGCTGAATCGCTGGAAACCGCCGTTACATCACCGCGCACCAGGACCGGTTTCATGGGGTCAACGGTCTGTCCGAAGATCTGCGAAACCAAGGCGCTTATAAAAAGTATAAAAATGGATATGATAGCGTTCTGCGTCATATAGAGTCGTTCCCCCGGTAAAAGGGTATGACGTAAATACTAGCAGTTAGGTTCGACTTATAATGTAAAGTTGTGTCAACCTTGCGCAAAGATTGCAAAAGAAACGGGAAATTTGCCTAGTTCCGGCCCAATTCCACCTTTGAAGCAGCCATCACGATCAGGCCTATACCGAACGCAAATGTTGCAAACAAAGCGATTGGCCAGATGAGCGGCAGTGAGAGCACGAGCGTCCAGACAAGGACGCCGGTCAAGGTCGCAAGCGTTTCGGAGCGGTTATTGTCAGGGAATGCGGTCCTTTGGATCCATTTGCCGAGGGAAACATGAAGTGCGATCCGGCCAAAAACATACCCAAAGAGCAATAAAAGCAGACAAAGGCCGATAGCGGCCGCTGAGAGAAAATTCGGCAACATCATTGCACTCGCGACAACAACAACGCCGGTAAACATAAATACACCAGCCCCGATCGCTCCGATCTTGACAGGTGTTAAGTTAAGCTTCGCCGCAGCTCGCCCGACCGCTCCCGGAGCTATCGTTGCAAAAACTATGGAGATTATGAACCAGATGAGAGCGAGTACAAGCCTCTGTGCGAAAAAAGCCAGTGAAACCGAAGGCGAAAGCAGGCTAGACGGATTCTGAGCGATACCCTTCAACTGTTCTTCAAGCATTCCGAAGACGACGGTCTGCTTCCCTTCTTCACGGGCAGGCTTCTCAGCCTCCGACTTATACGAGCCGCCGATCACGATAACGTCTCCGCCGACGTATCCGTCCCGCTTTTGAACCACGTTTCCGCCGATCGTCGCGACATCGCCTTCGATGCGGCCCTCGACGACAACGTCGCCGCCGACCGCAAGGACTCCCTTCGCACATTTTCGAACGGTAACGGATTTCCCGAACGCGTACACCTCCTGCTCAGGAGCGTCGCCCACGGTGATCATCTTTTGGTCCTCAGAAACGGATATCTCGGGGTGTGCAAAAACGGACTGCGAAAGGGCCGCGACGCCTATCAGTAGCAATAGAAAACTGAATATCGTCCTTCGGCGCTTCGCACCAGGAGTTTGGGGGCTAAGTTCACGTTTCACGGATCAGAAAAGGGGACGCAAGATCTTGCGGAAAGGTATCAGCCTTACCGCAAGGAAGAGCATACCGGCTGCTCCAACGACCCCGAACATCGCCATAATCTCGCCGGTAGGTGCCAGAATACGTACAAACGACCGTACAAGGACGACAACTCCGATCAGGAAGGAATATGCCATCTGCGTAGCAAATGCCCCGATCGCCGCGATCTTCTGCAAGAGTGACCCTGCGGCACCAAAAAGCTCCATACCTTCAGCACCAAGTATGAAGAGCGAGAAAAGGAGAAGCGAACTAATAATAAAGACGGCGTTAAAACGTTCTTTCCAGGGACGAAGCCCGACAACGTGATTCTCGGCCGTCGTTACGATCTTTTTCGTAAAGTCATGCGGGAGCTCAAGATCCTTGTCCGGGCCGCGAAGGCCGGTCTCCAGCAATCGCAAGAACTGTTTCTGGGCATTCAATTCACCACGACAAGCCGAACACACAGCAACATGGCTCTCGACCGCCTGATCAGCGTGCGCGTCCAGCTCGCCGTCAACATAACCGGCAAGGTCGAATTTTTCGCAATCAGCTGCGCCCATCATCAGATCCCGTCAAACCCTCGCTTAACAAAAAGTTCGCGCATCATTTCGCGTGCGCGGAATAGCCTGTTCTTCACCGTACCAAGCGGAAGTCCGGTAATGTCCTTGATCTCGTCGTAGCTAAGATCGTGCGAATGCCTCAGAACGATCAGATCACGGTAAGCCGGCGGCAAACAACGCACTACGGATTCGATCTCTTTCCGCCATTCATTTCGCTCCCGCTCTTGCTCCGGATTCGGTGCTTTCGATTCAAGCTGCAGTTCGAACGCGCCTTCGTCATTCTCTGTCTCAATACTTTGGGTCGAGATGGCATTCCGACGGATATGATCGATCGCCGCATTATGGGCAATGCGATAAAGCCAGGTCGAGAATTTGTAATCCGAGCTATATTTGTTTAGCGAGTTGTAAACCTTTATGAAGACTTCCTGCGTGACGTCGAGCGAAGATTCAAAATCGCCGAGCATCCTGTAGATGTAGCCGGTGATCGGCCGCTGATACCTTCGCACCAGTTCTTCGAAATGATCGTTCCCGCCGCGCAGCGACGTCGCAATAAGCTCCGTATCAGAGAGCTCGGCGACCTGAACAAGGCTGATCGAGGCAGAGGTCATATTCAGAGAGTACTACGGTATTTTGCGAAAAAAGGTTTCAGGCCGCAACTTTCGCCGCCTGTGAACCGAAATGCAGCGATGCAAGTCCTGCGGGTGCGGCCAACACGTCAAAAGCGAGTCCCGTTCCCGATAGGTCAAGACCAACGTCAGCTGCATCCATGACATCAACTTCGCGCCCGAATGCCTCCGCGGCCGCGGAAAGGACGTCATTGCGTGCGATCTCCTCGCCAATAAGCAGGATATTCTCGAGGACGCCGCCGTACCTGTCGTGATAGAACATCAGGAGCCGATAGATCTCATTTCCGGCCTCGGCCGGCGTGCATGTTACCGACCGGACGACGGCCGGTTCACCACCACGGAGAAGAAGGCCCGAAAATCCGCCGGGCTGAGCACTCAACAAAAGTGCGTCTCCGGCAAACGCATGGTAAAGCCAGGCTGCCTCGCTGATCACACGCGGCAGAACCAATCCCGCACGGCGTCCGAACCGCTCAAATATATTCTCGTATTCGTCGATCACCGCAAGGCGGATCGCCGTCGTAAAATATCGCGATCTTCCCTCAACGTCGTTCGAGATCTTCCTTCGCGACATTCTCAACTCCGACGCAGCTATGCCGAAGGTCTGCTCTGCCTTCCAGTCGAATATCTCCTGCCATTCCTGCTTCGACGATGGTTCGGTCTCTAGCGTAACGATCGCTGTTCGGGCCGAACTCCCGGGCAGCGAGACCGACCAACGCTTTTGATTCAAGAGTCCTGCAGCCGCCAGAACGTCTTCAAGGCAGCGTATGAATGCCGATTCGTCCAGAATATTCTGTTCGAAAAAATCGCCCTTGATCGAACCGGACGGTGTCGCATTGGAGGCACATTGCCTCACCCGAAGGCCGCCGCGACCGCCCTCAAGAGCGACCGCAGTTATCGAACGTTCTTCAATTCCCAGGCCTGCATTGGGATAATTTGGCGAAGTAAGAAATTCGAACATCAGTATTTTGAATACTCCTTGCCGTTGCTGTCGGTGCCTTCCGCCGTGCTCTTTACATCCTTGAGCCCGGTCTCACCTTCCTTTGCGGCCGGGTCGTCGCCCTGAATTTCGTTCCAGTCGGTCGATTCCGTTACCGGATCCATCGGTCGGTCGCGAAGATACTTCTCAGTAACGAGGTCATCGATGCTCTTGGGAAGGTGGCCTTTGTCGGCGTAGAACTGGTCGATCGCGCGTCGCATCTGCCAAAGATTCTCGCTAAGTACGGTTTCCTTCGCGTGCTGAACGCTCCTCTGGTATGTCGGTATCGCAACCGAGATCAAGATGATCAGGATGAACATCGCGATCATTAGTTCGAGCAGCGAGAAGCCGCCCATTCGCTTTTGACTGCACAATCTTTTAAGCATTACCAATCAGAGTATTTCTCGCCGTTGAGCGCCTCCTGATCGGAGGTCGATCTAATATCGAAAACATTGATATTGTCCCAGGTATCAGCGTCCTTTTCCTGATATGAGGACCGGATCTTCCACTCGGTCTTGCCCGTCATTGGATCGACCGGCAACTCACGTAAGTAAACCTTCTTTCGCTCTTTGTTCTGGTTAATGTCAGTGGCCTGTTCATCGTCGTCACCGAGGCCGCGTCCGCCGCGGACGTCTGCACCTCGTGGACGCACCTTTACTCCATCGACAAGCACCTGCAGGCTCGGCGGAAATCGGTCGATATTATCGGTCGTAAAGATCGTACAGTCGTCTATTACGACACGGCTACGCGGATCGACGGGAATATTTCCGCCGGGAAGCGTCCGATTTCCCGATGAGACCGCACCTTGCGGACACGCTCCGAGCGAATCACGTTTGAATTCATCGATCGCACGCCGCACGTCTCGGAGAGTCTCCCGGAGGCGCGTTTCCTTCTCGCGTTTTGCAGCGTTCTGAGCAAGCGGTATCGCCCCCATCACGAGTATCGCGAGCACGCTAAGCGTTGCGACAAGCTCAAGAAGGCTATACCCTTTTTGCTGCGAAAACCTCACTTCCCTTCCGTCGAGACCGCTACCGGAATATTCCGTCCGTCCGCCGTCATTAAATTCAAAATATCGCTATCAAGGGCGATCTGCGGCACACCGTCGGCAAGCGCTTCCACCTCGATATATGCAATGACACCGGTCGTGGCAACCGGCTTGCCATCGGCAGCGATCATCGAAAAATATGTCTTTCCGTCGGTGTTCAAGAACGGCATCACAGCCGAATTGGCCTTCTCGCCGAATGCGTCACCCAGGGTAATCCCGCGAACTGCAAGTTTTGTCGGGTCGTACTTTATTCCCATCACAGCCGAACGAAATGCCTCCGGGCTCGAAAACGCGACCGCAATACGCGTCTTCTCCCCACTCTTTAGCTCAGCGGCCGAAGCAAGGTTAATAGACGCCGTCGAAACAGCCGCACTAAGAGGTTTGAAGGCTACGGCCGAGAGCGAGTTGTCCGGACGATCCGCTGTCTCGGTCAGCTTCAGCGTACGCACCGAACTGTCGATGGGCTTGACCATCGGAGTTTCAGGAGTTTCCGGGACAGCCGCTGCATTCGGTTTTGGATCCGTCGAAGCGGTCGCATCGGTAGGAGGCGTCGCCGTTGGTGTTTGGGATTCCGCGGTCGCATCCGTTCGAACATACTGCGGCGACTTTTGATCCGGCAGGTCGATCACGACATTCGTCGGCTTTCGGCGTGCAGCAGCGAGCATTTCTTCGCGTTGCTCCTCGATCAGCATTGCCTCGAGCTGGCCGCTGGTCGGCGTCGCAAGGCTTCCGGTGTCTTGTTCAATAAGGTCTTCAGGAAGAATGGCGGGAGCTCGTATCACCCTCGGTGTCACCGCGATCACGATATCGACCTGAGTATTCTGCTTCTTCGGCGCAGTAAAAAGCCGTCCGAGGATCGGGATCAGACCCAACAGCGGCAAACCCGTCCTTCCGTTCGATTCGTTATTTTGTGCGACACTCGCAAGAAGAAGCGTCTTGTTATTCTGCACGCGGGCGGTGCCCTTGATCGTGCGTTCAGTAAAGATCGGTGTGAATGGATCAGGCCCGGAGCCGATATCTTTCGATTCGATCTCCATCGCGACCTGCACATCCTGATTCGGGAACACGATCGGCTTGAATTTTAGCGACAGGCCAACCTTTTCGTAATTGATCACATTCGAAACAACACCGCCGTTTCCCTGCGTTGTTCCGGTCACGAACTGAGCACTTTGCACAGGCACTCGCTGGCCTATCGTGGCAGACGAATCTTCATTGTTGAACGCGTGGATCTGCGTCGAGGCTACAAGCTTAGTATTCGTTTTGCTCTGAAGAGCAGCGATCGAGCTAATCGGGAGTCCGATCGCGATGCTCAAAAGGTCCGTACCCTTGAACGGCAAACCGTCCGTGATCGGGCCTGTCGAACCTTGGTGAACTGTCGGAAAACCGACGCCGCCAATATTGAGGAGCGTTCCTTTGTCGCCGCCCGTTCCGAGCTGATTGCCGAATTGGAGCAGGTCACCGCGATTGACCTCGTAGATCGCGACGTCCATTACGACCTCTGCTCTGTCCTTATCAAGGGCTTTGATCAGCCTGCCAATGATCCGCACGTTTTCCGTAGTGTCGCGAACCGTAACGCTGTTCGTTGCGTCGTCCGTCAGGATGATCGTCTGAGAGCGACCGCCCTGCGCTGGAATGGCACCCTGAATGACCTTTTGAACGTCTTTGGGACTGGCGTTTGCAAGATAGAACGTCTTGAGGACAAGCTGTTGGAGAATGTTTCGCCGAGAGTTATTAGCTACGAGTATCGTCCGCGGCCCGACCTTCTGAAAGAACAGGCCCTCCTGCAGAAAGATGTAATCGAGTGCGCGAGCGGCGGTAACGTTGTGAAGCTCGATCTTGACCTTCTTCGAGTCAAGCCTTGAATCCGCGTCAAAAAGGACGTTCAGATCGAGATCTTTCGCAAGCTTCTTGATAATGAACGTCAGGTCGATGCCGGCCGGAAATGGGACATCACCGAGCACCTCTAGTTGCTGCGGCAGCTGTACGTCGTCCGCTTTGTAAGCTGCGGGCTTTACCGGGAGGCCCGACGCGGTCGTTTTTGAACCATCGGCCGAGTTCGCATCTTTCTGGAGCCGCACCATCCGCTCCATCTCGCTCTTGGCGAGTTCATTCGTTGGATCGAACCCATACGCACGCCGAAATGCGTTGTACGCACCGGCAAAATCCCTTTCCTCGGCCGCAGCAGTCCCGCGCTTCATATACATCTGCGAAGCGTTGAACAGGGCACGCCGCAGGTGAAGACGATACTCCGGATTCTTCGGGTTTTCGTTGACCGCGAGGGCAAATTCCTCACAAGCCTTGTCCCACTCTTCAGAGACCTCGTATTTCAGGCCCTGCTTGAAATGCTTTTTGCCGTCGCCGATGCCAAGGGCAAACGTCGGCGAGAGTAGTCCAAAAAGCAGGACAAACGTCAAGGTCATACGGAATACCGCTGTTCTTTTCATATAGTTCGGTGCGTGTGTAAAAATTCGAGGCTCTTCGCCCGAAGAATAGACACGATAAATACAAGCCGAAGTTGCAAAAATCGCGTCTTGGGCATCGCCCTTGCAAGGAAGCGATTGGCCTATTTTCCGTGTATTGGATGCAAAAATCAACTACTTGGCTGTAATTGTCGGTCGTAACTCGTGGTTGACTGCGGTAGCCGCGTCGGGTCACTGGCCGCGTCTTAAAAGCGAACGCCTCAAAAGGTCCAAGGCGGCCTGGCTTGATCGCCAGCGTATGAGGTATCGGTCGCCCGGCAGGAAAAGCTTGATCGCACGCGTACCCATAGGGCCGGCATAGGCGAAATAGACCGTTCCAACCGGCTTATCCTCGGTGCCGCCGCCGGGGCCGGCGATACCGGTGATGGAGACTGCATGCGTCGCGCCGGAAACCCTTACGGCGCCTTCTGCCATCTCTTTCGCACATTCGGCCGAAACAGCCCCAAATTCGTTCAGAGTCTCTTGGCGCACGCCCAGCATCCGAACTTTTGCAGGATAAGAATAGGCGACGAGGCCCTCGAGAAAATATTCGGAAGAACCCGGAACTTCCGTTATTCGCCGCGAAACAAGACCGCCCGTGCAGCTTTCGGCAAACGCAACCGTCTCACCACGCTCACTTAAGAGACGGCCGACGACCGCCTCCATGGTCTCGCCTGAGGTCGTGAACATCGCTATCCCAAATGCCGCCGAAAGCTTCGCGGTCAAATCGTCCGCGATCGCCTCGGCCTCCGCTTTCGAATCACGCCTCACGGCGATCTGCAGCTCGACTTCCGTCTTGTTGAAAAGGATCGAGGTTTGCACACCTTCGAATGCGGTATATATCGGTGCCGCGATCTCATCGACCGCGGATTCGCCCATTCCGACGATCTTCATCTCTCGACGAACTACAAATACATCTCCAACAAGCTCCCTAAGCCTTGGAAGGACATAATTTGTGAACATCGGCTGATTCTCGCGTGGCGGGCCGGGGAGGTTGATCACACGCTTCTCTCCGATCTCAAGCAGCATCCCGACAGCAGACCCGTGCGGATTATCAAGGATATCGGCACCAGCGACGACGTATGCCTGCCGCTTGTTTATCTCCGGCATTTCGCGGCCCCAGGCACGAAACCTCTCACGTAAATTCGCCTCCAGTTCGTCGTGATATGCAAGCTCCCGACCCACGGCATTTGCCGTACAGGTCCGCGTTATATCATCTTCTGTTGGTCCGAGGCCGCCCGTCGTAATTATTACGTCAGCACGTTTTACAGCATCAGCAACAGCTTCCTCGAGCCGAGCTTTATCGTCGCCGACGACCGTCTTAAGCTGAACCTCGACTCCAATATCGCCGAGCTTTTCGGTGAGCCAAAGGCTGTTCGTATCGACGCGGCTCGCCCCCAAAAGCTCTGAACCGATCGCAATGATCTCCGCAGACTTCATAAATCTCCCCACAATGGGCACAAAGCAATCGAAACGCGAAGCTTCATTTCGTATCCTAGTTCGCGCTTATTCGTACTATTCGCGGACGACTTACTTTTACTTGTAGATCTCGACGACGGGTTTGCCGTCTTTGTCGATATAGGCGCGGTACATTCCCTCGCTGTTGAACGAGATCGCCATATTGCCGAACTTGTCCATAGCAATGACGCCACCATCGCCGCCCGCATTTTGAAGTTTTGTGTGAATGACGAGATCCGCCGCCGCCTGGATAGGCATTGCCCGATACTCCATCAACGACGAAATATCCCGCGCGACACCCAACCTAATGAAGTATTCGCCCCAGCCTGTTCCCGAAACGCCGCACGTCGCGTTGTTAGCATAAGTGCCGGCACCGATGATCGGCGTATCACCGACGCGGCCGTACATCTTGTTCGTCATCCCGCCCGTAGATGTTCCGGCCGCGATGTTGCCGTATTTATCAAGCGCAACGGCACCGACCGTGCCGAATCGATTTTGAGGTTCGCGTGAAGCGGGCACTTCAGCATAAGACGGCTTCGGCGCGTCCTTTTTCTTCTTCGCTTCTTCCTCTTTCTTTACACGCTGGAGGGCATCCCAACGCGATTGTGTGAAGAAGTACTTCTCGTCCACAAGTTCGATGCCCTGCTCCTTTGCGAACTTCTCGGCGCCGTCGCCAACCATCATTACGTGCGGCGACTTTTCCATTACAGCCCGTGCGAGCGTTATTGGATTCTTAACGTGGTGGAGTCCGGCGACCGCACCGGCGGAAAGGTCCTTGCCGTTCATTATCGACGCGTCGAGTTCGTTCTTGCCATCGGCCGTAAATACCGCACCCTTTCCCGCGTTAAAGAGCGGATCGTCCTCCATCATGCGGATCGCGATCTCAACAGCGTCAAGACTCGACTTTCCGTCCTGCAGCGCTTTGTAACCTGCGGTTACAACTTCGGTGAGTTTGTCTCGATATGCTTTTTCCCTTTCCGGGGAAAGGCTGCCCTTTCGGATCACGCCGGCACCGCCGTGGATGATGAAACCGATCCGCGGATTCTGCGGAGATTGGAGCTGTTTTATTTCCGGTTTTGGTGCCTTTTGGGCAAAGCTACCTATCGGAAAGACAACGAAAGCGGCGATCAACAGACCAACCACGATATCCCGAAAACAACGCATTCTCATTTACCTTTCTCCATTGCCGAGATCGAATTCAAATGATCCCTGACTATCTTCATATCTTCCCAAACCTCGCGCTTTTTGTTCGGGTCGCGAAGCAAATACGCCGGATGGAAGGTCGGCATCACCTTGACGCCGTAATAGTCATGAAACCGTCCGCGAAGCTTGCCGATCGGCACATTCGTTTCGAGCAAATTCTGTGCAGCAGTCGCACCAAGGACGACGATCACGTTCGGCCGCACAACCGATATTTCGCGCAAAAGGAACGGCTTGCACGCAGCAGTCTCGTCCGGTTCCGGTGCCCGATTCTTCGGCGGTCGACAACGATTGATATTCCCGATAAAGACATCTTTTCGCTCAAGGCCGATGCTTTCGATGATCTTTGTTAACAGCTGCCCGGCACGCCCGACGAAAGGTTCGCCCTGCTCGTCCTCATCCGCACCCGGAGCTTCGCCTACGAACATCAGTCTCGCGTTCGGGTTCCCCGTAGAATTCACTACCTGCTTGCGTCCAAGCCTTGAGAGTTTGCATCGCGTGCAATCCGGTCCGATCTCGGCACGAATATCTTCGAGCGTTTCCGTTGAACTAGGGATTTCCTGCACCTTGACGACTGACGATGCCTCACTAATGTTTTCTGATTTTATCGGTTGCCTTTCCGTTTCAACTTTCATTTTTCGTTGGGGCGAGAGCGAACCCAATGATGGCAGATCTTTTAGACGAGATCCGGGCTTGGGCTTTTCAGCCGGCACAACACCGACCGGTGCCGACCTTGACAGCGGAATATCACGTCGCGGATCGACAACTTTTGTCGGCTGCGAAACTATCTGTTCCCGGATGGGTATTGTGTCGAAGTTCGCATCGATATACTCGACCCCGAGTTCCTGAAAGAACCGCAGGTACTCGACGATGTATTTGTGAACATCCGATCCGCCGTTACTTGCCATTACGCGCCTCTCGCTCGGCCTTGATCGCATCGCAAACACGATCCGCCGCCTCTCGTTTTGACATCAGCGGAAAGTTCTCGGTCTTCGTGTCGGTTAGGACCGAGATGATGTTCGTATCTGTGTTGAATCCCGCACCGGCCTTGGAAACATCGTTTGCAACAACGATGTCAAGCTTTTTCTTTTCGAGCTTTGCACGTGCGAAATCGATCACATCGTTCGTCTCGGCCGCAAAGCCGACAACTATCATTCCGTCCGGCCGACTTGCAGAAACTTCGCCGAGAATGTCCGGCGTTTTCTTCAACTCGAGAGTGAGCGTGTCGCGGCCATCTTTCTTTATCTTCGCATCAGCCGCATTCGCCGGAGCGTAGTCCGCAACCGCAGCCGCACCGACAAAAACGGTCGCACCCGCAAGCCTTTCCATCACGGCCTTGTGCATCTCAGCTGCCGAGATCGCACGCACAACCTCGACATTTGCGGGAGCTTCGGCGGTCGTCATTCCGGCAACAACGGTCACTTTCGCACCTCTAGCCGAAGCCGCAGCAGCCATCGCAAAGCCCATCTTCCCCGACGAATGATTCGAAATAAATCGCACAGGGTCGATCGCTTCGCGCGTCCCGCCGACCGTGATCAGAAACCTCTCGCCCGCGAGGTCTTCGGCCCGTGTTGAAGAACCAAGCATTGCCAAAGCCTGGGCGACAATATTCTCGACATCCTCGAGCTTTCCGGTACCGACCGTCTTGCAGGCAAGTTCGCCTGAGATCGGCTCGACGAACTTCACCCCATCGGCCTTCAGCCTAGCGATATTTCGCTGCGTCGCGGGCTGTTCCCACATCGTCGTGTTCATCGCAGGCGCAACCAGAACCGGAGCCGTCGTTGCGAGATACGTCGAAGAAAGGAAATCGTCCGCCACGCCGTTGGCAAATTTGCCAATGATGTTCGCGGTCGCCGGGACGACCAGGAGCAGATCGATCTGCTGCGAAAAGTTCACATGAGCGATCGGATCGGGGTTCTCAGGGTCGTAGTCATCGACGATCACGTGCTTGTCAGTCAACGCACGAAACGTAAGCGGCTGCACGAACTCCGTCGCATGTCGCGTCATCGCGACGCTGACATCACAGCCCGCCTTCTGCAGAGCCCGCATCACCTCGACGGCCTTGTATGCCGCGATGCCGCCCGAAACACCTAAGCCAACACGATAATTCGCCATTCGAAGTCGATTCTACCCTCGAAACGACAAATTCGCTATCATCGAAACCTATGAGACCGGAAAGATTTGCGTCCGAAACACTCTATAACGGACGCGTTTTCAGCATCACGCTCGATACTATCCGCGAAGATGGCCACGAATATTCGCGGGAGATAGTGCATCATCACGGCAGTGCCGTCATCGCACCACTGTTTGATGATGGGACGCTCGCGCTCGTCCGACAGTACCGCCACGCTGCCGAAAAGTATTTGTTGGAACTCCCGGCTGGTACGCTGAACAACGGCGAAGACCCGCTGGCCGGCGCCCACCGTGAGCTCGAAGAAGAGATCGGAGTCGTTGCTTCCAAAATGGAGAAACTTTGCGAATTTTACGTCTCACCGGGCTTTTTGACCGAAAAGATGCACCTTTTTGTCGCCAGCGGCCTCACTGAAACCGCGCAAAACCTTGACGATGATGAATTCGTCGAGATCGAGCGGCATTCGCTTGCAGACTTGACTGAAATGATCAGAAAAGGTGACATCGAGGATGCAAAAACGATCATCGGCATTACGCTGCTGGGTTTTCAAGCCAATAGTTAGCGCGGTCTAGCCGGTCGGAACTCGTCCAAGTGCCCCAAACATACTCCGCAGTCCTTGAACCTGATAAAAGCCTTTAAATAGCATCGGTTTGACTTGACTGGGCCAAGCGGTTTCGATATCCTGTCAGTTCGCATTTTTGCGGATAATGGTAAGAGTGTGTGATATGAGTACTTATTTTCCGAGCGGAAAGGAATTAGCGAACGGCCGCAAATGGTTCGTGGTCGATGCCAAAGGCAAAACTGTCGGAAGGCTTGCAACCGAAGTTGCTCGCATCCTTTCCGGCAAAAACAACCCCGCGTGGACGCCGTTTATGGATATGGGCGATCATTGCGTCGTCGTGAATGCCCGTTTTGCGGTGTTTAACGGCTCCAAGAACGATCAGAAGTTGTATCGCCATCACACGCTTTATCCGGGCGGTCTTCGTGAGACTTCGGTCAAGGAAATGTTCGAAAAGCATCCTGAGCGCATCATTGAGCTAGCAGTCAAAGGTATGCTCCCAAAAACGAAGCTCGGTCGAGCAATGGCAAAAAAATTAAAGGTTTACGCTGACGGCGAACATCGCCACACCGCGCAGAAACCGGAGGCGATCACCATCTAGTCCATTTTTTCGGACAGATCTGGACCACCTAAGTTATGGCAGATATTCAGTATTACGGCACCGGACGCAGAAAGACATCGACAGCGCGTGTGTACCTTCGCCCCGGTTCGGGCGTGATCACAGTCAACAAGCGTGATTTCAACTCATATTTTCCGAACGAAGCCCTGCAGATGATCATTCGTCAGCCGCTTCGCCTGACGGAAACCGTTGAAAAATTTGACATTCTGGTGAATGTCGACGGCGGCGGTACGGCCGGACAGGCCGGAGCTGTTCGCCACGGTATCACGCGTGCGCTCATTGAATTTAACTCTGACCTTCGGCCAACCTTGAAGAAGGCGGGCCTGATCACGCGTGATCCGCGTAGAAAAGAGCGTAAGAAATACGGTCAGAAGGGTGCTCGTGCACGCTTCCAGTTCTCGAAGCGTTAATCTTTGCTTCTTGCTTGAGTGTGGAGGGTTTGGCAGAAGAAATGCGGGTCTCTCCATCACAGCAGTTGATAATAAATAAACCATTGCGGCCGTTCTTGGTTGAACACTGGCGGCCGCGAGTACATAAACCAAGGAGAATTACGTTTTGGCTACAGTAACAATGAAAGAACTCCTCGAAGCAGGAGTCCATTTTGGCCACCAGGTCCGCCGTTGGAACCCGAAGATGAAGGAATACATCTTCGGTGAAAGGAACGGCATCTACATCATCGACCTTCAAAAGACCCAGAAGCTTTTCCGCGATTCGCTCAACTACGTTACAGAATCCCTAACGCAAAAGCCGAATCAGAAGGTACTCTTTGTCGGCACTAAGCGTCAGGCTCAGGATGCCATCAAAGAGGAAGCCGAACGCGCAGGAATGTTCTATGTGAACAATCGCTGGCTCGGCGGCCTTTTGACCAACTACCAGACGGTCCAAAAGTCGATCCATAAGCTCAAAGAGATCGAAGCGATGCGTGAAGACGGCCGCTTCGACATGCTCAAGAAGAAAGAGCGTCTAAAGCTTGACCGCGAACACGAAAGCTTGATGAAGAACCTCGCCGGTATCAAAGATATGAACGGCGCTCCCGATATGATCTTCATCATCGACGTTCGGAAAGAAGAGATCGCAGTCAAGGAAGCCAATCGTCTGGGCATACCGATCGTCGCTGTTGTTGACACGAATTGTTCGCCGGAAGGTATTGACCACGTCATCCCGGGCAATGACGACGCCCTTCGTGCGATCCGGCTTTTCGCCTCGCGTATTGCGGATGCGATCCTTGAGGGCAAGCAGATCGGTACCGAAGGTGGCGTTGCAGTTGCAGCAGGTGCTGAAGTTGAAACCGATGCCGATGCGGAGATCGAGATCGGCTCACTCACGGCGATCCCGGCTCAGTATCTGAGCGATGACGAAAAAGCTGAGATGGAAGCCGCTGCGAACGAGACTGAAGAAGACGAGGAAGAGACCGCAGACGAGGCTCCTGAAGCCGCTCAAGAAGAGTCTGCTGCCGCCGAGGCCGCACCTTCAGAAGGAACAAGCGAAGCCACGGCTAGCTAAAGTAGATCACACTTTTTTCGGGCGTAGCTTTTTCCGGCTTAAACGGCAAACAGGCTACGCTTTTTTGTAAGGATTTTTACCATTTGGACCAACTTTGCGTCCGGTTCAGCTTGCCCGACGCAGGTGATAATGAATTTGGAGTTTTTATGTCAGAAATAACAGCAAGTGCAGTTAAGGCTCTTCGAGAAAAGACCGGAGCCGGAATGATCGATTGTAAGAACGCCCTTCAAGAGGCGAACGGTGATGAGGCCGCAGCGGTCGAGATCCTTCGCAAAAAGGGCATCGCAACTGCCGATAAGAAAGCAGGACGCGTTACCGCTGAAGGCGCCGTTGGCAGCTATATTCACATGGGTGGCAAGGTTGGCGTTCTCGTCGAGATCAATTGCGAGAGCGACTTCGTTGCACGCGGCGAAGAGTTCCAGCAGCTCGTAAAGGACGTTGCCATGCACATCGCGGCTTCGGACCCGCGGTTTACGAACCGTTCAGATGTCCCTGCCGAAGAGATCGCAAAAGAGCGCGAGATCCTAATGGAACAGCTCAAGAACGATTCGAAGAATGCGAATAAGCCCGCCGATGTTCTCGACAAGATCATCGATGGCCGCTTGAACAAGTTCTACGAAGAGAACGTTCTCGTCGATCAGCCGTTCGTAAAGGATCCGGCAAAGACGGTCGGTGAGCTCGTTACAGAGAAGATCGCCTCGATCAAAGAGAATATTACGATCCGACGCTTTTCGCGTTTCAAGATGGGCGAAGGCATCGATAAGAAGGCTGACGATTTCGCTTCTGAAGTCGCCTCTATGGTCGGATAAAGACCGAAGTTCGGGGGTTCAAAGTTCAAGGGTTTTGGCTCAAAACAAATATGCCAAACTGTTAGTTCGGCACGCGGGCTGTATCACCCTGAACTTTGAACCAATATTTTTATGTCTCCAACCTACGATCGCATTCTCCTCAAGCTATCCGGCGAAGCCCTTATGGGCGGGCAGAATTACGGGATCGATACACAGGTCGCGGCCGCACTCGCAACCGAGATAAAGACCGTTCACGACCTCGGTGTTGAGATCGCGATCGTCGTCGGCGGCGGCAACATCTTTCGCGGCGTTTCTGAATCCGCGGGCAATATGGATCGGGCGGCGGCCGATTATATCGGTATGCTGGCAACGATCATGAATGCCGTCGTGCTCCAGGACGCTCTCGAGAAGGCAAACGTTTTCACGCGGGTGATGTCTGCTATCGACATCCCTGAGCTTGCGGAGCCCTTTATTCATCGACGGGCGATCCGACACCTCGAGAAGAAGCGCGTGGTCATCTTTGCCGCTGGAACCGGCAACCCATTCTTTACGACAGACTCCGCAGCGGCACTCCGTGCCCTCGAGATCAAAGCGGATGTTATTTTCAAGGCGACGAAGGTCGACGGTATCTTCGATGCCGACCCCGTCAAGGTTCCGACCGCGACCAAATTTGACCGGATCTCATACAAAGAGGTCCTCGAACGCCGCCTGCAGGTAATGGACGCTTCGGCGATCTCCTTGTGTATGGACAACGGCTTGCCGATAATGGTCTTTAATATGCGTGAGTCCGGCAACATCGTAAAAGCTGTCAACGGCGACCTTTCGATCGGCACCGTTGTTACGACTGAAGACAAATTATGAGCGTACAGGATGTTACAAATGAGACCGCGCCGAAAATGGCAGCGGTCGTGGAAGATTTTAAACGTAAACTCGCTAACGTTCGCACCGGCCGGGCATCTGTCGGCTTGCTGGATACCGTGAGTGTAGATTATTACGGAACACCGACACCGCTTATCCAGATGGCCTCGGTCGCCGTTCCCGAACCGCAGCTCATAACGGTTCAGCCGTGGGATATTTCGCAGCTTGGTGCTGTAGAAAAAGCCATCATCGGGGCCAACCTCGGGCTTAACCCCTCAAATGACGGCAAGTTGATCCGCTTGCCTGTTCCGCCGCTCAATGAAGAGCGTCGCAAGCAGCTCGCAAAGCAGGTTCACGAGATCGCTGAAGAACATCGCATCGCGATCCGCAACGCCCGCCATTCGGCGAACGATTCCCTTAAGAAGCTTGCCAAAGAAAAGCAGATCTCTGAGGACGACGAACGCGGCGGACTCGATGATGTCCAGAAACTCACTAACACGCACATCAGCAAGATCGACGAACTTGCCAAGAGCAAAGAGACGGAGATAATGACGGTTTGACCCTCCGGTCGCGCGTCTTCGCTCCCGCTCTCGAAACTCCTAATTCTGGTTCTTCTTTTGTTCGGCTAAACTTTTCTCGAGCTGATCGCGAAATTCGCGGCAGGTCTTGACGAGATCCTCTGTGTCGGCATTCCCGTTTTTCTTGCTTTCCTCCACAGCCTTTTTGATGCCGTCCTTGATCCGGTTCAGTATTGTGGCTTTCGCGGCACGCGCGATGAAATTATCATCCGGGTTATTGGTTTCGCGGTCGATAATATCGATCGCCTGATCGCACTCAGTAACGCCCGTGGTGGTCTCTCCCGTTGATCCGGGCGCGCCGTCGGTCGGTGCTGACCCGGTCTGTGGCTTGCTTGTTGACGGCGATTCCTTGCTGCTCAGCGGATTAAGTCTTCCGCAGCCGAGCACCACTATCAAGAGAGCCAATATCGCTGCTACTGCGAATCTATTCCTATTCATATACAACCGAAGGCATCTTCGCCTTTCCCTAGTTCGACGGTATCCTATTGATCTTTTTGCAGATTCGCAAACTTTTCTATCAATTTCTTTTGCCCGAAGCCCGGGAAGCTGATCGTTAGCTTCACGTTATCACCCGAACCTTCACGTCTGAGGATCAATCCACGACCGTACTTCGCGTGAATGACGTTCGTCCCGGGAAGCAGCGCGTTGCTGTTTTGTTCCGCACCGCTTTTCGGTTTTCTTGAACCTGCCGCCTTCAAGCGTTCATAAGCACTCGGCTGCGGTTTGGGAGCCTCACGAGGTGGCGTTGACGGTGAGCTGCCGCTGCGGTTCCTGAAAAATTCGGCGACCGCGTCCGCGCTGTTGTAGGTCTTCCCTGTATAGGACTTCCTTTCAACGCGTGGGGAGGTCTCGCCGCGCAAGGCACCGATCGTCGCTCTTGCGGACATCGTCGAAGGATGTTTTGCGTATGATAGCCACGAGCCTTTGCCCGAAAGATCTTCGATCAGTTCGAGCGGCATTTCGTTAAGGAATTGCGACGGTTCGGCGGCGATCTCTTCGCCGTAAACGCGGCGTCGCATCGCATGCGTGATATAGAGGACCTTTTCGGCACGCGTTATAGCGACATACGCCAGCCGGCGCTCTTCCTCAAGCTCTTCCAGATCGTTCTGCGAACGCGAATGCGGAAATACACCATCTTCCAGGCCAACGAGAAACACGATCGGAAACTCGAGGCCCTTTGCCATATGGACGGTCATGATCGTAACAGCAGCGGAACTATCATACTTGTCTGTATCCGACGTCAGCGCGGCATGGTCGATGAATTCCCGAAGCCCGTCTGTTTCTTGCTTATCGTAATCAACGGCGGCGTTGACCAATTCTTCTAGATTCTCGAGACGTGCGGCAGCTTCGTCCGTTCCTTCCGTTCGGAGGCTCCCGGCGTACCCTGTATCTTCGATAGCCGCTACGACAACATCAGATACGGGATGCGGCGAATCTTTTAGCTCTTTAACCTTGCGAATAAGGCTCTCAACAACGAACGCGAACTGCGAAAGCGCCTTAACTGCCCTCGGCGTCAGATCGATGCGCTTGCCAAAACTCCTGCCTTCGGTGACGTCGAGCAATGCCATCCAGAGCGACGTTCCCATCTCTTTCGCGTACCCCGTCAATGCGTCGAGGCTGGTCTTGCCGATACCGCGAGCCGGCGTGTTAACAACACGCAAGAACGCAATGTCATCCATCGGATTCAACGCAAGTTTCAGATACGCTACTATGTCCTTTACCTCGGCTCTCTCATAAAACGAGAATCCGCCAACGATGTTGTAATCGATGCGAAGACGGCGCAGTGCTTCTTCGAACAAGCGCGATTGAGCGTTGGTGCGGTAAAGGATCGCGATCCTCTCATTTGGCGACCGTCGCTGGTGTTCTTCGATCTTTGACGCAACAAAGCGTGCCTCACCCTCGCCGTCGTAGGCCTGGTAATAGAAGATGCGTTCACCGCCGGGATTTGCCGTCCAGAGCTTCTTTTTCTTCTGATTTACGTTGTTCTTTATGATCGCGTCGGCAGTATCGAGGATCGTCTGCGTAGAGCGGTAATTCTGTTCGAGCAGGATCGTCTTCGCCGACGAGAAACTGTGCTCAAATTCGAGAATATTGCGGATATCGGCCTGCCGAAATCCGTAGATACTCTGCGCATCATCGCCGACAACGCAGATATTTTGCTGTTTCTCGGTCAGGAAGCTTATCAGATTGAACTGAAGGGCATTCGTGTCCTGATACTCATCGACAAGTATGTACTTGTAACGATCGTTGTACTTCTCACGGGTCTCGGGCGAATGCCGGAGTAGTTCTACGGTCTTGATCAGCAGGTCATCAAAATCGAGAGCATTCGCAACACGTAGCCTTTCATCATACATCCGAAAGACCTTCGCGATCGCGAGCTTCTTTTCGTCGCCATGCTCGATCTTCGCGGCAAAATCTTCTGCAGATTCACCTCGGTTCTTTGCCGTGCTGATCGCACCACGGACATTGCGGACAGGCAAGGTTTTTTCGTCGATGCCGAGATCTTTGATACACGCTTTTACAACCTTCGTAGAATCATCCGTGTCGTAGATCGTGAACGTCTTTGTATATCCTTGTTCGAGCCTATCGATGTCCTGACGCAGGATTCGGACGCAGAGGCTGTGAAAGGTCGAGATCAGCGGTGCGGACTGCAACCCTCTGCCTTTGAAAAGCGCCTCGACACGGGAACGCATTTCGCCGGCCGCCTTATTCGTGAAAGTTACGGCTAGGATATTGTGCGGTGCAACCCCTTTTTCTGCAATAAGATACGCGATGCGCACTGTAATGACGCGCGTCTTCCCCGAGCCCGCACCTGCAAGGATCAGGAGCGGTCCTTCGGTCGTCGTAACGGCTTCCGCTTGTTGTGGGTTAAGTGTCGAGAGAAGGTCCATTTACTACTTCGTCGGCCTGTTCCTGTTGGGCTTTTTCGGCCGCTTCCTTTGCCAGACGCTTCGCCTCACGCTGCTCTTTGCGCTCTTTCATCTCTCGCTGGTACGTCTTCGCAAAAAAGTAGCAAACTGCGCCGCAAACGACGAAAATAACGACCATCATCAACGAGATAAAGATGATCTCGGCGCGGATATTCGCTGGCATAATTCTATTCTAATGGCTGGAGAGATAGAGTGCCAATTCAGGCTTCGAAAAGGTTTCGGTACTCGGCCGGCAGCGATGTCACACGTCGAGCCTTGTCAGTGACCACATGCAGCGTTTCGCCAACGGCAAGGAGCTCAAGATCCGACTTTCTGACCACCTCGTATGCAAAACGCAGGCTGCGGCTGCGGATCTCCTTCGTAGAGACACGTATAAGAAGTAGATCGTCGTAGAACGCCGGGCGTTTATACCGCAATGAGACCTCCGCGACGATAAGCTGCACGTCGTTCGCCTCCATTTCGGTGTATGGGACACCGACCTTGCGGCAATAGTCGCTCCTTGCGACCTCGAACCAAACGATATAGTTCGAATGATGAACAATACCCATCTGATCGGTCTCGGCGTACCGGACGCGAAGTTCCGTTTCATGCCAATCCGAGGTCATAGGCCAGAGTTATCTAAGGAGAAGAGGATTGGCTGGGAGACAGGGATTCGAACCCCGATAGGCAGATCCAGAGACTGCAGTCCTACCATTAGACGATCTCCCAGCGTCCTTAATAATTTACGAATCCACGCACACACTGTCAAACAAGTTGGGTCTAAAGTCCGCAGTCTTCGATCGTACGGTGTCCATCGATCCGGATCGGAGCCTCGCTGGCCGCGGAGTTAAGTCCCGAAAACATGGAGCATCGGACCGAAGGCCTTTCGAAGGTTAGACTCGAATTATGGTTCTTTTTGCTACACTTAATCTCTTATGTCCGAAGAAAAGGAGATCGTCACCAATCGCCAGGCGTATTTCGAGTATCACATTCTCGATAAATACGAGGCCGGAGCTGTGCTTTTAGGAACAGAGGTCAAAAGCACTATGGCGGGACGGATCCAGCTAAAAGAATCGTTTGTGCAGATAAAGGACGGCGAGGTTTGGCTGCTCGGAGCACACATTTCGCAGTATTCCCATGGGAATATAAACAATCATGACGTCCTTCGGCCGCGAAAATTACTGCTCCACAAAGGCGAGATCGAAAAGCTCGTAAAAGAGACGACACAAAAGGGCATGACGCTCGTCGTAACACGCATCTATTGGAAGAATGGGCGTATCAAGTTCGAGATCGGCGTCGCCAAGGGCAAGAAGCTCTACGATAAACGCGAGACCGAGATGCGGCGGACCATCGAGAAAGAAACGCGTGCGGAGTTGAAACAAAAACTTAGATAAGTTATAGATAGTAAACGAGTTTTTCATTTTTAACACAAAAATTTAGAGAGGTATTTGATGAAATTTCAGGGCATTGCCGGCACATTTGCCGAAGCTAATGCGGACGCCCTCGCATTTCCCCTTTTCCGTGGGGAGAAAGCGTCCGACAAAGATATTAAACCGCTGGATAAACTGACCGGTGGACAAATAACCGACATCCTCGCGGCTGAGGAGATGAAAGGAGAATCCGGAGAGATGGCAACTCTCCGTTTTCGCACAAAAAAAGGTGCGGGCCGCCTAATTCTCATCGGCGCAGGCGAACGCAAGGAATACGACGCTCCGGGCGTTGGACAGTTCGCCGGCACTGCTGCGAGGGCCGTTGGAAAGCTTAAGGTGAAAAGTCTTGCCCTGCTCCCGCGTTTCAAGGGCGACCATGCAGCGGCGATCCAGAATGCGGTCCAGGGCGTCATTACCAGCCAGTTCGAACTTCACAAATACCGAACAAAGGACAAAAAAGAATCGAAGCTTTCGACCGTTCTTATCTCGACCGAAGGGCAAAAACCTGCGGAGGTTAAGGCAGCGGTCGCTCGTGGCGTCGCGATCGGCGAATCGATGAATTTCACCCGCGATCTTGCCAACGAGCCGCCAAATATCCTCACGCCGAGCGAGATGGCTCGCAGGGCTCAGGCAATGGCCGCAGAAGTTGGCCTCAAATGCGACATCCTGGACGAAGCAAAGATGACCAAGCTCGGAATGGGTTCGTTGATGAGCGTTTCGATCGGCTCAGAACAGCCTGCAAAACTTATCACGCTCCGTTACACGCCGGCAAAGTCAACCGGCAAAGACGGCGAGCTGCTTGCGTTCGTCGGCAAAGGTATCACTTTCGATACCGGCGGAATTTCGCTCAAGCCCGGTGACGGCATGGAAGCGATGAAATACGATATGTCGGGCGGTGCAACCGTGCTCGGGACGATGCGTGCGATCGCTCTTCTAAAGCCGAGCGTACCGGTGATCGGTGTTGTTGCCGCCGTTGAGAATATGCCGGATGGAAAGGCTTCGCGTCCGAGCGACGTCGTTACCGCTATGAACGGCAAGACGATCGAGATACTTAATACCGATGCCGAAGGCCGCCTAATTCTCGCGGATGCCGTCGCCTGGGCGGAGAAGCAGGGTGCAACGCGAATCGTCGATATGGCGACCTTGACCGGTGCCGTGATCATCGCTCTTGGTGGCGAAAATACAGGTATTATGGGTAATGATCAGGCCCTTGTTGATGAGATCATTGCGTGCGGCAAGAAGACCGGTGAAGGTTTCTGGCAGCTTCCCGTGGGCAAGGCCTACAGCAAGATGATCAAGAGCGACATTGCCGATGTGAAGAATATCGGTCCTCGTGGAAAAGCAGGCACGATCATTGGTGCGGTGTTCATTCAGGAGTTCATCGATAAAGCAAAGTGGGCGCACCTCGACATCGCGGGAACTGCATGGTGCGACAGCGTCCGCCCATTCCAGGCAAAAGGCCCGACCGGGGTTGCTGTCCGTAGCCTCGTCGAACTAGTTGAAAGGTCTCAGTAGCCTGCACCTTTCAGCCTTAATTATCATCTGCGGCTTTAGCCATTGAACTGGCGAGGGCCGCAGACCCATCTTCGGGCTTTTCCGATTCTCTCCACGATCCGCAACCCCTTAAATCCCGTTGTCCCTACCGGGCAGATTTCTATTGCTTTGAGTTAGATGATGTGGTAATCTCCCGCAAGCGAATCACACCTAGAGCCCGCAGGAGGCTCTGATTGTCGGAAGGTTCGCATCGCAGCCCCACAATGCTCACAAATTAAGTAGCGAACCAGTTGGTAATTGCTAGCCTTGGCGATGCCTTTCTCCCAAGTGGCATTTGTCCGAAGGAAGTTGTCGTCAATATGTTGTTCCTCACAAGAGTACTCAAAGAACGCGAAGTTTGGATCATCGGGCTACTGTCCCTCATTATTTTTCTGCCCGGTATAAACTGGGGCCTGCCGCACGCCACGCACGCGCTAGGTGTACACGGTTGGGACATGGATGCCGTCGCCGGGCTTCCGACGCTTGCCGGTCGAAAGCCGATCGGGGGCGAGATCATGAGCCACGACTTCGTCGAAGCCGCGCTGATGCGCCGCGGCGGCTGGGCGATCCGCATCGCCCCGACGCTCGGCGGCAGCTACGAAGAATCGCCGCCGGCGCTCGGCGACTTTTCGGCTCGCGACCGGCGCTGGTGCCAGGGCAACCTGCAGCACATCGGCGTACTGTCCGCACGCGGGCTGCACGCGGTGAGCCGCCTGCACCTGCTCACCGGGATCGGCGCCTACGTGACCGCGCCGCTGTGGCTCGCGTTCCT
>JAANMY010001018.1_pt1 | contig 34622 bp, 20 predicted proteins | sample 7279691 | NCBI WGS metagenome assembly JAANMY01 (sample SAMN14094543, study PRJNA606508) | bioreactor metagenome | isolation source: A lab-scale SPAN reactor treating ammonium-rich wastewater day 388 | place: Ireland: Galway | collected 2018-02-07
GATGCGCTTCAACACCATCGGCGTAAAATCGATGTTCACCCGCTTGGTTTTCGTTTCGAGCAGGTCGGCGATGTCGTTGTCTTCGAAGTAAACGTCGAATTCCTGGGCGTTCTTAGGTTTTTTAGAGGCTTTTTTCATAAAGCTTGGCCTCCTTTTCACGGGAGCGGCGGCAACTGATGATCCGAATTCGGTCGCCTCGGATCGTATAAATACAGGTGAATAACTTTCCATCCAGTGGGCCGATGATGGCGAAGCGATTTTCGAACTCCGCTCTCGCTAAAAAATTCACGTAAGGCCCCTTCCAAATTTCTTGAGCCGCTTCGAAATCGACGCCGTGTTTTTGCAGGTTGCTGCGGCTTTTTGCGGCATCGAATTCAAATTTCACATAAAAATGATACTGAAATGGTATAGATTTGCAATCATATTAATGAATGCTGCGCCGCCCCTCGGGCGATGTTGTGCGAATGATCGCAATGGAGAAGAAAGCCCATCGTTAATGAGCGACCGCCAGCGCCTTCATTTCCTGCATGGTCTCCGGCGTCCCGATAATCCCCACCCCGGGATCCGTATCGTCCGCGTCCCGGAATTGGAAGAGCAGCTGCACGATGGGCCGCACGGGCTCGTAGCTCGGCCCGCGCGGGAAGCCGTCGCCGTCGGCGTCGACGTAGGGGTCGTCGAGGCGCACCTGCGAGACCTCGATCTCGGGGACCGAGGCGCCGAGGGCCTGGTTGATCGCGCGGATGAAAAGATTGGCCGCGTAGGCGTGCCCGCTGTGCGAGAAGTGCACGCCGTCCAGGCAGAAGAACCCGCCCGCGCCCCACTCGGCGGTGTAGGTCGTGCCCTCGACGGTCTGCGGGGCTCGCAGGGAAGCGTTCAGGTCGACGAGATGCAGGGAGTGTTTCGCCGCCAGGTCGGCGAGAATTTGGTTCAAGGCGACGATGCGGGCCTGGATCGGCGCCGCTTCCTCGGCGGTCAAGACCGAACCGTCCACCAGGTGCTCCGCCAGCGCCGCTTCCCACTCGCGGCCCGCGAGGAAGTCCGTGTAGATCCGCAAGGCGGCCGGGAGGCTCATCCGGGCGCCCTCCGGCAGGCGGTCGGCCGGGACGGTCAGGCTCGTCCAGCGTTTCACCGTCTCGCCCGAGACCAGATAGGCGATCTGCGTGATGTCGGGGATGTTGCCGACGAAGACCTCGGCGCCGGTCGCGGCCAATTTTTCCAAGACAAAATCCATATTCCCCGCAAATTCCTCCGGAGGTGTCATCGCCGCCGCGATGCCCGCGGCGGTGTAATTCTCGTTGCCGATTTGGACCACCGAGCCCAGCACGTCGTTGTTGAGCCAAAGGGTCATGATCTTGGGCGTGGCGGGATCCGCGTCTTTCCATTTCTCGGCCAGCCAAAGCGCGGCGTCGAGCTGGCTGGTGGGCGCTCCGCGGTATTCGGAAAAGGCGATCGGCGCCAAGGTGCGGTCGTGGAGGCCGCTCGCGGAGCTCAGCGCTTCGCCCGTGGCCTTGGTCTCGAAAATGCTCTTGGAGTCCTCGCCCGAGATGCCGAGGAGGGTGGGGATCTTGTCGGGATTCTTGCGCGGCCCGTCGACCGCGAGCAGGGGCATGGTCAGCGTTCCGCCGTAGGCCTTGGCCAGCTGCTTGGCGAGGATCGCCGCGTAGCTGTGCGGCTGGGTGTGCTCGTTGGTGGTGCCGTCTTGCACCCCGGCGGCCAGGCTGTCGCCCAGGGCGACGTAGTTGAAGCTGGGCGGGGCCGGCGGAGCCGGGTTCTCCGGGGCGTTCGAGGCGCCTCCGCCGCAGGCGATGAGCGAAATTAGGGACAGGCCGGCCAGGGCCTTGGCGAAATTCCGTGACATGGGATCCCCTCGAAAATGGCGGTGTCGTGGCGTGGGACGCTTATCGTCCGCGGGCCCACGGGATTGCGTCATTTCTGAGTTTTTGGAAGGATTCGGCAAGTACTACCTATGATCCCAGCGAACCTCGGTCGGGACTAAGCCTCGTCCAGCTTCGGCTCGTCCCGCAGCTGCAACGGCTTGCCGGGCTTGTGCAGCTTGATGTTGAGGACCTCGACGAAGAGCGAGAAAGCCATCGCGAAGTAGATGTAGCCCTTGTTGATGTGTTGGCCGACGCCCTCGACGGTCAGCATCACGCCGATCAGCAGCAGGAAGGCCAGGGCCAGCATCTTGAAGGTGGGGTGCCTCTCGATGAAGTGGCTCACCTTGCCGGCGAAGAGGATCATCACGCCCACCGCGATCACCACCGCCGCGATCATGATCTCGATGTGCTTGGCCATGCCGACCGCCGTGATGACCGAGTCCAGCGAGAAAATGATGTCCAGCGCCAGGATCTGCAGAATCACCGCGCTGAAGGAACGCACCGCGACCTTCTTGTCGACGTGCTCGGCGCCCTCCAGCTTGTCGTGGATCTCGTGGGTCGCCTTGGCGATGAGGAAGAGGCCGCCGATGAGCAGGATCAGGTCGCGCCCCGAAAAGCCGTGGCCGAAGACCTCGAAGAGCGGCTTGGTCAGGCCCATCACCCAGCTGATCCCCAAGAGCAGGACGATCCGCAGGCCCATCGCCAGGAAAAGTCCGATCCGCCGGGCCCTGCCCTGCTGATGCGCCGGGAGTTTCCCGGTCAGGATGGCGATGAAGACGATGTTGTCGATGCCCAGGACGATCTCGAGGCTGGTCAGGGTGAGGAGGGCGACGAGGTTTTCGGGGGTGAACAATTCGGCCATGGCGGCTTCATAGCCGGAAGTCCCGATTCGTCAAATTAAAAAAAACGCGCTCAATCGCGGCCGTAATAGGCCTTGGCCGGGGGTTGCAGCCAGTAGATCAGCAGCGGGACGCAGATCGGGATGAAGCAGGGGCTGCTTAGGCCCAGGCAGATCAGGATGATGTGGTAGATCCAGGCCCCGGGGGAGCGCGGCAGGAAGAAGGTCGCGACGAAGACGCCGATCAAGGCCAGGCTCATCATGCCCAGAAACACCATGTAGCCGGTCATCAGCCAGGGCGGCGCGTCGGGCTCGACCATCCAGTGCTTGGCGAAGATAAGCCCCAGGACGGAGAGCGCCAGCGTCAGGGTATAGACGAAGATCATGACGGCGCAATAAAACCGGTACCATTTGACGACGCCGGGCGTGGGGACGGCGGGAAGGTTCATGGGGACCTCGGGTGCAAGAGCGTGAAGAGCCCGCGCAGCGTGGCCGGCAGGCTGGGCGCCGCGCGCATCGTCTCGATGTCGAGGGCGTGGATTTGACCGTTCTTGACGGCGGGGATCGAGGGAAAGCTTTTCCAAAAATCCGCCCGGCCCCGCTTCGCGGTCTCGCCGGCTTCCGAGCCCATCGCGAAGTCGAGAATAACGTCGGGCGCGGCGCGGATCAACAATTCCGTCGTGTAATAGGGATATTTCAGCCGGCTTTCCCGCGCCACGTTGACGGCGCCGATGTATGCCCCCGCCTCGTCGAAGAAGTTATCCCCGCCCGCCACGACGAGCGGTTGGTAGCCGACCACGTAGAGGACACGCCGCTTCGGGACCGCCTCCGCCTCGGCCTTGAGCGAGGAGAGCTCCGCCCGCATCTTGGCGACGGTCGCTTGCGCGGCCTCAGCCTTCCCCAACAGGGCGCCCAGGGCCACGATGGAGCGCATCGTCTCCTCGAGGCCGGCGAAGCCGAGGGCGTCGACGTCGAAGCCCCGCGCCTTGAGCGCCGCGACCTCTTGGGGCGAGCTGTTCGCCGCGCCGCCCAGGGTCAGCACGGGGACGCCGCGCTCCAGCAGGAAGCGGATCTCTTTCTCCGACCCGTTCTCCTTGGTGCCGATCACCAGATCGGGTTTCAGGCGCAGGATGGGCTCGGGAAAGGCCTTTAAATAGTCCGCGACCTTGGGCAAGGCCTGCGCCGCCTCGGGACGCCGGCACCACTGCGTCACGCCGACCACTTGGGCGCCGAGGCCCAGCTCGAAAAGGATTTCGGTCAAGTTGGGTTTGAGCGAGACGATGCGGGAATAGGCGAAGGCGGGAAGGGAGGGCAGGAGAAACAACAGGACGGCGAGGCAACGCCCGAGCGCCGCGCGCATGTCAGGCCGGGCTTTCCTCACGCGGGGCACCCATTTCATCCAGCCATTTTTCGAAAATTTTGTCCTGGGTCTCGAGGAAGAAGCCCATGCCCTGGATCTCCGCGCTGCTGTGGCTGTGGATATCCCGCATCAAGGCCTGGGCGCGCTGCCGCAGGTGGCGGATCTCGGCGACGCAGGCATCGTGCTCCAGGTCGCGGGTGAAGAGCTGGTCGCGGTCCAGGTAGATCGCCACGAAACGCTCGTAGACGGCCAAGATTTCGGCGAGACGCTTGTGCTCGACATTGCTCGTCCGCAGCCGGGACTGGGCCGCGGCGAAGTGGGCCTGGGCCTGGGCATAGTCGGCGCGGCTTAAGGCCAATTTCCCGTACATGAAATGCGGCTCGGGGGCGTCGGGGTGCTTGTCGGCCACGCGGTTCAGCAGGCGCGTCGCTTGGTCGGCCTGGCCGTATTGGCTGAGCGCGCGGGCCTTCATCATCAATACCTCGCTGGAGCCGCTCAGGCGGAAGGCCAGGTCGTAGAAGCGGATCGCCCCCGGCATCTGCTGGAGCTGTTCGAGCTTGTTGCCGATGCTCTTGAGGTATTCGGCGACGCGCGACTCGCGGTCTTCGATGCGGACTTCCGACACCGTCTTGTCTTCGAAGCTGTCGATGGGGGAGGCGAAGGAGATGCCCTCGAGGTTGTTGGGGAGGGCGGACCTAAGCTGGGCGATGTCCTCTTCCGCGATGCGGGGGGTGCAAAGCTCGACGCATTTGCCGCGGGTTCGGTTGTAGATAAAGATGGAGGCCATGCTTAATGCCCGTTACACCCTGAGATTACAGCACACACCCACCTGTTGGGACGCGTCCTGGAACCGCCCCGCGTGAGGGGCGGATAACCCTTCTGTACGCCCTTGTCAACCAGCCGCGTAACCGAAAGGTTACCGGTGGGCACCCGTCTGACGCTGCATTGCGTCAAATGTCACAGGCGGCCAATTTTTATTATCGGCGGGAAGCGAAAATAGGTTCGGAGAGGGAATGAGGATTGTGTCGGGTTTATCGGGGCACAACCTTGTTACCGACCTGTAGCGGGGTTTAAGGTTTTCGGCCGACCGCAACCGCAAAATCCTCTAAAGACAGGGCCGTCGCCTTTTTGTGAAGCGGGTATTTATCTTTTCCTGGATACAAAACCCATAGGTGGTTTAATTTCAAATCCTCCAGGGCGACACCCATCGACTTCGTGAAAGTCGGCGCGCCTTGGTACTTGATTTCCACGCCCCAGTTTTTTCCCCGATCCTGCCAAAACAGGTCCAATTCAGCACCGGCGTGGGTCGCCCAAAAAAAGCATTTTTCCTCGGGCACTCCGATCATCCGGATCGCCTGCTCCAAGGCGAAGCCTTCCCAGGAAGCCCCTAATTTGGGGTGGGCTTCGAGCTGCTTAAGAGAGCCGATCGACTGCAAGGTGTGAAATAGACCGGAATCGCGAAGGTAAAGTTTGGGGCTCTTGACGAGGCGTTTTCCCAAATTGTGGAACCAAGGCTGTAAAAGTCGAATCATGAAGGTTCCTTGCAGGATCCCAAGGTATTTTCGCACCGTCATGTCGGAAATGCCGAAAGAACGCCCCAATTCGGAAAGATTCAAGACCTGACCGTGATAGTGGGAAATCATCATCCAAAAGCGGCGCAGGGTCTCGGCCGGAATTTGAATCCCAAGCTGGGGGATATCCCGCTCCAGGAAGGTTTGGATGTAGCTCTCCCTCCACGCCTCGCCGGCCGCTTCGGATTTCGCCAAGAAGGAAAGCGGAAAACCGCCCCGGATCCATAGTTTCGGCAATGCTTGGAAGCCGACCTCTTCCAGAGAAAAAACCCGACAGGGATTCGAAGGAGATCCTGCCCGCCAGGGTTTCGGCCCCTTGCTGGATCAGGTCCCGTGAGGCGGAGCCTAAGATCAGGAATTTTTGCTTTTTCTTTTGATCGACCAAATAGCGAAGTAACGGGAAAAGATCGGCCTTTTTTTGGATTTCGTCGATGCCGATGAGGCCCCGCAGGGGTTCCAGGGCCAGCTGCGGTTCGTCGAGTCTGGCCAGGTCCCTTGGATTTTCAAGATCGAAGAAGTGCTGGCAGCCCAATTGCTTGGCAAGCGTGGTTTTGCCGCATTGCCTGGGCCCAAGGATCGCGACCACCGGGAAAGTCTTGAGTTTTTTCTTCAGTCGCAGGAGCGCTGTTTCTCGGAGAATCTCCATATTTTCAGGATAATTTATATCCTTGAAAATTCAAATGAAATATTTGAATTTTCAAGGACTAAATTCCTGACTACAGGCCGGTTTGCAGTCGGAGCAGCCGAGGCCCCATGCCGATAAAATAATCCGCCCCGATCCTCAGGCCGTCGCTTAAGCCCTCGCCGTCGGCGGTGTTGCTGTCGACGGCCAGCGGCGGGGCGCTCAAGGTCCCGGAGGCCAGGTCGAGGGGGTAGACCCTTCCGTCGTTGAAATTGGCCGCGATCCCGTAACGCCCGTCCTCGCCCACTTGCAGGCTGGGAAAGAAGATTCGCGCGCCGGAGACCCCGGCCGCGGTCATCGAGATCTCCCGCAAGGCGCCGGTATCAAGGTTTACCGCAAGGATGCGCCCGCTGTTGTCCGCGGTCGGCAGGTAGGCGGTGCCGCCGTCCGGGCTGAGGCTGATCTCGCCGGAGACTCCGGCCCCGCGCCGCCCCAAGGGGATGCTCCGCACCAGGTCGTGGCTGAGGGGATCGAAGAGGTCCAAAAATCCGTCCGTCGTCGCCACCCCGTTGCGGTCTACCGCACCGCTGCTGACGACGAGGAGGCGGCCCTGCGCTATCCCGACTGAGGTGGAGTTGTAGCCCGAGGTGCTCAGGACGCCGAAGTTCCCGGTCGCGCGCTGGAAGGCCAAGACGGTGCCGGGTTGGTAGTCGTCGTGGACCTCGTCGTAGTTGGAGGTGGCGATGAAGACCTGGCCCTCGATCTCCACTAAGCCCTTCGGATAGGCGGGCCGAATCGCCGCGAGCGTCCGGCCGCCGGAAGATATGGCTGAAGTCGGGATGGAGGCGGGGAAGGGGTGATGCGACTCCGAGCCCTCTTCCGGCCGGACGGCGGCCAATCCGGGATTTTGGTGCGTCGTGATGAAGATTTCGCCGTCCACGGCGCGCAGGACCTGGTCGGGGGCCCAGGTAAGGGGGATGATCGAGGCCGCGGCGCCGGGGCGGCCGGGGTCCCAGGAGAAGAGGTGGTGGTCGTTCGTCGCGTAATTGGCGCAGACTCCCAGGCCCTCGTCCAGGTCGGTGACAAGGCCGGCCGCGCCGCAGGGGGCGGTGTCGTGGGTCGTAAAGCCCGTGAGGCTCAAGGCCGGCGGATTTCCGCCGTCGGAACCCCCCTCGGAGGAGTCGCCGCCCGCGTCGTCATGGAGCGGCGGGTGGCTGTCGCAGGCGGCGGGGAAGAGGGCCCAGAGGCTGTAGGCGGCGGGGCTGTCCCAGCGGGGGGCCTCGCGTCGCGGGCTGGCGCCGAAGGCGTCGCGGAGCAGGGCGGCGCGGAAGGCTGCGGAGTCGCGCACGACGGGGCGCGAGGCGGGCGGAGGGGGCTGTGGCGTCGCGACGAAGGCGTCCTCGGCTGAGGAACTTGAAAGAGACGCCGTGGTTGCGGGGATCGAGGGCGAGGTTTCGGTATCGATAGGCGCTTCGCAGACCTGAGGCCTTTCCGGGTAATAGCTTCGGGGGTCGATGCAGATTTCTTGGCTCATGGTTTTCTCCTTAAAAAATTATTGATGAACGACGCTCAGCGCGTCGAGGTCGAATCCCGCGGAAGTCCCGCTTCCCTCCGAGCTCAAGTCCTGGATGCGGATGAAGCGCGCCCAGGGCAGGCCGAGCTCGCCCAAGTCGAAGGCGTCGCCGCCGGCCGTCGCCGGATCGGTGGGGTCGACGGCGTTGAGCTCGGCGTTGGCTAGGACCGGGCGAACTCCCGCGCAGCCGGGGTAGAGCTCCTCGCGGTTGCCGCTGGCGCAGGGGAAGACGAAGAATTGGATGCCGTCCTGGCTGACGGCCACCTCGCCCGGCTCGGCGAAGGGCGCGGCGGGGTTTCCGCCCGCGTAGAAGGCGTTCTCGAAGACAATAAAGTCCGGCCCGGGGCCGTTCAGGATGGCGGCGTCGGATTTCAAGACGATGCTGCCTCCGGCTCCCAGGGAAAGGACGTCGAAGCCGCCCTGCTGCAGGCCCCCGCCTTTGGGAGCTCCGAGGACGATGTCGGGAAAGCGGTCCATGCCGAAGCCGGCGCCGGGGCCCGGCTGAAAGGAGATCACTGCATCGGCGAAGGGGTCGGAGGCGACGGGCGTGGGGAGCGGCGTTGCGGTCGCCGCGGGGCCGGGGCTTGGAGTCGCGCTGGGTAAAGGCGAGGGACTCGGCGTGGCGACAGGGCCGGCGCTGGGTGTCGGGCTAGGCGACGCGAGGGGCGTCGGCAGCGGAGACGGGCTGGGCGTCTCCGGCACGGGATCGGGGGTCGGCGTCGCCTGCGGTGCCGGGCCCTCTCCTTCGGGCGGCGTTAGGGGCGGGTCCTCGGGCGGAGGCGGACGCGTGGCGCCGACCTCGACTTGCAGGGTGACGCTGCGGTCTCCGGCCCGCGCCTGGATCTGAAAGCTCCCCGCACGCAGCAGGTGCAGCTCGCCGGGCCTGCGAAAGACCCCATGCGTGGTGTCGAGGGAGAACCAAAGGGCGGTTTCGCCTTCGGCTACGCCACCGACTTCCAACGGAACGGTCTCGCCGACGTAGACCTCTCGGACGCGCTCGAGGGGCGCGGCGGCGTTGCGTCGGTAGAGGCGCAGGGGTTCGGCGCCGGCCTCCGAGGCGCCGGGTGTCGCGGGGACGAGGCCGTTTCCGCAGGCGGCAAACAGGCCCGCGGCAATCAGTATCATTGGGTAGCGAAGGTGTTTTGCCATATCCCTACAAGTCAATACGTCGTCGCCGTCGAGATCGTCCCCGGCGAGCTCGTCAGCACGAAGAGATCCGGCCCGGTGAAGTCCGCACCCGGCTCGCCGGGACGGACCGCCATTGGCCCGGCGCCGGTCACACCGGGCTCGGGGAATTCGAAGTCCAAGGCGTGTCCGACCACCTCGCGCCCGGCCGTCGTCAGGTCCAGCGCGTTCACCGCGGAGCGGTTGAAGCTGGAGACGAAGAGAATCTCGCCGCCGAAGGCGATCTCTTGGTCGGTGATGAAGTCGTCGTCGTTCGAGGTGATCGCGATCGGATTCGCGGTGCCGCGCTTGGCGGTGAAATTCTGCAGGTCGATCTCGTAGACCTCGCTGAAAGCCGAGGAGCCGAGGAAGCCGGAGCTCCCGTCCTCGGTGACGGCCAGGGGATGGAAGTTCGCGGCCACGAGGCCCAGGTTCAGGCTGCGCGTGATGGCGAGCGCGACGGGATCGATCTCGTCTAAGATCGAGGGCGTCTCCGGCGTCGTGGCGCTCCCGGCCAGCTCGGTGTCGCCGGTGCTGGTGGCGATCAGCTTGCCGTTGGCGACGGTGAGGCCGGTGGCGTTGAAGCCGCTCAGGGCGAGGTAGGGCGTCGCGGCCGGCGTCAGGAAGGGCGCGCCGTCGTTGATGTCGAAGACGAGTACCAGCCCCTGGACGTAGAAAGAGGAGAAGCTTATGTCGAAGCAGGCATTGCTCATCGAGACGAAAAGGCGGCCGCCGAGCACGGCCAAGTCCGCGGCGAAGCCGGGCGAGAAGGGGCCGGGGCCGACGGAGTTTTCGTCCACGGTGTCAAAGTTGCAATCGCCCGGCCGCGAGTAATCCAAGGCCTCGGTCAGGTTGACCGGGTCGGTGAGGTCGAGGTTCTGGAAAACGACGCCCGTCGTGGGATTGAAGTAGACCACGCCGCTCCCCGCCAGCAGGAAGGCCTGCGTCGGGCTCAAGATCTCGACGTGGTTGGGGAAGGCCGCCTCGGGGATGGCGCTGGCGTCCAGGGTGGCGAACTGCGTCGAGACCTTCAGCGGGTTGGCGTTCAGGTCGATGGGCACCACGCCCGCCGGGCTGAAGCTGACCAGGAAGCCGGTGGCTTCCATGCCGGCGACGTCGGGGATGACGAAGTCGGGCGGGAAGTCCGCGCCGATGCTGAAGGCGTTGAGCACCGCCGTCGCGGCGGCGAAGGACTCGGCGGTCGTCAGGTCTCCGTCCGAGCCGCCGGGATTGGGGTTGCCGGGGCCGGTCTGGACATTGCCCGAGCCGCAGGCCGCGAGGCCGGCGAGGGCGAGGAGCATCAGGGTTTGGGTGACGAGGCGTTTCATGGGCATCTCCTTCTTAAGTTTTATATCCGAACGACAGCCAGACGCTGGCCCGGGGCAGCGGGAAGCCGACCGAGTCGAAGGTCTGGACGTTGCCGACGTTCTTGCCCTGGACCGTGAGGAAGTAGCGGTCCTTCCACTTGAAGGTCCCCCCCACGTCCACCAGGGCGCGTCGGCTCAAAAACTTGGTGTTGGCGAAATCGATGGGCAGCTTGTCGATGTATTGCACCGAGCCGAAAATCGACCCGTACTTCCAGGTCAGCTCGAGTCTCCCGTTGGCCAGGTGCCGCGGCCTGCCCGGCAGCTGGTTCCCCGAGCCGTCCAGCTGGGCGTGCAGGAAGGTGTAGTTGCCGGTGAACTCCAAAAATTGGAGCGGCGTCAGCTTGACCGAGGCCTCCAGGCCCTGGGCGGTAGCGGGGCCGGTGTTGAGCGGGGCGATGGTGAAGGCGCTGACCGGGACGAAGACGATCGAGTTGTCGATCTGGTTGCGGAAGTAGCTCAGCTCGCCCCGCGCCCAGGCGTATTCGAAGACCGCGCCGACGTCGAAGTTGATCGCCTCTTCCTTCGATAAGTTAGGATTGCCTCGGATGAAGCCCTGGTCGGGGAAGTAGAGCTCGTTGAAGCTGGGGTAGCGGAAGGAATTTTCCACGTTGCTCTTCAACGCCACCCAAGAGGCGGGCCGGCCGACCACGCCGAAGTGCATCGCGACGTCGCCGCCGAAGTCGTTGGCGTGCTCGTAGCGGACCGAGGGGTTGAAGAAGAGCCGGTCGTCCAGCAGGCGGATCTCGTCTTGGAAGAAGACCGCGTGGGTGCGCCGCGTGTGCAGGCCCGAGAGCTTCGCCCCCGGCAGCGGCGAGCCGTCGTTGAAGCGGTCGTATCGGAAGTCGTAGAGCAGGGTGAAGTCGTGGACGTGGGCCCCGAAGTCGCGGTGGTAGTCCCACTTCGGTTTGAAGCCGACCGATTGATTGAAATAGGTCACGTCGATGGGCCCGCCGAAGGCCGGGGTCGCATCGGTGAAGTGGCTGCGCTCCATCCGGTAGTTGGGGGCGACGCTGAAGTCCAGGCCCTCGACCCAGAGGTCTTCGCCGGTGAGACGCAGGCCCGCCGCGTCGCGGAACAGAAGCTCGTGGGCGTCCAGCGGGTTGGCGGGGAAGAGCTGGGTGGTCTCGATCTCGGTGCCCGGCTGGTCGCGCGAGGTGACGAAGAAGTCGTTCAAGAAATTCAGCCGCCACTTGTCGCTTAGGTCGACGTCGACGCGCGACAGAAAGCCCTCGCTGAAGAATCCGTTGTGCAGGCGGGTGAACTCTTTTCCGCCCCCGATCGCCCCGCCGCCCGCGAACTGCACGCCGCTGGAAAGGAAGGTGAAGTCGCCGTCGCTGCTGAAGTGGGTGTGGTCCAGCACCAGGCCCACCTTGCCGAAGCGCTTGGAGAAGCCCTCATGGGTCTGGATGGTGAAGAAGCTGCCCTCGGTGAATTTGAGCTCGAGGGAATATTTCTTCTGCGCCTTCTTGGTGACGATGTTGATGACGCCGCCGATCGCGTCGCTGCCGAACTGGCTGCTGGCGCCGCCGCGCAGCACCTCCACGCGGTCGACCGCGCCCAGCGGCAGCGTCGAGAAGTCGACGGCGCCGCCCTGGGCGGTGTTGATCTTGATGCCATCGACGTAGACCGAGACCTGCTCGGCGGTAGAGCCGCGGATGCTGACGGTGGAGAGCTGGCCCAGTCCCCCGAAGCTCTGCACGAAGACACCGACCTGCTCGGAGAGCAGCTCGGGGAGGGTGGTCATCTCGTCGCTGTAGTCGTCGGGCCGGATCACCGAAGCGAAGGCGGAGGGTTTCTCGGGGCTCTCGAACTCGCCCTCGCCGCGCACCAGCACCTCGCCGATCTCGGCGCCGCCGGCGAGGAGCGCCGGCTGCGCGCGCGCGGCCGCGGGAGAGAAACCAAGGGAGAGCCCCAGCGCGAGGCCGATGAAAAAACCGTGTCTCAAGAAATCCCTCTCTCTTTCCGCGAAGAGATGCGCCCTGTCGGGCCTTAGGTGTTTGTCGGCTTGAGTTCAGGTCTCCTGACTTGGGAGGGGCGGGTTTCGCCTTGCCTTCCCGACCCTCCGGGGAGGAGGGTCAGTGACTAGCGGCGAGCCCGTGACTCCGTCACAGTGGCGGGACCGTGCCTGAATTGGCCGCAAGCTTTGCGGCCGCACAGGGCTTCCCTTGGCTCAAGCGGGTCCGGAATGGACCCCTGCAATTTATGAGTGGGCGATAATCCGCTCGGCCCGAGGTGTCAAGGGCAAGAAGAAGGCGCGACGAGGCGGGCTCCTCGTCGCGCCGGGGGTGTGGGGAGGGAGAATCAGCTCTGCGGGTTTGCCGGGGCGGTCGCCGGGGCCGCGGGGGCGGCCGCGTCCTTCTTCGCCGAGACGCGCTTCGCGGTGGTGGCGCCCTCGGTCACAACGTGGGGCCGCATCGCCTCGATGCGCTTGGCGCCCAGGCCGGGGACGTTCTTCAACTCGTCCACCGAGGCGAAGGGCTTGCTCTGGCGCAGCTGCACGATCTGCTCGGCCTTCGCCTTGCCGATGCCGGGCAGCATGGTCAGCTCTTGCGGTGTCGCGGTGTTGATGTTGACCACCCCCTCGACCGCCTTGGCCTCGACGGAGGCCGGCGTGAGGGTGCCGAGGAAGAGCGCCAGCGCCGGCAAGGCGAGGGCGGCGAGGATTTTCTTGAAAGACATGGGGAAGCTCCTTTCGTGGAGAAGAGGTTGTTGTTCGGGAAAGGAGCAAAGCAAAGCGGATGCCATCCGAGATAAATCCGGAATTCGTTGACATTCCGCGGCCCAGGTCGCAGCGTGGCCGCTTCAGGGCGGGTAAGATGGGACGAAAATCGTTTCCTCGGGCGGAAAAGCCTCCGAAAATGAGACGGTCGTTGGGTCCGATCCCCCTGTCCGTTTTTCGCAACAAAATCCCCCCGACCGCGATAAGTCCCGATATTATAAGTAAAATTCCGTAATCTCAGGGTTTTTTCTATGACCCCCACCCGGCCCGGCCCTGTCTTCAGCGCCGCGCTTCAAAATTTTTCCGCCCTCCGTGCGGGAGGCGAGACCGCTGCGGAAGGGCCGATCTCCGCCCGCGCCGCCTTGGGCCTCCTGGTCTTGGCCGCCGCCGAGGTCGAGGCGCGGCAGCGCCACGCGGCGGGTGCCTGGAGCGCAGGCCTCTTCTCCGCCCGCGCCGCAGCGGCGGAACCTTGGGGCGCCTATCTGCGGCGCCTCGAGCGGGTCCTCGCCTCCGAAGAGCTCGACCTCGAGACCGTTCGCTACCTCGCGGCGGAACGCCCGGGTGCCGGCGACGAGGGCTTCGACGAGTTTCGCGCCCTGCTCGGCGAGGACGATCCCGGACTATTCTCGCAATCCCTGCTCGCCCTCGCCCAGCGCAACCTGCGCCGCGGGCGGGACCTAAGCTTTTCCCGGGAATTGCTGCGCCTCGCACAGACGCATCCCGCGACCCGCGGCCGCGCCGAGCGCGAGTTGAGCCTGCTGGGCGGCGGCGGCGGGGTGCTCGCCCAAGTCGAGCACCAGGCGCCGCATCTGCTGCGCGAGCTTTGTTCCCCGGTCAGCCTTGTCTCCTTCGGCACCGCGATCTACGTCGCGCGCGCCGCCTCCGTGGCGGTGCTGGCCCGCGCCAGCCGCTTCGGCTGGGGCACGCTCCTCGCCTCCGAAGGGGCGGCCCTCGCGGTCGAGGTCCCGACGCTCACCTTCACCCGGCGCCTCGGCCACCAGATGTTCGTCGGCGGCGAAGGGGTCTTCGCGGGCGGGGGGCTAAGACAGGAATTGCTCGCTGGCTACACGAGCTTCGGCCTGCTGCGCGCGGCGGGGAACGGCCTGCAGCTCGCCGCGCCCGGCCTGCGCCGCGCCGCCGGCCTGAACCAGGCCTCCGGCGCCTTCACGCCCTCCGGCCGCGCCCTCTTCGAGACGCTTCGATTCGGCGTCGAGTTCGGCGCCCTGAGCGCCGGCCACTCGCTGAACGTCGCGCTCGGCCTCGAGCCTCAGCCCGCCCTCGGCGCCCAACCCTGGCTGCAAAGCCTGCTGACCTTGGGGCACATGCGCCTCGCCGGGCGCTTGCTGGATCGCCTGGGCTTCCAACCGCTGCACGGCGTGGCCGAGGCGCAGCGGCGGCATCTGGCGTCGGGCCGATTGCAAGAGTTACTCGGCGACTCCCAACTTCGTCCCGAGCATCCGCTCCACGCCCGCGTAAGCCGCGAGCTCGAAGGCGCCCTGGCCGACGGGCGCCTGGGGCCCTTGACCCTGGAACGTTGGATCGCCTGGCAAGGCCTCGGCCGCGAGGCCGAGATCGCTACTGCCATGGGGCGCCGCGGACTCACTCAGTCCGCGCGCTGGTTCCGCCCCTCCGCAAGCGCGGAATCCTCCGGACCAGATTGGGGTCTGGGCTTGCTTCCCGCGCCCGCCTTCGCCGGCGTCCGTTCGCGGGCCCGCGATCCGAGACTCGAACATGTGGCCTTGATGAGCATGGATGGCGAAAACGGCGGGCGCGGCGGCAAAGCGGAGGCGCCGCCCACGCGCCGCGAGGTCGTCCTCGAGCTCTTGCAACAGAATTTGACGGAATACACCGCGCGCGCCGAGACCCGCGACACGGTGCTGGGCAAGGCCGCGAAGCGCCTCCAAGACCTGCTCGCGCGGCTCAACGAAAGGCCGGACCTCGCCAACGACGAGGCCTTCGCCAGAAGCCTCCAAGAGGTCGAGATCGAGCTGCAGGCCGCCCAAGAGCACGGCTCGGCCCTGCAGCGCAGCGTCGAGACGCTCAAGGTCCTGTTCCGCCGTTCGGCGGCCAGCGGTCACGAGGCCCTCAAGCCGGAGGTGGTCGAGCAGAAGAGCGCCGAGATCGAGGCCGACGAGGCGCAGCGCAGCGCCTTCGCCACGTCCCTGGGCAAGATGCAGGAAGTCCTGCAAAGGGCGCGGGACTTCGGCTGGAGCGAGGAGCTCTACGCCCAGCTGGGGCGGGCGCAGTCGGCGCTGAACGGCTTCTACGGCAAGACCGTCTACCGCATCCCCGGGCTGAACCGGCTGTTGCGCCGGGCCGCGAGCCCCGAGGAGATCCTGCAGCGCCGCCACGGCGCGGTCCTGGGCCTGGCCCTCGTCGCCGAACCCGGCTTTTCGGAGAGCCCGGTGACGCAGCGCCTGCGCGGCGCGTCTCCCGAGAGGATCCTGCATCAAGACGTCGAATTGGAATTGCTGCACGAGGGGGTTCTGCTCGCCGCGCACCAGGCCTGGAAACCTTACGACCTGCAGGATAGCCTGTCTCGGATCTCCGAGGTCTATCGGGCCGGCGAAGAAACCCGCGCAGCGATGAATTTGACCGCCCAGGCGATCAACCTCCTGGTGCAGCAGGGGCCTCGCGCCCCGGATTTGATAGAGGCGCTCAAGACGATGCCGGAGTCCCTGGCCTTTCACGACCGCTTCCTCGACCTCGCGGCCCTGCGCGACCCGCAGGGCGACCTGCGCATCGGCCTCCAGCAGCTGGGCGTCCAGCCCACGGCGCCGGACTATCTTGCGAGCGGCCTCTTGCTCTTCTTCCGCTCCGGCGGGGACGGGGCGCGCCTGACCGAGCTGCTCCAGGCGGCGCGCGAATCCGGCGCCCCCGGCTATCACCCCAGCATCGCCGTGAGCCTCTTCGGCGCGGCCTACGGGCGTAAGGCGATTCCCGAGGCCCTCCTGCCCGGCGGCGGACAGACCGAAGCCTTCCTGATCCGGGCCTTCCCGCCCGATCCGAACCCTTGAATATCTAATATTTCGAAACTTATTTCGGTTGCGCCGCGGCGGGCGCGGCGAGGGCCTGCACCTCGTCCCAGGCGTCCTGGATCGGCGCGCGACCGAGCGGGCTGAGCTTCTCGAGGTCGGCGATCAAGGCGAGTTTTTTCAGCAGGATCTGGCTGCGCTCGCAGAAGGCCTGCCAGAAGGCGCACTCGCGCTCCGCCATGCGGACGAGCTCGGGGAACTCCGGCGTTGGGAAGTCGCGCCCGTACTGGGCGAAGTCGGCGGACTTCAGGCGCAGCTCGCCCAAGATCTCGGCGGCGCTGCCGCGCAGGGACTCCGCTTCCTGCACCTGATCCGCCAGGCCCAAGGCCCGCGGCGAGCGGCCCCCCTTGAGGGCGTTCATCGGCTTCTCCAGGCCCTCGTAGAGCAGGGTCCCGGCGAAGCTCAGCTCGCGGCTTAAGAGGGCGATCTCGGAGGCGACTTGATCGAGGGGCGGGCGTTGCGGGCTCATTGCTTTATTTGTAAATTCCCCACCGGCTTTAAGCCATCTATTTCTTCCCCGGGCGACGCAACTCGCGCCGAAAAAAGACGATAGTATCTTGTTCGCATTACATTAATTTATTTATTTATTTCAAATAGTTAGGAAGTAGCATGTCGTGGGGGCACTACAGGTTTCCGGATGTTGGACATCCGTCGGCGGCGCTCCCGCGCCCGCAGACAGGCCCGCGCCCCGCGGGATCGAAAGAGGGCGGCCCCGGCGCCCCCGCACCCGGGAGACTTCTCCTCGCCCATTTTCTCGACTCGATCGCGGCGCCTTCCGCCCAGGCCCCCGGTGTCCTGGCCGTGGCCCTGCGCCAGGCCCCCACCGAATCTCTCAAGGTGCTGCTCGCTCGCCAAAGTCCCGAGTTTCGCGAGCGCCTCGCCGCGAGGCTAGGCGCCGCCGCCCTCCTCGAGCTCGGCCGGCTCTTTCAAGAAACCGATCCCGAATTGTTTTTGTCCCAAGCCCTGAACTTGGGGCGCCGTTGGGAGCGCGAGGGGCGCCTCGAGGCCGCCCAGGCGATCTTCCGCGCGGTCGCCGACGCGGAGGCCCTCTTCGGCCCCGGCCTGTCCGGGCTGAGCGCCCGCGCCGAGGCGGAGTGGAAGGCCCTCGTCGGCCGGGGCGCCGGTGGGCCGCGCTTCGAATTCTTGCTGCGGCGCTTCGCACGCGAGGCCAGCGACCCCTGGATGATCGCTGGCTTCGGCGCGGGCTCCCTCGCCTACAAGACGGCCCGGCTCGGCGTCTTGTCGCGCCTGGCGGGAAACGGCGCGCGGGGCATTTTCTCCCAACCGCTCGTCTCCGGCCTGCTGGCCTCCGGCGCGGGGCTGGGCGTCGAGGTCCCGGCCTTCGTCCTCACCGCCAAGCTGGGCCGCGAGCTGAGCGGCAGCCCGCAGGATTGGCGCGCGGCGGCGCTGGGACACGAGCTGGCCGCCACCGGCGTGACGCTGTTTTGCCTGAAGGGCGGGGCATTTTTAAGCGCCAAGGCCGTCCAGGGGCTGCGAGGTCCGGCCTCGGCGTGGGCCTTCGCCCCCGAACTCGGCGCCGCGACGCGCTTCGCCCAGACGGCGATTCCCCAGGCCGGCATGTTCGCCGGGATCGTCGTCTCGCGGCGTCTCGAGGAATCGCTCGGCTTGCGGCCGCGCCTGGACGACGCGACCCTGCTAGTCGACAGCCTCTCGACCTATTTCCAATTCGTCGCCGGCGGGCGCTTGGCCGAACGGGTCTTGGGCCCGGGCTTCGCGGCGCGGCAGCGCGCGCTGGACCTGCGCGCGGCCAGCTTCGGTGCAGGCGCAAGCCGCTTCCTCGACGGGACGCCCCTCGGCGCGACACCGGCCCTCGCCGCCGCGCCGGGCGGACGATCTCGGGCGACGCTGGAAGGAATTTTGAATGCGCCCCTGCTCAGCGAAGGCCAAAACGGCGACGGCAACGGCACGCGGAAGCGGAACGGCTCCGCGCCCCACCTGCGGCCGGTGGCGCCCGGCGAGAGGCGTCTCAGCGAGGCCGAGGCCCGGGAGCAGGCGCGGATCCACGACCCGAGGGTCTTCGCCGAGCAGGTGCGCCGCAAGCTGCGCGAGGAGAAGAACGCCGTCGCGGGGGCGATGTCCGCCCTGCGCTCGTTGAGCGCGCAGGTGCAGACCTTCCTCATTCACCACGCCCAGGGCCGCGGCGCCGCGCCGGAGATGGCCGGACTGCGCCAGGAGATCCACGCGACCTACGACCGGTTCCTGCAGGGTTACCGGCAGGCTTCGCGCAGCCACGAGGCCTGGATCCCGCTGGCCGCGGGTGCTCCGGCCCTCCAGGCGGAGGTGGCGAAGAGCCGCGCCGAGCTGCAGCGCTTCCTGGACCTCTCCGGCCGGATCCACGGCGGGGCCCAAAATGTTTTGGAGGCAGTCGCCGACGGCAAGCCGCGGGCGATGCACGAGGCCTTGGAGCTGTTGCATCGGCGGGTCGCGGAATTTGCGGGGCACCCGCCTTCCTGGGCCCCGCAGGGCCGTCTTGCCTTCGCCGAGGAGATGGCCTTCGCCAAGCTCGCGGGCATTTTGCAAGGCATCGGCGTCAAGGAGGCCTATCGCGGCACGCCGGAAGAGATGCGGACCGTGCGGGAATTCCAACTCCACCCCTGGAACCTGCTCGACCGGGGCTCCGGCCGCGCGCAAGACCACGAGATCCCCGAGTGGCTCTTCGCCGAGCTAAGGCATTTCGAGGGCCGGGATTGGGACCCGGCGGAGACCCTGATTCACCGGGCCTATCCGAGCCGCGAGGAGCTGCGGGACCCCGTCGCGCGCGAGGTCTCGCCGCGCGAGCTGCTGCGCTGGGGCGGGACCTATCAAGACCCCTTCCGCACCTGGATCGGCGTGCAGCTTCCGACGCTGTTCGCGGCCTACCGCGGCGACGCCCGCCTCTTTTCCGAAAAGATTCGGGCCCTCGAGCTCTTCATGGAGCCGGAGACCCGCGAGGCCACCCGCGTTGCGGCCTGGTGGCTGGGCAAGGCGCTCCACGGGACGGGCTTCCCTTCCGAATGGGCGATCGAGCCTCAGGCCCCGGCGGTCGTGACGCGGGCGCGGCGTTTGGCGCGACGCGAAGCCCCGGATCTCGCCCGTGCCGCTCGCGAGCTGGGCCGGGCGGGGGATTTGGCCGCCGTCGGCCACGCCCTGCTGGCCTTCCTGCGCCATCCCCTCGAGCCGCGCGCCGCCCTTGAGCTGGCGCTCCAGGCCCCCGAAGGGATCCGGGAGGACGCGGTCTCGCTGGCCGGCGCCCTGCAAGGCGCCTTCCACGGCAAGGGAGTCTTCGCGCCGGAATGGATGGCCAAGGTCCTCTTAAATTCGGTGCCGACGCGCCGCGAGCCCGAGGCCCTGCGGCAGATGACGGAGTTTCTCAACAAGGAGATCCAGCTGCAGAACGCCATGTCCGATCTCCGCGGCCTCGCCTTCACGGGCGTCCCCGGCAAGCCGAAGGTCTCCCCGCTGCGCGCGGTGAGGCCCGAATCCCCGGCCTGGCGCGCCTTCCGCGCCGGCTACGAGGAGCGTTTTCGCAACGGCGAGCTGAGCGCCGTGCAGGCGATCTGGGAGATCTCCGTCCTGATCGAGCAGGGGCGCCGCGACGGCGTCTCGCCCGCGGAATGGAAAGACTTGCGGCGGAATCTCCGTACCTCGATCCATCGCCTCGATTTAAGCCTCAAGTCCCTGCGCGAATTCCGCGCCCGCGGCGAGGCCGCCGCGGCGGGGGAGGGGGCCGAGGCGCGGGCGAAGGGCTTCGCCGACTTCGACCTGATGGTCGAGAAGCTCGAGCGAAGCCTGGAGGCCTTGCGGCGTTTCCGCGACCGACTGGAGGATTCCGCGGCGCCGCGTTCGCCCGCCAAGCTGGACGAGGCACGCTACGCGCAGCTGCGCGAGGCCTTGATCGACGCCATCGCGGCTTGGGAACTGCCGGGTCTGGCGGCATTGGCGCAGGACGCGGCCCCCCTGCCGCTCGACGGCATCCGCGCCTTGCAAAAAGGAGCCGAGTTCATCGGCCGTTCGGTGCGTCCGCCGGCCCACGCGCCGCTCTTCGACAAGCGCGGCGACGCCGAGACCGTCGACGCGGTCCTGAAGGGACTCGCGGCCTTTGGCCCGATAAATTCCCCCGGCGCCGAAAACCTCATGGAGAGCTACCTGCTGGCGGTGGGCGCCGCCTACATCCGCCAGCCCGGCCGCTCGCTCGCCAACCAGATCTCGCCCAGCGCCCTGTTCAGCGTCGTGACGCCGGCCTACCTCGAGGCCAACCGGGGCAATCCCGCGCGCGCCCTGCGCGAGCTGACCACCTTGGATTCCAACGCGAGCCCCGAGCTGCGCGAGGCCTGGCGGGTGGCGACCTACGCCGCCCTGCGCCTGCTGCAGGGCGCGAAGCCGGACCTGGCCTTCGCGCAGGAACTGCGGCGCAGTTTCGTGGATTCGACGATGGCCCAGGGGCTGAGCGCCTTGATCGAGCTGCAGATCGGCGGCGATACCGCGCGTCGCGAGCGGCTCTTGCTGGAGTGGGAGGCCTCGTCCGACTTGCGGAACCGCGTGCTGTTGGGCCTGCACGCCTTCCTGCAGGCGCCCTCCGACGCCAAGTCCGCGGTCAAGGCCCTGCGTTTCTCGGCGGTCGATCCCCATCAGGTCGCCGAGCGCGTGGCGGGGCTGTTGGCCGAGGCCCATCGCTCCCGAAATCCCTTGGCCGGGGCCCCGGTCGAGGTGCTAAGATCGTCCTTGCTTCCGACGGCGCAGGCCAACGACGCGGCGCCGGGGAGCGAGAGGCGTCCGATGACCAGACAAGACATGATCCAAACCTTGGGCTCGGCCTTCGACCCGGGCCACCAGGGGGCCAAGGTCGAGAATTTCTGGCGCGATTGGGCCCAGCGCCTGGGCGTCGTCGTGACCGAGCCCGAGGCGGAGGCCTTCCGCGCCGGCCTGCGCGGCCTGCCGGGATATTCTTACGGACTGCTCAAGTACTACGCGGCGGTCAATCCCACCCTGGCCAAGGTGCTGCTGGTCGAGCTCGGCGTGGTGCCGAAAGAGGCTCCGACGGCCTCCGATCCGGACCTGAGGGCGGCGCTCGCCGCCAAGACGCGCGATAAATTTTCCCAGGAGGATTGGGAAGATCTCACCCGAGGGGTGGTCTATAATTATCAGAGCTACGGAGAAAATTTCTTCCCCGAGAAGTATCGGCCGCTGGGCGAAGCGGAGCGCGCCGAATGGCATCGCAAGATCGGCGATTTGCCGGCGGTGGTTGTGGAGGCCATGACCGCGGGCGGGCTGCCCAGCGCCGGTTTTCTGATGTTGGTCCATCGCCTCGGCTTAAGCAAGCTGGGGACCCCGGAGCGCGACGAGCTCCCGGTCGAAGACTAGGGCTACCAGCCCATCGCGGTATAGAAGGGCTCGGCCCAGGCGCTGCCCGGCGCTTCCGTGACGCCGCCCGCGTTGCGTTCGACCCAGTTGCCCGCACGATCGTAATCCAGCCATCGCGTCTTTGCCCCGCCCGGGAAGGAGCCGTCCTCGAGAATCACCATGACGCGGATCTTTTCCTTGACCCGCGCCTTCGAGGCGTTTTGCCGGTACTCGGTCCGCAGGGCGTCGGTCACCATCTGCATCAAATCCGTCTCGCGGCCCGCGGCCTTGTAGAACCGCAGGACGATGAGTCCGTCGCCCTGATTGTGGGACTTGCCGAACTCGTGTCCCGTGATCTGGAAGACCTTGTCGGCGATCGCCTTTTCGATCTCGAAGGCGTTGGTCATGCTGCCGTCCCGGGCCGTGACCTCGACCGCCGCCAGCTGGGCGGTCTTTCCGTCGGCGTCGAGCTTTTCCACGACCCACTCGGGGGTCTTGGTGAACTTATCCGTGCCGTAGGCGGCGCCTTGCGTGCGGTCTTCCGGAATGAGGGAGAAGCGGTAGCCCTGGCCGGAGGCGACCGCCTCCCGCTTCATGTTGAGGAAGCGGTTGAATTCGTTCTCCGCCGCCTTGTCCCCCAAGACCTTCGCTTTATACACCATGCCGACCCCCGCGCCGTAGACCTCGACCTTGCCCTCGGTTCCGAACAGGACGTCGACATGTTTGAGGACCTGGGGAAGGTCGATCGAGGCGTTGGCCCGCGCCTCCGCGAAGATGCGCGTCATCTCGAAGGCGTTGTCGGCATAGGCCCGGCCGTCGAAGGGCTTGAACTCGAGAAAGGCGTTCGCGTCGCGCTGCGAGAAGTCGCGGATTTTTTCCAGCACCGCGTTCAGCTGCTCGCGTTGCTTGGGTTTGGCGGCGAAGTCCGCCATTTTCTCCGCCGCGGCGGCCCAGGCGAGCCCGTAATTGCCGTCCACGAAGGGCTGAAATTGGGCGACCTTGGCGACCTGATCGGGAATTTTGGCGGCGGCGCGGGAGTCGCCCTTCGCCGCGGCCTCGCGCAGCTTTTGCAGCTGTTGCGAGGCGGCCAGGTGCTGCTCCAAAACCTCCCGCGCGGCGGAGCGGAAGTGGCGCTGCATCAGGGCCGTCTTGGCGTCCGCGGGCCCCGCGGCGCCCAGCGCCTTAGCCGATTCGAAGGCGAGGTACTCGGCGAGGTAGCCGTGGCCCTGCTCGAAGGACAGCTTGGCGCTGAAGCTGTAGGCCAAGCCCGTCCCCTTGGCGGAGGTTTCGAGAAAGATATCCTTGCCCTTTCCGACCTGCAGCGAGGCGGCCTCGCCCCAAAGCGATTTTTGGATCAGCTGGGAGAGGTTGCTCTTGACCGGTCCGCCGAGGCTCAAGTCCAGCCCCTCGACGAGGACATTGGCCCCTTTCAGTTGGGCGGGAGCGAAGTCTCCGGCGACGCGCAGCAGGACGGCGGCGCGCTCGGGATCGGCGCCCTTCGGCAATTGGATTTCCAGGCGGGCGCGGTAGTTGCCGCCGGCCGGGACGTAGGCGAGGACTTCCCCGCCCGAGCCCTTGATCTCGACGCGGCCGCCCGAGTTGCGGACGCTGAAAGTCTGGCCACCCCATTCCAGGGTGATGTTGCGCCCGCCCTGGACGCCGCCGCTGAGCGCCCCCGCGAGCATCTCGACCTGTTCGCCCTTGTCCTTGGCCTTGAAATTCACTTGGATCTTTTCGCCCTCGATCTTGACCAGCGTCTTGCTGTTTTCGCTGAAGGCGATCTCGACGTTTTGGCCGCTCTTCAGGGCGTCTTCGGCGAGGCGCTTGGCCGCGGCCTCGTCGGGGACCAGGAAGCGCTTGCCGACCATTTGGTAGCGTGGCTTCGTCGTGTCGGCCGGATCGTAGACGTAGAGGTCCAAGCCCTTGTCCTTGGCGGTCTGGATCAGGCCGGCCAAGTCGTTTAGGCCGATCTCTTTTCCGAGCAGGACCTCGACGCGTTTCAGCTCGGCGGGGATCTCGCCCTTCAGGGCCTCGGCGACGCTGTTCAGGCCTTCCTTGCCCTCCAGACCGACGCGGACCGCGTTGGGATTTTTTCCCGGCGTGCCGTTGTGGGCGATGTCGAAGATGTCCTTCTCGACCAGGACGCCCTCGAATTTTTCCAGGGACTTGTGCGCGCCGCCGCCCCAGCCGCCGCTGCCGTCCGCCATCTTGGAGATGTGGGTGCCTTTCAGAGGTTCCGCCTTCGGGGCCCGGACCTTGGCGGCGCCGTAGGCGCCCGCGTAGGCGGGCTGCATGCCGCCGAAGCCGCCGTCGCCCGGCGGGCCGAAGAGCCATTCCGCGGCCTTGTCCATCCAAGCGGCGGCCTTTTCCGCGAGCTGTTTTGCGTAGAGCTCGCCCGCCGTCGGCTTCGGCGGCTTGGGCTTGCCGGCGGGGATGCCCGCCGCGGCGTGGGGCGCGGTCTCGCCGCGCGCGACGGCGAAGAGTTGGCCGGATTTACCGTATTCCAGGGGCAGGCCGAACTCCGCGAGGTACTCATTGGCCTTGGCGAATTGTCGGGACTCGACCAGCTTGGCGAGCTTGCCGCCGGAGAAGCCGACCTTGTTGAGCGAGGCGTCGACCAAGATCCCGACGACGAGCTTGCGGGCCGGGGAATCGACGCTCTCGCCCTTGGCGTTTCGCGTGGCGCGGAAGCCCAGGGCGTCGGCGTAAGACTTGGCGGTGAGGATGGCCTCGCGGACGGCGATCTCGCTGTGCTGTTTGTTGCTGATCGTGCTCAGCTTGCCCGAGAAGGCGGCGTCGGCCATCTTGTGGGCGACGGCGAACTGGACGTAGCCGAAGACGTCGTGGACCAGGCCTTCTTTCCAGCCGCCGATCGGCTTCGGCGTGAGGCCCAGGCCTTGATTGATGTGGCTGGTGGCGATCATGCCGGCCAGGCCCGTGCCGTGGCCGATGGACCAAGTCAGGACCTTGCCGCCCGCGGTCAGCTTCGTGCCGCCCTCGGTGACGAGGCCCAGGCTCTTGGCCGCGCGCGGCGCGATGCTTTCGCCCAGGGCGCCGGCGGCCTTCAGGCCGCCGAGCATGATCAAGGTGGCGCCGTAGCTTTTCAGCATGTGCTCTTGGGTGAAGACCTTGCTCGGATCCTTGACCATCGCTTCTTTGGTCAAATTCCCGGCGCAGAGCGTGGTGCTCATGGCGGCGAGGTCCGCGGCTCCGGCGAGGACTATGGCCTTGTAGCCGGTCACGCCCGCCTTCTCCAGCCGGGAGAGGGCCGCGAGCTTGGCGAGGTTGCCCACGATGGCCGAGCCATACATGAGCAAGACGTCGACAGCCAGGGATTCCGGGCTCATTGACGTGATGAGCTTGAAGGCCGAGCGGCCGAAGCTGCTGTTTCCCTCGAGGGCGTCCATGTGCTCGCGCGCCGTGCCGTTGAAGCAGGCCTCTTTGTCGAGGAAGTTCACGAGGGTGTAGAAGGCGTAAGGGGTCTCGATGGCGGGATTTTGTCGTTCGAGGTCCCAGGTCTTGTTGAGCAGGGTCACGGCCTCGCCCGGCTCCGGCGGGAGCTTGTCGACCAAGTGAACCAGGGCGCCGAGGGGGAAGCCGGTGACGACCTTGTCCTCGTAGTTGATGTAGTAGCGCGCCTCGGCCTTCATGGATTCCGGGCCGTCCTTCTCGATCTGTTCCATCGCCTGCAGGATGGTGTCGGCCTTGCCCGACTCGATGCGCGAGCGCAGCTCGGCGACGAAGGCGACTTCGCCCTTCCACCGCTCCCGCGTGTCGTCGCGGAAGTCCTTGCCGTCGTCGCGGCCCAGCGACTCGAGGCCGCCGAGGATGTCGCCCAAGATGCCGTTCTGGGCCTCGCCTTGGACCCTGGCGCCTTCCTTGTTGTAGGTCGCCCAGGCGTCCAGCGCGGCCAGGTTGACCATGCGCAGCTTGTTCTTCTCTAAGACGCCGAGGATCTTTTCGACCTCGGGGAGATCCGCGCGCAGCGGCTCGAAGAGCTTCACCGCCTCGTCCGTCTTTCCCTGGGCTAACAGGCTGTAGCCTTCGTAGAGGCCGGCGCGTTTCTTGACTTCGAGATCCGAATCCGCCTTGGCGAAACGTGCGAGTAGGTCGAAGGTCTGGGCCGCGAGGCCGTTCAATTCCTTGCGGACCAGCTCGGCCTCGGCGACGTTGGCGCGCGGGGTCTCGGCCAGGGCGAGGTATTGCTTGGCCATCAGCTCGACCATCGCCAAAGTTTCCTTGCGCGTTTCGAGGGGGGCCTCGCCGACGGCGCGCAAGAGGTCGAGCTGCTTGCCGAGCGCGGCGATCTTATCTTTCTCGCCCGCGTTGAGCAGGGCCAGCAGCAGGGCGCGGTCCGAGGCGATCTCGGCCTCGACCTTGGCGACCTCGCCGGCGTCTTTCTTGGGGTCGAGGGCCGCGAGGTAGTGGGCGTTGGCGTCAGCGCGGAACCGCATGGCGACCGTGTCCCGCGGCTGGGAGCTTAAGACCGCCGAATAGGCGTCGCGCGAGCCCTGGAAGTCGCCGGCGGCGAAGCGCGCCTTGCCCAAGGCGAATTGCGCGTCGACCCGGCTGGGGTCCTGGGCGACCGCCGCCTCGAGGGCGCTCACGGCCTTCGCGTAATCCTGTTTCGCCAGGTAGGCCTCGCCCGCCAGCTGCCAGGGCAGGGAGCGATCCGGCCCGGTGAAGGCGACGGCGTCCTGCAGCGCCTTTTCCTCGAGGACGGCCAGGTCGGCTTTGGGATCGTCCAGCGTCTTGGTGAAGAGCAGGGTGCGGACTTCCTCGAGACTGCGGAGGTATTTCGTTCGCAGCTCGCCGATCTCTTGGTCGAGGTCGTAGAGCCGGAGCTTTTCCTGGCGGCTCAGGTGGGTGAATTTACGGTAGGCGCTTAGGTCCGGTTCCTGGAAGAGGGGGCGGCCGAATTCGTCCTTCAAGAGGGAGCCGTAATCCGGAAAATCCTGGAAAGGGTCCGGTTCGTTGGCGCTGTGGCAGCCGACGTTGCAACGCACCGGAGGCGTGGTCAGCTTTTCCCGCTGCGCCTCGAGGTCCGCAAGGTGGAGGTTTTGTTTAAAAAGATTCGCCTCGCCGCGCTCGGCCATCAGCTTCAAGACCCGCGAAGTCAGTCGATCCGAAGGGGTGAGGCGCAGGGCTTCGAGCAGAAGAGACTTGGCGCCGGGGTAATCGTTCTGTTTTAATTTTTCGCCGGCCACGACCTGCAGCAACAGGGAGCGCTGCGCGCCATAAGCCTGGTAGAAGGCGTAGGCGGAGCCTTGGGCGTCTTTCTCCATCTCGGCCAGGGCCTTGAGGGATTCCTCGGCCTTGCCGTCCGCCCAGAGGCGGAGCGCGGCGACGAACTTTTCTCCGGCCGCGTGGCCCGATTTTTTATAAGCCGCCTGCAGCTCGTCGAGGACGGCGGTCGTCGCCTTGGCGTCGCCCGCGAGCAGGCGCAGTCCCAAGGCCGATTGGTAGAAGGCCGATTTCTTCTCGGGATCCAGGCTCAAGCGGGCTTGACGCTCGAGCTCCTTGGCGTGATCGCCCAGCTTGGCGGCATCCGTGGGCGCCGCGGGCGTGATGGGGGTCACGGGAGCGCCGACGGCGGAAGGCCCCGCCGGGGGATTCGCCGGCGCGGTCGGCGCCGGATTCCCGGCGAGCCAGGCCTGGATGGCCTCGGAGTCCCGGGGGCTCAGGATGGAATTCGATTTCTTCGCGTAATCCAGGAAAAAGGGATTGGCCTTGTTCTGAAAACCGAAATTTCCCTGGGGTTGAGGCGAGGTATGGCAGTTGGAGCAATCCTGGGCGTCGCCGACCCCAGCGTCCTGTCCGGGGGCCCAGTCGAGAAAGGACTTCTCGTTATTTGTCACCTTCGGTGGAGTCATGTGCCGCCTTTAATCCTCAGGAGAAGGCACACGTCGCCAAAGTGTACCTACCCTTTACCCACCCCTAGAGTTAGCAAGAGATATGCCAGGAAAATCAGGGGGAACGGCATTTAAGGAGCCTGAAATCATTGCATTTTCGCTTCGAATCGCTAATCTGAAGCCCTCGAGGCCTGAGGATGGATGTCGGGACCCCCGGAAACCTTCTCTATAATGATGTCTTCAGGCCCCATTGACGACCCCGAGGTGCCATGAGCTTCGAGCTATTCGCCGACCGTTTTCAAAACCCCCGACGGCTCTTCGAAGACCCCGTTTTCACCCTGTGGGCGGCGGAGGATCAGGAGCGGCGGCGTGCCGTTCAGGTGCAGGCCCTGTGGAGCCCAGGGCTTCGCGAGGACGTCGGGCTGGTGCGCCAGCTCGAGGCCTTGCAGGCCTTCGAGGACGCCGCGCGCGGCGAGGCGCCGGAGTGGATCGCCTTCGGCGACCAAGGCCTGCTGGTCCGGGAGCGCGTCCCCGGTCGCCTGCTGTCGGAGGTGGCCGACACCCAGCGCGACGAGGTCTACCTGCTGTGGCTGCGGCAGGCGCTGGAGGTTCTCGTCCGCCATCACGACGCGGGGCTCTGGCACCTGGCGCAGGGGCCGCTTTCCTGGGTCCTGACGCCGGACGGGGAGGGAGGTGAGCGCCTGGTCCTGGCCGATTTCGCGCTGTTTCCCGATTTGCCGCTGGGATGGCGTTTGCACCCCGACAATCTCGCCGCCCTCGCGCCGGAATTTTTCCAAGAGGCGCCGCTCGACGCCCGAGCCGATCTCTATGCGCTTGCTTGCCTTATCTTGCGGCAGCGCAGCCCCAAGGCCTTCGAGCGCATCCACGGCCTGGGAGGCTGGATCGACCTCCACCTCGGCGGTCGCGTCGCGTCGTTGGTTCCGAAGACCTCCTCGCCCTTGAACGAGCTACTGCGCAAACTTTTGCAAGCCGATCCCCGCACCCGCCCCGCGGACGCGCGCGCCGCCTTGGCCGAAATTCCGGGCGCCGAGGCCCCGCCGGAGACCGCGACGCCGATCGCCGATTGGATCTACGAGCGGGTGTCGCGGCGGCAGGCGACCTTGTATTTCCGCTCGGCCTTCGACCTGTTGCAGGCGGGCGATCCTCGCGGTCGCGACCTGATCGAGTCGACGCCCGGCGCCTTGCGCGAGGCCTATCCCGGCTGGATCGGTTATTTGCGCGCGGAGGCGGCGCGCCGCGGCGGCGACGAGGCGGCGGCACAGCGGGCCTTTCGCGAGATGGAAGCGGACCTGGCCTCGCGTCCCGATCCCCGCCTCAAGGCCTTCGCCGCGCTTTCGGAGCTGCGTCTGCATGCCGGCGCCGGCGATGCGGAGGCCCCCGGTTCGGCCTTGAGCCGCGCGGAGGCGGCCCTGCAAGGCAACCAAGACCCGGAGTTGGCCGCCGAGCTCGATCTTGAGAAGGCCGCCGCGGCCGCGGCGCGCCTCGATGCGACGCGGGCCCTGCGGGAGTACGCGGAGGCCTGGCGCCTGCTGCGCGAGTCGGAAGCGGCGCCGTTGCGCGAGGCCGCCGGCCTGGGTCTGGCGGAGCTGCTGGGCAGTCACGGCCGCGCGGAAGAGGCCTGGGAGATCCTGCAAGACTTGACGGCGGCGAAGGAGCCGCGCGACCCCGCGGGCTTGGACCTCGCCGCCGCCCTGACCGCCCTGCGCCTGGGCCGCTTCGAGGCCGCGAAGGAGCTCTTTTACCGAGGCAAGTCGCGGATCAGCGCGCAGAAGGACCTGCGCCGCTTGATCTGGGCCTCGGCGCAGGAGCTGCGCCTGCACCTCGCGCAGGGCGATTTCGCGACCTTGGGCCGCGAGCTTCGGGTCTTGAAGGTGCGCGCCCGAAGCCAGGAGGGTCCGCCGCGGCTATTGGCGATGGTCGAGCTGGCGGCGGCCTTGAGCCAGGCGCCGCGGACCCCACCTTCCGAGGTCGCGGAGTGGGAAGGGGCGCTCGCCGCCTGGGCGGGGACCGAGGCGCCGTTTCGCGACCTGCTTTGGCCTCCCGCCGAGAGCTGCGAATGGCTGGCTCGCGCCGCGCGACTTTGGGGGCGCGAGGCCGAGGCGGCCGCCTTGGAGGCGCGGGCGAAGGCCTTGCGGCCGGATTTTTCGCAACTGCCTTCCGCGGCGCCGCCGGTCGCCCCTAAACCCCCGCCGGCACCGCGAGCCGCGGCAAAGCCGCCCGCCGAAGCTGCCCGGCCGCCGCTCGAGGAAGCGATGGTTGCTCCACAAATTGTCCCCGAGTCGTCTCCCCCGCCGGCGAGCGCGGCTCCTCCCGCGTCGCAAGATTTCGCGGAACTCGAGCGCCTGCGTGCGGAAAACCGCGCCTTGAAAGAGCGGATCCGCCGCCTCGAGCAGGAGCTGTCGCAGTGGCGCACCGCCCATGCCGCGCCGCGCGAGGCCGACGCGCCCCTGCCGGCCTCGCACGTGGCGGATTTGGCGGCGGTGCGCGAGCTGATGGAGAAGCGCTCCATCGTCGCGACGCTGCGCAAGCATTTGGGAAATCGCATCGAAGCGGCGCGCGAGCTGAAGATTCACCGGCGCACCCTGTTCGAAAAGATCCGCCGCTACGGCCTGACCGACGAGGATTTCATGCCGGGCCTCGAGGAGATCGAGGCCACCCTCGCGGAGTGCCGCGGCAACAAGCGCTTGGCGGCCGAGCGTCTAGGCATGAGCCGAAGTTCTTTCTACCGCCGGCTCAAGGATCTGAAAAAATAAGGCCCCCGTAACCCCAGGATCGGAATCAGGGCCCCCAAAAACCACCCCAGGAAGAAAAGATCGGCGCGGGTTTTCGCCGCGGGATGAAGCGCGCAGCCCGCCGCCTTGCCGTTCGCCGCGGCGCCGCCGGATTTATCGGGTGCCGTCGCCTCGGGCGCGCCGAGCAGGAAATGATCGGCGCCGGCCTCCGAGCCGGGAAGGGGCAATACGCCGCCTCCGCCGGGAGCTCCGTCGCCGCCCGGCGCGGCTTCCCCGGGCGCGGGGGGCGTGGCCGGTTCTGCGGGCGAGGCGGGCGTGGCCGGAGTCGCGGGGCTGGGAGCCGTCGGGCAGTAGTCCGCGCGGCAGCCGAAGGACTTGACGCACTCGCAGGGCTTCTTCGTGCCGCAGGCCGCCTGGAAGGCGGCGACCCCGGCCTCGGGCTTCGAGCACTGGGCGGACGGCACGTCGCCGCAGGCCTGATGGTAGTTCCGGATGGTCTCGCCGGTTTCCGAGAGCATCATGCAATAGGTCGCGCTGACTTGGGTGACGGCCTCGTATTTGGGCTCTTCGCGAAGGACTTGGTGTTCCGCGCGGACGGTGGTGACGGCCGTGTATTCCACCAGCGGCTCGACCGTCGAGGCGCAGCCGGCGCCGATGCCCAGCTTTTGGATGCATTCGTGGCTGTAGCGTTGGGCGACGTCGCCGGGGGTGTTGACGCAAAGCCAGAAGTAGTCGTCCCAGGTCTTTTGCTGCGCGAGATTTCCGAAGTAATCCACGCCCGGTCGGCTCAGGCAGGGGTTGGGCCGGGAGTTGCCGCAGAGGCCTTCGTATTTGAGGATGACCTGGCATTGCTCGGAAGGGTTGGTCGGAGGCGCGGGCGTCGTGGCCTGAGCGCCCGGGCCCAGCAGCTGCGCCGCGGCCAGAAAGAAGGAAAGGGAGGCGAGTCGAAAGAACGAGACAAAACGAAACCGGAACATGGGACTCCTGAAAAGAATTTGTGCCCCCCATGTTAGCGTCGTTATCGCCTCTACACCATAGCGGGGTTGTGAATGGGAGGAAAATATATTCCGCCTTTGACATGATGCGGCAAAGCCGCTCGCCGAAGCCTCAAGGCTGGCGCGCCACAGCGGGCGCCAATTGCCCCGTCTCCACCGTGATCTCGAAGTCCCCTCGCGGGGATCGGAAGGTCTTCGCCCGCAAGGTGTCTTCGCGGCGGATCTCGAAGACGCCGACCAAGTCGTCCATCAGGTGGTTCGGCGGGATGCGGCCTTGCCGGATCCATTCCTCTTCCTCGTCTTCCTCCCAGACGATGAGCAGGATGTGGTCGCGGTTTTTCACCGGGTAGTCCCAGTCCCAAAGCGCGAGCTCTTCGTAATCGAGGCTTTGGTCGGGGGCCTGAAATTCGGTGTCGCCCCACTCGCAGAGCGGGTAGTTCCACTGCCGCTTGCTCAGGAAGGGACCGGGGAGGAAGGCGTGGGTGCGGAGCTCGGGGCGCAGCGCCTCGCGGCCGATGGCGCGCAGGCGCCCTTGGGCGAGGCTGAGTAGGACCTGTCGCGGCAATTCGGGAATCTCCGGGGCGTAGGGGACGATCGCGTAGTGGAAGTTGGCGTAGAAGCCGCCCATGCCCTCGTGCAGGGTCTCCCGGCGTCCCGTCTTGGGATCGTGGCTCTCGTAGTCGACGATGTGGGAGTCCTCGTAGTCGTAGGTGACGCGGACTTTCTTGAGCAACAGGACGTTGCGCCCGTCCATGTCCGAGAGGGTCTTGGCCTGCGCGCCCTCCAGCGCGTCGGGGTCTTGCATCTGGAAGACGGGACGTCGGTTCAAGGCGTCTTCCGCGCCGCGGTAGACGAAGCGAAAGCCGGCTTCCGATGTTGCGTCCCCATCCGTCTCGACCACGCGCAGCCGTGGGCACAGCGTCGGCAGCATCGCGAGGGCCGGTGGATTGGGATTGCGGTTAGAGATCACGCCGGAACCGAAGCGAATCGCCTTTTCCTTGCGGCCGGCCGAGACTTCCTCGACGAGGCTCACGCCGAAGGGGCCCCGGGCCTGGACCTTGGAGTTGGCCTCGGGCGAGTCCGGGAGGCGCAGCAGGTATTCCCCCTTGCGCGGGTCGCCTTGTAGCGTGCCGCCCTCCGCCTGGACGCGGGTGTAGGGCGGGGCGTGGATGGGGAAGAGGCCGTCTTGGGCGGAAAGGCCGGCGACGCACAGCGTTGTTCCAAGCCCGAACGCGAATTGTATCATCTTAAGATGCATGGCGCCTCTACCCGCAAGTGTACGGGGAATGGGGATCTGCGGGTAGGGGCAATCCGGGCGGCGGGGGAAATGAAAAAAATCCTTGGGTTGGATATGGGAGAGGGCCTAAAATGCCGACTTCGATCCTAGGTTTTAGCCGGGTAAGGGCTGAGACGTCTATGGGCCGAGGCAACCAAATTGCGCGCCACTGGCAGATCATCCGGTGGCTGGAGCGCTTCAAATCCGGCGTGACGATCGCCGACCTTTCGCGGGACCTCTTACAGGCCCTGCGGGGGACCTCTTTTACGAATCCATTCAAATCAAGTGGCCGGCACCCTGGAGATCAAGCAGTGGCTTTTGGGTTTGGGGCCGGTGGCGCGGGTCTTGGAGCCCGCGGAGCTGCGGATTTTGACAAGGAGGCGCGGTAGTTTGGGGTCCAGGATGGAAAAGAACGAAACACATGCCCTCGAGTGGGAGGGAGGCTTCGGCGAGGCCTTGAGCCTGTTGGAGGCGTCGGAAGAGTCCTTGTTCATCACGGGGAAGGCCGGGACGGGCAAGTCCACGTTGCTGAGATGCTTTCGGGAGCGGACGGATCGGAAGGTCGCGGTGCTGGCGCCGACGGGGATCGCGGCGGTGAACGTGGGCGGGCAGACGATTCATTCCTTCTTCGGCTTCAAGCCCGACGTCACGGTGGAGCAGGCCAAGCGCCAGGCCAGGCGGATCCGGGATGAGGAGGAGGGGAGGCTCTTTCGGGAGCTGGACCTGGTGGTGATCGACGAGGTGTCGATGGTGCGGGCGGATCTTTTGGATTGCGTGGACGCTTTTTTACGCGCGGTCCGCAAGGCGCCCAAGACGCCCTTCGGCGGCCTGCGCCTGGTTTTGTTGGGGGACCTTTACCAGCTTCCGCCGGTGGTGAGCGCGGCGGAGCGGGAGATCTTCGCGGAGCATTATCCGAGCCCCTATTTTTTCGACGCCCGGGCCTTCGCGGGCGCCGACATGCGCGTGGTGGAGTTGGAGAAGATTTATCGGCAGCGCGATCCGGGCTTCATCGAGATCTTGAACGCGGTGCGCAACAACACGGTGAGCGAAGCGCACCTTGAGAGGCTGAACGAGCGCTGCAGCCCCGATTTTGAGCCGAAGGACGTCCTGTATGTGTCTCTGACCTCGACCAACGCGCGGGCGCTGGAGTTGAACGCTCGGCGCCTGGCGGACTTGAAGGGGAAGTCCCGGAGCTACGTGGGGCAGGTGGAGGGGGACTTCGAGGCGCGGGCCTTTCCCACGGAGCTGGATTTGGAGCTGAAGCCCGATGCCCAGGTGATGCTGCTGTCCAACGACCGGGAGGGGCGCTGGGTGAACGGCACGATGGGCCGGGTGAGCCGGTTGCCGGCCCCGGAGAGCGGCGACCCGATCGGCGTGATTTTGGAGGACGGCGAGGCGGTGGAGGTTTTTCCGAACCGTTGGGATCTGTTCCGCTATCGCTTCGACGCCAAGCGCAAGCGCCTGGAGACGGAGGTCTTGGGCAGCTTTTCGCAATATCCCCTGCGCCTGGCCTGGGCGCTGACGATCCACAAGAGCCAGGGCAAGACCTTCGATCGGGTGGTGCTGGATACGGGGCGGGGGATGTTCGCCCCGGGACAGATGTACGTGGCCTTAAGCCGCTGCCGCAGCCTGGAGGGCCTGGTGCTGAAGAAGCCGGTGCGCCGGGAGCAGGTTTTTGTGGATTGGCGGATCGTCAAGTTCATGACCGGCCATCGCTACGCCCTGTCGGAGCGGGCGATGCCGCTGGAGGAGAAGCGGGCGCTGGCGCAGCGGGCCGTCGAGGAGGGCGGGGTTTTGGAGATTGTCTACCTTAAGCCGACGGACGAGAAGTCGCGGCGGCGTGTTCGCCCGCTGGAGGTTGGTGAGATGAGTTACGCGGGGAAGACGTTTTTGGGCATGAAGGGGGTTTGCGAGGAGAGGGGGGAGGAGAGGGTGTTTCGGTTGGATCGGGTGTTGGAGATGGGGAAAGGAAATGAAGAGTGAAGTTGGTTCTGCTTAACAGATTGGGGATTTGGATTCAATGAATAGCGATGGTGAAATGAATGGATTCTGCAAATATTTTTACCACTTGACTGGGCACCAGCCAATGCGCTGGCAGCAACGCTTGTTTGACGAGCATTTCGTGGATCACAAGGTGCTGCCATCAGCCGTGAGTATTCCCACCGGTTTAGGTAAGACGGCGGTCATGGCAATCTGGCTGATTGCACTGGCGCAGAGGATGAAAGATAGCACTAAGCCGGGTTTGTCAAGGCGTCTGGTTTATGTCGTTGATCGACGCGC
>JAANMY010001020.1_pt1 | contig 34592 bp, 33 predicted proteins | sample 7279691 | NCBI WGS metagenome assembly JAANMY01 (sample SAMN14094543, study PRJNA606508) | bioreactor metagenome | isolation source: A lab-scale SPAN reactor treating ammonium-rich wastewater day 388 | place: Ireland: Galway | collected 2018-02-07
TGGATGTGCTCATGCCCGAGATGGACGGCATGGGCGTACTGCGCGAGCTCAAACGCGACGATGCCACCCGCCTCATTCCGGTGATTTTCATCACCGCCCTGAGCTCGGCCACAGATGAAGAAAACGGCCTGAACCTGGGGGCCGTGGACTACATCTCCAAGCCCTTTCACCCCCCCATCGTGCGCGTGCGCGTGCACAACCAGCTGCAGCTGGTACACCAGCGGCGCTTGCTGGAGCAGTTGGCCTCGCTGGACGGGCTGACTGGCATCCCCAACCGCCGCCAGTTCGATGCCACGCTGCTCAAAGAATGGCACCGCTGCCAGCGCAACCAGCAACCGCTGTCGCTGATCGTGGCCGATGTTGATTTTTTCAAAAAATACAACGATGCCCTGGGCCACGCGGCCGGCGACCGCGTGCTGCAGGAAGTGGCGGCCACCTTGCGCCAAGCGGCCCGCCGCCCCGGCGACCTGGTGGCCCGCTACGGCGGGGAAGAATTTGTTCTGCTGCTGCCCGAAACCGATGCCACCAGCGCCCAGGCCCTGGCCGAGGGCTTGCAACAATTGCTGCACAGCAAGGCCTTTGCCCACCCCAACTCCAGCCTTGGCCCGTGGCTGACCATGAGCATGGGCGGCAACACCATCGTCCCCAGCACCACCGCACTCGACCCCGAATTTTTCGCCCTGGCCGATGCGGCCCTGTACCGCGCCAAACACCAAGGCCGCAACCAAGTGCGCTGGGCCAATTAAGCAGGCGCTGCCCACCCGCCTAGAATTGGCCGCTTTGTTTCCTCTTTTCATTACCGCTTTTAGCGCTCCTTACCATGTCGCAACGCAAGCTCTTCGTCACCACCGCCCTGCCCTACGCCAACGGCCACTTTCACATCGGCCACATCATGGAATACATCCAGGCCGACACCTGGGTGCGGGCGCAGCGCATGCAGGGCAACGCGGTGAACTTTGTCGGTGCCGACGATGCCCATGGGGCCCCCATCATGATTGCCGCAGAAAAAGCGGGCAAAACCCCGCAGCAGTTCGTGGCCGACATTGCCGCCGGGCGCAAACAGTACCTGGAAGGCTTTCACATTGCCTTTGACAACTGGAGCAACACCGATAGCCCAGAAAACCACGAGCTGTCCAAGCAGATTTATCTGGATTTGAAGCAGGCCGGCTTTATCGAAACGCGCACCATCGAGCAGTTCTTTGACCCGCAAAAGAACATGTTCCTGCCCGACCGCTTCATCAAAGGCGAATGCCCGCGCTGCCACGCCAAAGACCAGTACGGCGACAACTGCGAGGTGTGCAGCTCGGTGTACGCGCCCACCGATCTGATCAACCCGTATTCCGCCCTGTCCGGGGCCAAGCCCGAACTGCGCACTTCAGAGCACTTTTTCTTCAAACTCTCGGACCCGCGCGCGGTCGAATTTTTGACCGAATGGACGCAAAACGGCCAGCACGTGCAGCCCGAAGTGGCCGCCAAAATCAAAGAATGGTTTGGCACCCGCACCAACCCCGACGGCAGCACCAGCACCGGCCTGGACGACTGGGACATCTCGCGCGATGCACCCTACTTTGGCATCGAGATCCCCGATGCGCCGGGCAAATACTTTTATGTGTGGCTGGATGCGCCCGTGGGCTACCTGGCCTCGCTGAAAAACCTCTTGAACCAGCGCGGTGAAGATTACGACGCTTACATGGCCGACCCGGCCCTGGAGCAGTACCACTTCATCGGCAAAGACATCATCACCTTCCACACCCTGTTTTGGCCCGCCATGCTGAAATTCAGCGGCCGCAAAACGCCCACCAAAATCTGCGTGCATGGCTTCATGACCGTAAACAACGGCGAAAAAATGAGCAAAAGCCGGGGCACGGGCCTGGACCCGCTCAAATACCTGGGCCTGAACATGAACCCCGAGTGGCTGCGCTACTACCTGGGCGCCAAACTCAACGGCAAAAACGAAGACATCGACTTCAACGCCGAAGACTTCATGCTGCGCGTCAATGCCGATTTGATTGGCAAATACGTAAACATCGCTTCGCGCGCTGCCGGCTTCATTGCCAAGCGCTTTGATGGCCAACTTGGCAGCATCGGCCAAGACAGCCAAGCCCTGCTCACAGCCCTGCAAACGCCCCAAGCGGCCATCATCGCCGCCTACGAAGCACGCGACACCGCCCGCGCCGCGCGCGAAATCATGCTGCTGTGCGACAAGGTGAACAGCTACGTCGATGCCAACAAACCCTGGGAGCTGGCCAAGCAAGAAGGCCAAGATGCCCGCCTGCACGATGTCTGCACCACCTGCATCCAAGCCTTTCGCCTGCTGACGATTTACTTAAAGCCCATGCTGCCCGCCGTGGCCGCACAGGTCGAAGCCTTCCTGAAGGTGCAGCCCCTGCAATTTGCCGACGCTGAGCAGCTGCTGGGCGCTGGCCATGAAATCGGCCAATACCAACACCTGATGCAGCGCGTCACCATGGAGCAGCTTGAAGCCCTGTTCGAGCCGCCCGCCGCGCCTGTGGTCGAGGCTGTGAAGCCCGGCGGCGAAGCCATTGCCCCCACCATCACCATTGACGACTTCGCCAAGGTGGACCTGCGCATCGCCAAAATCATCGAATGCAAGGCGGTGGAAGGCTCCACCAAGCTGCTGCAACTGACCCTGGATGCGGGCGAGGGCCAGACGCGCAATGTGTTGAGCGGCATCGCCAGCATGTACAGCCCCGAGCAACTGGTGGGCAAGCTCACCGTGCTGGTGGCCAACCTGGCCCCGCGCAAGATGAAGTTTGGCGTGAGCGAAGGCATGGTGCTGGCCGCCAGCCACGCCGACGAAAAAGCCGTGCCCGGCATCTATGTGCTTGAGCCCTTCCCAGGGGCGCAGCCGGGAATGCGCATCCATTGATAAGCGCATAGATAAATTCATTGATTGAATAGCTCTTTGCGCTTTTAAATAAAGGGTTTTGTATGGTTTTTATACTGAAATCCTTTATTTATCAGCGCAAACAGCTTCTTTTTTAATATTTTTCAGCCTTTCAGGCACAGCCCTTCCCGCCCCATGCCCATCTACCGTTGCAACAAATGCGGTTTTGTCAGCGAAGACACGCAAACCCCCGTCAATACACCCACCGCTTGCGGGCGCTGCGGCACGCCCAGCACGGTGTACGGCACGGTGTTTTTTGTCGAAGAGCTGATCAAGCGCCTGGCCAGCGTCACGCGCGAACTCAAAACCCTGCAGGCCCAGCCCGTGGCCGCGCCGACCGCACCAGCAGCACCGGCAGTACCTGCTGCAGCCCCCACAGCCAGCAGCTTCCCCACGCTGGATGCGGCCCCCAAAGAGGCCCGGCACACTGCCCTGGTGCAGTGGTTTGCCCAAAAAAACATCCAAGCCACCATTGACCCCAGCGCGGCCGATACCAGCGGCTTTTTTGACGAGGCAGCCACCGCCCTGGGCGACGACTACCTGCTGTTTGCCGACCTGCTCGACCGCGTGTGCTACTCGTACCGCAAGAGCTACACCAACGTCAATCTCGAGCTGGCCAAGCTGTCGCAAAAAGACGGGCAGGCCATTACCCAGTTTTGTCGCACGCTGTACGAGCACACCTTTTTTGCCCGCTACCACTACCAAAAAGCCGAAAAAATCGCCCGCCTGACGCTGCAAATGGCCCCGGCCATCCGCCAATTTTTTGAAGGCGGCTGGCTGGAGTGGTACGCCTTGGTGCAAGCCCTCTCGGCCAGCGAGCAGCGCTCGGTGCCCCTGTCCTACGCCCGGGGCGTAAAAGTCACCTTCCCCAACGAAGACCTGCATGAGCTGGATGTGCTACTGCAACCCCAGGGGCAAGAGCCCATTTGCATTGAATGCAAAACCGGCGAATTTCGCCGCGATATCGACAAATACGTGCGCCTGAACAAGCGCCTGGGGCTGCCCAAAAGCCGCTTCATCCTGTGTTGCACCGATCTGAACGCCGAACAAGCCCAGGGCCTGAGCGCCATGTACGACCTGAGTTTCGTGCCCCTGCCGATGCTCAAACGCCATCTGCACAGCATGATTTAGCACCACCTCAAAACCGCATATACCAGGCCGGCAGAAGCTTCTAACTTATTGTCGTAAAACACTTCTTAGAATCGCAGACTTCGCGCCATCGGTCCCTGCGAGCAGCAGGCAGCGGCGGTTTTTTGGATGCCCACAGGCGGCTGCGCAAGGCCGCCTGAAGACGGCTTTTGCTCACCCAGGAGGCTCCATGCCCTTTCCCTCTTTCCTGCGCCCGGCTTTGCTGGCCCTGGCGCTGGCTGCGCCTTGGGCTGCGGCCAGTGCCCAGCCTGCCACGCCCGCCGTGGCCCCGGTGTTGCCCGCCGGTTTCAGCGTGCAAAACGTGGCCGTGCTGGCTGGCACCTGCGCCAACTGCCACGGGCCGCAGGGCCATTCCACCGGCGGCATTCCCACCCTGCGCGGGCAAGATGCCAGCCATTTGCTGCAGCGCATGCAGGCCTTCAAGGCCAACCGCGCAGCGGACGCGACCATCATGAACCGCCTGATGCAGGGCTATGACGAATCACAAATCCAGGCGCTGGCCGCCTGGTTCAGCCAAGAGGTGCAGCCATGAGCTTGCAACGCCGTACCCTTTTGAGCAGCGCCTTGGCCGGGGCTGCCACCCTGGCGCTGCCCGCCATCGTTCGTGCCCAGGCCGGTTCCGCCCATGTGGTGGTGATTGGTGGCGGCTTTGGCGGTGCCACCGCTGCGCGCTACCTGAAAGCACAAGCGCCCCAAGTGCGCGTGACGCTGGTCGAGCCGGCCGAGCGCTTTTACACCTGCCCCTTCTCTAACCTGTACCTGGCGGGCCTGCGCTCGTTCGAGAGCATCGGCCACGGCTACGATGGTCTGCGCACAGCGGGCATCGACGTGGTGCATGCCCGCGCCGAGGATGTTGATACCGCTGCCCGCAGCGTGCGCCTGTCCAGCGGGCAAACGCTGCGCTACGACAAGCTGGTGCTCTCCCCCGGTGTGGACATGCGCTGGAATGCGCTGCAAGGCTACGACGAGGCCGCCGCCCACCTGGCCCCGCACGCCTGGAAGGCCGGCCCCCAAACCCAATTGCTGCGCCAGCAAATGGAAGCGATGGAAGACGGCGGCACCTTTGTGATGGTGATTCCGGCCAACCCTTTTCGCTGCCCGCCCGGCCCCTACGAACGGGCGGCGATGGTGGCGCACTACTTCAAGCAGCACAAGCCCAAATCCAAAATTCTGCTGCTGGACAGCAAAGACGCTTTCTCCAAGCAGGGCCTGTTCCTGCAAGGCTACAAAGCGCTGTACGGCGACATGATCGAATGGGTCAAGCAGTCTGACGATGGCCAGGTGGTGCGCGTCGATGCCCGCCAGCGCGTGGTGGAAACCGCCTTTGGCACCCAACACCGGGCCAGCGTGCTGAACGTGATTCCGCCGCAAAAGGCCGGCTTCATTGCCGAGCGCGCCGGGGTGACCGATGCCAGCGGCTGGGTGCCCATCAAGCCCGAGAGCTTTGAATCCGCCCAGGTGCCCCACGTGTATGTGCTGGGCGATGCGACGATTGCCGCGCCCATGCCCAAGTCTGGCTTTGCCGCCAATACCCAGGGCAAGCTGGCCGCCGCCGCCATTGCAGCCGAGCTAACAGGCCAGCCGCTGCCCACCGCCTCGCTGGCCAACACCTGCTACAGCCTGGTGGGCGCGCATTACGGCATCTCGGTCGCGGGTGTGTACCGGGCGCAAGACGGGAAACTGCAAGAAGTGGCAGGCGGCGTCAGCCCCATGCAGGCCGATGCTGGGTTCCGCAAGGCCGAGGCCATCTATGGCGCGGCCTGGTACCAGGCGATCAGCACCGACATCTGGGGTGGCTAAGGATGGCGCAACCATGACGCTGCTGTGGGCCAGTTTTCTTTGGGGTGCCGCCTTTGGCTGCGCCGCCCGCTGGGGGCGCTTTTGCCTGCTGCGCGGCGTGCGCCAAGGCATGGGGCACGACCACAGCGAGCCACGCGGCCACGCCCCGGCGCTGCAAGCCTTTGCGCTGGCGCTGGCCGTGGCACTGCTGGCCTCGCAAGGCTTGCAGTGGCTGGGTGTGATCGATTTGGGGCAGGCCCAGATCGTGCGGCCCAGCTTCTCCCCGCTGGGGGTGTTTCTGGGCGGGGTGATTTTTGCCCTGGGCATGGTGCTGGCCAATGCCTGCGGGGCCCGCTCGCTGGTGCTGCTGGCCGGGGGCAATCTGCGGGCGCTGGTCACCGTGGTGTTTCTGGCCTTGGGGGCACAGGCCAGTGCCACCGGGGTGCTGGCACCGCTGCGCCAGTGGCTGCAAGGCGTGGCCCCGGTGACGCTGGAGCATGCCACGGCATCACAATATTTAATAGAAAAAAGCCTATCAGCGCTTACTGTGTATGCGCTGATAGCTATCATTCCTGCACTTCTGCTGGCGGCTTACGCTGTGCGCCACCCGGCTTTGCGCCGCCATCCTGCACAGGCGCTGTCGGCCCTGGCGATTGGTGCTTTGGTAACGCTGGGCTGGTGGATCAGCGCCACCGTGCAGGTCGATCCGTTTGAGCCCGCCAAGCTGACCTCGCTGAGCTTCATCGCCCCCATGGCCGAAAGCCTGCTGTACCTGCAAGTGGCCGTGGGCCGGGCCTGGAGCCCGGCTTCGGCCATGGTGCTGGGCGTGCTGGCGGGGGCAGCGGTAACCGCTATCGTCACCGGCACGGCCCGCTGGGAAGGCTTTGACAGCCCGGCCCAGCTGGCCAAAAGCGCCACGGGGGGCCTGCTGATGGGCTTTGGCGGCCTGCTGGCGGCGGGCTGCTCCATCGGCCAGGCGCTGACCGGTGTCACCACCCTGGCCTGGGCCACGCTGCCTGCCGTGGCGGGCATTGTGCTGGGTGCGTGGGCCGGCTTGGCGCTGATGGCCCGCCGCCGCTGAAGGCGCAGCACCGAAGAAGGCGCACCCTGGCCACGCCGAACCGCGCACCAGCACGCTTAGAATGCCCGGCTGACAGCTCTGCTTGTGCCGCGTTGCGGCCAAGAGGGGAATGCACTGCACGCAAGGACGATGCGCCACATCGCCCGACCCGACACCCCTTTGCACACCTTGTTGGCGCCAGCTTGGCGCCCATGCCCGCACGCACCGGCTTGTCGCCTGGAACAACCCATACCCCACTAAGGAAAAAGTATGACCATGCAACGCCGTCACTTTCTGATGACCCCTCCGGCCCTGGCACTGGGCGCCGCCACTGCCACGGCCCCCATCGCCACCCTGGCCGCCCCCACCATCATGACCCCGCAGTCGCGCATCCTGCCCCGCACGGGCAAGGGCCCGCGCATCGTGATCTGCGGCGGTGGCTGGGGCGGTATGACCGCCGCCCGGTATCTGCGTGAGCTGATTCCCGATTCCGACGTGGTGCTGCTGGAGCGCAACCCCACGTTCTGGTCCGGCCCCATGAGCAACAAGTGGCTGATCGACATCGTGAACACCGATTTTGTGAACCGCGACATGCTGCACCCGGCCAACAAGTACGGCTACCAGTTGCTGCAAACCGAAGTGACCGGCTTCGAACGCGACAAAAAGCTGGTGCGCACAGCCCACGGACTGATTGAGTACGACTACCTGATCCTGTCCGGCGGCATCCGCAACGATTACGAGGCCTGGTTTGGCAACGACCAAAAAGCCATCGACTACACGCGCAAGCACTTTCCCAACGCCTACATTCCCAACCAGGAAATGTTCGCGCTCAAGCAAAAGGTGAAGAACTTCAAGGGCGGCACCCTGGTCATGACCCTGCCGCCGCCGCCGCACCGCTGCCCGCCCTCGCCCTACGAGCGCGCCTGCCTGATCGCCTGGCACATCAAGAAAAACAAGATTCCGGGCAAGATCCTCATCCTCGACCCCAAGCCAAAAATCGCCCCCATCGGCGTGGGCTACAAGCAGGCGTTTGAAGAGCTGTACCCGGACATCATCACCCACGTGCCCAATGCCCGGGTGCAAGAGCTCGATCCGTTCAAGAAAAAGATCAAGACCGCCGCCGGTGAGTTTGACTTTGACGATGCCATCCTCATGCCCCCGCACCAAGCCGCCGAGATGGTCTGGGCGGCCGACCTGATCGGCAAAACCCCCGAGGGCAAGCCCACCGGCTGGGCCGACATGGACGTGCGCTACTTCACCGCCAAGGGCGATGACCGCGTGTACTTCGTCGGCGACCTGATGGGCGCCATCTCCGACCAGTTTGGCCATTACCCCAAGAGCGCCCACGTGGCCAACTACATTGGCCGCATCGTCGCCAAGAACATCGCCCAGCGCGTTGCCGGCCAAGAGGTCACCCCGCTGCTGCCGGACAACCTGTGCTACATGATGGTCAATGGCGACCCGCAGGAAGAAATCTCGGTCAAGTTCGAGTACGAAGTCGACCCCACCGGCAAGGTCATCCAGACGCAAATCGACATGGATGTGCGCACGCCCGATCTGGTCAAGGAAGACTTTGCCTGGATCAACAGCCGCTTCAGTGACTTCCTGGGCATCTAAGCCCTACCCAACATTGCAAACGACATGACACCTGCCTCCCCCCGCCTTACCCGCCGCGTGGTGGTTGGTGCCGTTGCCACGCTGGCCCTGCCCAGCGTGGCGCTGGCCCAAACACCGCCCACCAATCCCCCCCTGGTGGGCCCGTTGGCCCCCGATCCAGTGGCCTTTAAAAAAGCACTCAGCACATTCACCGGCAGCGCCACACCCCAGGCCGAAGGGCTGCAGCTGGACATCCCCGTGCTGGCCGACAACCCCAGCGCCGTGCCCATCAAGGCCAAGGTGACCCTGCCCATCACCGAGCACGATTGGTGCGAAGAGCTGATCGTGCTGGCCGAACTCAACCCCATCCCGCTGGCCTGCCGCATCCGCTTCACCGCCGAGACGGGCACCGCCGAGGCGGCCGTGCGCATTCGCCTAAGCCAGTCCCAGGCCGTCCACGTCCTGGCCCGCATGAAAAGCGGCAAGCTACTGGCGGGCAAGCAAACCATCACTGTGGCCGCCAGCGGCTGCGGCATGTAAGGAGCCCACCCATGAGCATGAAGCAACCGCCCCGCGTCTGGGTCAGCAACGAAAACCCCCAGGCAGGCGACATTCTGCGTGTGCGCGCGCAAATCGAGCACCCCATGGAAACCGGACTGCGCACCGACCCGGCCACGGGCCAGATCCGCCCGCGCCACATCCTGAACCACTTCGAGGCCAAGCTGGACGAGGCGCTGCTCTTTGTTTGGGACCCAGGCACCTCGATTGCCCAAAATCCCTACATCGAATTCACTTTCAAAGCCCGCCGCAGTGGCCGCTTGCAGCTGCTCTGGAGGGACGACCAGGGTGCCACCTTATCCGCCAACAAAACCATTACGGTTCGTTAGTTTCAGAGGAGCCTGCCGCATGACCTTGATCCCGCTTTTGCACCGCCGCCACCTTCTGCTGGCCAGCACCGCTGCCATCGCCCTGGCCGCCTGCGGCAAACGCCAGCCCCAGGCCCAGGCCTTGCCGGCCGAGGCCACCGTGCTGGCCCTGGGCGACTCGCTCACCCAAGGGGTCGGTGCCAAGGCCGATGAGGCCTGGCCCAGCTTGCTGGCCGAACGCACCGGCTGGGACGTGATCAACGCCGGCATTTCGGGCGATACCAGCGCCCAGGCGTTGGAACGCCTGCCCGATTTGCTGCAGGAGCACGCCCCCGCCCTGGTGGTGGTCAGCATTGGCGGCAACGATTTTCTGCGCCAGATGAGCACCGAGACCGCCCAAGCCAACATCCGCCGCATCTGCCAGCAGGCCAAGGACAGCGGTGCCCAGGTGCTGCTGGTGGCCGTGCCGCAATTTTCTTTGCTGGCCGCAGGCACGGGGCGCTTAAGCGACCACCCGCTGTACACCGCCCTGGCCAAAGAGTTGCAGCTGCCCCTGCTGGAAGGGGCCTGGGCCGAGGTGCTGTCCAACCCGGCGCTGCGCTCTGACCAAGTCCATGGCAATGCGGCCGGTTATGCCCTGTTTACCCAGCAGTTGTTTGATTTTGTGCGCCAACAGGGTTGGCACGGGTAATTTCACGGGCAACTGGCTTGCCCTGGAGCGTCACAGCGCGGTCATAGAGGCTACTTATGATCGCCATGGCGAATAAAAAATTACTTTGAATGAACCCTTATCGCAAAAGGACCTGAGATTCATGACAACACCCTTTGTCACCTGGGAAGGCACGTACGCCTTGGGCATGGTTGAGATTGATGAACAGCACCGCACGCTGTTTGAAATCATGAACAAGATGTGGCAAGCCATTGTGCGCAATGAAGAAGTAAGTGCCATGGTGGAAATTTTGCATTCGCTGGAGTTGTACGCCGTGCAGCACTTCACGGAAGAAGAGCTCTTCATGGCCAGCTTTCATTACCCGCACTTTGATAAGCACATCCTCTTGCACCAGCATTTCATTCAAAAAATCACCGATGAAAAAGAGCGGGTGACCAAAGGGGGCAAACCCAGCTTGGATTTACTGCATTTTTTACGGGACTGGCTGCTCAACCACATCCTGATTCAGGACAAGCACTACGCCGATTTCTTCGAGAAACAGCAGCAAAAAAACAATAAACCATCGCTGATGAAGAATTTTTTTAAGCGATTTGGCCAAGTCGCTTAATGCCTGCCACACCCTATCCCCATGCCCCCCGTGGCCCCCGTTGGCTGCTCATCACCGCCGCCGTGCTGGGCTGCACCGGTGTCGGCTTGGCCGCTTACACCAGCCACGGCCTGGGCTTTATCACCGACCCTGTAGCACGAGAAGCCGCCCGCGCCACTTTGCAGCAGGCGGTGCAGCAGCAGTTGCTGCATGCCGTCGTGCTGCTGGCCCTGGGCGTTTGGGCGCGGCAAGGGGGCAGTCGCTGGCTGCACCTGGCCGCCCTGCTGCTCACCCTGGGGGTGCTGCTATTCAGTGGGCTGATTTATCTGCGCATCTTCACCGGAGTGGAAGCCTTGCGCCCCTTGGTGCCCTGGGGCGGCACCAGCCTGATGCTGGGCTGGCTGGCGATTGGCGTGGCCGCGCTGGATGGTCGCCAAGTGCGTTAGTAGCCCGCGTTCTGAGAAGACAGGCATAGCCGATTACGGTCAGCGCAGGAAAATTGTGGGAATCGTGCTCGATAGAATGATTTTGCGCACTTTTCCCCAACGCCCGCAGCGCAACGCGGTTCAAAACGGAAAGGTGTGTTTCGACACTATCTATTCAGGAGCATCCCCCATGCGCAAATCGTGGTTTAAACCCCTTTTGGCTACCGCAGTGACCGTATTTTCTTTTGGTGTTGCTAGTGTTGCCCAGGCACAGGCCCCGCTGAAAATGGCCTATGCCTTGTCCCAAACCTCGCACTATGGCGCAGGCGGTGATGCGTTTGCCAAATCCCTGGAGGCCTCCAGCCAGGGCAAATTCAAAGTCCAGCAATTTGCCAACAGCGCCCTGGGCGGCGAGCGCGAGGTGATTGAGGGCCTGCAACTGGGCACCATCGACCTGGCCATTTTGTCCACCGGTGCCACGCTCAACTTTGTGCCGCAAACCGGCGTGTTTGATGTGCCATTTCTGATGCGCGATCTGGCCCACGCCCGCAAGGTGCTCGATGGCCAAATCGGGCAGGCCATGCTGGCCGAGTTTTCCAAGCGCGGCCTGGTGGCCCTGGCTTGGGGCGAGCAAGGCTTTCGCCACCTGACCAACAGCAAGCGCCCAGTGGTCAGCGCCGCCGATGCCAAGGGCCTGAAAATCCGCACCACGGAAAACCAGGTCCACATCACCGCCTTCCGCCAGATTGGCATCTTGCCCACCCCCATGGCCTGGCCTGAGGTGGCCACCGCGCTGCAGCAAGGCACGATTGATGGGCAAGAAAACCCGCTGTCGGTGATTACCTCGGCCAAGTTGTCGCAGCTGCAAAAATACCTGTCGCTGACCGGCCACGTCTATGCCCCAGCGGTGATCATGGTCTCGCCCATGGTGTACGAAGGGCTGTCAGCGGCCGACAAAAAAGCCTTTAAAGAAGCGGGCATCCAGGCCGCCCAGGCCATGCGCAGCTTTGTCGATAACGTCGAGAAAAACGGCGTTGAACAACTCAAGAGCGAGGGCATGGAAGTGGTGACCAATGTGGACCGCAAGAGCTTTGAAGAGGCCGTCGCCCCGGTGTACCCCGAGTACGCGAAAAAGTTCGGCAAAGAGCTGCTCGACGGCATTAAAAACACCCAGTAAGCCTGCGCTGCTGAGCTAAAAAACCGGGCCGCAGCGCAAGCCAGCCCGGTTTTCTTGTTGGCGGGGCCGCCAATGGCCGCAATAGCCGCAATGGCCGCCGTAGAAAGGACAGACAAATGACGTGGTTGCGCTGTGCGGATGCCGCACTGTTTAAATTGGTTTCCCTGCTGGCGCAGTTGTTTTTACTGGCCGCTGTGCTGGTGGGCTTTTGGCAAGTGGTGACGCGCTTCATGCTCGAAGCGCCCGCCGACTGGAGCGAGATCACCACCCGCGCCCTGCTCATCTGGGCCGTGCTGTTGGGCGTGGCGCTGGCGTTTCGCCACGGGGCCATGCTGGGGGTGGATTTTTTGCGCACCCTGCTGGCCGCCCCGGCCCAGCGCGTGCTGGCCTGGGTGGTGGGGGTGATTTGCATGGGCTTTTTGGGCATGCTGGCCTGGGTGGGTGGGCAAATGGTCTGGCGCGTGCGCTTTCAAACGCTGCCCAGCCTGGAGATTTCGATCTCGTGGGTGTACCTGGCCATTCCCGTCGGGGCCAGCCTGGCCGCGATTGCCGTGCTGGCCCGCTTGCTCGACCGGGCGGCGGTTACCGAGCTGCGCAACGATGCCCAAGGCTAAGCACAAGGAAGCCCTGCCATGTCCCACGTGATGATTCTTTCGATGCTGGTGTTTTTCGGCCTGACGGTGCCCATTGCCATCTCCATTGGCCTGGCGGCCATGGGGGGCGTGGCCATTGCCGGGCTGCCCTGGCTGGTGATTGCCCAGCAAATGTATGCCGCGCTGGATAAATTTCCGCTGGCCGCCATCCCGTTCTTTATCCTGGCCGGTAATCTGATGGAGGCCGGTGGCATCTCCGAGCGGCTGGTGGACTTTGCCAAAAGCCTGGTCGGCGGCGTGCAAGGCGGGCTGGCCATGGCCTGCGTGATCACCTGCATGATTTTTGCCGCCGTGGCCGGCTCCAGCGTGGCCACCACCTTTGCCGTGGGGGCGATTTTGATTCCGGCCATGGTGCGCCATGGCTACCCGGCCCCGTTTGCCGCCTCGCTGCAGGCCACGGCGGCCGAGCTGGGGGTGATCATTCCGCCGTCGATTCCCATGATCTTGTTCGCCGTCTCCACCGACACCTCGACCGGCGAGCTGTTCATCGCCGGGGTGCTGCCCGGCATACTGATTGCCGCTGCGCTGATGGCCTATGTCTGGTTCTACGCCCGCCGCCATGGCTATGGCCTGCAAGACGGGCAGCAGCGCCTGGCGGTGTGGCCATCGCTGCGCCGGGCGTGGCTGGCGCTGCTGATGCCGGTCATTATCTTGGGCGGCATTTACGGCGGGGTGTTCACCCCGACCGAGGCCTCGGTCGTAGCTGTGGTGTACGCCCTGGTGGTGGGCATGCTGGTGTACCGGCGCATCAGCGTGCGCGGCTTGTCGGTCACGCTGCACCGCTCGGCCATCTCCACGGCGGCCATCATGTTCATCATTGCCAATGCCGGGGTGTTTGGCTTTTTGCTCAACCGCGCCGGGGTGCCCGATGCCCTGGGCCACTGGCTGGCCGAGATTTTTACCAACCGCGCCAGTTTTTTACTCGGGGTGAACGCCGCCTTGTTTTTGATTGGCATGTTCATCGAAACCTCGGCGGCCATCGTGGTGCTGGCCCCTTTGCTCTTGCCGGTGGCGGTGGGCTTTGGGATTGATCCGGTGCACTTTGGCGTGGTCATGGTCATCAACCTGGCCCTGGGCATGATTACCCCACCCTTTGGCGTAAACCTGTTTGCCGCCGGTTCGATTGCCAAGCTGTCGCTGGAGCACCTGATTCGCCCGCTGCTGCCATTTGTGGCCGTGGTGCTGGCTTGCCTGATAGTGATTACCTATGTGCCGGACATCAGCCTGTGGCTGCGGGACGTGGTGTACCGTTAAAAATAGCACTTCCCGCTTGTATTTATTTGATTTTCAATTGATTAATCATTGAAAACAACAAAATACATGCGGTAAGCGCTATCAATATTAAATGCTGCCAGGCTGGAGCGCCTGCCAGCCCCCTGGGCACCCATTGCGGGTGCCCGGCCTGCTTAGCTGAAAAAGCGCTTCAACTTGTCCGTCCAGCTCTCGCCGGTGGGCGAGTGGCGCGATCCGCCTTTTTTCAGCGACTCTTCCAGCTCGCGCATCAGCTTGCGCTGGTACTCGGTGAGCTTGACCGGCGTTTCCACCACGATGTGGCAGTACAAATCACCGGGATAGCTGGCCCGCACGCCCTTGATGCCCTTGCCGCGCAGGCGAAACTGCTTGCCCGCCTGGGTGCCTTCAGGGATGTCAATGGCGGCTTTACCGGCCAGCGTGGGCACTTCGATTTCGCCGCCCAAGGCTGCGGTGATAAAACTCACCGGCACCTGGCAGTGCAGATCGTCGCCATCGCGCTCGAAAATATCGTGCGGCTTGATGCGAATCTCAATGTACAGATCGCCCGCCGGGCCACCATTGACCCCCGGCTCGCCATTGCCGCTGCTGCGAATGCGCATGCCGCTGTCGATACCGGCGGGGATTTTCACCTCCAGCGTTTTCTGCTTCTTGATCTTGCCCTGGCCATGGCAGCTGGTGCAGGGCTCGGGGATGATCTTGCCCGTGCCCCGGCAGTGCGGGCAGGTTTGCTGCACGCTGAAAAAGCCTTGGCGCATCTGCACCGAGCCATTGCCGCCGCAGGTGCCGCAGGTTTTGGGCTGGGTGCCGGGTTTGGCACCGCTGCCGTGGCAGGTGTCGCAGGTGTCCCAGCTGGGGATGCGAATTTCGGTCGATTTGCCCTTGGCCGCCTCTTCCAGCGTGATTTCCATGGCGTACGACAGGTCGTTGCCCCGGTACATTTGCCGCCCGCCCCGGCCACCAGCGCCACGCTGGCCACCGAACATATCGCCAAAAATATCGCCAAAAGCTTCGGCAAAGCCGCCAAACCCTTCCGCGCCTGGGCCACCGCGCATGTTCGGGTCCACGCCCGCGTGGCCGTACTGGTCGTAGGCCGCGCGTTTTTGGCTGTCGGAGAGCATTTCGTAGGCCTCTTTGACCTCTTTGAACTTCTCCTCCGCCTCTTTGGCTTTGTCCCCCTGGTTGCGGTCCGGGTGGTACTTCATGGCCAGCTTGCGGTAGGCCTTTTTAATTTCGTCGTCCGAGGCGGTTTTGGCTACACCCAGGATTTCGTAAAAATCGCGTTTAGACATTAATAAGCACCCAATAAAAAAGACAAACGCCGCGCAAGTCCTTTACCCAAAGAAAAAGGGGCAAAGGGCAGCGCGGCGGACAGCGGTCAGGTCTGCCGCTGCATGGGGGATTACTTCTTCACTTCCTTGACTTCGGCATCCACGATGTCGTCATCGTTTGCCCCGGCCGCTTGCTGCTGGGGCTGGGCCGCGCCTTCGGCACCAGCAGCAGCGCCTCCGGCGGCAGCCGCTTCGGCCTGCGCCTGGGCATAGACTTTTTCGCCCAGCTTTTGGCTGGCCGTCATCAGCGCCGTGGTTTTGGCTTCGATGGCATCTTTGTCCTCGCCCTTCAGCGTTTCTTGCAGCTCTTTGATAGCGGCTTCAATGGCTTCTTTCTCGGCCGCTTCCAGCTTGTCGCCGTGCTCGCCCAGGCTTTTTTGCACGCTGTGCACCGCCGCCTCACCCTGGTTGCGGGCCTGAATCAGTTCCAGCTTTTTCTTGTCTTCGGCCGCGTTGATTTCTGCGTCCTTGACCATTTGCTGGATTTCTTCTTCCGACAGACCCGAGTTGGCTTTGATGGTGATCTTGTTTTCTTTGCCCGTGCCTTTGTCCTTGGCGCTGACGTGCAAGATGCCGTTGGCGTCGATGTCAAAAGCCACCTCGATCTGCGGCACACCACGCGGTGCGGCCGGGATGCCTTCCAGATTGAACTCACCCAGCAGCTTATTGCCCGAAGCCATCTCGCGCTCGCCTTGGAAGACCTTGATGGTCACGGCCGGCTGGTTGTCGTCGGCCGTGGAGAAGGTCTGGGCAAACCGGGTCGGGATGGTGGTGTTCTTGGTGATCATCTTGGTCATGACACCGCCCAGGGTTTCAATGCCCAGGGACAGCGGGGTCACGTCCAGCAGCAGCACGTCGGAGCGGTCACCAGCCAGCACCTGGCCTTGCACCGCAGCGCCCACGGCCACGGCTTCGTCGGGGTTCACGTCCTTGCGCGGTTCGCGGCCAAAGAACTCTTTGACCTTGTCCTGCACCTTGGGCATGCGGGTCATGCCACCAACCAAAATCACGTCTTGGATGTCGGACACGCTCAGGCCCGCATCCTTGATGGCGGTGCGGCAGGGCGCAATGGTGCGCTCGATCAGGTCATCAACCAGGCTTTCCAGCTTGGCGCGCGTGAGCTTCAGGTTCAAGTGCTTGGGGCCCGACGCATCGGCCGTGATGTAGGGCAGGTTGATGTCGGTCTGGGTGGAGTTGGACAACTCAATCTTGGCTTTTTCAGCGGCTTCCTTCAGGCGCTGCAGGGCCAGCACGTCCTTGGACAGGTCCACGCCTTGCTCTTTTTTGAACTCGCCAATGATGTAGTCGATGATGCGCTGGTCAAAGTCTTCACCGCCCAAGAAGGTGTCGCCGTTGGTGGCCAGCACTTCAAACTGCTTTTCGCCGTCCACATCGGCAATTTCGATGATGGACACGTCAAACGTGCCGCCGCCCAAGTCGTACACGGCAATCTTGCGGTCGCCCTTGCCTGCTTTGTCCAGACCAAAAGCCAGGGCCGCCGCGGTGGGTTCGTTAATGATGCGCTTGACTTCCAGGCCAGCGATGCGGCCAGCATCTTTGGTGGCTTGGCGCTGGGCATCGTTGAAGTAGGCGGGCACGGTGATCACGGCCTCGGTCACTTCTTCGCCCAGGAAGTCCTCGGCGGTTTTCTTCATTTTGCGCAGCACTTCAGCCGAAATTTGCGGCGGTGCCAGCTTTTGGTCGCGCACTTGCACCCAGGCATCGCCGTTGTCGGCCTTGATGATTTGGAAGGGGGCCAAGTCCAGGTCTTTCTGAACTTCTTTTTCGTCAAACTTGCGGCCAATCAAACGCTTGGACGCAAAGATGGTGTTGCGCGGGTTGGTCACGGCTTGGCGCTTGGCCGAAGCACCCACCAAGATTTCACCGTCTTCCTGGTAAGCGATGATCGACGGCGTGGTGCGGGCACCCTCGCTGTTTTCAATCACGCGGGTGGTGTTGCCTTCCATGATGGCCACGCAGCTGTTGGTGGTGCCCAGGTCGATACCGATAATTTTTGCCATTTTGAATAGCTCCCAAAAAAGAATGTTGGTTTAGTTGGCCTGTAACTAGGGCTTAACCCCGTAGTTTCAAGCCATTGAAAAAAGAATAAGAACTTGACCCTGACTGGCCAGGGCCGTTGATTTACTTGGCGGCGGCCACCGTGACCAACGCCGGGCGCAGTACGCGGTCAAAAATCAGATAGCCTTTTTGCAGCACGGTGACAATGGTGTTGGCCTCTTGTTCGGCTGGCACCACGCTGATGGCTTGGTGTTGGTGCGGATCAAACTTCTCCCCCACAGCAGGGTTGATGACCACCACCTTGTTGCGCTCCAGTGCCTGCAGCAATTGGCGCAAAGTGGCGGCACTGCCCTCATGCAGTTGCTCGGCGGTGGCATTTTGCAGGGCCAAAGCGGCATCCAGGCTATCGCACACCGGCAGCAGGCTTTCGGCAAAGCTTTCAATGCCAAATTTGCGTGCCTTGGCCACTTCTTCTTCGGAACGGCGGCGCATGTTTTCCGTATCGGCTTTGGCCCGCAAGAACTGGTCGGCCAAATCGGCATTTTTGGCTTTGAGCTCGGCCAGCTCGGTCTGCAAGCGCTGCATTTCGTCGGCCATATGGCCTGCCATGGCGGCTTCCAGCTCTTCGGGGCTGGCATCGGCCGGGGCAGTAAAGAGGGGCGAGGTGGTTTGAGGATCGGTCATGGGATTTACAAAAACATCAAAAAACAAGAAGGGCGAAAACCTTATCTGCCCAGCTAAGGGCCAACGCGCCAATTTCAAGAGCAGCTCAATAACTTCTGCGCATAAACGCAATCGGCGCTACAATCTTTGGCTTTGCCTTGCCCCACTGCTACTTTTTGGCGCAGCAGGGGGCTTTACCCAAAGGGAGTTGTTATGCGTCATTACGAAATCATTTTGTTGATCCACCCGGATCAAAGCGAACAGGTTCCAGCCATGCTGGAGCGCTACAAGGGCATGATCACCCAAGGTGGTGGCAAAGTGCACCGCGAAGAAGATTGGGGCCGCCGCCAACTGGCTTACCTGATCAACAAGCTGGCCAAAGCCCACTACATCTGCTTGAACATTGAAGCCGACCAGGCCGTGATGGCCGAGCTGGAGCACGCTTTCAAATTCAACGACGCTGTGCTGCGCAGCCTGATCGTGCAGAAGAAAAAGGCCGACACCGCCCCTTCTTCCATGATGAAAACCGTTGAGCGCGAAGAAGCCCGCAAAGCTTCCCAAGCCGCCGCCGCTGCTGAGCAAGCTTAAATTCCCGGTTCGTTTGGTCTGGAGGTGGAAAACCAGCTGGTACTGAGCGCCCAAATCCAAGCCTGCGCCCCCTTGCGTTTTACGCCAGCCGGTGTCGCCGCCTTGGATGTCCGACTAGAGCACGCTTCTGAACAAATCGAAGCGGGCAGTCCACGCAAAGTACACGCCAGCATCAAAGCCGTTGCCTTTGGCGACTTGGCCTACAAACTGGCACGGCAAGCGCCGCAAAGCTGCTGGCGGTTTCAAGGCTTTTTAGCCACACCGCGCAACAGTAAAACGGTGGTTTTTCATATCCAGGATATGCAACAAAATTAATTTTCAAAGAGGTCCAGCAATGGCCACGTTCAAGAAATTCAACAAAGACAAGCGCCCCAAGCGCAACACCCAGTCGCTGCTGTTCAAGCGCAAGCGCTTCTGCCGTTTCACCGTTGCCGGTGTCGAAGAAATTGACTACAAAGATGTGGACACCCTGCGTGACTTCATCGCTGAAAACGGCAAGATCATTCCTGCCCGTTTGACCGGCACCCGCGCCATTTACCAGCGCCAGCTGAACACCGCCATCAAACGCGCCCGTGTTCTGGCCCTGCTGCCGTACACCGACCAGCACAAGATCTAAGGAGTAGCCCTCATGCAAATCATCCTGCTCGAAAAAGTGCTGAACCTGGGTAACCTGGGCGATATCGTCAAGGTCAAGGACGGCTACGCCCGCAACTTCCTGATCCCCACTGGCAAAGCCCGCCGCGCTACCGAAGCTGCCAAAGCAGAATTCGACGCCAAACGCGCTGAACTGGAAAAGCAAGCCGCTGAAAAGCTGGCTGCCGCCCAGGCCGAAGGCGAAAAGCTGAGCGGTCACACCGTCAAGCTGTCGCAAAAAGCCGGTGTCGATGGCCGCCTGTTTGGCTCCGTCACCAACGCCGACATCGCTGAAGCACTGACCAAAGCTGGCTTCACCGTGGCCAAAGCCCAAGTGCGCATGCCCAATGGCCCGATCAAAACCGTCTCGGCCACTGCTGTGGACGTGGCTTTGCACACCGATGTGGTGGTCGAAGTGAACGTGGAAGTGACCGGCGAACAAGCCTAAGCGGCAAACCCTTGCTGCCCCAAAAAGCCGCCTTGCATAAGGCGGCTTTTTTGTGCGCAACCTTCAGCGCGGCGGTGCGCTGCCGGATTGCGCCCCCAGCCAGGCTTGAAACACCGCCTGCAAACCATCCGCCTGGGCCCCACCCAGCGCGTGCAGCTGCACCAAGGCGGCCACACTGGCCTCAAAGCTGGACAGCTGGTGCGCCTGCTGCGCTTTGCGGATGCGGTACTGGGAGGCGGGCAAATCCACCAACGGCAAACGCGGCAAGGCTTGCAGCAGCGGGTTCAGGTACAGCATCTTGCGGCTTTTGCGCCATGTGCCATCGAGCACGACCAAACGCAACTGCGACAGCTGAGCGGCCTGCACCCACAGCGCAGGCAAGACAGGGGGCGCGTGCAGTGGCAGCTGCGGATCGGGGGCACTGGGTGGATACAGCAAAACACTGCGCTTATCGGCGGCAGCCAACCACTGCGCCAGCTGGGCCGGGTCAAAGCACTCCCCCACTTCGAGTCGGCTGCCTGGCAGGCACAAATGCAGCAGCCGGGCGGTGTTTTTGGCGTGGCCGTGCTCCAAGGGGTGCTGCAAGATCAGCAACTCAACACCACAAGCCACCGGCTGCACCAAGGGACAAAAGCAATGGCTGCAAGGGCGCAGGCAGCGGGGGCAATTAAAACGTTTTTTCATAGCTGCAAGCGCTTGCTATATAAGGGTTAAAGCCTCTTTTAATTTGTATTTTGAGCAGGGCGTACGGCTCGCGCTATGCTTGCGCCCTATTTTCCCCGGTTCCGGGGTGACCGATTTCCCCTCTTTCTCTCTGACTGCCTTTGCATCATGCCTGTGATTACCGCCCAGTTGGACATGGCCCAGCCCTTACACCCCGGCTGTGCCCGCTTGCAAGCCCAATTTGGCCCACCCGCCCAGGTATGGGTGGCCCATACCGCCGACGAGTTGCTGAGCGTATTGGCCCAGGTGGAGGCCGCCGCCCAGGCTGGTGCCTGGTGCCTGGGGGCCGTTGCCTACGAGGCTGCCGCCGCCTTGGCGGCCGATGTGCCCACCCAGCCCGCCACCACCGCGCTGGCCTGGTTTGCCCAGTTTGCCGCCCCTGTGCCGCAGACGGCCAGCGCACAGGCCTCCGCCTGGGCCACCCCCTTGCACTGGGAGGCCGGACAGGCGCCCACGGCATTTGCCGCCACCTTGGCGCAAATTCACGCCGATATTGCGGCCGGGCGCTATTACCAGCTCAACCTCACCCAGACATACCACGGCACCAGCCCCCACCCCATCGACCGCCACGCCTTGTTTGCCGCGCTGCAGCAGGCGCAGCCGGGCGGCTTCAGCATTTTTTTGGACATGGGGCAGGAGGCGCTGCTGTCGGTTTCCCCCGAATTATTTTTCGACTGGCACCAGCCCGCCCAGGGCAGCGGCAGCATTCTCACCCGCCCCATGAAAGGCACCGCCGCCCGGGGCACCACCCCAGCGCACGATGCAGCCCAAGCAGCGCACCTGCGCAGCAGCGCCAAAGAGCGGGCCGAGAACGTGATGATTGTCGATTTGCTGCGCAACGACCTGGGCCGCATCGCGCAAATCGGCAGCGTCAGCGTGCCTGCGCTGTTTGAGCTGCAGGCGCTGCCCAGCGTCTGGCAAATGACGTCTGACGTGCGGGCCCAACTGCCCCAGGGCACCGCGTTGAAAACGATTTTTCAGGCGCTGTTTCCCTGCGGCTCCATCACCGGCGCGCCCAAGCGCAGCAGCATGGCCGCCATTGCCGCACTAGAAACAGCGCCACGCGGCTGGTATTGCGGCGCTGCGGGTGTGGTGCGCAGCGACGGCGCGGGCGGCGTGCGCGCCACCTTCAACGTGCCCATTCGCACGCTGGTGGTGCAAGGTGCCAGCACCGTGCGCTGCGGCATTGGCAGCGGCATCACCGCCGATGCCCAAGCCGCCAGCGAATGGCGCGAATGGGCCGCCAAACGGGCTTTTTTTGAAAGGGTGAGCATGCCATTTGCCATTTTGGAAACCCTGGCTTTGGATGGTGGCCAGCTGCGCCACCACGACTTGCACCTGGAGCGCATGGCCCGCGCTGCGGCGCATTTTGCCTATCCCTGGGATGGGCACGCCGCCCACAGCGCCCTGGCCCAACTGGCCCAGCAGCACCCCCAGGGGCTATGGCGCTGCCGCCTGCAACTGCACGCCAATGGGCAAGTAGAGGCGCAGGCCTTTGCCTGCCCGCCCGCTCCGGCGCACATCACCTTGCAGTGGGCCAGCGCAGCTTTGGCGCAAGCGCACAGCGAATTTGTGCGCTTTAAAACCACCCGCCGCGCCCATTACGAGGCGCTGGCCCCGGCCGCCGACAGCGGCGTTTTTGACAGCGTGCTCTTTAACGAAGCGGGCGAAATCACCGAATGCACGCGCGGCAACATCGCCGCCCAACTGACCGATGGCCGCTGGGTCACGCCGCCCCTGGCCTGCGGCCTGCTCCCCGGCATTGGCCGCGCTGTGGCGCTGCAGCAAGGGCGGGTGGTGGAGGCGGTGATTCGGCTGGAGGATGCGCCCCAGGTGCGGGCCTGGGCTTTTATCAACAGCCTGCGCGGCTGGATCCCGGCGCAACTATCAAAACCGCACCCCTAGTCGCAGGTAGTACGCCGCTCCGTTAAAACCAAAGGGGGCGTATTGGGAGTAAACAATAGGTTTGCCCGCACCGGTGATGGCATCGGTGGTCTGGCGCCATTGGCTTGGCCGGGTATTGAGTAGATTGGTGCCGCCCACGGTCAGCGTGGTGTTTTTACTCAGGTGGTAGCTCAGCTGGGCATCCAGCGTCCACTTGGCGGCAAAGCCCACCTTGTTGCTGCCGTAGGTGCTGGCGTAGCTGCCGAAGTAATTGAGGTTCATCGTCAGGTCGTACTGCGCGGTGCTGTAGCGGCTCCACAGCTTGGCGCTGTGTCTGGGCTGGCCCGCTTCCAGGGTGACACGCGAGTATGGATCCAGTACCAGATCGGCCATATCCACCCCCAGCACCGAAGGGGCTGCGTTCACGCCGTTAATGCGGGTGGCCGCGTAGCTATAGGCCGCCCGCAGATGCCAGCGCCGACCAGGGGCCAGGTCGTGCTGGTAGTCCAGGCGCAGATCGACACCATGGGTGCGAGTGCGTACGGCGTTGGTGAAGTAGGTGGCACCATCCACCCCGTACTGCTGCAAGATGGCCTGGGCTTGGGGGCTGAGCTGCGCCAGACTCGATTTGGCAATGTAGCCGGTGGGCATGATGCGGTCGTCAATCTCAGTGACAAAGCCATCCATGCTGGCCGTCAGCTGCGGGCTGGGTTGCCAGACCGTGCCGAAGGTGAGGTGCTGGGATATTTCCGGCTTTAAGTCCTTTGCCCCCAGAGCTCGGGCCACCGGGTGGCTGACCCCGTAGTGGCCGTACTGCAAGAGAGCGCTGCCATCAAGCACCGTCGAGGTGGAGGTGAAGTCGGTCTGGGTCAGCGAAGGGGCGCGAAACCCGGTACTCAAGCCTCCGCGCAGCAGCCATTGGGGCGTGGGCTGAAAGCGCACGGCCAGTTTGCCGTTCAAAGTAGGGCCAAAGTCGCTGTAATGCTCGGCCCGCAGGGCACCCAACACAGTCCACTGAGGATGCAGGGCGTACTTGGCATCCAGGTAGAAGGCATGGCTGTCGCGCTGGGCGTGGGTGGCGTTGTCGGGGCTAAAGCCACCAAACCCCTGGGCCCCGGCGTACCAGGGTGAATCGGGCCCCAGAATGTACGAGGCGGGCTCGCCCGCACGGATACGGTAATCGGCGCGGCGGTATTCGTAGCCCCCTGCCAGGCTGTGTGGGCCGAAGTTGTGCTGCACATCGGCGTTGAGGGTGTGCTGGACAAACGCCGTGCTGCCACTGTCAAACCGAGTGGGCGAGTCAGTGCCCAAAGAGCGGTTGAGCGAGTTGCGCACAAAAAACCGATAGTCGTTCATGCCTGCGGTGTAGGCCAAGCTCCAGGGGCTGCCGCTGGCCAAAATGCCTTTGGCCCCGAAGGAAGCGGACAAGTCCGTAATGCGCGGCGCAATCTGCGGCAAAAAGCCCTGGGGGTAGATGCTGGGCAGATTTTTGTCGCTGTTGGCAGCCCGAAAAAACGCTCCGGCCCTGCTGTGACGGCGGCTTAAGTGGCCGTGGCTGAACAACGTGGTGTCGCCCTGCGGCAGCTCGGCGTTCCAGGCCAGTTGGCCATCTTGGGTGTCGGCATCGCCAAAGTGCAGCCGGGTCTGCCCATCTGCATCAGGCCGGGCCCGATTGCTGCGGCCCCGGTCGCGCAGCTCGGCAGTGATATTGAAAAAACCATCGCCCGCCAAGGCCGTGCTGTGAAACAGGCTGGCCTGGCGCTGAATGCCATCGCCCTGGGTGGTGCGGCCCCAGCCCAGTAGCGCCTGGTTGGTCTGGCCATAGCCTTTGAGCACGATGTTGATGATGCCAGCAATGGCATCCGAGCCGTATTGCGCTGCCGCGCCATCGCGCAGCACTTCCACCCGCTCCACCGCCAGCAGGGGGATGGTGTTCAAGTCCACGCTGGAACTGCCCCGGCCAATCGTGCCGTTGGTGTGCAGCAGCGAGCTTTGGTGCAGCCGCTTGCCATTGACCAGCACCAGCACCTGGTCGGGGCTGAGGGAGCGCAGGGTAAACGGCGGGGCATGGTCGGTGCCATCGGCAATCGTGGGGCGGGGGTGGTTGAATCCGGGCACCAAAGCGGCCAGGGCGTAGGCCAGGCCCATTTCGCCCACAGACAGCAATTGCTCGGCGGTGTACACATCGGTGGGCACGATGGCGTGCAGGGCAGTGTGCGCCCCATCGCGCGTGCCAACATCCGCTTGCAGGGGCACTTGAACACGCACCAACTCCTCCAGCGGCAGGTCGTACAGGGTCTGGCCGACGCCAGCGGGCTCGGCCTGGGCCACAGGCAGGCCCAGTACGACCAGAGGCAGGAGGCTCAAAAATAGCTTCATGGCGAATCTTTTCGGAGCACCGTTGCAATCGACAACAGCGGGGCAGCAATGCGCAGTCCGGAGGTCAGGGCCGCGTCGTAATTGATTTTGATCTGGACGTTCTGCGCCACCCGGGTCATTTGGATGATGCCACCTTGCTCGGCAAAGCCTTTGGCATCGCTGACCGTCAAGATGTGGGCACGGTGCGCGTAGACGATGGCCGCCTGACGCTCAGCCACCGTGGGCAGGGCGATAAACAGCAGATCGGGCGGTTGTGGGCCCAGTGCGGCCACACTGTCGGCCTGGGTAATGCGCACGGGCCGCCCCTGGATGAGCTTGTCGGCATACAGCGCCTGCAGCTGCTGACCAAAGGGATTGGGGCCGACGACAGCCATTTCAAAAACCTGGCGCTGCGGCCCTTCGGGCCATTGTACGTAACTGGCAAAACGCCCTAAAAAGACGGCCTGCAGCTGCAGCTGCGCTTCGGTGGCGTAGGCCCCGCTGGCGCAGCACAGGCTGGTCAGCAGCAGCCACCAGTGCCACCAGCGCTGCAGCGCAGGCCGGGGCTGCATTAAACGCCCCCCTCCCGGGTGCTGGTGACCACGCGATTGCGCCCTGTTTGCTTGGCCTGGTAGAGGGCCTGGTCGGCCGCTTCAATCAACTGCATCATCGCCTGGGGCGTGGTGGTGCTGGCTTGCACCCCCAGGCTAACGGTGATACGCAGGGTGGCCCCCTGGGGGGTGGTAAATACGTGCTCTGCAACTACCGTGCGGATGCGCTCGGCCACTTGCACCGTCGTTGGCACATCGGTATCGGCGCAGAGCACCAAGAACTCCTCTCCGCCAAAGCGGGCTGCGATGTCGTAAGCGCGAATGCTGGCCTGCAGCAGGTGGGCCACTTGCTGCAAGATCAAGTCGCCCACCGGGTGGCCATAAGTGTCATTGACCTGCTTGAAGTGGTCCACATCCAGCAAGATCACGCCCAGCGGGGTTTGGTTGCGCTCGGACTGGGCGGCCAAGGTCTGCATGGTTTCAAGCGCAAAGCGGCGGTTGGCCAGACCCGTCAAAGGGTCGGTGGTAGCCAGGTGGCTAAGCTTTTCATCGCGCACACGCACCTCGCGCAGCATGGCGTTAAAGCCCTGGTAAAGCTCGCCGAATTCGTCGGTACGGTCGGTGTGCAGCATAGTGCTGTAGTCCTTGCTGCTGCCGATGTGGCGCATGCCCTGCACCAGTTGCGTAATGGGTTGGGTGAAAATCAATTGCAAGCGCCAGGACAGTAGCAGCAGGCCTGCAAAAATCAACACGGTCACGCCGATTTGCAGCACCATGTATTGCCGCATCTTGGTATACATGGCCTGGTTATCGGACAGCACGGCCAAACGACCAACGGGACTACCCTCTAAATCAATCGGGTAGATGACGTAGTGAAACTCCCGATCTATGTGCTGCTGCAGGGCCGAGGGCTGCAGCAGCAGTTTGTGCCAGCGCGTGGCACGGTCGGCCGAGATGCTGGCCGACTGGTACTGGGCCAGCACGCTGTCGTGTTCGTCCAGCGCCACGGCGTACTGGATGTGGGGGTCGGCCTGCAGGGAGCGCAAGATTTTCTGGGCGCTCTGGCCATCGCGAAAAGCCAGGGCAGCGCGCATGTTTTCGCTGGTCACCGCCGTCACCTGGCGCAGGCTGCGCAGCGAGGCCTGTTGCTCGGCAACAAAGGTGGTGTACAGCGCCACGGCCGAGGAGATGAGCAACCCTACCCCCAAACTGACGCCCAGCAGCACCAGAAGTTTGTAGCGAATAGACAGTTGGTTGAACATCAGGTGGGACGGTGCCGCCAAGTTGTTTCTAAATGCTGCACTATAGCGAAGCGGCAAGACAAAAAATCAGGGATAAACCAGAAACCCTCACTGCTGCTGCGCCGGACGGGTAAACGCTTAAAACTCCAGGTTGTCAATCAAGCGCGTGCTGCCCAGCCGGGCTGCGCCCAGGGCGACCAGCGGGGTGTCGGCCAGTTGCTCTGCGGCCGGGCGTTGCAGGCTGTCGCGCAGGCGCACCGTCAGGTAGTCGGTCTGCCAGCCCAGGGCATTGAGGGCTTGGGTGGTTTGCGCCTCCAGCACTGGCAGGGGCTGCTGGCCTTGGCGGGCCGCTTGCGCCAGGCTGTGCAGGGCGGCGGACAGGGCGCGGGCTTGCTCCAGCTGCTCGGCGCTTAAGTAGCCGTTGCGTGAACTCAGGGCCAAACCGCCTTCAGCGCGGGCGATTTCGGCCCCGACGATGGTGATCGGCAACGCCAGCTGCTGCACCATGCGTTCAATGACCAGGCGCTGCTGGTAATCCTTTTTGCCAAACACCGCCGTGCCGCCGCCGGTGGTGCCAAACACGGCATTAAACAGTTTGAGCACCACGGTGCAGACCCCGGTGAAAAAGCCAGGGCGAAAGTGCCCTTCCAGAATGTCGGCCAGCGCCGGGTCGGGGTGGACGGTGAACGTCTGCGGCTGGGGGTACAGATCGCTTTCTTTGGGGGCGAAAACGATGTCGCAACCTTGGGCCTCTAATTGCGCACAATCGGCCTGCAGCGTGCGTGGGTAGCTATCAAAATCTTCATGCGGTAAAAACTGCAGGCGATTAACAAAGATGCTGGCCACCAGCACTTCGCCCAGGGGTTTGGCTTGGCGCACCAGGGCCATGTGCCCCGCGTGCAAATTGCCCATGGTGGGCACAAAGGCGGGGCGGCCACGCCCAGCCAGGGCGCTGCGCAGATCGGCAATGGTATGAACGACTTGCATGATTCAATGGCAATAAAAAGCGTAAACAAAAAGCTTAAACAATGAGCTTGCTGCGCAGATGAATAAAGGGTTTCAGCCTTGATGGGCCTTGAAACGCTTTATTTCAAAGCGGTAACAGCTATTGATAAAGAGTGGATCAAGCGGTGATCAAGACGTGATTTACCAGGCGTGCAGCGTGTTGTCCGGAAAGCTGCCGTCCTTTACCGCACGCACGTAAGCGGCCATGGCCTCTTTGATGCTGCCGGTCTCCTGCATAAAGTTGCGCACAAATTTGGGCATCTTGCCCAGGTTCATGCCCAGCATGTCGTGCAGCACCAGCACCTGGCCGGCGGTGCCGTTGCCCGCGCCAATGCCGATGGTGTGGCAGTGCGTCAGCTCCTCGGTGAGGCGGGCCGACAGCTCGGCCGGCACCATCTCCAGCACCAGCATGGACGCGCCCATGTCTTGCAGCTGCAGCGCATGGCGGCGCAATTGGGCCGCACCTTCATCGCCCCGGCCCTGCACGCGGTAGCCGCCCAGGGCATGCACGGTTTGCGGGGTCAGACCCAGGTGGGCGCACACGGGGATGCCGCGCTCCACCAAAAAACGCACGATCGGGGCGGTCCAGCCACCGCCCTCCAGTTTGACCATGTGCGCCCCGGCCTGCATCAGCACCGTGGCGCTGCGCATGGCCTGTTCGGCCGATTCTTGGTAGCTGCCGTAGGGCAAGTCGGCCACCACCCAGGCGGTACCCTGGGCGCGGCGCAGTCCCCGGGCCACGCTGGCGGTGTGGTAGGCCATCGTCTCCAGGCTCACGCCCACGGTGCTGGGCAGGCCCTGGCAGACCATGCCCAGCGAATCGCCCACCAAAATCGTCTCCACCCCGGCCGCATCGGCCACGGCGGCAAAGGTGGCATCGTAGGCAGTGAGCATGGTGATTTTTTCCCCGGCCGCGCGCAGCTGCGCCAGGCGCGGCAGGCTGATGGGCTTGCGCTGGGGCAAGGGGGAGGCGGGCGGAATGGTGCCGTAAGGGGTGCCAGCAGCGGCGGTATCAGCGGACATGGGAAAGTTCTCTCTTGGAGGGGCTGCAAAAAGAAAAGCCGCAAGTCTATGCCCATGCACCGCCTTGTGCCAACACGGGTGTGGATTGACACCTGGCCCAAGGCGCGCTGGGCATTGTCCGCAAGGGCCATACCTTTTTGTAATACCGCTATGCTTGGCGCCCTTCAAGCCCCCCTTGAAAACCCCCTTTCGAGACAACGCAACGTGGGTTACCCCATCCACCTACCCTGTATGACTTTTGACAACATTGCTGCCCAGGCACAAGACGATGTGCGCCGCGCCTTGGCCGAAGACGTAGGCAGCGGCGACCTGACCGCTGCCCTGGTGCCCGCCAACCAACGCATCCGCGCCCACATTCTGGCGCGCGAAGCGGCGGTGATTTGTGGCGCGCCCTGGGCCGAAGCCGCGCTGCGGGCGCTGGACCCCCAGGTGCAATTGACCTGGCATGTGGCCGAGGGCCAGCGCTGCGCCCCCGACCAGGTGGTGCTGGAGATGGTGGGCGATGCCCGCGCCCTGCTCACGGCCGAGCGCACGGCGCTGAACTTTTTGCAACTGCTCTCGGGCGTGGCCAGCAAAACGGCCCACTATGTCGATGCCGTACAAGGCACCAAGGCGGCGATTGTGGATACGCGCAAAACCCTGCCCGGCCTGCGCATCGCGCAAAAGTACGCCGTCAAAATCGGCGGTGGGGTAAACCACCGCATCGGCCTGTACGACGCGGTGCTGATCAAAGAAAACCACATTGCCGCCGCCGGTGGCATTGCCCCGGTGCTGCGCGAAGCGGAAAAAGTCGCCGGCCAGGCCCGTTTTATTGAAATTGAAGTCGAAACCCTGGCCCAGCTGCACGAGGCGCTGGAGGCGGGGGCCAAGATGGTGCTGCTGGACAATATGCCCCTGGCCGACTTGCGCCAGGCCGTCGCCATCAACGCCGGGCGGGCGATTTTGGAAATCTCCGGCGGTGTCACGTTTGAAAGCTTGCGCGCCTTGGCTGAGACCGGGGTCGATCGCATCTCCATTGGCGTTTTGACCAAAGATGTCAAAGCCACCGACTTTTCCATGCGCATGCAGGAGCTGTAATGACCAAAGCTGTGAATGTTATTGACGTTGAATACGAGCAACCCGAGCAAGAAGGCGCTGTTTGCGCCACCAAATACGCCTGGGCGCGGGTACCGCCTGAGCCCAGCCAGGCCGAGCGCGGGGCGCTGAAAGACAAAATCCGCCGCCTGCTGAAAGAGAAAAACGCCGTCATGGTGTCGCACTACTACGTCCACCCCGATTTGCAGGACTTGGCCGAAGAAACCGGCGGCATCGTCAGCGATTCGCTGGAAATGGCCCGCTTTGGGCGCGACCACGCGGCGCAAACCTTGGTGGTCAGCGGCGTGCGCTTTATGGGCGAGACGGCCAAAATCCTCTCGCCCGAAAAAACCGTGCTCATGCCCGACCTGGATGCCACCTGCTCGCTCGATTTGGGCTGCCCGGCCGAGGCCTTTAGCGCCTTTTGCGACCAGCACCCCGATCGCACCGTGGTGGTGTACGCCAACACCAGCGCCGCCGTCAAAGCGCGGGCCGATTGGCTGGTCACCTCCAGCTGCGCACTGGAGATCGTCAGCGCCCTCAAAGACAAGGGCCACAAAATCCTTTGGGCCCCCGATCGCCATCTGGGTGGCTACATCCAGCAGCAAACCGGCGCAGACATGCTGTTTTGGAACGGGGCCTGCATCGTCCACGATGAATTCAAGGCGCTGGAGCTGGAGCTGCTGAAAAAAGAGCACCCGCAGGCCAAAATCCTCGTCCACCCGGAAAGCCCGGCCGAAGTCGTCGCCCTGGCCGATGCCGTGGGCTCCACCAGCGCCATCTTGAAAGCCGCACAAACCCTGGATGCCAGCGAATTTATCGTTGCCACCGACAAGGGCATGATGCACAAGCTGCGCCAGCTCAACCCCGGCAAAACCTTCTACGAAGCGCCCACCGCCGGCAACAGCGCCACCTGCAAAAGCTGCGCCCACTGCCCCTGGATGGCCATGAACGGCCTGGCGGGCGTGGCCCATGTGCTGGAGACGGGGGCCAATGCCGTCCACGTTGATCCGGCCCTGATCCCCCGTGCCCGCCTGCCCATTGACCGCATGCTGGCCTTTACCGCTGGGCTGAAAAACGGCCAAGCCCCTGGGGCCTTGGTGCCGCATTTTGGCGCGGCATGAGGCCACTTCAGGCACCACATAAGCGCAGGTAGCTATCAAAAATAACAAAAGGCAAGGTGGATACCTTGCCTTTTTTAATGGCTGCCAGCGCTCAATTTACAAGGTTTTTACTATGTTTTAGCGGTAAAAGCCTTGTTTTATAAGCGCAAGCAGCTCCTTTATTGTTCATAGGCTACCTGGTTTCGGCCCCGTGTCTTGGCCAGGTACAGCTGGGCATCAGCCTGCGCTTGCAGGGCCTGGGCGCTGCTGGTCTGCGGCCCCAGGGTGGCAACGCCGATGCTGGCCGTCAGGTGCCCATAGGGGGATTGGGCGTGGGCCAGGCCCAGGGCAGCCACGGCAGCACGAATGGCCTCGGCAATCTGCACGGCCTGGGCCAGCGGGATATCGGGCAGCAGCAGAACAAACTCTTCCCCGCCGTAGCGGGCCGCCAGATCGCTGGCCCGGGCAGCGTGCTGCTGCAAGACCTGGGCCACCGCCCGCAGGTAATCGTCCCCCGTGGCATGGCCGTAGTGGTCATTCACGGCTTTGAAAAAATCCAAGTCCAGCATCAGCAGGCTCAACGGGCTGCCGCTGCGCTGGCAGCGGGCGTACTCTTGCGCCAGCACCTGGTCGTACCGGCGGCGGTTGGCCAGATGGGTCAAGGCATCGGTTTGGCTGACGCGCTCCAGCTGCGCATTGGCGGCTTGCAAGGCGTGCTGTTGGGTGCGGATTTGTTGGTTGCTGCGCGCCAGTTGGCGGGTCAGGCGGCGGTAATAGTGCAGCGCCAACAAGGCCACCACGGCCAGCAAGGCTGCACCGATGCTGGCCGCCTGCCATGCGCTGCGTTGCTGGCGCTGGGCCAAATAGCGCTCAATGAGCTGGCGCTCGCCTTGCGCATGGGCTTGCAGCGAGGCGCTGGTGTCCAGTGCCTGCACATAGCGGCCCATCACCTGGGCCAGGGTGCGATGCGCATCACTTTGCCCCAGGTAAAAGCCATAGCTGCGCGGGTATTCTTTGAGCGCATGGATGATCTCCAGGTCAAACAGCTCGTAGTGGTAGCGCTGCTCGTGAAAAAAATCGCGGCTAAAGACGGCAATGTCAATCTGCCCAGCGCGCAGGGCATCAAACAAACCACCCGCCGAAAACGACTCGCTAAAACGCTGCAGCTGCGGAATGCTTTGCAGCAAGATCGGCTCCAGCGCCACACCAGCGACCACCCCCACCCGGTAGCGGGCCAAGTCTGCGGTACTCACCACCTCCTGCACTTGCCCTTTGCGGGCAATGGCCACGTAGTGGCTTTGGTACAGCGGCGCGGTGAAATGCCCGCGCTGGCTGCGCTCGGGCGTGGGACTGAGGGGTAAAAAAATATCGGCCTGCCCGTTTTGCACCAGGGCTATTTTTTCCAGCACCTTGAGATGCTGGGCGCTTTCGATATGAAAGCGCAGCCCCAATTGCGCACTGATAAAGCACAGGGCATCAATGCCCAAGCCGCTGTAGCGGTCATGGGCCTGGTCGTACAGGGCCAAAGGCGGCGTTCCCACGGCAACCACGCGCAGCGGCTGGGGCAGTTGCTGCAACGCGGCCTGCTCCTGCGCCGTGACGACCACGGGCTGGCGCAGCTGCACCCGCGCTGGCTGCGGGCACTCGGTGGCGGCGTGGGCACAGGCGCAGCCCCAGCCCAGCAACAGGGCTGGCAGCCAGCGACGCATGAGCAAAAAAATAAACAACCCCTGCGTATCAAAGCATTTGCGTGGGCACTTTGTGGCGCAGTTCAACCTGCTGGTTTTTTTCGTTCACAAACACCAGTTGGGGCTGGTGGGTGGCCACTTTTTCTTCGGCCACCTGGGCAAAGCTGGCAATGATGAGCAAATCGCCCGTGCAGGCACGGCGGGCGGCCGAGCCGTTCACCGAAATCATGCCGCTGCCGCGCTCGCCCTTGATGGCGTAGGTGACAAAGCGCTCGCCGTTATCAACGTTCCAGATGTGAATCTGTTCGTTTTCCATGATGTTGGCGGCATCCATCAGGTCTTCGTCAATGGCGCACGAGCCTTCGTAGTGCAGCTCGCAGTGCGTGGTTTTGACGCGGTGGATTTTCGATTTGAGCAGGGTGCGGTACATGGTGTCTCTCGTAAAAAACGCGAAGTCTATGCAGGTTTTCACGAATTTGTCACATACCGTCCGTGTAATAGCCGCAGCCTCCGGGCTATTGCATAGATAGCTATTTCATTAAACCAATACCGTAGTGAAGACTGTATGAAAACCACACTTTTTGCCCTTGCTGCACTCACCGCCACCGGCGGCGCTTTGGCCCAAAGCTCCAGCGTTACCCTTTTTGGGGTGGTGGATGCCTCTGTCGCCCATGTTTCTACCAAGGATGGCTCTGTCACCGGCCTGGCCAATGGTGGCAACGCCAACAGCCGCCTCGGGTTTCGCGGTGTGGAAGACCTGGGCAACGGCCTGAAAGCCAGTTTTTGGCTGGAAGGGGGCATCAACGTGGACGATGGGGGCTCGGGCTTCAAGTTCGACCGCCGCTCCACCATCGGCCTGCTGGGCAACTTCGGCGAAGTGCGCCTGGGCCGCGACAAGACCCCCACTTACCAAAACCTGGAAACCTTCCACGCCTTTGGCGATTCGGGCATGGGCGCAATCAATGGGCACAACCTGATCAGCAGCTCCGCCGCCGGCACCATCGAGGGGAGCAACCCCAAGCGCTACTCCAACAGCATCAGCTACCTGCTGCCCAAAATGAACGGCTTCTACGGCCAGGCCAGCTATGCTTTTGGTGAAAAAGCCAAGGGCAATAGCAACAGCCTGTCCAGCAGCATGGGGGTGCGCCTGGGCTATGGCAACGGCCCGCTGAACGTGGCGCTGGGCTACGGCACCACCAAGGGCGGCACCGCGGCCGACACCATCAACTACAAAACTTTCAACCTGGGCGCGTCCTACAACTTCGGCATGCTCACGCCCATGGTGCTGATTGCCTCAGAGCGCGGCAACAACCAGCGCGTCGATTTGTACAGCGTGGGCGTGAAAGCGCCCGTCGGCCCGGGCGAAGTGCGGGCCGCCGTGTCTTGGTACAAAGACAAAAAGCGCAACGAGCGCGACTCGGTGCGCCTGGCGCTGGGCTACGGCTACAAACTGTCCAAACGCACCGAGCTGCACGCCACCGTGGCCCACATGAGCAACGACGACAACGCCACCCGCAAGCTGGGCACCTTGCTGGCGCACACCGTGGCCGCGGGCAAAAACGCCACCGGCTACGAGCTGGGCCTGCGCCACAACTTCTAACCCCCTCATCGCGGCGCTGGGTGCCGCAACGCTTTCATTCCTTTTGACAGAGGAGGCGGCTGCGAAATATTTTTCGCAGCCGTTTTTTGTTGTGGTGTTGCGGCTGTGCCTGCGCGTTCATGCAAAGGGAGTGAATCAGCGCTGGAGTACTGCCCTCGATCTGCCAAAGGATTGCTGGGTTTAGTAGTTGGCACCTTTTGGCCAGAAGCAGAAGTCCAACTAATCGATGTGAGCGGCAGCTTTAGGCTGAAACCGTGCGAAAAATCTAAAAAATCACGATTTTTGAGTGTGGCAAAACTATTACCGATATCAAGGTCATCTGTCCTAGATCGATCTGAGAAGTCGATTTCCGTACAGCCCTACTCACAAGGGATTTTTCACACGGCACTCGGCTGATATCAATCACTCCAGCCAGAAATTTCAATGAATGCTAACGCTTAGGGACATCCTGAACAACTCGGCTGCGCAAGTGCTACATGGCTGATGTTTTTCAGATGACGCAATCGCACCGTTTTGCCCGCGTCCTTGCACCATTCTTGG
>JAANMY010001021.1_pt1 | contig 34575 bp, 38 predicted proteins | sample 7279691 | NCBI WGS metagenome assembly JAANMY01 (sample SAMN14094543, study PRJNA606508) | bioreactor metagenome | isolation source: A lab-scale SPAN reactor treating ammonium-rich wastewater day 388 | place: Ireland: Galway | collected 2018-02-07
GAGAGTAGTTCACCGCCAGGCGCCCAATAAGTAAACAAGCCCGTCTCGAAAGAGGCGGGCTTTTTTGCTTGTGTCGCCCTGGTGGTAAACCTGCCCGAGTGGGAGAACGCTATGCGACAAAAATGTCTGGAACATTTTTGGACAGCTTCAGCTGGCCGCGAAGCGGCGAACCCCATGGATGGGGTGAGCAATGTCGTTCACCGCCAGGCGCACTATTGCCGCACACCAGCTACAGCGCTACGCGTGTAGCATTGCGAAACACCTCCTGTGTTTCGTCCTGCGGACCGTTGCGATGCAACGTCCAAAGGTGTTCCCGACACCTTTGTCGCTATGCGAAACCGCTCTAATGCCAACAATAAAAAAGCCCGCTTAGCGGGCTTGGTCAGTACTTCAATATTAATTGCGGTGCAGGTTACCATACACATCATAACGCCACTGGGCATCTTTCAGGGTGTTCAGGTAGGGTCTGGCTTTGCTGAATTCTAACGCTTTAATAAAATGGCCATTTTTATCCAGAAAGATCAGCCATTGCTTTTCCAGCTTATCGACGTCTTTATCAGCGACAAAAATATGCATACCCAGATAGTAGTTTACGTTTGCCAGCCAGCCATGTTGCACTTTAAATACATAACGGCTGCTGTAATCAGGGTGTAGATAATTGGCTTGCTGCACAGCGTTGAGTTGCTGTTTATCAACAACATTTACTAAGGCTATTGCATGGCTGCGATCAATAAGTTGTTGTACTGCGTTTGTACTAATCTGTTGTGGCTTTGCGGTGTTGTTGTTGCTAATAGCCCGCTCTAATGGCATGGCAATATCTAATGAGAATAACGCCACTTCGTAATTATCTAATAGGGTCTGCACAGCTTTACTGTCCTCACAGTTTGACGGTGCAACAATATTCGCTTTAACACTTTGTGTAAGTTTGCTGTCCAATTTAAGCAGCTGTTCAATATTCTGTGTATGTACTTTTTGCAGCAACAGTGTCTGCAGGCGTCGTTGTTCTTTATCAATCAGGCTATATGGCGCTGAGCCATCGGCAGGTTGCTCTTTACAGCGTTGATAGAACTTAGTGATCTCGGCTGAATGCAGGGCGCTATTAATAGCCGATTGCAGCGTACGCTTTTCTGACGTAGACCAGCTTTGGCCGCTAACTGCGGTGAGTGTTAATGCACCCAGCAAAGGTAAAACAATTAACATAAAGACAATATCCGAAAAATGTTGGCGGCACCTTAGCCTGAGCTAACAAAAAAAGAAAGCGATTACTGGTTTGATCAGCTTAATCGGTGGCGGAACAAGACAAATAGCCGCCTTTAAACAGGGCTTTTCCTATCTCGGTCAGCATAGCCTTCATGCAGTTGTAACCAAACTGACGTTGTAGTTCCGCCCAGCAGTGTTGTTGCCATAGTAAGGCTGCCAACTCCTGCTGCAGTGCTATTTTCAGCGTTTTGTAATGTAGATTAAACCAGCTTAACAGCAAATGACTGACCAATTCATAAGGCCGTTTACCCTGGCAGAACAGCCTAAGCTGTGCCAGCTCCGCTGTAGTAAGCGGTGCTGGTGGCGGCGGCTGTATTAACTGCAGCAATAGCCTGGTATTGAGCCTGGGATAATGCGCTAAGCGCCAGTACAGTTGCCGGCTGAAGTCATGCTGCATCCTATGCACCATATCGGCATCGCCGTTGATCGCGCGTAGCATTAATACTGAATACTCGGCGCTGGCATTATCACTGCTGTGGCCCAGGCGCACCGGCTGATAGCCGGCTTGCTGCCAGAAGTGGATAAGCTCAGTACTGGCACCAAAACTGGTGCCCAAATAAGCCAGCTGCTGTTGTTTCGCTGCGTTGGCGATATGCTGCAGTAAGCTGCTGCCTAATTGTTGTCTTTGTAAGGCAGGTTGCACTGCGATACGCATTACCCGCCATAACGGCAGTTGTGCCAGCTCTGGCCGCGCCAGATGAAATGCCAGGCTTTGTGCCAATAAATGGCCTTGCAGTCGGCGCTCGCCCTGGTAAATTGCTTCTGTCAGTGTGGCGTTGATACCACCCTCAATACTAACCAGTGCACAGGCCAGCACCTTACCTTGCTGTTCCAGTGTAAATACCCGTAGTTGGCTGTTATCTAACAAGGCCGCTAAGTCTTTTACCTGGGTTTGATAATGCGCCAGGCTCAGTAGGCTAAAAACCTGTTGCAGTTTATCTGGCTGGCTAAGCCAGTCACTGGCTTGATACTGACAATATTGCTGTGCGGCGGCGTTAAGCTGCTCTGGCAGCGTCAGGTTTTGCTTGAGCAGGAAACCGCTAAAGATCAGTTGCTCTAACGGATCCTGCTGCTGATAGCGAATTGGTTGTTGTAACTCTAACTTATGCCACTTAGGGCATTGTTCGCTCAGGTGCTGCATAAAGCGCAGCTGAAAACCGCGGCCGGTGCCTTCATAGCCATGCTCGGTCGTGGCAAATACGATACGGCTAAACTGCTTCAGTAGTTGTTGTAGTACTGGTGTGGGAATAGCCGCTGCTTCATCTACCAGTAACAAGTCGGCTTTGGGTTTGTCACGCAGCAGCTGATCAAAAGGGATAAACTGCAGCTGTGCATGTTGCGTTAGGTCTGTTAGCTGCTGAAAATGCAGCAGCGCGGTTTGCGCCGCCTGCGGCGATGGCGCGGTAATAACAACCTGTTTAGCCGCTGTGGCTGTGTTAATAAGCTGGGCGGCGGCAATACCCAGCGCTGCCGATTTGCCGCGACCCCGGTCAGCGGTCAGCACCAGCGGCCGGCGCCGGTGGCCACTTACCACATGTAAAATTGCCTGTACTGCTTGTGCTTGATCGGCTGTGACACAAGGCGCCGTAGCGCTAAATGGCTCAGGCGCTGCCGGCCAGCTAAGCGGTGTTATCAGCGTTTGATTTTCCAATAGCAGCACATTTTGTTGCTGCAGCTGGTTAAGCCAGAACGGGATGAAATGGCCCTGATGATTGTCGGCATCCAAAGGATAAGGCAGCAGGTTTTTATGTGCAGTATTAGCTTGTTGTTGCCAGTCGTCAAAAGGTGGGCACAGCAGTAGCCAGATACCGCCGGCTTTAACACAACCGGCCGAGGCGGCCACCAGATCGGCATTAAAACCGCTGAATGCATTGATCACCAGCATGTCGCATTCGCTACCCAATAGCTGATAGTTTTGCCGGTGGCTTAATTGAATAGCGTGCTGCGGCGCATTATCGCCCAGCCAGTATAAGGTGGCAGCTTGGTGTTGCTGTAGTAATAACCGGCACTGGGCAAGAAGGTCGTCACGTTCGCCTTGCCAAACCACAGGCAGGCGGATTTGCAGGCTGGCCGCCTGCTGTTGCCACTGCAGAAGTTGACTTAGCAGGGCGGCGTGCATTTAACTGATGGCCTGTAAACGGGCATAGGCGGTAACCAGCCATTTACTGCCCAGGCCATCAAAGTTCACCTGTATACGTGATTGGCTGCCGGTGCCTTCATAGTTCAGCACCGTGCCTTCACCGAACTTATCGTGCAGTACGCGCTGGCCCAGTTTAAAGCCGGTATTTTCAAAGGCGACATGGCTGGCGGCACTGCCAAAACGGTTAAACTGGGTGGGCCGGCTAACCTGAGTCGTCAGGCGGATTTCTTCCACGTATTCCGCTGGAATTTCACGGATAAAGCGCGAGGGCTTCGGGTATTGCTCTTGGCCATACAGCCGGCGGCTCTCGGCGTGACATAAATACAACTTTTTCATCGCCCGCGTCATACCGACGTAACATAGCCGGCGCTCTTCTTCTAAGCGGGTGGGGTCGTCACCGCTTTGCTGGCTGGGAAACATGCCTTCTTCTAAACCGCAGATAAATACCAGCGGAAACTCCAGGCCTTTAGCACTGTGCAAAGTCATCAGCTGTACCGCATCTGAGTGTTCTTCGGCCTGATATTCACCGGCTTCCAACGCAGCCTGCGATAAAAATGCTGCCAGCGGTGTCATATCCTCGGCGCGGCGCTCATCAAAGTTCTGACAGGCGGTAATCAGCTCGTTTAAGTTTTCAATACGGGTTTCGGCTTTCTCGCCTTTTTCCGCCTGATACATCGCATATAAGCCAGAACGTTTAATCACATGTTCTGCCTGCTCATGTAGCGGTAGATCGCTGACCTGGCTATCAAGCTCGTCGATTAACTGCATAAAAGTGCTGATAGCCGACGCAGCGCGGCCGGTAAGCTGCTGTTGCGCCAACATTTGCTGCAGGCTTTGCCACAGCGTTTGTTGCTGGGCGCGGGCATATTCACGCACCTTATTTAAGGTGGTATCGCCGATGCCGCGTACCGGCGTGTTAATCACCCGCTCCAGTGCCGCATCGTCCTGGCGGTTATGTAACAGGCGTAAATAGGCCAGTGCGTCTTTAATTTCCTGCCGCTCATAAAAGCGCAGGCCGCCATAAATGCGGTAGTGCAGCCCTTCCTGAATTAATGCTTCTTCTAACACCCGTGACTGAGCGTTATTGCGGTATAAAATTGCCGTCTCGGATAAACGATCGCCCTGTTTATGCCAGTCGCGGATGCGGCCGACAATAAAGCGCGCTTCATCCAGCTCGTTAAAGGCGGTGTATAGCGAGATCACTTCGCCCCGGGCGCCGTCGGTCCAGAGATCCTTACCCAGCCGCTCGGTATTGTTGGCAATTACCGCATTGGCAGCTTTTAAGATGGTCTCGGTCGAGCGGTAGTTTTGCTCCAGCCGTACTGTTTCTACATCGGGGAAATCTTTTAGGAAGGTTTGGATATTTTCGACCCGGGCACCACGCCAGCCGTAAATCGACTGGTCATCATCGCCGACGATCATCACTTTAGCGTTAGTGCCAGCCAGCAAACGCAGCCACTGATACTGAATGGCATTGGTGTCCTGAAACTCGTCTACCAGAATATGGCGAAAGCGCTGCTGATAATGGCCGCGTACCTCGCTGTTTTGCTTTAACAGCTCGAAGCTGCGTAGCAGGATCTCGGCAAAGTCGACCAAACCGGCGCGGTCGCACATGTCCTGATAAGCGGCATAAATTTTTACCATTTGCTGCAGGCTAAAATCGCCGGCAGCGTCAATCATGCCGGGGCGCAGGCCATCATCTTTGCGGGCATTAATAAACCACTGAATTTGCTTTGGTGGCCAGTGTTTCTCATCCAGGTTCAGTGCTTTAAGCACCCGTTTTACCAACCGGTACTGATCGTCACTGTCGATAATTTGAAAGCCCTGCGGCAAACCGGCGTCCTGATAATGTGCGCGCAGCATGCGGTGCGATAAACCGTGAAAGGTACCCATCCACAGGTTGTTTAAGCTAACGCCTATGGTGCTTTCAATGCGGCCGCGCATTTCCTGCGACGCCTTGTTGGTAAAGGTTACCGCCAATAAACTGTAAGGCGCCACCCGCTCTACCTGCATTAACCAGGCTAAACGATGCACCAGCACGCGGGTTTTACCACTGCCGGCCCCGGCCAGCACCAGCATATTTTGCGGTGGTGCGGCCACCGCATCGCGTTGTTTATCGTTAAGCCCGTCCAGCAGGTAAGAAACATCCATTAGTCAATCTCGCTAACCACAATGGCCGCCATTATAACAGCCCAGGCCAAAGCGCCAAGTAAAGCCCACCGTTTTAGTGGATAAATAACCAGCATTAAACGATGCAAATGTTAAATAATGGTTTAAATAAAGTTGATGTTGTGGCTGGGTGTTTTTATACTGCGGCTTCGATTTATCTGGAGAAAGCAAAATGGCAGGGATTGAAGAGTGTAAGGCGCTTTGTGACGACAAAAAATTTATGCAGGCATTGGATCAGGCTAGAGGGCAAGTTGGTAGTGAGGTGCGTTCGGCACAAGACGGAGCTGGACAAGATGCCACTCGACGGAATAGGGATTTAGGCGTAATTATTAGCAAGGATGGTAAAGGTGGCTACAAGGTAAGTCGAGTAAGCACAAATATTCTGAACGCACGAGAGTGTGTTGGCAATAATGGTTTGGTTTGTAATTTTATTGATATTAAAGATGACCCAGATGCGGTTGCGGTGTTAATAGGCGTACCTCCGGGCACTCGATTAGAGAGCTTTAACTCTGTGCACTTTATGAACACTTATAAGCGTCTTGCGATCAGAACTCAAAAGCCTGTTTTCGTCATGGGCACTGGTGCTAATGCAATACGCACTTATCATGTTACGGACGGCCAGTCTGTCACCAGAGTTAAATAAGTTTTTACGGAGATTTTATGCGCCTACTTGGTTTTACTTTTTGGATGTCAGTAGCTTTAACCTGCTTAGCATGCTCTGCCACTGAGCCAAAAACCTATCAGTTGCAAACCTCAGTTATTAGACTGATAGCGGCGCCAGAAGAGCATTATGATAAAAACATCGTCGTAGATGGCATTTTTATTGGCTACAGTGAAAATAATCTTTTTTTCGACCAGCAACACGCAGAATACTTGTTGCGACCAATGAGTATCAATGTGTTAGATGACTCCGCTGATGAAGAGAATGCTTTGTCTGTTTCGGCATGTAATGGTGAGTGGGTAGAGCTTTGGGGGACCTTTGTAAAGGCGGTAGACCCAGACATTAGCTACTTTAAAGGCCGCTTAGTTGTTGATAAGGCGGTGTTGCATAAGAATGGTGAAACCTGCTGGCAGCGGACTAAAACATAGTTTTTGGCCAGTTTTTACCGGTAGTAATTAATGCAAACTAGATTGGAATTGCTTAAATGACGCTTGGAAAGCGGGGTAAGCAGTCAACGCTTGCTGCTTTTTCCTACTCTTTGCTGCTGATAACGTCGGCAGCGCTAATGCCTTATGCTGTCTTCGCGCAAAAATCTTATCAGGCACTTACTAATGTGATTAGTTTGCTTGATTCGCCCGAGCAGTATTTTGACAAAGCGATAGTGGTGGATGGCTATTTTGTTGGCTTTCATCACGATGCGCTGTATTTCTCTAAAGACCACGCTGAACTGCGCATTAGCTCTTACGCCATCAACGTGTTAGATGATTCTGATACCGAAGAAGGTAGTTTGTCTTTTTCCTCATGTAATGGTGAATGGGTGCAGCTGTCCGGTACCTTTATCAAAGCCCAACAGCCGGGTATCAGTTATGCCCAGGGACGTTTGGTGATTGACTCTGCCATGCTACACAAAAACGGCGACATCTGCTGGCAGCGCACCACACCATCGTTTCTGGAACGGCAGAAGTAGTTTCCCGCTCACTTAGTGAGACACAAAAGCTGTAACTGCTGCACATCGGTCAGGCGGATATGCGGCAGTATGCTTACGGCGCTTTTATGATGATCGAGCCAGGCAGCCTGGCAGCCGGCATTGAGGGCGCCCAGCACATCTGCGCGGTGGCTGTCGCCAATATGCAGTATTGCATTGGGCTTAACCTGTAGCCGGTCGGCGGCGGCGAGAAATAAATCGGCATAAGGCTTCATCCGGCCATCCGGCCCGGCTTGCAGGCTAAATTCAAACAACTCAGCCACGCCCATTTTGTTAATACAGGCATTGCCATTGGTAATGGCAATAAGGCGATAATGTTGTGCCAGGGTGGTTAGCAGCTTGGTGATCTCGGGCTTTAGCGTAATGCGGGTGCGCTCGGTTAAAAAGGCAGCGTAAGCCAGTTTAGCAATATTGCCTGCCTCAGCATTTGCTAAGCCCAGCGACAGCAAGCCCGCTTCCAGGCCCAGCAAGCGCCAGCGGCCGATATCGTGGCGTATGTCTGGGTTGGTTTTGGCCAGCAGTTTGCGCTGTTGCCACCAGTAATCGCTATCTATCAGCCGGCTTTGTGGCGCATGTAAAGCCAGTGCCTGCAGCATGGCCTGCTCGGCCGCGGCAATCACCGGTTTGTTGTCATACAGGGTGTCGTCTAAATCAAATGACAGCACCTGTATTGGTTGTAACGCTTTAAATAATTGCATGCGGGTTACCCGTTTGAAGGCGCAAACACCTGCTGCCAGTTTACTGCAGCCAGCTGCTGGCTAAACCAGCTAAGCGCCTGGCCCTGATGTTGTTTATGCCACGCCAGATACAGCGGGATCTTATCTCTTGGAATACTGCAGGCTTTAGCGATCAGTTCACCTCGTGCCAGCTCATCGCGGATAAGGTGGCGTGGCAGAAAACCGATGCCCAAGCCCTGTTTTTGTGCATCTATTTTGGCCTGCATATTATCGACAATAACACGTTGGCGGCTGTCGAATAAGCCGGACGAGCGCTTGGGCGCATCCAGTGCCGAATCGGCCACTACGATGGCGGCAAACTGCTGCACATCTTCAGCGTTCACTACCCGGTTTAGCGCGGCCAGCTGATGGTGCGGCGCTACCGCAAAAACAAACTCGGCCTCGCCGACAGGCACGATATTAAACAGGCCCTTGGGCAAATCGCCTGATACGCCCAGTGCGATATCGGCGCGGCCGGTTTGCAGCGCTTCCCAGCCACCGGCCATCACCTCTTCGGTTACGCGCAGCTGGGTTATTTTGCCCAGTTGCAAAAAGTCGTTTATTACCGCCAGTAAGGGCGCATTGGGTACTATGCTGTCTTTGGCAATTACTAGCTGCGTCTCCCAACCGGTATCCAGTTGTTTAACGGCATTTTGTAGCTGATTGGCCGCGTGTAGCAAGGTGCGGCCCTGATCCAATAACAACTGGCCGGCCGGTGTTAGTTGTGCCCGCTGTTTGCTGCGGTCGAACAGCACTACGCCTAAGTCAGCCTCCAGCTTGGCAATGGTGTAACTCAGTGCCGACGGTACCTTGTATAAGGCTTCGGCTGCGGCGGCAAAGCTGCCTTTGCGGTCTATCGCATCCAGTGCGCGTAGCGCCTCTAAACTCAGGGCATTGTGCATAGTGCTCTCGCATTCTATGAATTCAAATATTTTGAATAGTGTAGTCAAAACATTGCGTTTTTACAGCATCAATTAACCGGCTATAGTGACATCATCGACGCAAAGCTTGCTGTCGAGTGGCAGTAAACTTAACTTTAAACAATTTAACAGGTGATGATATGGCAACTTCAATCGTTCAGAAAATTTTAAGCTCAAATGCGGGTTGGGGCGCCTTGGCGCTGCGGGTGCCGGTGGGCATTATCTTTGCCGCCCATGGTGCGCAAAAGCTGTTTGGCTGGTTTGGCGGCTATGGCTTAGAAGGCACCGGTGGCTGGATGGACAGCATAGGGTTATCTCCGGGTATTGTGATGGCGTTTTTAGCCGGTGCAGCAGAATTTTTCGGCGGTATCGCGTTAATCCTGGGGTTATTAACCCGCCCGGCAGCCTTAAGTCTGGCGATTGCGATGTTAGTGGCGATATTCGCTGTGCACATTCAGAACGGTTTGTTTATGGCCAATAACGGTTACGAGTTTGGTTTAGCGCTACTGGCCGCCAGCGTATCGCTACTGTTTAGCGGCGCCGGTAAAGCTTCAATAGATAACTTACTGGCCAAACGTTTTAGCTAAGACTAAGTAACAACAAAGAACGCCCGGTATTTGCCGGGCGTTCTTTTATCGGAGAGCTTAAAAAGGGAATCGGCTTGCCCTAAACCAACCGTTGAAGGCATGGATGCCTGAATCGAGCCTATAGGGACATATTCACGGCGTGTTGGTGTGGGCAAACCGGTTCCCGTGCAGGATGCATCGCAAGGTATTGTTAGCGGGACTTCTTCTTTGCCCTCGGATGAGCACTGTCGTACACCTTAGCTAAGTGGGCAAAATCCAGATGGGTATACACCTGGGTGGTGCTGAGGTTGGCGTGGCCTAACAGCTCTTGCACGGCACGTAAATCCTGGCTGGATTCCAGCATATGGCTGGCAAACGAGTGGCGCAGCATATGCGGGTGTAACTTTTGGTTTAAGCCCTGCTGGCGTGCCCACAACTGCACGCGCTCGCGCACATGCCGGCTGCTGATGCGTTTGTGCTGTTTGCTGACAAACAGCGCGTCAGCATCGTCTTCCGGTAACTTGGCGCTAAAGGCTGGCCGTTGTGCCAGCCAGTCGCGCAGGGCGTTAAGCGCCACGCTGCCTACAGGCACAATGCGCTGCTTACTGCCCTTACCGGTTACCCGCAGCAGCTGTTGCGACCAGTCGATATCGCTGATATTGGCATTCACCAGCTCTTCTAAACGCAAGCCGGAGGAGTAAAACAGCTCCAGCATGGCTTTATCTCGGCAGGCCAGAATGTCATCGGAGCTATCAAAACTGAGCAAGTGGTTAAGCTGGTCGACATTAAGGTTTTTTGGCAGGCTGCGCGCGGCCTTGGGTACCGACAAATACAATGCCGGGTTATCGCTGCACAGGCCTTGCGCCAGTAAGTAGCGGTAAAAACTGCGCAGCGCTGCCACTTTCAGCGCTATGCTGCGTGGTTTGGCACCACTGCGGCGCAGGCTGATAATGTGTTGTTTTAACTCAGCTTCTGTCAGGTTTAGCCAGTGGCGGTTACCCTGATTAAGCGCCTGTGCTGCTTGTATAAGCTGGCGCTGATAACTGTCGAGGGTTTTGCTGCTGTAGCCGCGTTCAAACTGCAGGTATGCTAAAAATTGCTGCAGTGGCTTAAGCCACTGCGCGTCAAGTTGGGTATCAGGCGGCGTCATAGCCAGGTAACAGCTGGGCCAGCATGCTGGCTAAATGGCCAATAAACAGCTTGTCCATTGACGGCTGAAAATGATCGTCCAGCTCGCTGCCAAAGGCCAACAGCGCCAGCGGCTGCTGCTGATCTTTTAACAGCATCAGCGCCACAGAGTGCACGCTTTGGCCAAACAGCGGCTGCTGCTCTTCTTTGTTTAACCGGCCGAGGTAAATACCCTGCTCGTTTAAGCGGCGCGACAACAGCAGCTGAAACGGCTGGCTGCTTTGCTCGCTGTCAAAGCGGATTAAGCGGCACTCGCTGACCTGTGGCAAGGCGGCGGTAAATTGCTGCAGTTGTTGTTCAGCCTGCTGCAGGCTGGTGGCCTGATATAAGCCGGCCTGTAACTGGTTAAACGCCAGAAACAGCTGCTCGTTTTGCCGCGCTACCGACATTAAGCGGGTGATGTCATCTTCCAGTGCCTGAATTTTTTCCCGCTGCAGCTCCAGCTGGCGCTCGACCAGCGACACACTGCCGCGCTGCTGATGCGGCAGACGTAAACTGGCTAACAACTGTGGATATTGCTGAAAAAATTCCGGGTGGTCCTGCAGGTAGTCGTACACCACCTGAGCGGCGAGCATGTCGTTATCCTTAGTCAGGCTGTCGTTCATAGCTGTATTTGTCCATCGTATACATGTTCTGCCGGGCCGGTCATTTTCAGTGGCTGGCCAGGCCCGTTCCAGCGAATATGCAGGCTGCCGCCGGGTAAATCTACCCGCACCTGTTGCTGCAGTTTTTTCTGTAGCTGACCCACCACCACAGCAGCGCAGGCGCCGGTGCCGCAAGCCTGGGTTTCGCCGGCACCACGCTCCCACACCCTAAGCTTAATATGGCCGGGGTTTAGCACCTGCATAAAGCCGATGTTGGCACGCTCGGGAAAGCGCTCATGCAGTTCAAACAAGGGCCCCTGCACTTGTACCGGCGCCGTTAAAATATCGTCCACTTCGGTGACCGCATGCGGGTTACCCATCGACACGACACCACATAAAATGGTGTGCTCGTCGGCGCGCAGTATATAGGTAAGTTCCTGCTTTTGTGCTTTAAACGGCACCCGCGCCGGATCCAGCTGCGGTACGCCCATATTTACCGTCACCTGGCCGTCGGTTTCGACATAGAGCACAATTTTGCCTGACTTGGTGCTAACGCCAATTTTATGCTTATTGGTTAGGCCGCGGGCACGGACAAACTTGGCAAAACAGCGGGCGCCATTGCCGCATTGCTCTACCTCGCTGCCATCGGCATTAAAAATGCGGTAGTGAAAATCCAGCTCGGGATCGTAGGGCGGCTCTACCATTAACAGCTGATCAAAGCCGATGCCGGTATGCCTGTCGGCCAGCGCTTTGATCTGCTCTTTGGTTAAAAACACGTTCTGGCTAACGGCGTCGACCATCATAAAGTCGTTACCCAGGCCGTGCATTTTCGAAAAATGTAATAACATCAGTGCCCTTAACTAGTCAGTAATGACCTGTTCGCCACGCCATAAGTCCTGCCACTGCTCGCGCTGGCGGATTAAATGCAGTTTGTCGCCATCTACCAGCACTTCAGCTGCCCGCGGCCGGCTGTTGTAATTCGAGCTCATGGTAAAACCGTAGGCGCCGGCCGAGCGCACCGCCAGTAAGTCGCCCTGGGCAATAGCCAGTTCGCGGTCTTTGCCAAGAAAGTCACCGGTTTCGCAGACCGGGCCGACAATATCGTAAGTGGCAGCTGTTTTGCCGGCGTCGCGCTCTATCGGCACTATCGCTTGCCAGGCACTGTACAGCGCCGGGCGAATTAAGTCGTTCATCGCTGCATCAACGATAGCAAAGTTTTTCTCCTGGCCGGGCTTTAAAAACTCCACTTTGGTCAGTAGTACACCGGCGTTGGCCATAATGGCGCGGCCGGGCTCCATAATCAGTTCCAGCTGCGGATAAGCCTTTAACCGTGCGACCACCTTACTGATGTAATCAGCCGGCGAGGGCGGTGTTTCGTTGTCGTAGGTAACGCCTAAACCACCGCCGATATCGATATGCTTCAGCACTATGCCGTCGCTGGCAAGCGCATCAATTAACGTTAGCAGCTTTTCCAGTGCCTCTAAAAACGGCTGGGTTTCAGTAAGTTGCGAGCCAATGTGGCAGTCGACACCCACCACATCAAGATGGCTGTAGCTGGCGGCCTGACGGTAAATATCGCGCGCCAGCAGGATATCAATACCAAATTTATTCGCTTTTAAGCCAGTAGAAATATAAGGGTGAGTTTTAGCATCAATATCCGGGTTTACCCGAATCGACACCGGCGCCTTGATGTTAAGGCTGCTGGCCACCTGCTGCAGCCGTTCCAGCTCGGCGACAGACTCGACATTAAAACATTTAATGCCTAACTGCAGCGCAAAGCGCATTTCCTCCGCGGTTTTCGCCACGCCGGAAAACACCACTTTTTTCGCGTCGCCGCCGGCGGCAATTACCCGGCGCAACTCGCCGCCCGATACGATGTCAAAACCGCTGCCAAGGCGCGCCAGCAGGTTTAAGATCGCCAGGTTGCTGTTAGCCTTAACGGCATAGCACACCAGGCTGTGCGGGTGCGCACTGGCCGCGCTGGCAAAGGCCTGATAATGCCGCTCTATAGTGGCGCGTGAGTAAACATAGCAAGGGGTGCCATAAGTGTTGGCAATGTCGCTCAGGGCGCATTGCTCGGCAAATAAACGGTTTTGCTGGTAATTAAAGTGGTCCACGTGGTTCATCCGATGGTTGGGTTGGATTAGCGTTGTTTTGCTCTGGCTGTGCCACTTCAGGTGCCGGTTGTGGTAAGGTAAGCGGGCCTTTTTGACCACAAGCACTTAGTTGGCTGCACAGTAAAACAGCAGCGGCGACAGTTAACAGCGGACCTTTGGTTGTAAAAGCGTGCATGACGTTATTTTTTTATGGTGGTTGCGCTCTATAATCGCATCCTTAGCGATAAAAGCAAACAGGTGAAGCAGATGAATGACCTAGAATACGATGAATTGGCCGACAGTACCCTGCTGGCGGTGGAGCAGGCGATAGAAGACGCCGACGCTGATCTGGATTACGAGTCGCATGGTGGTTTGTTAAGCATCAGCTTTGCAGACAAAAGTAAGATCATCATCAACAAGCAGCCGCCCCTGCATCAGTTGTGGGTAGCCACTAAATTTAACGGCCACCATTTTGAATGGCACGGTGATAAGTGGATAGATAACCGCAGCGGTGCTGAATTTTGGCAGTTGCTGAACGATGCCGCGGCCAAACAGGCCGGCAAGCCGCTTAATCTGGCGCCTTAGGCGCCGTTGTTTTTAGGATCTGGAATGGCATTACTTCCTTTTGTCGATGTGAAAGCACAGGGTGAAACCCGCGCGGCAGTGGTATGGCTGCATGGCCTGGGCGATTCGGGCCACGGCTTTGCCCCCATAGTGCCTGAGCTACGGTTGCCGCTGGATGCTGGCATCCGTTTTTTATTTCCGCATGCACCCGAGCGGCCGGTTACAGTAAATGGCGGTATGCGCATGCGTGCCTGGTACGACATTAAAACCATGGACTTAACCAACCGCGCCGATGAAGACGGCGTGCGTGAGTCGGCCGCCGCCGTGCAGGCGCTGCTGGACAAACTGATCAGCGAAGGCATTAGCAGCGAGCGCATTATTCTGGCCGGTTTTAGCCAGGGCGGCGTAATCGCGCTACATTTATTGCCACGGCTGCCGTATAAGCTGGCCGGTGTGATGGCGCTGTCTACCTATATGTGCGCGCCGGATAAATTAAAACACGAAAGCAACACGCTGAACAAAGCGACCCCGGTGCTTGTTGCCCACGGCAGCCAGGATCCGGTGGTGCCAATGGCCGCCGGCCAGCAGGCGTACCATACGCTGAAAAATGCCGGCTTTAACGTCAGCTGGCACGACTACCGCATGCCGCACAGCGTGTGTGCGCAGGAAGTGGCCGATATCAGCAGTTTTATACAGCGCCGTTTATTGGCGCAGGTGACTAACTAAGATGACAACTGTACGTATTGCAACGCGTAAAAGTGCGCTGGCGCTGTGGCAGGCCGAGTATGTAAAAGCTGAGCTGCTGCGCCATCATCCGCAGCTGCAGGTCGAGCTGGTGCCGATGTCGACCCAGGGCGATAAAATTCTCGATACGCCACTGGCGAAAATTGGTGGCAAGGGCTTGTTTGTTAAAGAGTTAGAGCAAGCCATGCTGGATGGCCGTGCCGACATTGCCGTGCACAGCATGAAAGATGTGCCGGTCGAATTTCCGGCCGGCTTAATGCTGCACACTATTTGTCCGCGGGAAAACCCGCTGGATGCCTTTGTCTCCAATCAGTTTAAATCGCTGGACGAACTGCCACAAGGCGCGGTGGTGGGCACCTCCAGTTTGCGCCGTCAGTGTCAGTTAAAGGCGCTGCGGCCCGATTTAACCGTGCGCGACTTGCGCGGTAATGTAAACACCCGGCTGGCCAAGCTGGATAACGGCGAGTTTGCTGCCATTATTCTGGCCGCAGCCGGTCTTATCCGGCTGGGGTTTGAGCAGCGTATTGCCAGCCTGTTACCGGTAGAGCTTAGCCTGCCGGCCAATGGCCAGGGCGCTGTGGGTATTGAATGTCGCAGTGACGATAAGGCTGTGCAGCAACTGTTAGCACCACTGGAGCATGCCGGCACCCGCGCCTGCGTGCTGGCCGAACGGGCAATGAACCGTAAACTGCAGGGCGGCTGTCAGGTGCCGATCGGTGCTTTTGCTGTGCTCGAAGGTGACACTTTATGGCTGCGCGGCCTGGTAGGCGCGGTGGATGGCAGTGAAATTATCCGTGATGAAATACGCGGGCCAGTGCAAGACGCAGAGCAACTGGGCACGGAGCTGGCCACCAAGTTACTGGCGCAGGGGGCCGGACGTATTTTGCAAGCGGTGTATCAGGCCGCGCCATGACAGCAGCTGCCGGCATACCATTACTGATCACCCGGCCCGCTGGCAAGGCGGATTATTTGCTGGCGGCGCTGGATGAAGCCGGCACCGGCTATTTATATCAGCCGCTGATTACCACAGCGCAGGTCAGTATTTCGCCGCACGATGTGCAGCAGCTGCAACAGGCTGATGCCATCGTGTTTGTCAGCGTCAGCGCGGTCAGCTGTTTACAGCAACAACTGGATGGCGCGCTACTTAAAGCACCGCTGTATGCTGTGGGTCAAACTACCGCCTCGGCACTACAGCGCTGGTTGGGGCGCGAGGTAAGCGTGCCGGACGATCAGCGCAGTGAAGGGCTGTTAACCCTGCCCAAACTGCAGCAGGTGGCCGGTAAGCAAATTGTGGTGGTGCGCGGCAATGCCGGGCGTGAATTGATAAAGCAAGGCTTAAGCGCCCGTGGCGCCAGCGTGCGCTATGTGCAAAGCTATAAGCGTTTACCCTTGCCGCTGGATGGTGCTTTGCTATGCCAGCAGTGGCAGCTGGCGGGCATTCGTTGTATTGTGGCCACCAGCAACGAAATTTTACAGCAGCTGTTTACGTTGGTCGGGCCCGAGCATGTGCACTGGCTGCAAAGCTGTGACTGGATCCTGGTCAGCCCGCGGATGCGCGACAGTGCGCTGACGCTGGGTATCAGTGAAGACAAGATCCGGCTAGCCGATAATGCCAACGACAGTGCCTTACTGGCTGCGATCAGCCAGCAATTGAGGGAATATCAATGAGTGACACCCTGGAGCGGGCAACCGAAATGGACGCCCCGCTGGAGCAATTAAAACAAAAGATGGAAGCCGAGCCTGCCGCGCCACGCCGTGGTAGCGTCAGTGGTGCCTTAAGTTTATTGCTGGTGCTGGCGCTGGGTGCTGGTGTGGGCGCCGGAGCTTACTGGTTGTGGCCGCAGTGGCAGCAGCTAAAGCAGCAAAATCAGACGCTTAGCCAGCAACTGCAGCAGCTTGAAGCGCAAAACCGCCAGCTGCAAGATAACCAGCAGCAAGCACAACAACAATGGCTAACCGAACAGCAGCAACAGCTAACCGCACTGGAGCAACGCCTGGCTCAGCAACAACAGCAACTGCTTAACCAAACGCAAAGCCAGATGCAGGCACTGCGCCAGCTGGTACAAGAGCGTGATAGCGCGCCGCCACGGCATTGGCGCCTGGCCGAAGCCGACTACCTGTTAAAGCTGGCAGCGCAAAAAGTCTGGCTGGAACAGGATGCCATCACTGCCGTCGCTTTGCTGCGAAGTGCCGATGACAAACTTGCCGCATTAGACGATGCGTCCTTGCTGCCGGTACGGCAGGCCATTGCTCACGACAAGCAGCAACTGGCGGCGTTGCCGGTCACCGATCACAGCCTGTTACAGGTTAAATTGGTGCAGTTACGCCAGCAGGTAATGCAGCTGCCGCTTAAGTTACAGGCGTCAGCCGCTGCACCAGAGGCGCCCGAGGCCACTTTAGCCAACTGGCAGCAAACGCTGGCTTATCACTGGCATAATACCTGGCGCGGTTTATTTAACCCGCGTGCGGCCATGCCGGAAGACTACTTCGATCTAAACCAAAGCCAACAGCTGATGCTGCGCATCCATTTGCAGCAGCAAATTCAGCTGGCGCAACAGGCTGTTATGACGCAACAAGCCGAGCTGTACCGCCTGGCGCTGCAGCAAGCCGCCGATCAGTTACAGCGTTATTTCAGTGCCGACAACACCGTCGTACAGCAATTTAGCCAAAGCTTAGCCGAGCTGGCCGCCGCTGATGTCAGTGCGCCGGTGCTAAGTGCCTTACAAAGCCCGGCCATGCTGGAGCAGTATCAGCAGCAACTGGCAGGAGAGGTGTTATGATCCGCATGCTGCTGCTCATTGCCGCATTAGTATTGGCAATGTGGTTTGGTCCGCTGCTGGTTAACCATGCCGGCTATGTCAAAGTGGTGGCGGGCGGCCTGGTATTTGAAACTACCCTGTTAGGCCTGGCGCTGCTGGCGCTGGCGCTGTCGGCCGCACTATGGTTGCTGGCGTTTGTGCTGCGTAAGCTGTTAAGACTACAGCATGTGTCGTTTAATTTTTTCCGCTGGCGCCGCCAGCGCAAAGCGCAGCAAGCCTATGAGCTGGGCGTGCAGGCCTATGCCAAACAGCAATGGCAGCTGGCCAGTCAGCATCTGGCCAAAGCCTGTGCCGATGATTTTATGTTGCAGGAAAAACACCTGCTGGCGGCCTATGCCGCTTTTTATGCCGGCAATAGCCGCCAGGCGCAGCAACATGTTGAGGCGCTGGCTGACGACAGTGACAGCCGCTACTTTGTACAGGCCGATTTAATGCTGCAACAGGGGCAGGCGGCGCAGGCCTGTGTGCTGCTGGCCGATAAAGTGCATGCTGACACTGAAGATAAAGGCCTGGGCCAGCTGTATTTATATGCGCTACAGCAAGCCGGCCAGTGGCAACAGTTGCTGCAATTAGTCCCTGCGGCATTAAAACAGCACTGGTTTGATAAAGACAAATGGGCGCAGCAACGCTTTAATATTTATCCGGCGGCCATCAGCCAGTTAAGCCAGCAACAACGCTTTGACGAAACGGCCGACTACTGGCAAAACCTGCCGGCGAAAGAGCGTAAGTCCACCGCTGCTAACATTGGCCGCGCCTGGGCAATGGCGCAAAGTGGCCAGCATGAAGCGGCCGAAAAGCTGCTGCTAAGCCAGTTGCAACTGGCCGAGTTGCCACAGCTGCTGCCGTATATCCGCCAGATCCCACTGGGTAACTCGGTGCTTAAACTGCGTAAGCAAACGCAGAAGTGGCTGCATGAACACAGTAGCAATGGTTATCTGTATGCACTGCTGGCGTACCTGGCACAGCAGGAAGGCGAGCTTGAGCAGGCCGAGCTGGCCTGGCACAAGGCGCTACAGTATGAGCCGTCGTTAAAAACCTGATGTGTGCTGCACCATGACAGCTCTGCTTACCGGGCTGGCGCCTGTTGCCGGGCCCGGCGCCCGGGTGTTAATCCTCGGCAGTATGCCTGGCGCTGTTTCACTGGCGCAGCAGCAATATTATGCCCATCCGCGCAATGCCTTTTGGCCCTTGATGGCGCAACTACTGGGTTTTTCTGCCAGCCTGAGTTATGAAGAGCGCATCAGCGCTTTGCAAACTGGCGGGGTGGCGTTGTGGGATGTGATTGCCAGCTGTCAACGTAGCGGCAGCCTCGACAGCGCCATTCAGCATGAACAGCTAAATAACTTCAGCGATTTTTTCGCCAGCCAGCCGGATCTCAGGCTCATTGCGTTTAATGGTGCTAAAGCCTGGCACAGTTTTAAACGCCATATACTACCGCTTAATATTCTGCCAGACGGCGTTGCATTGCTTAGCATGCCGTCGACCAGTCCAGCGCATGCCAGCTTAAATTTTCAGCAAAAACTGCTTGAATGGCAAAAGCTTAGTGCATTTTTATCCAGCTAGAGCGCTTTTCTACAGTGGACCTACTGTCGGTATTTTTTACAAATTTGCGCCGATTCGCTTGACAGAATGGCCCGCGCGGCCAATATTGGTTATTCATTAACCTGTCACAAAAGACTGTTATGGCAACATGTTTATGCAGCGCTGATTATCCTCAGCTGTGGGTCGCCCGGCCCGCTAACTTGCATGCCTGTGCCACCGATTACCACCTGTCCGAGTGGTTTGACGAGTAGATCTCCCCGCGTTAACTGATTCCCAGATTCTTTGCTCGGCATCTTGCCTGGCAAGAAAACCTGGCCGTTAGGCCATTTCCTATAACAATACAAAAGCAGGAAGTAACAATGAAAGCACTAAGTCTGTTAGGCGTAGTTGCGCTATTGCTGTGTGGCAATGCGCAGGCCTGTTTGCAACAAGAAAGCGAAAACAATAATAGCGAGAGCGGCGCCGATGGCCCGCTTTGTAGCGGTGTAACGGTGCAAGGCGCTATTGGTAGCCGCACCGATCAGGACTGGTACTACTTTGATACCACAGCGACCGGTGATATCAGCGTTAGTTTAAGCCATGGCAGCAATGCCGACTTTGACTGGTTTTTATACCGCGCCAGTGGCAGCTACATTGCCTCAGGCCAAAGCAGCAGTAATCCGGAAAACGGCACCTATGTTGCTTCACCGGCCGGGCCGCACTTTGTTAAAGTCACCCGCTATAGTGGTACTGGCAATTACCAGTTAACGGTGAATTTTACCGGCAGCGGTAGTGGCGGCGGTGGCACCGAGCCAGAGCCGGACCCAGAGCCTGCAAATTGCAACTACGGCCCAAGGCCTTCTAAGCCGGGTGGCTTATCGGCGACACTGCTTGGTAGCAGTAGCGATGTCTGTGTCAGTTTAACCAGCCCGGCCCTGCTACTGATGGGCGGTGGTGCCGACGTGGATGCAGCCTTTGTTAACCGTATTAAACCGCATATTAAAGGTGGCAATATCGTGGTGCTGCGCACCTCGGGTACCGCAGCCTATAACGACTACCTGCAAGGCCTGACTAATGCCGCCTCGGTAGAAACCCTAATCGTCAACACCCGTACCAAAGCCAACAGCGACTATGTTGACTGGGCTATCCGCAGTGCAGAATTTGTCTTTATTGCCGGTGGTGATCAGTCTGACTACCTGAACCAATGGCAGGGTACTAAGGTGCAGGATGCGCTGATGCATGTGTACAACAAAGGCGGCGCCGTTGGCGGTACCTCGGCCGGTAACCATGTGCTGGGCCAGTTTATTTACGATCCGGACGGCGTATTAGGCGCCATTAGCTCGGAAGCGGTAACTGACTTCTGCCATGAAACGGTCAATATCAGCACTAACTTCCTCAATATACCGCTACTGAGTGGCATTATTACCGACACTCACTTTAAGCAGCGTGACCGCATGGGCCGCTCGGCGGTGTTTCAGGCCAAGTTAGGCAGTACAGGCCGTGTCGTGGCCGTATCTGAAGCCACGTCACTGTTTGTTACCGCCGATGGTAAAGGTGTAGTCGATGGCAGCCACGAGGTGTATGTGCTGCGCGCTGACGGCCAGACTCAGTATCAGCAAACCAGCTGTGGCCAGCCGGTGATTATAAATAACCTGCTGCGTTATAAGCTGTTACCGGGCCAAAGCTATAACCTGCTGAATAACGCCAGCGCAGTAAGCCCAACCCGTTTAAGCATTGACGGTCGTAGCGGCAGTTTCTATAACCCAACTAACCCTTACTAAGGGCTCAGCTCAGCCGGCGGCAAAATTAATGGCGCCGGCTGAATTTATGCCCGTACTGCTGGTCTGATGCTGACTTAACGATGAAAGATGCAGGGACAGCGATTCTTTGTCTGGTGTTATTGACGCATTAGATGCTTTTTGGCGGGCTTACGGCCGACCAGTCTTATTGGCTTTGCTGTTGCACGCCATGCTGCTGGTGGCGCTTATAAACGCTAAATTTCCCGCCAGGGTAACGCCGCCTCTGTCTGAAGTGGTGCTGTCTTATTTGTACCAGCCGCCACCGCCGGCAACAACCGAATTACCGCAACTGCCAGAGGATGACACTAGTACCGGGCCAGAAGCTATGTCGCCTCAGCCGGTAAATACCGCGCCATCTGCCACCACAGCACCACAACTGGCTGCCGACGAGCTGGCTGACACCACAGCGGTATTGCCAGATACGCCAGCACAGCCAGAGCCGCAAGACACCCTGCAGGCGATCGTTGTGCCACGACAAAGCCTGGCGCAGCGTGCCCTGAACCAGGCTGCCTCGGTCGACCCTGAGGCGATAGCGCAAGCGGCTGCGGCCAGCTATCAGCAGTTATTACAGACACAGCAACAGCCGAAAATAACAGTAGAAAAGCGCCATCAGCCGTTAAGCCAGGACCCGGCAGGGCAGGTGGTGGCACAACTTAACGATGGCAGGCAGTTAATCAGGGTGAAAGGGGGCTGTCGAATAGCTGATCCGGGCAAAGACGGTTTCGACGCCTTAATGGCTGCCAAAGTGGTGCCCTGCGGCGATGAGGAAGATAGCAGCGCCTTACTCAAGCAGGCGCTGGAAAAACATGTTAAGCGTTAGCGCTTATTCAGCGATATGTTGCTCTAAGCGGGCTTTTAACTCGCCTTCAATGGCTACCGCTTTACCGCTTTTCTGATCCAGACAAACAAAGGTGACCTGTGCATCAGCGGCCACGGCATCTTTACCGGCAATACGCACCTCTTGTGTTACTACAGCGCTTTTACCGCCCACTTTACTAAAGCGGGTAAACACTTCCAGCGTATCGCCCATCGTTGCGGCCACGCGGTAATTAATGTTGATGTTAACAATCACCCAGGCCAGGCCATGTTTGGCAAACCACTCAATGTCGCCACTGTCTTCCAGATAGCCCCAGCGTGCTTCTTCTAAAAACTCCAGATAACGGGCGTTATTAACATGCTGGTAAATATCTAAATGGTAACCACGTACTTTTATTAAGGTTTTATGTGTCATCTTGGTTGCTGTCGCGATATCAGGTGCGTTGATTGTGGCATAGTTTTACTGGCCAAACCAGTCTGCTGTCGGTGCGAAATTGAAGCAAAAAATAAACAACTTTGCAAAATTTTAGCTTTTAGGTAAAGTTGGCCGCATTGGAAGGATAAAGGATATGCAGAATGAAAAAGTGGCTGGGGTTGGCGTTATTGTGTTGTAGCACAGTGCAGGCCGATATGCTGGAGGCGTTACAAGCCTATGAGCAGAAAAATTATGCCGGGGCGCAGCAGCAGTTTGCTGAGCTATTACCACTGGGCAATGATCTGGCGGCTTTTAACCTGGGGGTTATGGCTTATCAAGCGCAAGGACAGCAACAGGATTTAGAAAAAGCACTGGCTTATTTTACCTTGGCGGCTAAGTTGGGGCATTCAGATACGGCCAAAGTCCTGGGTGAGTTATTACCGAATGTTGCTCCGCAACAACTTGATAATGCGACATTGCAATACCAGCAGTTATTACAGCAGGTCAAAATCAGCGCGTTTAATCCAGACGAGCAGAAAAAGCAAAGCGATGTGCAGCCATTAAAACGCATTGAACCTAAATATCCGATAGAGGCGGCCCGGAAGGGTATCTTCGGTTATGTTACGTTAAGGTTTTTGATTGACGAGGCCGGTAAGGTGGTCGTTGTTGATACCGTTGATGCATACCCAGAACACGTTTTTGAGAAAACAGCCGTCGCAGCAATTAAAAAGTGGCAATATGAACCTTCTGGCGCTAAACATTTAACGCAGGTACAGCTGTCCTATACCTTGGGTTCAGGTATTAACACGGCGGCAGCAGCGCGAACTTTAAAGCAGCACCAACTGTTGGACTATGCCTTAGCTGGCTCTCCTCAGCACCAACTCATGTTAGGTACTTTTATCGCGTTGATCGAAAACCAAAGCGGCAATATCTATTCCTATGAAACTGAGCCTGCAGAGTTGTCGTTCGATATGTCGCTATTCCGACAACGATCTCAGGTTCGGCCGGATTTTCAAGGTTTTTGGGGGGCTGCGACTGTTAGAGTCGATACTGATGGCGTTATCGTGCAACAGCTTGATGTCAAACTTGAAGAAAAAAGTGAGGTCAAAGACCTGCTTGGTTTAAAACTACGGGGTAATATCGACAATGATATGTACCAGCTAGTTCGTAGCTCAGCTAACCGTTCGCGGGACGTTTATGTTGCGGCGTCGGTAAGGCTGCCCCGTCACTATAGTGCGGTATTTTGGTGGGAGCTTGCTGCGAAAAATGGTAATTCACAAGCACAACGTATTATGGCGGCTTACAGTAATGACTGGGAGCGTTACTTGCTTACCCAACAAGATGGCGAAGTAATGGCTTGGGCTGGCACCCGCTTAATCCTCGAAGGCCAACGCGAGCAAGGTATGCAATTGCTGGAGCAGGCGATAGCGAAAAACTATGCACCCGCCAAAGAAATGAAACAGCAGTTTATGTAATGGCTTCGCCCGTGCCGCAATAAACAAAACGCCCGTTAAGGGCGTTTTTGCTATCAGATATAAGCAAAGGCGTCGGCATACATCTGCTCGCGGTGCGCGCCTTGTTCAATAAAGGCGTTACGCACTACACCGGCCATGGCAAAGGGACCGGCGACATAAATATCGTAAGCCTCCAGTGAGACAAAATCGTCCAGTACCGCCTGGTGTACCATACCGGTTCTGCCCTGCCATTGGCTGTCTGGCTGCTGCACTACCGGAATAAAACGGTACTTGCTGTTTTGGCTGGCCCACTGCTGCATGACGCTGGCGTGATAAAGCGCGCTTTGTTCGCGTACGCCCCAATAAACAAATACCGGCCGGTCCAGCTTAGCAGCGGCAATACTTTGCGCAATGCTGTACACATAAGAAAAGCCGGTGCCACCGGCAACTAAAATCACTGGCCGCTCGCTGTCAGCGCGGAACTGGGCATTACCCAGGCCAATTTCGGCCTGTACCGGCTGCTGTAGCTGATGCTGTTGCAGCAAGTGCGCCAATGCCTGGCTGGCGTACTGATCATTCACACTGCCGCCAATATGCAGCTCCAGCTGTTTAGCACCGGGAATGCTGGCAATCGAAAACGGCCTTTTATCGCTGTCGGTTAAACACAGCTGCAAATACTGGCCGCTGCTAAAGCTGACCGGCGTAGCAGGGGTTAACAGTACCCGGTTAACGGTGGGCGTTAAGGCTTCAATAATATCTACGGTACACAAAGTTGTTGTCATAATGCTCTCAGCGTGGGCCTTAGCTTAGCCACGGATAAAAGGATGGTGCAAAACCAAATCGGTACAGGGATAGGCTAAACAACAGTAGGTAAACTGCTGTTGTTTGTCCAGTTCAGTCAGCGGCTGGGGTTCGTTATAACGTACTTCGCCACTTTTTAATTTGCAGACACAACTGGTGCAAACGCCCTGGCGGCAGCGATTAGGGAAATCGATACCGCTGCGCAGCGCTGCCTCCAGCACGGTTTCACCCTCGCGCACGGCAAAACTGAGCTGGGCCGGGGCTATGGTTACCAGATGGGCCATTATTTAGCGTCCTTGGCCGGCAGTGGTATGCCTAAACTATCCCAAAGATTGTCTACCCGTTGCTTTACCGCCTCGTCCATCACAATAGGCTCGCCCCATTCACGGCTGGTTTCGCCAGGCCATTTGTTGGTGGCATCCATACCCATTTTGGAGCCTAAGCCCGATACCGGCGAGGCGAAATCGAGGTAATCTATCGGCGTGTTCTCAATTAACGTCGTGTCACGCGCCGGATCCATCCGGGTGGTAATGGCCCAAATCACATCCTGCCAGTCGCGGGCGTTAACATCGTCATCGCAGACAATAACAAACTTGGTGTACATAAACTGGCGCAGGAAAGACCACACGCCCATCATCACCCGCTTGGCGTGGCCGGGGTACTGTTTTTTCATGGTAACCACCGCTAAGCGGTACGAGCAGCCCTCCGGAGGCAGATAAAAGTCGGTAATTTCCGGAAATTGCTTTTGCAAAATCGGCACAAACACCTCGTTTAATGCCACACCTAAAATGGCCGGTTCATCCGGTGGCCGGCCGGTGTAAGTGCTGTGGTAAATCGGATCTTTGCGCATGGTAAGGTGAGTGACGGTAAATACCGGGAAGTTATCCACTTCATTGTAATAACCGGTATGGTCGCCGTACGGGCCTTCCGGTGCCATTTCGCCCGGCGCAATATAGCCTTCCAGTACAATTTCGGCGCTGGCCGGTACCTGTAAATCATTGCTGATGCATTTAACCACTTCAGTGTTATCACCACGCAGCAAGCCGGCAAAGCCGTATTCCGATAAGGTATCCGGTACCGGTGTTACCGCGCCTAAAATGGTGGCGGGGTCGGCGCCCAACGCTACCGATACCGGGTAGTTTTGCCCCGGGTTAGCCTTTTGGAACTCAAAAAAGTCCAGTGCACCGCCACGGTGTGACAACCAGCGCATAATCAGTTTGTTTTTACCCAGCACCTGCTGGCGATAAATACCTAAATTCTGCCGCTCTTTATGCGGGCCCTTGGTTACTGTTAAACCCCAAGTGATCAGTGGTGCTGCATCGCCGGGCCAGCAGGTCATTACCGGCAGCCGGGTTAAATCCACCTCATCACCGCTTAATACTATTTCCTGACAGGCCGCTTTTTTCACCTGCTTTGGCGACATATTCAGCACCTGCTTAAAAATAGGCAGTTTGCTAAAGGCATCTTTTAAACCTTTTGGCGGCTCGGGCTCTTTTAAAAACGCCAGCAACTTGCCCACTTCGCGTAGCGCACCTACATCTTCCTGGCCCATACCCAGCGCCACCCGTTGTGGCGTGCCAAACAGGTTGGCCAGCACCGGCATGCTGTGGCCTGTCACGTTTTCAAATAGCAGGGCCGGGCCGCCGGCGCGCAGTGTGCGGTCGGCAATTTCGGTCATTTCCAGTACCGGCCTTACCTCGGCCTTTACCCGCACCAGCTCGCCACGCTGCTCCAGCTGGGCAATAAAATCGCGTAAGTCTTTATATTTCATACTCGCCATCAGGCCCTTAAGGTGAATGCCGGCTATTATACAGCTCTGTGCCGGCCTTGCCAGTTTTAGCCTGCTAAGCGGCTGGGGCTGGTGGGCGGCGCGTTTTATAATAGGCCGGTGTAAAACAAAACAGCGGCTTATACGATGGCAGAGCAAGAAGGGGTCATAAAATTTCAGCTGCAGTATCAGCAGCAAGCAGTGCTCACAGCTGCGGATGTGGCTGAGCTAAACAGCTGGCGCACTGTTATGCTGCAGCTGGGTATGCTGGGCCAAACGCCTACGCGCTATGACAACTATGGTTTTGGCAATATCAGCCAGCGTTATGGCAGTGGCAATCAGTTTATTATCAGCGGCAGCCAAACCGGTGGTATTGCCAATATGACCGCTGCCGATTATGCGCTGGTCACCCAGTGTCAGCCAGCACAAAACCGTATAGCGGCGATAGGTGAAACCAAGCCCTCATCCGAGGCAATGACGCACGGCCAGCTGTACCAGCTAAGCGGCGATATTCACTTTGTCATTCACGCCCATTGCCCGGCAATCTGGCAGCAAGCCGCTGCGCTTGGGTTGGCGCAAACCAGCGCGCAGGTGCCCTATGGTACTGTAGCAATGACCGAAGAAGTGGCGCGTTTATTTGCCCAAACCACGGTATTGCGGCAGGGCATTTTTAGCATGGCTGGCCATGAAGACGGCGTAGTGGCCTTTGGCGCCACGGCAGCAGCAGCGGCCGAGCGCTTGATAAGCTGTTATGCCAGCGCACTTAAGCGCGGTGGCCGGCCAAATTAACGCAATAAGCTGATAAAAACTGGCAACTTAGGCGCAGGGGCGCTAAAGTCGAAGCAGTGTTTGCTAAAAGTAGCCCCTTCGTCTATGCAATTCCCCGACAGTATCAAGCAACAAACCTGCAGTGATTGTTTAAGCGGTAAAGATTTAGGCTTTCAAATCCGCATGGCGTTTCAGCCTATTATCGATTGGCACAGCAAAAGCATTTTTGCCTACGAAGCGCTGGTACGTGGGCCGCAAGGCGAGGGCGCGGGTTGGGTGTTTTCGCATATTAATGATGGCAACAAATATTACTTTGACCAGGCCTGCCGGGTAAAAGCGATAGAAACTGCAGCCAAGCTGGGCTGCAAAGCCTATTTAAACATCAACTTTTTGCCCAATGCGGTGTACAACCCGGAAACCTGCATTAAAGCCACCATCGAAGCTGCTGATCTGTATGGTTTTGATATGACCAAGCTGATTTTTGAAGTGACCGAAGGTGAACAAATTCCGGATAAAGACCACTTAAACCGCATTTTCAGAAGTTATGCTAAGCGTGGTTTTCAAACGGCGATTGATGATTACGGCTCTGGCTTTGCCACGCTTGATTGGTTAACAGAACTAAAGCCCGATATTTTAAAGCTGGATATGCAGCTTATCCGTAACATAGACCAGCACCCGGCGAAGCAGTTTATTGTTGAGCAAACCCTTGCCCAATGTGAGTTACAGGGCACCAAAGTGCTGGCCGAGGGCATTGAAAGCAAAGCCGAACTGGATTATTTAAGCTCGGCGGGTATCCGCTATTTTCAGGGCTATTATTTTGCCAAGCCACAATTAGAGTATTTGGCGTCACCTGCTGAATTAACAGTATTGCAGTAAAAAGGCGCCGGTTGGCGCCTTTTGCTTTAGGTTGTCATCAGAAGTTATAACTGACTTTACCGTATACCAGCCGGCCCGAGCGGCCAAACGGCGAGTAGTTCGAAAACGGCGTATTACCGGTGCCGTTTAACACTACCGGGAACGCATCGGGGTATTGATCAAACACATTGTCCATACCAACGGCTAAGCGCCAGTTGTCGGTAAGGTCGATACGGCCTTCAATATCCACCAGCGTTTTCGCACTTAGCATAAAATCCCGCTCTGGGTTATTGTCCGGCGTTAATACTTCACCATAGCGGGTGGCGCGTAAGGTGGCACTTACCCGTTCCAGTTGCCAGTTAACAATGGCGCCAAACTTATCTTTTGGCGTGCCTTTTTCCAGTGCCAGGGTGTTTAGGCGGCCAAACAGGGTTGGCGCCGGGTCCAGCGCGGCTAACTCAGCCGTTTGCGGCACCCGCGTTACCTTGGTTTCGTTGTAGTTGGCCACTAAGGTTAAATCAAAATCGCCAATCGCTTCAGTGGGTAAGGACCAGTTCACTACCAAATCTACCCCTTTGGTTTCTGTGTCTACGCCGTTGGTAAAGAACCTACCGCCGGCCACACCGATAAACCCCTGTTCGGCCAGGTACTCGCCGACATTGGCCTGACTGGCAGTGGTGCCGAGGTTTTCTGACAACACTATACGATCATCAATATCTATCTGATAACCATCCAGCGTAATCGACACGCTACCAAAGCGCATCACCGCACCCAACGACAGGTTTACCGACTCTTCTGCATCCAGCGGCTTGGCGCCCAATGCAATAGCGACAGGATCGTCTACCGGAAAGGTGGTGATATCAAAGGGCACGCCGCCGACAAAGTTAGTTGAGGTGGTAGTAAAATACTGCTGTTGCAACGAAGGCGCCCTAAAGCCATTTTGCACCGAGCCGCGCAGTGCGAAACTATCGGTAAAGTCGTAACGCAGCGCCAGCTTGCCGGTAACATTGTTGCCAAAATCGGAGTAATCTTCAGCACGCAGCGCTACCGAGCCCAATAGCTGATCAGTCAGGCTGGCTTCTAAATCAACAAATACCCCGATAGAGTGCCGGCTGGTATTGGTCTGGTTAGAGGGGCGAAAACCAGGAAATACCTGGGCGCCAGATTGTGTTGCACAACCGCCAGCGATTATTTGTGCTGGCGTTGGGGCATCACAACTGCCGAGATAGAGTGGTAATAACGCGCCGCCATTACGGTAAGAGTCCGGTTCACCGGCAAAAATGGTATAGCTTTCGCGCCGCCACTCGGCGCCCATGGCAATATTCACCGGCGACGCCAGTGCGGCCACATCAAACGAGGTTACTGCCGAGAAGTTACCCACCAGTTGGCCGTAATTAAAGCCACCGGCATCAAACTCGGTTTTACTGGCCGGGCCAATAGAGCGGTTTACGGTGTTTTCAATGGTAAATTCCATCTCGTTAAAACCGTACACCAGGGACGCATCAAAGCTCCAGTCGCCGCTGTCCCACTCATAGCCAATGGCCGAGCTGGTGTCGGTTACATCTGGCGCAATAATGGGTAAAAAGCCATCCGGGTGCACTTCAATCACATTGCGGTCATCCAGCGCCCGGCGATAAAAACCACCGGATTTGGCCGCTCTGTCCTGATAGCTGATCCAGCTATATAACTTGCCATCGCCAACGTTAAGGCCGGCATTGACAAACAGGGTTGCCTGCTCAATTTCTGGCTCGCCATACCAGGCATTAAAACGGTTAATGTCCTGCTCGCGTGGGTCAAACTCGCCATTTAGCCGCGGGTACTGCTGGCGAAAATCCCAGCCACCGCGCTCGGTTCTTTCGGCATCTTTATACTCGGCTGATACGGTGACATAGCCCTGGCCGGCCAGATCAAAGCCCTTCCAGCCGGACAAGGTTAGGGTTTCACCGTCACTGACCGAGCGCGAAATGGGGTTAGGGGCACTCCAGGTTGCCCCCGCCGGCGGCGTGCCGGTTGGCGTGCTGTAATTGGTGTCCCTATAACCATAAGAGGCAGTAAAGTTACCGCCTTCGCTGGCCTCGCGCAGCCGCACGTTTAATACCCCGGCTATTGCGTCCGAGCCATATTGTGCCGATGCACCATCGCGCAGCACTTCAACTGAGCTAATGGCTGCGGTGGGTATGGTGTTTAAATCGACCGCCGAAGCACCCCGGCCCACGGTGCCGTTAACGTTCACTAATGAGGCGGCGTGGCGGCGTTTTGAATTCACCAGCACCAGTGACTGATCGGGTGATAAGCCGCGCAGTGTGGCCGGTCTTATCGTGTCGGTGCCATCGGCCAGGCCAGGCCGTGGAAAGTTAAACGACGGCAGCGCCACCGACAGCGCCTGGTTAAGCTCGGTATTACCGGCTCGCTCCAACGCATCGGCACCGACAATATCAATCGGTACTGCCGTATCTGACACCGAACGGCCCGCCACCCGGGTACCGGTTACCACAATTTGTTCAATTTTCTGCTCTTCGCTGGCGTTGCTATCGGCCGCTTGCTGCGCCCAGGCATAAGGAGCGTTAAGCGCCGTTGCCAGCGCCAAGGTCAGTGCTGCGGGTTTAAAGTTGCGCATAGTGTTCTCCATTTATTGTTACCCTGGAAATCGTTATGGTGAACCACTCTCAGCCGCTGGTATTGGCGGCTGACGACAGAATGATGTTATAAACTGTAGCTCATGCTAGCGGTTTTGTTATAGCATGGCCGTCCAGATGTCTTATATGCGACCTTAGTCGCCTTAGTTCAGCCAACAGGATAAAACATGAAGCGAGACACTAAGCTGATCCATGCCGGCCGGGCAAAACAGTATACTGGCCAGGTGGTTAACCCGCCGCTGGTACGGGCCTCGACTATCATCTTTGACAGCTTTGCCGAGCTAAAGCACGCCACGCAAAATCGCGGTAACCGGGTGCCGTTTTATGGCCGGCGTGGTACCGACACCCATTTCGCCTTGCAGGAGGCAATCTGCGAGCTGGAAGGCGGGGCAGGTTGTGCGCTGTATCCGTGCGGTGCCGCTGCTATCAGCGGTGCCTTACTGGCGTTTTTGCAAAGTGGTGACCATCTGTTAATGGTCGACAGTGCCTACGAGCCCACCCGTGCGCTATGCGATAAGCTACTGGCCGGGCTGGGTATTACCATCACCTATTACGATCCGCACATCGGCGCGGCCATTGCTGGCCTGATAAAGCCCAATACCAAAGTCATTTTTCTTGAGTCGCCAGGTTCGTTAACCTTTGAAATGCAAGATATTCCGGCCATCACGGCGGTGGCCAAACAGCACAATATTGTTACCATTTTAGATAACACCTGGGCCTCGCCCATTTTGTGCCAGCCCTTCGCGCTGGGGGTCGATGTGTCGGTGCAGTCGGCCACCAAATATATCGTCGGCCATTCCGATGTGATGCTGGGCACCGCCAGCGCCAACGCAAAACACTGGCCACAGTTACGTGAACACAGCTACTTACTCGGTTATTGCGCCTCGGCCGATGACGCCTACACCGCACTGCGCGGCCTGCGTACCCTGGCGGTAAGGTTAAAACAGCATGAGCAAAGTGCGCTTAGCGTAGCCAACTGGCTGGCGAAACGGCCTGAAGTCGAAACCGTACTGCACCCGGCGCTACCTAGTCACCCCGGCCACGCCATTTTTAAACGCGATTTTTCCGGCAGTAATGGCCTATTTTCCTTTGTATTAAAGCAAGGCAGTCAGCAGCAGGTAGAGGCCTTTATCGAGGGGATGGCGCATTTTAAAATGGGTTTTTCCTGGGGCGGCTATGAAAGTTTAATTACCGCTACCATGAAACTGCAAAACCTGCGCAGCGCGACAACCTGGCCTTATAGTGGGCCGTTACTTCGTCTGCACATTGGCCTGGAAGATGTAGAAGATTTACTTGCCGATTTAGACGCCGCTTTTGTGCGGTTTCATCAGGCTTGCTAGGGCTAATGCTAAAAGCAGCGACTAACAGAAAATGAGCACCAGGAAATACTTGGTTTAAACCAGTAAATTTTGAAATTTGAAAAGGCACTATAAAGCATAAAGGCGCAGCCCAATATACCGGCTTTTAATACCGGTGTTGCAACCGTTTGTTATGCCCGCTGCGCTTAATGTCAGGTGCGCTTTTTGAGAGACGAGTAAACCTTGCTTTTTTCCCGTTTGCCTACGGCAAGCACATACACAAACAGCTCATCGTCAACAACCTCATAGGCTAACCGGTAACCAGCAGAGCGAAGTTTAATTTTGTACACGGATTCATAACCACTTAATTTATCAGCAGGCACTCTGGGATTTTCCAACCGCTCCGCTAGCTTTTTCTTGAACTGACTCTTTATTGGGGCACCAAGCTTTTCCCACTCCTTCAGTGCAGCCGGAAGAAAGCGTAGCTTATAAGTCATCCAACGACACCGTTATGGCCTGACCTTTGTCGCCACGACGCTCCTCAACAAGCTGCGCTAGCTCATAGTCGTCGATCATATCCATTAGAGCCTCATAAGTCTCCGCAGGAATCAGGTAGGCCGCTGGCTTGTTGTGATTAAGTACTGCTATGGGTGAACCACTAGCCTGAGACAGTAAGGCTGAAGGGTTTTTCTTTAATTCTGAAATGCTTACAGAAAAATCCGCTAATATCTGACGCATAAAAACCTCTATTAGGCTCTAAATTATGGTCATATATTAGCTCATATTATTAATGGGGGCTACCAGCTTGTAGGCATAACGCAAGGCACACGCGGGACGGCCGCGCAGCGGTTTGCCGTTTGTGACTGCGCTTGTTATAAACATGCTAGTTTTTGCCACCGACAAACATGCCGATAGCAACGAGTATTGTCCCTACTGCTAATGCGGGAAACCTAAATTGCGTCCAATCAAATGAATTCTCAGCCGTAGACACGACCTTTAAGTAAGTATCATCAGACGATGATTGAAATGTCTCAACCGGTAAGAAGTCTACCGCGAAGGCTGCGATAGCATATAAAAGAACTAAACAGCCAATGATGATCAGGGCTTTACTCACTTGAATCTGCCTCTTGTTATATAACGTCCCGCGTATACGCGCGAACTTGTGAGCGTCGCAGGGGCCGCAGGCCCCGAATGACGCGGATTGTTAGCTGTTTCCAAGCATGAACGCACGAAGCTGTCGCTCCTCTCGCATGACAAAGAGGACAAGAACCCGCTGCTCATCCTCACGATAAAAAATGCGACAGGGTGGAACGACTACCTCCCTGTATACCGAATCCGGGAGCTCTGGAGGGATCCGCCCGGATTTGGGGAAATTCTCCAAACGTTTTGTCTTATCGAAAACTGCCTTCACGAGATCGCTCGCAGCAGCAGGGTTGTCCAAAGCAATATACTCAGCAATGGCATCAAGTTCTTGAAGGGCTGGCTCTGTCCAGATTACTTCAGCCATTTAGTCATTTTCTCTCTGGCTTCACTTTGGCTATACGTTCTTCCCTCAAGTACAGCAAGCTCTCCCCGAGAGAGCCCCTCAAGCAGCGCAAGCCGACGCTGCATGAATTCATAATCTTGAACATCAACAAGGTATGCAGATGGCTGACCATGCTCCGTAATCAATACGGGCTCTTTCGACAAGTGCAGATCTGCCAGAATCTTTGTTGCTTGGCGCTTTAGATTCGTAACTAGCTCAACTTTCATAGGTTCACCCTGTTTTGAATTTAAAGTGATACTATAGTATCACTTTGCGGGTAAGGCAATCCCAGCTAACGCCCCGCGCATGCGCGCGAACTTGTGAGCGTCGCAGGGGTCAATGGCCCCGAATGACGCGGATTGTTAGGTGCAAACGAGTGTTGCAACATCATTAGTGCCATTGCTTAACCCCTTTAATTCCTGAATAAAGTTATCTAAAAGCACTGGCTCCGTTTTTAAGTACATTTTGGCTTCGCTAGCCTCTTCCTGCCCTTTAAATTCAAAGTGTTCAGATTGCTGGTGAGTTGCTATATACAAAGGTCCAGGTTTTGGAAAGTGAAGCCTCGCAGAAAAAGCACCATTGGCGTATTCACGACCAAACTGACCCAGCAATATGTCTTTTAAACCACCGTAATAATGGTTTTTAAAGATATTAAGTGAGTTAACCAACTCTAAAATTTGATGACTGCCAACATAAACTTTATTCGTGAATAGAGATTTCCCGTTACAGATCGAGATTTTCAATTCAATCAAATCATCATCAAACCATACTTTTTCGATAGAAATCTCAGGTTTCAATGCTACTCCTTGCCTCTAACGGTTAAGCTAAGGGGCGGGCTTTAGCCCGTCCCAGCGAACGAAGTGAGCGGTTTGAGCGCATTGTTATGTAGCAACAAACTATTGCCATGATGCCCAAAGACTAGCTGCTTGATCATGAGTGGATACTCCACGATAGAGGGCATCCAAGAGTGGTTCTGACTGCTCCGGGCCTAGTATTGAGCCTGAAACTACGGGAGTTGCTGGCCCCAAGATTTTGAATGTGCCAGTAGCGAATGGCTGAAAGGGCTGAATATATGTAATTGGTTCATTCATTCCCTCGCCCCACGCCTCAACAATAAGTACATCAATCCTGCCTGTGCTTGTGTTTATTTGACCTTCTCGTGCCAAGGCCCAGGCTAAAGCCGTAGGCTGTTGCTCTGATACAAATGCTTTTCCAGCGTCTATTGCTTTTTCTTGAATTTCAGCTTCGAAGCGTGTGAGCTTTCGACCTGCTTCAGTCTCAACTATGGCTAACGGCACTAAAAGATCACCTTCGGGAAGATCAGAGATACTCCAAGCTGCATGAGCAAGAACGAATCCGGCGAGTAAATTTGCTGTTTCATGTATGGCCACGATCTATCCTTGATACATAACGTTTGGTTAAGGGGCGGGCTTTAGCCCGTCCCAGTGAGCGAAGCGAGCGATTTGAACCAGTTGTTAAATGACAATTTCACGGATAGTTCCGATGT
>JAANMY010001022.1_pt1 | contig 34564 bp, 32 predicted proteins | sample 7279691 | NCBI WGS metagenome assembly JAANMY01 (sample SAMN14094543, study PRJNA606508) | bioreactor metagenome | isolation source: A lab-scale SPAN reactor treating ammonium-rich wastewater day 388 | place: Ireland: Galway | collected 2018-02-07
GCACTCCGATCCCCAGCCCGCCCCGCACCGCCGCAAGCTGGTTGAAGATGCTGGAGCTTTTCACCCCGGCCCGGATCGCGGGATGGATCTCGCCCAGGTAGTCGAGGCCGGGGGCGAAGATCATCTCCTCGATATAGCCGACGAAGCGCAGCCGGGGCAGATCCTCGGGGCTGGCGATCGGCGGCAGGCTGCGCAGATGCTCGCGCGTGGCGTAGAGGTGCAGCGTATAGTCCACCAGCCGCTCTGAGCGATAGGGGCCGCTCGTCACCGGGTCCAGCGTGATCGAGATGTCCGCCTCGCGCCGCGACAGCGACAGCACCTGCGGCATGGTGATGAGTTCCAGCGAGATCAGCGGAAATTCCGCGGCAAAGGCCGGCAGCAGATGGGTCGAGAACAGGCTGCCGAAGCCCTCGGGCATGGCCAGCCGCAGCGGCCGCGCCTGGCCGGTGGCGGCGGATTGCTCCAGCGGGATCAGCCCGGCGGCCTGCTCCATCCGCTCGGCCGCCTCGATCAGGCGCTGGCCGGCGGGGGTCGGCTCGTAGCCGCGGGGATTGCGCTCGAACAGGCGGGTGTTCAGCGCCTGCTCCAGCCGGTCGATGCGGCGCGAGACGGTGACATGCGAGGTGCCCAGCTGTCGCGCCGCGCGCGAAAGCTGCCCTTCGCGCACAACCGCCAGAAAGAATTGCAGATCGTCCCAGCTGAGATTGGCCATCTGTTCGAAAACGCACACGCCCTGTAAGAAATTAAACCTCTCTGAACACTTGTGTCAAAGCCGAATTGCCTGCATCGTTCCATGCGGGAGGGGCAAGGCGAGAGTCGCCCCCTCGCGGGTAACAGGACAGTATCCCCACCCGGCAGGCAGAAGCGGCCGGTGGAAGGGATGCGCCTTTGGGAGGACATAATGCGAAAGATTCTGCTGTCGACCGCCGCGGTCGGCCTTATTGCCACGCCTGCCCTGGCCGAGGTTTCGGACGGGGTGGTCAAGATCGGCATCCTGAACGACCAGTCCGGGGTCTATGCCGATTTCGGCGGCAAGTATTCCTATGAGGCCGCGCGGATGGCGGTCGAGGATTTCGGCGGCAAGGTGCTGGATGCGCCGGTCGAGGTCGTCACCGCCGATCACCAGAACAAGCCCGACATCGCCTCGAACATCGCCCGGCAATGGTATGACACCGAGCAGGTCGATGCGATCATGGAACTGACCACCTCGTCGGTCGGCCTGGCGGTGCAGGCGCTGAGCCAGGAAAAGAAGAAGATCACCGTCAACACCGGCGCGGCCACGACCGAGCTGACCGGGCCGCAATGCACCCCCTATGGCTTCCACTGGGCCTATGACACCCATGCGCTGGCCGTGGGCACCGGCGGTGCGCTGGTGAAGGAGGGCGGCGACAGCTGGTTCTTCCTGACCGCCGACTATGCCTTCGGCTATTCGCTGGAAGAGCAGACCGGCAATTTCGTCAAGTCGCAGGGCGGCACGGTCGCGGGGGCGGTGCGCCACCCGCTGGCGACGACGGATTATTCCTCGTTCCTGCTGCAGGCCCAGGCTTCGGGGGCCAAGGTCATCGGCCTGGCCAATGCCGGCATGGACACGCAGAACGCCATCAAGCAGGCGGCCGAATTCGGCATCACCGCCGGCGGCCAGCGCCTGGCGGCGCTGCTCTTTACCCTGGCCGAGGTGCATGGCATCGGGCTGGATGCCGCGCAGGGGCTGACGCTGACCGAAAGCTTCTACTGGAACCGCACGCCGGAATCGCGCGAGTTCGGCGAACGCTTCAAGGAACGCACCGGCGTCATGCCGAACATGGTCCATGCCGGCACCTATTCCGCCGTCACCCAATACCTCAAGGCGATCCAGGAGGCAGGAACCGACGAGACCGAGGCCGTCGCCGCCAAGATGCACGAGATGCCGGTGGACGACATCTTTGCCCAGGGCGGCAAGGTCGGGCCCAACGGCCGGCTGATCAAGGACGTCTACCTGATGGAGGTCAAGGCGCCCGGCGACGTGACCGAGGACTGGGATTATTACAACGTCCTGGCCACGATTCCGGGCGATCAGGCCTTCCTGAACCCGGCCGAAAGCGGCTGCCCGCTGGTCCAGTGATGGCGGCGACGCTTGCAACGCAGTCCGAGCCGCGGGTGGTCTTGTCCGCCCGCGGCCTCGGCCGGGACTTCGCGGGTTTCACCGCCGTCAACAACGTGGATCTGGACGTGGAGCACGCCCGCATCCACGCCCTGATCGGGCCGAACGGCGCCGGCAAGACCACGGTCTTCAACCTCTTGACCAAGTTCCTGCAGCCGACGCGGGGCCAGATCACGCTCCTGGGCCAGGACATCACCAACACCCGGCCCGACAAGGTGGCGCGGATGGGGCTGGTGCGCAGCTTCCAGATCTCGGCGGTGTTCCCGCACCTGACCGTGCGCGAGAACGTCAAGGTCGCGCTGCAACGCCCCAACGGGCTTTCGACGCAGTTCTGGCTGCCGCTCTCGGCGCTCGACCGGCTGGATGCGCGCGCCGACCAGCTGATCGAGCAGCTGGGCCTGGCGCAATACCGCGACCACCGCGCCGCCGACCTGTCCTATGGCCGCAAGCGCGTGCTGGAGATCGCGACCACCCTCGCGCTCGACCCCGAGGTGCTGCTTCTGGACGAGCCGATGGCCGGCATGGGGCAGGAGGACGTGGCCATGGTCGCGGGTATCATCCGCGACGTCGCCGCCGAACGCGCCGTGCTGATGGTCGAGCACAACCTCAGCGTCGTCGCCGACATCTGCCACCACGTCACCGTGCTGCAGCGCGGCGAGATCATCGCGCGGGGCGACTATGCCACCGTCTCGGCCGATCCGCGCGTGCGCACCGCCTATATGGGGTCCGAGGCATGAGCGCGCCGCTTCTGAACGTCCGCGACCTGCAGGCCTGGTATGGCGAAAGCCACGTCCTGCACGGCGTGAACCTGCATGTGAACGAAGGCGAGACCATCTGCATCCTCGGCCGCAACGGCATGGGCAAGACCACGACGCTGCGCAGCATCATGGGCATCCTGCGCAAGCGCACCGGCCGCATCCAGTTCGCCGGCTGCGACATGATGGCGCTGCCCCTGCACCAGACCGCCCGCGCCGGGCTGGGCTTCGTCCCCGAGGAGCGCGGCATCTTCGCCAGCCTCTCGGTCGAGGAGAACCTGATGCTGCCGCCGAAGGTCGCCGAGGGCGGCATGTCGGTCGAGGAGATCTACGCGCTGTTCCCGAACCTCGAGGAGCGCCGCAATTCGCAGGGCACCAAGCTGTCGGGCGGCGAGCAGCAGATGCTGGCCATGGCGCGCATCCTGCGCACCGGCGCGCGCTGCCTCTTGCTGGACGAGCCGACCGAGGGGCTGGCCCCGGTCATCATCCAGGCCATCGGCGAGGTGCTGCAGAAGCTGAAGGGCCGCGGCATGACCGTGGTGCTGGTCGAGCAGAACTTCCGCTTCGCCGCCAAGGTCGCCGACCGCTTCTACCTGATGGACCACGGCCGCATGACGGCAGAATTCCCGGTCGCCGAACTGCCGGCGCAGATGGACATGCTGCATCGGGAACTGGGGGTGTGAGATGACGATGATTTTCGGCGTGCCCCTCCAGGCCCTGATGGGGCAATTGCTGGTCGGGCTGATCAACGGCAGCTTCTATGCGCTCTTGTCGCTGGGCCTGGCGGTGATCTTCGGGCTGTTGCGCGTGATCAACTTCGCCCATGGCGCGCAATACATGCTGGGCGCCTTCGCGGCGCTGCTGCTCCTGACCGTGGGCGGCATCAACTACTGGCTGGCGCTGATCCTGGCGCCGCTGTTCGTGGGCCTGTTCGCGGCGCTGGTCGAAAAGACCATGCTGTCGCGGCTCTACAAGCTCGATCCCCTTTACGGGCTTCTCTTCACCTTCGGCCTGGCGCTGGCGATCGAGGGCACCTTCCGCTATTTCTTCGGCGCCTCGGGCAAGCCCTATGCGCCGCCCCCGCAGCTGACCGGGGCGGTGAACCTGGGCTTCATGTTCCTGCCGATCTATCGCGGCTGGGTGGTCATCGCCTCGCTGGCGGTCTGCATCGGGGTCTGGCTGCTGATCGAAAAGACCAAGCTCGGCGCCTACCTGCGCGCGGCGACGGAAAACCCGGTGCTGGTGCAGGCCTTCGGCGTCAACGTGCCCTTGCTCTTGACGCTGACCTATGCGCTCGGCGCCGGGCTTGCGGGCTTTGCCGGCGTGCTGGCGGCGCCGGTCTACCAGGTCTCGCCCCTGATGGGCTCGAACCTGATCATCATCGTCTTCGCGGTGGTGGTCGTGGGCGGCATGGGCTCGATCCTGGGCGCCATCGTCACCGGCTACATGCTGGGCGTGGTCGAGGGGCTGACCAAGGTCTTCTACCCCGAGGCCTCGAACATCGTGATCTTCGTCATCATGGCGATCGTCTTGATCCTGCGGCCCGCGGGCCTTTTCGGAAAGGATGCCTGACATGGCCGCAAAATCCGAAACCGTCGCCTCGGAACATGTCGCGGCCCATCCGCGCGCGGGGCAGGTGCAGCTGGCGCTGGTCGCCATCGCCCTGGTCGGGCTGCTGGTGGCGCCGATGTTCCTCTACCCGATCTTCCTGATGAAGCTTCTGGCCTTCGCGCTGTTTGCCTCGGCCTTCAACCTGCTGCTGGGCTACACCGGGCTTCTGTCCTTCGGCCATGCCACCTTCTTCGGGGGCGCGGCCTATTTCACCGCCCATGCGGTCAAGGTCTGGGGCTGGTCGCCCGAGGCGGGCATCCTGCTGGGCGTCGCCGGCGCGGCCCTGCTGGGGCTGGTGATGGGCGCCATCGCCATCCGCCGCCAGGGTATCTATTTCGCCATGATCACGCTGGCGCTGTCGCAGATGTTCTTCTTCTTCTGCCTGCAGGTGCCCTTCACCCATGGCGAGGACGGCATCCAGTCGGTGCCGCGGGGGCATCTCTTCGGGCTGATCGACCTGAACCGGCCGATGAACATGTATTACTTCGTGCTGGCGGTGTTCGTGATCGGGCTCCTGATCATCCGGCGTTTCGTGAACTCGCCCTTCGGCATGATCCTGAAGTCGATCCGCGAGAACGAGCAGCGCGCGATCTCGCTGGGTTATTCGGTGCAGCGCTACAAGCTGGGCGCCTTCGTGATGTCGGCGGCGCTGGCGGGGCTGGCGGGGGGCGTCAAGGCGCTGATCTTCCAGTTCGCGACGCTGACCGACGTGACCTGGCAGATGTCGGGCGAGGTGATCCTGATGACGCTGCTGGGCGGCATCGGCACGCTCCTGGGGCCCATCGTCGGCGCAGGGCTGGTGGTCACGTTGCAGAACTACCTGGCCACCTCGGACTTCCCGGTGACGATCATCACCGGCCTCGTCTTCATGGTCTGCGTGCTGCTGTTCCGCCGCGGCCTGGTGGGAGAGTTCTTCGCAACGAAAATCGGCCGGAAAATGGGGTTCCGTTCCGAATCGTGATGGTGCGGCCCCCGCGCCGGCGGGGGCCATCATGGAGTGTCCGATGGAAAGCTACGACTATATCGTGATCGGCGCGGGCAGCGCCGGCTGCGTGCTGGCCAACCGCCTCAGCGCCGATCCCGGCAACCGGGTGCTGCTGCTCGAGGCCGGGGGGCGCGACAATTACCACTGGATCCATATCCCGGTCGGCTATCTCTATTGCATCGGCAACCCGCGTACCGACTGGGGTTTTCGCACCCAGCCCGAGCCGGGGCTGAACGGCCGCGCGCTGCTTTACCCGCGCGGCCGGGTGCTGGGCGGCTGTTCCTCGATCAACGGCATGATCTACATGCGCGGGCAGGCGGCGGATTACGACCATTGGCGCCAGCTTGGCTGCACCGGCTGGGGCTGGGACGACGTGCTGCCGCTGTTCAAGACGCAAGAGGACCATTATCGCGGCGCCGACGACATGCATGGCGCCGGCGGCGAATTGCGGGTCGAGACGGCGCGGGTCCGCTGGGCCGTGCTCGACGCCTTCATGGAGGCGGCCGAGCAGGCCGGCATCCCCCGCACCGAGGACTTCAACCGCGGCGACAACGAGGGCGGCGGCTATTTCGACGTGACCCAGCGCCGCGGCTGGCGCTGGAGCGCGGCGAAGGCCTTTCTGCGCCCGGTGCGCCACCGCCCGAACCTGCGCATCCTGACCGGGGCCGAGGTCGAGCGGCTGGTGATCGAGGCGGGCGAGGTCGCGGGCGTGGTCTTTCACCACCAGGGGCAGCGGCGCGAGGTCCGCGCCGCGCGCGAGACGGTGCTGGCCGCGGGCGCCATCGGCTCGGTGCAGATCCTCGAACATTCCGGCGTCGGCCGCGGCGATGTGCTGCAGGCCGCCGGCATCGCGCCCCAGGTCGAGGTGCCGGGCCTGGGCGAGAACCTGCAGGACCACCTGCAATTGCGGCTGGTCTACAAGGTCCGCGGCGTGCCGACGCTGAACGAAAAGGCCTCGCGCCTGATGGGCAAGGCGTCGATCGGGCTGGAATACCTGCTGAAACGCTCGGGCCCGATGTCGATGGCGCCCAGCCAGCTTGGCATCTTCACCCGCTCGGGGCCGGACAAGGCGACGCCGGACCTGGAGTTCCACGTCCAGCCGGTCAGCCTCGACAAGTTCGGCGACCCGGTGCATCCCTTTCCGGCGATGACCGCCTCGGTCTGCAACCTGCGGCCGGAAAGCCGCGGCTCGGTCCATGTCGCCGGGCCGGATTTCCGCGCCCATCCCGCGATCCGGCCGAATTACCTTTCGACCCAGGCCGACCGTGACGTGGCCGCGCGCGCCATCCGCCTGACCCGCAGGATCGCCGCGCAGCCCGCCTTCAACCGCTTCGACCCCGAGGAGCATATTCCCGGCATCGCCTTCCAGAGCGACGAGGATCTGGTCCGCGCCGCCGGCGCCATCGGCACCACGATCTTCCACCCGGTCGGCACCTGCCGCATGGGCGCCGACGACGCGGCGGTGGTCGACCCTAGGCTGCGGATGCGCGCGCTTGGCCGGCTGCGCATCGCCGACGCCTCGGTCATGCCGACCATCACCAGCGGCAACACCAACGCCCCGGTGATGATGATCGCCGAAAAGGCCGCGCGGATGATGCTCGAGGACGCCAGGGCCTGAGCCCGGCTTTGACTTTTCGCGCCCCATGCCCATATCTTGGCACAGGGCTGGAAGCGCGGAGGCAAGCCATGCTCAGGACCATCTGCCTGTCCCTTTCCCTGGCGCTCGCCGCGCCTGCCGCCATGGCCGGGCCGGCCGCATCGGCGGGGGGAAACGTCACCGTCACCTATGTCGCGCCCGAGAGCTTCCGCGACCGCGAGTTCCGCCGCGAACGCAGCCGGACCTCGGCGCTGGCCGAATTCGACCGCTGGTTTGCCGAGCTTGGCGCGCGCTACCTGCCCGCCGGGCAAAGCCTTGCCATCGAGGTGCTGGACATCGACCTTGCCGGCGAGTTCGAGCCCTGGCGCAGCGGCTTCAACGACGTGCGCTTCCTGCGCGACACTACGCCGCCGCGCATCCACCTGCGCTATCGGCTGATGCAGGGCGACACCGTCATCCGCGCGGGCGAAGAGCGGCTGACCGACATGAACTATCTCTCGGACCCGCGCGGGCATGGCGACAGCCGGCGCTTCGTCTATGACAAGCTGATGGTGCAGGACTGGTTCCGCAAGACCTTCGCCACGCCGCGGCAACCCGCCCGTCCCGATCTTTCCGGCTGACCGGCAAGCCCCCGGCAGGCCGCAAGCGGCCCGCCCTCAATTCTCGATCATGCGGCGGCTGCCGTCGATGTCCAGCCCGCCGGAAAACACCCGGCTCGCGCGAATGTCGCTTTCGGTGATGGTGGACAGCGCCCGCGCATCGACCGGCACCTCGCCGGAAAACAGCCGGTTCGCCTGCCGCAGCCGCGCCCGGTCCAGCGCATTGCGGATCGAGCGGGCATTGGCGAAATGCGGCTGATCGCGGCGCAGGCGGATATATTCCTCCATCGCCGCCCGCCCGGCCTCGTCGAAGACATAGCCCTGGTTCACCAGCATCGAGGCCGAGATCCGCCCCAGCTCCTCGTCGGTATAGTCGGGAAACTCGATGTGATGGGCGATGCGCGAGCGAAAGCCGGGATTGGCCGAGAAGAAGCGGTCCATCCGGTCGGCATAGCCGGCCATGATGACCACCAGGTCGTCGCGGTTGTTCTCCATCACCTGCAGCAGGATCTCGATCGCCTCCTGGCCATAGTCGCGCTCGTTGTCGGGCTTGTAGAGGTAATAGGCCTCGTCGATGAACAGGACGCCCCCCATGGCCTTCTTCAGGACTTCCTTGGTCTTGGGCGCGGTATGGCCGATATATTGCCCGACCAGGTCGTCGCGGGTCACGCTGACCAGGTGGCCCTTGCGCACATAGCCCAGCCGGTGCAGCAGCCCGGCCATCTTCAGCGCTACCGTGGTCTTGCCGGTGCCGGGATTGCCGGTAAAGCTCATGTGCAGCGTCGGCACCTCATGGGCCAGCCCCAGGTCGCGCCGCGCCCGGTCTACCAGCAGCAGCGCCGCCGTCTCGCGGATCCTCTGCTTCACCGGCGCCAGCCCGATCAACTCGCGGTCCAGCTCGTCCAGGATCTCGCGCACGCCCGAGGATTCATACTCGGCCTTCAGATCCACGGTCGCCAGCGTCTCGCCCATATCGCCGTCCATCAGCCTTTCTCCGTTTCACAAATACTCTCGGGGGGCCCGGGGGGCAGACGGCCCCCCGGGCCCGGCAGTGCCGTCAGCCGACCATCTCGTGGGTATAGCGGATATGGCGGCCATCGGCCTCCATGCGCCAGGTCTTGAAGCTCGGCTCGTTTTCCGGGCGGTTGACGATGAAGGACATCATCACCGTCTCCCATCCGCGCGTGCTGTCGAAGGCGTTGATGCGGATATACTTGTCGCCATGCGCCTTGCGGCAGTCGTCCAGCTCCATCATCACACCCTTGGCGTCCTTGAGGTCGAACATCGGGTTGCCCCACATCTCCCAATAGGTGTTGCGGGGATGGGGCTCGGAGGTCCATTCGATCCCGACCGCCCAGTCGCGCGACAGGATGTATTCCACCTGGTCGCGGATCTGCTCGTCGGTCAGGTCGGGCAGGAAGGAAAAGCAGCCCTGAGTGATACGCATCTGATCTCTCCCTTAGCTGACGGACGCGGTCGGAACGAAGTCCGAGGTGTCGGTCGAGGTATAGTTGAAGGTGATATTGCCCCAGGTATCCAGCGCCGCCTCCAGCGGCTTGCACCACTTGGCCGCCTTGCGCAGCACCTCGGGACCCTCATTGGCGATATCGACGCCCTCGTTGCGCGCCAGAACCATGGCCTCCAGCGCCACGCGGTTCGCGGTCGCGCCGGCCTGGATGCCCATCGGGTGGCCGATGGTGCCGCCGCCGAATTGCAGCACGACGTCGTCGCCGAACAGGTCCAGCAGCTGGTGCATCTGCCCGGCATGGATGCCGCCCGAGGCGACCGGCATCACCTTTTTCAGGTTGGCCCAGTCCTGCTCGAAGAAGATGCCGCGCGGCAGGTCGACCGCGTTCACCGTCTCGCGGCAGACGTTGTAATAGCCCTGCACGGTCATCGGGTCGCCTTCCAGCTTGCCGACGGCGGTGCCGGTATGCAGGTGATCGACCCCGGCCATGCGCAGCCACTTGGCGATGACGCGGAAGCTGATGCCATGGTTCTTCTGCCGGGTATAGGTGCCGTGGCCGGCGCGGTGCATGTGCAGGATCATGTCGTTCTGCCGGCACCAGTTGCTGATCGACTGGATCGCGGTCCAGCCGACGATCAGGTCCACCATGACGATGACCGAGCCCAGCTCCTTGGCCAGTTCCGCGCGGCGATACATCTCTTCCATCGTGCCGGCGGTGATGTTGAGGTAATGGCCCTTGGTCTCGCCGGTGGCTGCGGTGGCCTTGTTCACCGCCTCCATGCAGTAGAGGAAGCGGTCGCGCCAATGCATGAAGGGCTGCGAGTTGATGTTCTCGTCGTCCTTCATGAAGTCGAGCCCGCCCTTGAGCCCCTCGTAGACCACGCGGCCGTAGTTCTTGCCCGACAGGCCCAGCTTGGGCTTGGTGGTGGCGCCCAGGAGCGGGCGGCCGAACTTGTCCAGGCGCTCGCGCTCGACCACGATGCCGGTGGGCGGGCCGGCGAAGGTCTTCATGTAGGCGACCGGAAAGCGCATGTCCTCGAGCCGCGCGGCCTTCAGCGGCTTGAAGCTGAAGACGTTGCCGATGATCGAGGCGGTGACGTTGGCGATCGAGCCTTCCTCGAACAGGATCAGGTCATAGGCGACATAGCAGAAATACTGCCCCGGCGTGCCCGGCACCGGCTCGACCTTATAGGCTTTCGCGCGATACTGGTCGCAGGCGGTCAGCCGGTCGGTCCAGACCACGGTCCAGGTCGCGGTCGAGCTTTCGCCGGCCACGGCCGCCGCCGCCTCGATCGGGTCCACGCCCTCTTGCGGGGTGATGCGGAACAGCGCCAGCACATCGGTGTCCTTGGGCTGGTAGTCGCCGTCCCAATAGCCCATCTGGGCGTACTTCAGCACGCCGGCGGCGTAGCGCTTTTTCTTGTCCGTGATTTCGGACTTGCTCATCTCGTTCATCGGGCTTCCTCCTCCTCAGGCGGCTTTCGCGCCAGTGATTGCCGGGTCCAGCGCCCCCGACGCATAGCGTTTGGCCATCTCGTCCATCGGGATGACCCTGATCTTGCTGGCGTGGCCCGCGGTGCCGAAACGCTCGAAGCGGTCGCGGCACAGCGCCGTCAGCTCCTTCATGGCCGGGATCATGAACTTGCGCGGATCGAACTCTTCGGGCTTGTCGCGGGCGATCTTGCGGAACTGCCCGGTCATCGCCATGCGGCAGTCGGTGTCGATGTTCACCTTGCGCACGCCGTGGCGGATGCCGCGCTCGATCTCCTCGACCGGGACGCCATAGGTCTGCGGCATCGCGCCGCCGGCATCGTTGATCAGATCCTGCAGGTATTGCGGCACCGAGCTGGAGCCGTGCATGACCAGATGCGTGCCGGGCAGGCGCTCGTGGATCGCCTCGATCACATGCATGGCCAGGATGTCGCCATCGGGCTTGCGGCTGAACTTGTAGGCGCCATGGCTGGTGCCGCAGGCGATGGCCAGCGCGTCGCAGCGGGTGCGCGAGACGAAATCCACCGCCTGGTCCGGGTCGGTCAGCAGCTGGCTGTGATCCAGCTTGCCCTCGGCGCCCGAGCCGTCCTCGGCCGCGGCCTCGCCGGTCTCCAGGCTGCCCAGCACGCCCAGCTCGCCCTCGACCGAGGCACCGACGGCATGGGCGGCCTCGGCGACCTTGGCCGTCACCGCGACGTTATAGTCGTAATCCGCGGGCGTCTTCATGTCCTCGTGCAGCGAGCCGTCCATCATCACGCTGGTGAATCCGTGGCGGATCGCCGACATGCAGGTGGCCAGGTTGTTGCCATGGTCCTGGTGCAGGCAGATCGGGATGGTCGGGTTCATCTCGGCCAGGGCCTCGACCATGCGGCGCAGCATGATGTCGCCGGCATAGGAGCGGGCGCCGCGGCTGGCTTGCAGGATCACCGGGGCATCGACCTCGGCCGCGGCCTTCACGATGGCCAGGCCCTGTTCCATGTTGTTGATGTTGAAGGCGGGCACGCCGTAGCCATGTTCGGCGGCGTGGTCCAGAAGCTGTCGCAGCGTGATGAGGGCCATCACTTTCCTCCCTGGATAAGCTGGTTGGCAAGGTCGGCGGCACGTTCGGCGGTGATGCCGAAATGCCGGTAAAGCGCGGGGGCGGGGGCCGAGGCGCCAAAGCCCGCCATGCCGATGAAGCCGTCGCCGGGGCGCAGGAACAGCCCGTCCCAGCCCTGGCGGATCAGCGCCTCGATGGCGATGCGCGGGGCGCGGCCCAGCACCGCCTCGCGCTCGGCCTCGGGACGCCGGGCGAACAGCTCGAAGCAGGGGGCCGAGACGACGGCGGCGCGCACGCCCTGCGCCGCCAGCAGGTCGGCGGCCTCCAGCGCGATCTCGATCTCGGAGCCGGTGGCGATCAGGGTCACGTCGCGCGCGCCCTCGGTTTCGCGCAGGACATAGGCGCCCTGGCGGCTCAGGTTCTCGTCATCGGCCTCCAGCCGCACGGCGGGCAGGTTCTGGCGCGACAGGCACAGGACCGAGGGCGTGGCGGGCGCGGTCAGCGCGATCTCCCAGGCCTCGGCGGTCTCGACGGCATCGGCGGGGCGAAAGACCATCAGGTTCGGGATCGCCCGCAACGCCGCGACATGCTCGACCGGCTGGTGGGTCGGGCCGTCCTCGCCCAGGCCGATGCTGTCATGGGTCATGACATGGACCACCGGCACCCCCATCAGCGCGCCCAGCCGGATGGCCGGGCGGGAATAGTCGGAAAAGGCCAGGAAGGTGCCGCCATAGGGGATCAGCCCGCCATGCAGCGCGATGCCGTTCATGATCGCGGCCATGCCGTGTTCGCGGATGCCGTAATGGACATAGCGGCCCAGGCGCTCGGCCGGCGTCACCGAGACCATGCCCTTGCTGCGGGTGTTGTTCGAGCCGGTCAGGTCGGCCGAGCCGCCGACCGTGTTCGGCAGCGTGGCGTTCACCACCTCCAGCGCCATCTCGGACGCCTTGCGGGTCGCCACCTTGGGCCGGTCGGCGGCCAGTCTGGCGGTATAGTCGCGGATGGCGCTGCGCAGCGCCGCCGCATCGGGCGCGGCCAGCATGGCGTTGAAACGGCCCTGATCTGGGGACGTTTCCAGCCGCTTCTGCCATGCTGACCGCGCCTCGGCCCCTCGCGCGGAGACATTGCGCCAGGAGTCCAGGATGTCTTGGGGAATTTCGAAGGGCGGATGGCTCCAGCCCAGATGCGCGCGCGCCGCGGCGATCTCGTCGGCGCCCAGCGGCGCGCCATGCACGTCGTGGCTGCCCTGCTTGTTCGGCGCGCCATAGCCGATCACCGTCTTGCAGGCGATGAGCGAGGGGCGCTCGTCCGCGCGCGCGGCCTCGATGGCGGCGGCCACCGCCTCGCGGTCATGGCCGTCCACCGCCTGCACATGCCAGCCCGCGGCGGCAAAGCGCGCCAGCTGGTCGGTCGAGGTGGACAGGTCGGTATGGCCGTCGATGGTGATGCCGTTGTCGTCCCACAGCAGGATCAACCGGCCCAGCCGCTGGTGGCCGGCAAAGTCGATGGCCTCGTGGCTGATGCCCTCCATCAGGCAGCCGTCGCCCGAGATGACATAGGTCCAGTGATCGACCAGCCCGTCGCCGAAGCGGGCGTTCATCATCCGCTCGGCCAGCGCCATGCCGACGGCGGTGGCGATGCCCTGGCCCAGCGGGCCGGTGGTGGTCTCGATCCCCTTGGCATGGCCGTATTCGGGATGGCCGGCGGTGCGTGCGCCCAGCTGGCGGAAATTCCGCAGCTGGTCCATGTCCATGTCGTCATAGCCCAGCATGTGGTTGATCGCATAGACCAGCATCGAGCCATGGCCGGCCGACATCACGAAACGGTCGCGGTCGGGCCATGCGGCATCCGCCGGGTCGATCTTCATGAAGCGGTTGAACAGCACCGCGGCCACGTCGGCCATGCCCATGGGCGCGCCGGGGTGGCCGGATTTCGCCGCCTCGACCGCATCCATCGCCAGCGCACGGATGGCATTGGCCATCTGCGCCTCCATGCCGGTGTCGATCCTTGCCATCTGGTTCATGTTCTTCCCTCCCTTCAGGCGCGCTTCGATTCGTTGACCAGACGCAGGATCATCGGCGTCAGGATCAGCTGCATGGCGAGGTCCAGCTTCGGCCCCGGAATGACGATGGAATTGGCGCGGCTCATCCATGAGCCCTGGATCATCGAGGTCAGATAGGGGAAATCGATGCCGCGCGGGTTCTTGAAGCGGATCACCACCAGGCTTTCGTCCGCGGTGGGGATCCAGCGCGCGATGAACGGGTCCGAGGTGTCCACCACCGGCACGCGCTGGAAGTTGATGTCGGTTTCGGTGAACTGCGGGCAGATCACATGCACATAGGCATGCATCCGGCGCAGGATCACGTCGGTCACGGCCTCGGTCGAATAGCCGCGGCTGGCCTTGTCGCGGTGGATCTTCTGGATCCACTCCAGGTTGATGACCGGCACCACGCCGATCTTCAGGTCGGCCTGGCCGGCGATGTCGATGCCGTCCGACCTGACCGCGCCATGCAGCCCCTCGTAGAACAGCAGGTCCGAGTCGGGGGCGAAATCCTCCCATGCGGTGAACTGGCCGGGGGGCGTGCCGTATTTCTCGGCCTCGCGGTCGTCGTGGACGTAATGCCGGGTCTGGCCGGTGCCGGTCTCGCCGTAGTGGCGGAACACCTGCTCAAGGCGCTCCAGCTCGTTGGCCTCGATGCTGAAATGGCTGAAGGTGTGGTCGCCCGTCTCGGTCCGGCGCGTCAGTTCCGCCTTCATCGCCGCGCGGTCGAAGCGGTGGAAGGCGTCGCCCTCGATGCTGACGGCGGTGATGCTTTCGCGGCGGAAGATCTGGTCGAAGGTGTTCTTGATCGTGGTGGTGCCTGCGCCCGACGAGCCGGTGACAGAGATGATCGGGTGTTTCTTGCTCATGGTGTCCCTTCTTTTTCCAGATCAGGCCCGGAACAGGCCGCGATGGCCGAACAGCGCCGAAACCTCGGTCTCGGGCAGTTCGTGATAGGCGGCGATGCGGGCGACCTTCTCGGCCGAGCCGAAGACGAAGGGCGTGCGCTGGTGCAGGCTCGCTGCGCCCTGGTCGAGGATCGGGACCAGCCCGTTGGTGGCGCGGCCGCCGGCCTGTTCGACCAGAAAGGCGATGGGCGCGCATTCGTAGAGCATGCGCAGCCGGCCCGAGCCGTAGCCCTTGCGCGCGTCGCCCGGATACAGGAACACGCCGCCCCGGATCAGGATGCGATGGGTTTCCGCCACCAGCGAGGCGATCCAGCGCATGTTGAAGTTCTGTTCCCGCGGGCCGTCGCTGCCGGCCAGGCAATCGTCGATATAGGCCCGGATCGGCTGCGGCCAGTGCCGGTAGTTCGAGGCGTTGATGGCGAATTCCAGGGCGCTTTCGGGCATCTCCTGCCGGGCCGTGACCAGCCGGAAGCCGTCGCTGTCGGGGTCCAGCGCGTAATGCTGCACGCCGTCGCCGAACGTCACCATCATGGCGCAGCGCGGGCCGTAGATGATATAGCCGCCGGCGATCTGCTGGCGGGCCGGGCGCAGGAAGCTGGCCTCGGCCGTCGCCTCGGCGGGGTAGATCGAAAAGATCGTGCCGATCGAGACATTGGTGTCGATGTTCGAGGAACCGTCCAGCGGGTCGATGGCGACGGCCAGGCGCCCCGCGGGGTCCAGCGCCACGGCCTCGTCCTGTTCCTCGGAGGCGAGCCAGCGCACCCCCGCGCCGGCCAGCGCTTGGCGGAACAGGTCGTCCGCCATCACGTCCAGCGCCTTCTGCCCGTCGCCATCCGCATTGGTCCCGACCGGCGAGGCAAGGTCGCCGCCCCGGCGGATGATCGCGGCAAGCCGGGCGCCGGCCTCGGCCATCGCCTGCATCACGGGCCGAAGCTCCTCGGGAATGCGGTCGGTCTGGATTGTCTCGGCGGTCATCTGCCCCTCCTCTGGCGCGTCCCGTCTTCTTGTTGACATGTCCAGATTTTAAGGAACATTTAATAATGCAAAAAAGTATTTCGGAAATTCTGAATGAAGCGGATCAGTGCCATAACCCTGCGCCAGCTGCGCGTGCTGCGCGCGGTGATCGACAGCGGCTCTCTGACGGGCGCCGCGGGGCAGCTTAGCCTCAGCCCGCCCGCGATCCACAGCCAGCTGCGTGCGCTGGAAGACCTGATGGGCGCGCCCATGGTGATCCGCGGCGAGCATGGCGCCTTCCTTGCCACCGAGGAGGGGCGGACGGTGCTGGAGGCCGAGGCGCAGATCGCCATCGCCCTGGAAACCTGCGCGCGGCGGGTGGCGGCGCTGCAAAGCGGCCATACCGGCAACGTCTCGCTGGGGGTGGTCTCGACCGGCAAGTATTTCGCGCCGCGCCTTGTCGCCGACCTGCGCCGCGCGCTGCCCGAGGTCGAGGTGACGCTGCGCATCGGCAACCGCGACACGGTGATCCAGTGGCTGACCTCGCGCGCGCTGGATCTGGCGATCATGGGCCGGCCGCCGCGCAACCCGGCGGTGGTGGCCGAGCCCATCGGCCCGCATCCCCATATCATCGTCGCGCCCCCCGATCACCGGCTGGCCACAGCCGATCCGGCGACGCCGCGGGATCTGCTGGCCGAAACCTATCTGGCGCGCGAGCCGGGCTCGGGCACGCGCATCCTGATGACGCGCTTCCTGGACCGGATCGGCGACGGCACGCCCTGGCGCATGGTCGAGATGGGCACGAACGAGACCATCAAGCAGGCGGTGATCGCCGGGCTGGGGATCGCGCTGATCTCGCAGCATACCGTGACCGAGGAATTGCGCGCCGGCCGGCTGGTGGCGCTGAAGGCCGAGGGGCTGCCGATCCAGCGCAACTGGTTCCTGATCCGGCGCGAGGACATGGCGCTGTCGCCGGCGGGGCGGCGGGTGCATGACCATATCCTGGGGCTGAAGGGCACCTTCCTGCCCGCGGTCGAATCCTAGGGGCCGGCCGCGGCGGATCGCCGGCGGCCGGCCCCCTGGGCCTTGCCTTTGACCTTGCGCGATCAGTCCTCCAGCGGCTTGCCGGCGGTCTCGCGCGCCATCAGCATGGCGACCAGCGCCAGCGCGGCGGCGCCGACCAGGTACCAGGCCGGCGCCAGCTTGCTGCCGGTCACGCTGATCAGCCAGGTTGCGACGAAGGGCGCGGTGCCGCCGAACAGCGCATTCGCCGCGTTGAAGCTGAAGGCGAAGCCGGAATAGCGCACGCGGGTCGGAAAGATCTCGGACAGGAAGCAGGGCAGGGTGCCGTCGTTGATGGTCAACAGCGCGCCGAAGGCGATCTGGATCAGCACGATGGTGAGGAAGCTCGCGCCGTCGAGCATGCTGAACAGCGGCACGGTCAGCGCCATGAACAGCACCGAGGCGGTGATCAGCGCCGTCTTGCGCCCCAGCCGGTCCGACAGCATGCCCATCAGGAAGATCAGGAAGATGTAGCTGGCCAGCGAGATGCTGGTGGCCAGGAAGGCCTGCGCCTTGCCCATGCCCATCTCGGTCGAGAGATAGGTGGGCATGTAGCTGAGGATCAGGTAGAAGCCCACGGCGTTGAGGCAGGTGACGCCGAAGGCGATGGCGATCTGCCGGCGATGGTTGCGAAACAGCTCGCGCACCGGGGTGGCCTCGACGTGATGGGTCTTTTCCAGCTCGCGGAATTTCGGCGTATCCTCCAGCCGCAGCCGGATATAAAGGCCGATGAAGCCCAGCGGCAGCGCCAGCAGGAAGGGGATGCGCCAGCCGAAGCTTTGCATCTGCGCCTCGTCCAGGAAGGCGAAGAGCCCCGCCGACATCAGCGAGCCGGCCAGCAGCCCCGCGGCGGTCGAGGCCGGCACGATGCTGGTGTAAAGGCCGCGGCGGTGGGTCGGCGAATATTCGGCGATGAACGAGGTGGCGCCGGCATATTCGCCCGCGGCGGAAAAGCCCTGCACCATGCGCACCAGCAGCAGAAGCACCGGCGCCAGCAGGCCGATCTGGTGATAGGACGGCAGCAGCGCGATGACGGTGGTGGCGCCCGACATGATCAGGATCGACCAGGACAGCGCCGTGCGCCGCCCGACCCGGTCGCCGATCGCGCCCCAGATGATGCCGCCGACCGGGCGGATGATGAACGAGATGGCGAAGACCGCGAAGGTCGCCAGCAGCGCGCTGGTCGGCGCGATCTCGGGGAAGAAGGCATGGGCGATGACGGTGGCGAAATAGCCGTATGAGGCGTAGTCGAACCATTCGACGAAATTGCCGACGAAGCTGGCGCCCAGCACCTTCCTGACGACATCGCGCGAGACCTCGGCGTCCGGCGCCGCATCCTGCGGCATGCCGGCCGCCGCGGCGAGCGTTGGATTGGACATTGATTACCCTCCCTTGGGTGTTCCTGCCGGCCTCCTCTGCCGGCAATGGCCTTTCGGCCCGGCCCGCGGGGGATGCGGGCCGGTGGCGGCGGTCGGAACCGCCGTTACGCGATCCGCCCGCCGGGTGGTCCGGCGGGCGGCGGGGGTCAGGCGGCCTTGGCCTTGCCCTTGACGATCAGATGCTCGGGTCCATAGGGGAAGCCGGTGATGTTGCGGTTCCCACCTTCCTCGATCACCAGGATGTCATGCTCGCGATAGCCGCCGGCGCCGGGCATGTTCTCGGGGATGGTGATCATCGGCTCCATCGAGACGACCATGCCGGGCTCCAGCACCGTCTCGCAATCCTCGCGCAGTTCCAGCCCCGCCTCGCGGCCGTAATAGTGGCAGAGCACGCCGAAGCTGTGGCCATAGCCGAAGCTGCGGTATTGCAGCAGGTTCTCGGCGGCATACATCTCGTTCAACTCGGCCGCGATCTCCGAGCATTTCTTGCCCGGCACCAGCAATTCCTTGCCGCGGTCGTGGACCTTGCAGTTGAACTCCCACAGGCGGATGTGTTCGTCGCTGGCCTCCTCGGCGAAGAGCGTGCGCTCCAGCGCGACGTAATAGCCCGCGACCATGGGGAAGCAGTTCAGCGACAGGATGTCGCCGCGCTGGATCTTGCGGCTCGTCACCGGGTTGTGGGCGCCGTCGGTGTTCACGCCGGACTGGAACCAGGTCCAGGTGTCCAGCAGCTCGGCATGCGGCCAGGTCTTGGCGATCTCGCGCACCATGGCGGCGGTGGAATGCAGCGCCACCTCGTGCTCGGGCACACCGACGGCGGTCGCTTCGACGCAGGCCGCGCCGCCGACATCGGCGATGCGGGCCATCTCGGTGATATGGGCGATCTCCTCGGCCGACTTGATCATGCGCAGCCGCATGGCGGGGGCGGCGATGTCGACGAACGCGACGCCGGGAAATTCCGCCTTCAGCAGGTCGAGCAGGTCGATGTTCACATGGTCGAATTCGATGCCGATGCGCTTGGCGCGGCCGGCAAGCTGGCGCAGGGCATGAAAATAATTGTCCTTCTGCCAGTCGGTATAGGTGACGTTGCCGCCGAAGCTGCGCCGCCAGGGCTGGCCGCCGTCGATGCCGGCGCTGATCGTCGTCGCCTTGTCATGGTCGATCACCAGCCCATAGCGGCGGCCGAACTGGCAATAGAGGAAATCCGCGTAATAGTTGATGTTGTGATACGAGGTGAACAGCGCTGCATCGACGCCCGCCTGCGCCATATGCGCGCGGATCGCGTCCTGGCGGCGCTGCATTTCCGTGGCCGAGAAGGTCGGGGCCGCCTTCTCGCCATTGCCGACGAAACTTTGAAGCCTGTCGCGTTGCATGGGATGTCCTCTTTGTTCTTTGGGGGTTCGGATGGCGTCAGGATCGGGCGTGCAAGGGGTCTTGTCAAAAGACCGTTTCTCATGCTTCGCTTGAGAAAATCTCAACTGCTGCGGGTCGCTTCCCATGTCGCTTTTGCCGCTCAATGCCCTGCGTGCCTTCGAGGCCGTCGCCCGGCTGAAAAGCTTCAAGGAGGCAGCGAAGGCGCTGTTCGTCACCCAGTCGGCGGTCAGCCACCAGGTCCGCCATCTCGAGGAATTCCTGGGGGTTGCGCTGTTCGACCGCTCGGGGCCGCGGCCGCGCCTCCTGCCGCGCGGGCAGGAGCTGGCGCGCACGCTGAGCCTGTCGCTGGCCGAGATCGAGGCGGCCTGCAAGCGGGTGCGCATGGCCGGCGGCACGCAGCCGCTGGTGATCGCCGCCATCCCCTCGGTCGCGATCTGCTGGCTGATCCCGCGGCTTTCGCGCTTTCGGCAGGCGCATCCCGATCTGGCGCTGCGCGTGGTCTATGCCATGCACGGGCAAGAGATCGACTTTCGCAGCACGCATTTCGCCTTCGTCTTCTCGGATGGCCCGCCGGTCATGCCGGGGGTGCGGGTGCTGGCCTTCCTGCCCGGCGAAAGCGCGCCGGTCTGCAACCCCTCGCTGCTGTCCGGCCTGGGCGAGGCGCCGCCCTCGGCCGCCGGGATCAAGGCCGCCGGGCTGCTGCACGACACCGACACATCCGCCTGGCGCGCCTGGCTGGCGCGGATGGGCGAGGGCATCGGCCCGGACGAGGCCGGGCCGGTCTTCGAGGATTTCAACCTGCTTCGCGCCGCCGCCCTGGCCGGGCAGGGGGTGGCGCTATGCCCGCTGGCGATGATCCGCGACGACCTGGACAGCGGCCGGCTGGTGCAGCTGTCCCCGGTCACGGTGCTGGAGAACTATGGCTACTACCTGCTGGCCAACGATCCGCAGCCCGCCGACCTGGCCGAGAACGCCCAGGCATTCCAGGACTGGGCATTCCGCGAAAGGGATGCCGGGCCGGACGGTTGATCCGGGTCAGGACCGTGCCGGTTCGCGCGCCGCGACCGGGTGCAGCAGATGCGAGAAATCCGGCCGCCGCGCCAGCACATCGGCCAGGCTGTAGCCGTCCAGCACCGCCATGAACCCCGCCATCGCCTCGTCCAGCACCGAGGTCAGCCCGCAGGCCGGCGCGATGATGCAGGTGCCGCAGCCGACCAGGTCGAAATCGTCCTCGGTATGGCGGACCAGCGCGCCGACATTGATCTCGGCCGGCGGACGGGCCAGGCGGATGCCGCCGTTGCGCCCGCGCAGGCTGGCCAGGAAGCCGGCATGCACCAGGTCGTTGATGACCTTCATCAGGTGGTTTTGCGAAATGCCATAGGCCTGCGCGATCTCGCCGATCGAGCAGAGCCGCTCGGGCTCGCGGCCCAGATACAGCAGCACGCGCATGGCATAATCGGTATAGCGCGTCAGGCGCATCGCAGGCTCCGATAAAACATGTATCCTGATTGCATGTTTCTGGCGGCAAAGATACATGTATCCACAATACATGTTTTGAGTCGCGGCCGATCCCTTGCCGCGCCCCCTTGCAGGAGAAGCCGAATGCCGCAGCCGCTGAGCGCGCAGACCATCGCCCTGGTCAAAGCCACCGTCCCCGCGCTTGAGGCGCATGGCCTTGACATCATTCGCGAAATGTATGCGCGCATGTTCCAGAACCCGGACATCCGCGACCTGTTCAACCAGACGCACCAGGGCGGTTCGGAATCGCAGCCGCGCGCGCTGACCGGGGCGATCCTGGCCTATGCCAACAATATCGACAACGTGACGGCGCTGGTTCCCGCGGTCGAGCGCATCGCCCAGAAACATGTCGGCCTGCAGATCCTGCCCGAACATTACCCCCATGTCGCCGAGGCGCTTCTGGGCGCCATCCAGGCGGTTCTGGGCGATGCCGCCACCGACGAGGTGCTGGATGCCTGGGGCGAGGCCTATTGGTTCCTTGCCAATATCCTGATCGCGCGCGAGCGGCGGATCTATGACGAGCAGCTGGCGGTCGAGGGCGGCTGGAACGGCTGGCGCGACTTCCGCATCGACGAGGTGATCCGCGAAAGCAGCACCATCGCCTCGTTCATCCTGCGCCCGGTCGATGGCGGGCCGGTGATGGCGCACAAGCCGGGCCAATACCTGACCTTCTGGCTGGAGATCCCCGGCCATGCCCCGGCCAAGCGCAACTATTCGATCTCGGCCGCGGCGAACGGCCAGACCTATCGCATCTCGGTCAAGCGCGAGCCGCAGGGGCTGGTCTCGGGCTGGCTGCACCAGCAAAGGCCGGGCACGGTGCTGAAGGTGGCCGCGCCCGCGGGCGAGTTCTTCCTGCCCGACCGGCCCGAGCGGCCGGTGGTGCTGCTGTCGGGGGGCGTGGGGCTGACGCCCATGGTCGCCATGCTGGAGGCGCTGGTGCAATCGGATGCGCCGGTGCCGGTGCATTACATCCACGGCACCCACGACCGCGACACCCATGCGATGCGCGCCCATGTCCGCGCGCTGGCCAAGCGGCGGCCGCAGATCACCGTCACCGATTTCCACCAGACGCCGCTGGCGGACGAGGTCGCGGGCCGCGACTACGACCATGCCGGGCTGATCACCGAGGAATGGCTGCTGGCCAATACCCCCTCGGAGGCGGCGGATTACTATATCTGCGGCCCGCGGCCCTTCCTGCGCGCGGCGGTGGCGGCCTTGTCGCTGGCGGGCGTGCCCGCGGACCGCATCCATTACGAGTTCTTCGGCCCGGCCGACGAATTGCTGGCCGCCTGAGGCGGCCTTGGGCCGACGCTGCCCGGCCCCTTGCCAAGGGGCTTGGCAGCGCGCCGCGGCTTGTGGCAATGCGGAACGGACGCCCGGTCCCCCGGCCGGGTGCAGCATCCGGGAAACCATCGTGCCGCAATCTGTTGCTGACGACAGCGAACGCTATATCGCGCGGGGCATCGCCCATGTGAAGCTTGCGACGCCGGTCCGGGCGCCGATCACCGTGTCCTTCGTGCTGATGCCGCGCTTTACCATGCTGGCCTTCACCTCGGCGATCGAGCCCTTGCGGGTGGCCAACCAGCTGACCGAGCAGGTGCTGTTCAAATGGCGCATCCACAGCGAAAGCGGCGCGCCGATCACCTGCTCGAACGGGGTGCCGCTGCTGCCCGACGCGCCGCTGTCCGAGGCGCCGGCCTCGGATTACGTGCTGGTCTGCGGCGGGGTCGAGCCGGATGCGGGTTGCAGCGCCGAGCTGACCGACTGGCTGCGCAAGCAATGGCGCCACGGCGGCACCGTGGGCGGGCTTTGCACCGGCGCCTATGCGCTGGCCCGTGCCGGCATCCTCAACGGCCGCCGCTTTACCCTGCATTGGGAAAACATCCCGAACTTCACCGAGAAATATCCCGACCTGGTGCCCGAGCGGCGCATCTTCTGCATCGACGAGCGCATCGTCACCTGCGCCGGCGGCGTCGCCTCGGCCGAGCTGGCACTGAAGCTGATCGAGGATTACTACGGCGCCGAGCTGGGCCAGGCGGTGATGAACATGTGCCTGCTGGGCCAGATCCGCCGCGGCGAGGACGAACAGCTGAGTTCGCTTTCCGTCCGCCTGGGCACGCGCAACGACCACCTGATCCGCGCCGTGGCCTATATCGAGGCCCATGTCGAGGACGAGATCGACCTGGCCGAATGCGCCCGCCACCTGGGCATCTCGCGCCGCCAGCTCGAGCGGCTGTTCCAGCGCTACCTGGACACGACGCCGCTGCAATACCTCAACAGGGTGCGGCTGCAGCATGCCCGCTCGCTGCTGACCGAGACCAATCTCAGCGTCATGCAGGTGGCGGTGGCCTGCGGCTTCGGCTCGTCCTCGTATTTCTCCAAGGTGTTCCGGGGACAATACGGCATGTCGCCCTACAAGTTCTCGCTGACGCGCAAGCGGCCGGGTTAGGGCCTGGCCCGCGCCCTGCGCTATGATCGGCCGAATCGCCAGCGCAGGAGGACGGGGGATGGACAAGGGCAGGGCGGCGGCGGGACGCATCCGCATCGGCATCGGCGGCTGGACCTATGAGCCCTGGCGTGGCAGCTTCTATCCCGAGGGGCTGGCGCAGCGGCGCGAGCTGGAACATGCCAGCCGCCGGCTGACCTCGATCGAGGTCAACGGCACCTATTACGGCGCGCAAAAGCCCGAGAGCTTTCGCAAATGGCATGACGAGACGCCCGAGGATTTCGTCTTTTCGCTGAAGGCGCCGCGCTATGCCACCAACCGCAAGGTGCTGGCCGATGCGGGCGAAACCATCGCGCGCTTCCTGTCCGGCGGGGTCATGCTCTTGGGCGACAAGCTGGGGCCGATCAACTGGCAGTTCATGGCGACGAAGAAATTCGAGCCGGCGGATTTCGAGGCCTTCCTGAAGCTGCTGCCCGCCTCGGCCGAGGGCAGGGCGCTGCGCCATGTGGTCGAGGTCCGCCACGAGAGCTTCCGCACGCCCGCCTTTACCGAGATGCTGCGCGAGCATGGGGTGGCGGCCGTGGTCGCCGCGGACGGCAAGTATCTGCAGATCGCCGATCCGACCGCGCCCTTCGTCTATGCGCGCATCATGGGCACCAGCGCGGACGAGGCGCTGGGCTATTCGCCGGCCGCGCTGGATCTTTGGGCGGAAAGGGCGCGGATCTGGGCCGCGGGCGGGCTGCCCGAGGGGCTGGATCATGTCGGGCCGAACGCGGTCCCGGGGCCGCGCGACGTCTATCTTTACGTCATCGGCGGCCACAAGGCGCATAATCCGCAAGCCGCGATGGCGCTGATCGAGCGGCTGGGCTGAAGGCCGCGGAGGGTCCGGCCGCGGACCGGGGGTCTTGCCGGCAAGGTCCGGCCCTGCCAAGCTGCAAGGCAGGGAGAACGCGCATATGGACGGACAGCAGAACAGCCGCAAGTCGCTGGACACGGCGGAAATCGGCGCGCTTGCGCATCTTTACCGGGCCGAAATCTATCGCTCGACCATCTGGCGCACGCGGCTCGACACCACGACGAACTGGTCGGTGGTGACGCTGGGGGTGGCGCTGTCGATCACCTTTTCCTCGCCCCAGGCATCGCCGTTGCCGCTGGTTCTGGTCGGCATCCTCATCATCTTCTTCCTGATGCTGGAGGCCCGGCGCTATCGCTATTTCAACGTCTGGCGCGCGCGCTGCCGCTGGATGGAGCTGAACTTCATGGCGCCGATGCTGCGCGACGGCGATTTGCGGCTGGAAACCGGCTGGCAGGACCGGCTGGCCGAGGATTACCGCCGCCCCGCCTATCACGTCAGCCTGCGCACTGCCATCGGCCGGCGCATCCGGCGCAATTACTTCTGGATCCTGCTGATCCAGACCGCGGCCTATCTGGGCAAGCTGGGGGTGCATCCGACCCCGCTGCAATCGGCGGGCGAATTGCTGGAGCGCGCCGCCATCGGCCCGATTCCGGGTTGGCTGGTGCTGGCCTTGGGGCTGGCCTATTGCCTGTCCTGGGGCGCCATCGCCCTGTGGAGCCTGCGCGAGGACCGCCAGCGCGCCCGCTGGCGCCAGGATCCGCTGGGCATGGGGTGAGGGCCCGTCGGGCCGATGCAAGCGCGCGCTTTTCCTGACGCATTCCCCCGGCTGAATGCAGGATGTATGGCGGGGCGATCCAGGATCGAGGGTGTGGCCGGGGCGGCCGGTGTTTGTGTCCCGGCGGTGCGGCCGGGTGCCGGACGGCCGCGCCGGGATCGGCTGCGCCGCTGGCGTCGGGGGGCGTTGCCCCCCGCGTTTCCTCCACCCCTCGACGGGGTGGAGGAAACGTCCCCCCAGGATATTTGGGCACGAAAGAAGGGCAGGCGCCGCCGCCGGTGGTCGAGGCGGCCAGGCCTCGGCAGGCTGGAGCCGGCGCAATGCCACCCCATCGGCCCAAGGCGCCGAGGGATATGGCGCCGGCAGCCGCGCTGCACTAGGCTGGCGGGATGCTGGTCGATCCCAAACACCCGTTCTTTCGCCCGCTCTGGGTCCGCGTCCTCTGCGTCCTGCTGCCCCTGCTTTGGGCGGCGTTCGAGGCAGCGGGCGGCGCCTTCTTCTGGGCCATCCTGTTCGGTGCGGCAGGGATCTATCTTTTCGTGGCGCTTTTCCTGGGGCGTGGCGACGGCGGATGATGTCCCGCCGCCGGCGCGGACCTGCCCGCTGCGCCGATCCGCAGATGTCGGGCCGAGAATCATCCCGCCCAGGGCCGGAACCGGCGGCGCGGCAGCGTCTGAACGGTCCGGTTCTGTCTGTTTTTGCGGCGGGGGCCCTCCCATGGCTGCCCGGTGGAACGCCAAGATTCGCCCGATGATTCCGGCGTTTCGCAGCGTCATCGCGGCAAATCGACGATCAGACCCGGCAAAGCACTTGACCTGTCAGGCAGATTCGTTTGCATCGGGACAGGGAATATCTCTAGACATGGGAGGCATTATGTCACTCTTCTCCACCCGGATGCTTGCGGCATCGGCTTTCGCCTTGATGGCTGCGGCGCCGCTGCATGCCAAGACCTTCGTCTATTGCTCGGAGGGCTCGCCGGAAGGGTTCGACGCCGCGCCCTATACCGCGGGCACCACCTTCGACGCCTCGGGCCATGCGGTCTACAACCGTCTGGTGCAGTTCAAGCCGGGCACCACCGAGATCGAGCCGGCCCTGGCCGAAAGCTGGGACGTGTCGGAGGACGGGCTGGAATACACCTTCCATCTGCGCCAGGGCGTGAAGTTCCATTCCAACGACAAGTTCACGCCCTCGCGCGACTTCAACGCCGACGACGTGATCTTCACCTTCGAGCGCCAGGCCAGCGCCGACCATCCCTGGCACGAATACATCCCCGGCATCACCTATGAGTATTATTCCTCGATGGAGATGGACAAGCTGATCAAGTCCATCGAAAAGGTCGACGACCATACGGTGAAGTTCACCCTCAACCAGCCCGAGGCGCCGTTCCTGGCCAATGTGGCCATGCCCTTCGTCTCGATCGTGTCCAAGGAATATGCCGATGCGCTGGACGCCGCCGGCACCCGCGAAGACCTGAACAACGCCCCCATCGGCACCGGCCCCTTCAAGTTCGTCGCCTACCAGAAGGACGCGGTGATCCGCTATCAGAAGAACGCCGACTACTGGGGCGAGGCGCCCAAGATCGACGACCTGGTCTTTGCCATCACCCCCGACGCCTCGGTGCGGCTGCAAAAGCTCAAGGCCGGCGAATGCCACCTGATGCCCTATCCCGCGCCCGCCGACCTGGACGAGATCCGCGCCGATCCGAACCTCAAGCTGGACGAGCAGCCCGGCCTGAACGTGGGCTACCTGGCCTATAACACCACCGTCGCGCCTTTCGACAACCCGCAGGTCCGCAAGGCGCTGAACATGGCGATGGACAAGCCGGCGCTGATCGATGCCGTCTACCAGGGCAATGCCGAGGTCGCCAAGAACCCGATCCCGCCGACCATGTGGTCCTATAACGACGCCATCGAGGACGACAAATACGATCCCGAGGCGGCCAAGGCGATGCTGGAGGAAGCCGGCGTCAAGGACCTGACCATGGAAGTCTGGGCCATGCCGGTGCAGCGCCCCTACATGCCCAACGCCCGCCGCACCGCCGAGATGATCCAGAGCGACTTCGCCAAGGTCGGCGTCAAGGTCGAGATCGTCAGCTACGAATGGGGCGAATACCTGAAGAAATCGATGGAAGAGGGCCGCAAGGGCGCCGTCATCCTGGGCTGGACCGGCGACAACGGCGATCCCGACAACTTCCTGTCGGTGCTTCTGTCCTGCGCCGCGGCCACGCCGGGCGGGGCGAACCGCGCCTTCTGGTGCAACCAGGAATTCTCGGACCTGCTGGCCAAGGCCAAGGCGACCTCGGACCATGACGAGCGGGTCAAGCTTTACGAAGAGGCGCAGGTCATCTTCAAGCGCGAGGCACCCTGGGCCACGCTGGCGCATTCGACCCAATACGTGCCGATGGCCAAGAACGTCACCGGCTTCGTGCAGTCGCCGCTGGGCGACTATGTCTTCGACACCGTGGACCTGACCGAATAAGGTCGCGCCCGGATTGAAACTCTCGCGGCCGTGCAGGGAAATTTCCTTGCACGGCCCTTAGGTTAGGGTTCGATGCTCAGATTCATCCTCAAGAAACTGCTTTACCTGGTCCCGACGATGATCGGGATCACGCTGGTGGCCTTCGGCTTCATCCGCCTGCTGCCGGGCGATCCGGTGCTGCTGATGGCCGGCGAGCGCGGCGTCTCGCCCGAGCGCTATGCCCAGATCGCGGCGCAGCTTGGCTATGACAAGCCGGTCTGGCAGCAATACCTGCATTATCTCGGCAACCTGCTGCAGGGCGACCTGGGCAATTCGCTGGTGACGAAGAAGCCGGTGCTGACCGAGTTCCTGGCGCTGTTCCCGGCCACGGTCGAGCTGGCGCTGGTGGCCATCATCATCGCCACGGTGATCGGCGTGCCGGTGGGCGTGATCGCGGCGATCAAGCGCGGCAGCTGGTTCGACCAGGTCTCGATGACCGCGGCGCTGGTCGGGTTTTCCATGCCGATCTTCTGGTGGGGGCTTCTGCTCATCATCCTGTTTTCCGGCGTGCTGGGCTGGACCCCGGTCTCGGGCCGCATCTCGCTGATGTATTTCTTTCCGCAGGTGACGGGCTTCATGCTGATCGACAGCCTGATTTCCGGGCAGAAGGGCGCCTTCGCCTCGGCGCTGAGCCACCTGATCCTGCCCTCGATCGTGCTGGCGACCATTCCGCTGGCGGTGATCGCGCGGCAGACCCGATCCGCCATGCTGGAGGTGATGGGCGAGGATTACGTCCGCACCGCCAGGGCCAAGGGCCTGTCGACCCGCCGGGTGATCGGGGTCCATGCGCTGCGCAATGCCATGATCCCGGTCATCACCACCATCGGCCTGCAGGTCGGCGTGCTGATGGCGGGCGCCATCCTGACCGAGACGATCTTTTCCTGGCCCGGCATCGGCAAGTGGATGATCGATTCGATCTCGCGCCGCGACTATCCGGTGGTGCAGTCTGGCCTGCTGCTGATCGCCGCCATCGTGATGATCGTGAACCTGATCGTCGACCTGACCTATGGTCTCATCAACCCGAGGATCCGGCACAAATGACCGATACCACCGTCAAGATTTCGGACGCGGCCATCCGCCGCCGGATGCTGCGCGAGTTCTGGTTCTATTTCAGCCAGAACCGTGGCGCGGTGATCGGCCTCGTCGTCTTCGTCCTGCTGGTGCTGACCGCGATCTTCGCGTCGCTGATCGCGCCGCATGACCCGACGCAGCAATATCGCGACGCGCTGCTGGTGCCGCCGATCTGGCAAGAGGGCGGGCGCGCGGGCTTTCTGCTGGGCACCGATGCCGTGGGCCGGGACATGCTGTCGCGGCTGATCCATGGCGCGCAATATTCGCTGTTCATCGGCATCGTCGTCGTCGCCATCGCCCTGACCGGCGGCATCATCATCGGGCTGGTCGCCGGTTTCTTCGGCGGCTGGGTCGATACCGTCATCATGCGCGTCATGGACGTGGTGCTGGCCTTTCCCTCGCTCTTGCTGGCGCTGGTGCTGGTCGCCGTGCTGGGGCCGGGGCTGACCAATGCGATGATCGCCATCGCCATCGTCTACCAGCCGCATTTCGCCCGCCTGACCCGCGCCGCGGTGATGGGCGAGAAGGCGCGCGAATATGTCACCGCCGCCAAGGTGGCGGGCGCCGGCAACCTGCGGCTGATGTTCAAGACCATCCTGCCCAATTGCCTGGCGCCCTTGATCGTGCAGGCGACGCTTTCCTTCAGTTCGGCGGTCCTCGACAGCGCCGCGCTGGGTTTCCTCGGCATGGGCGCGCAGCCGCCGGCGTCCGAATGGGGCACCATGCTGGCCGAGGCGCGCGAGTTCATCCTGCGCGCCTGGTGGGTCGTGACCTTCCCCGGCCTCGCCATCCTGGTCTCGGTGCTGGCGATCAACCTGATGGGCGACGGGCTGCGCGACGCGCTCGACCCGAAACTGAAGCGGAGCTGACCGATGGCGCTTCTGACAATCCGCAACCTGACCGTGCGCTTCGCCACCTCGACCGGCAGCTTCACCGCCGTGGACGGCATCGACGTGACCGTGGACAAGGGCGAGGTGCTGGCCATCGTGGGCGAGTCGGGCTCGGGCAAGTCGGTGTCGATGCTGGCGGCGATGGGGCTTTTGCCCGACACCGCCACCGTCACCGCCGACGAGATGACCTTCGACGGGCAGGATCTGCTGCGCATGACCCCGCGCCAGCGCCGCCGCATCATCGGGCGCGAGATCACCATGATCTTCCAGGAACCCATCGCGTCCCTGAACCCCAGCTTTACCACCGGCTACCAGATCGAGGAGGTGCTGCGCTTCAACGCGGGCCTGTCGAAACGCGCCGCTCGCGCCCGCGCGCTGGAGCTGTTCCGCCAGGTCGGCATCCCCGACCCCGAGGAAAAGCTGAAAAGCTATCCGCACCAGATGTCCGGCGGGCAATGCCAGCGGGTGATGATCGCCATGGCCATCGCCACCGGCCCGCGCCTCTTGATCGCGGACGAGCCGACGACGGCGCTGGACGTGACCATCCAGAAGCAGATCCTCGACCTGCTGATGAAACTGCAGGAACAGACCGGCATGGCGCTGATCCTGATCACCCACGACATGGGCGTGGTCGCCGAGACGGCGGACCGCGTGCAGGTGCAATACAAGGGCCGCAAGATGGAAGAGGCCGACGTGCTGACGCTGTTCGAGGCGCCTTCGCATCCCTATACCCGCGCGCTGCTTTCGGCCCTGCCCGAGAACGCGACGGGCGACCGGCTGCCCACCGTCGGCAGCTTCCTTGAACCGGAGGTGCAGCCATGAGTGTCGTCGAAGGGCGCAACCTGATCCGCGACTATTACGTCCCCGGCTCGCTGACCCGCGCCGCCAAGATGGTGCGCGCGGTCAAGGGCATCAGCTTCTCGGTCGACCGCGGCAAGACGCTGGCCATCGTCGGCGAATCCGGCTCGGGCAAGTCGACGCTGGCGCGGATCATCGCGCTGATCGACCCGGCCTCGGGCGGCGAGCTGCTGATCGACGGCAAGCCCGTGGACATCGGCAAGGCGCGGCTGACCCGCGAGATGCGCTCCAAGGTGCAGATGGTGTTCCAGAACCCCTATGGCAGCCTGAACCCGCGCCAGAAGATCGGCGACGTGCTGATGGAGCCCCTGCTTCTGAACACCGACACGCCCGCCGCCGAGCGTCGCCGCCGCGCCGAGGAGATGCTGGCCAAGGTCGGCCTGCCGCCCGAGGTGTTCAACCGCTATCCGCACATGTTCTCGGGCGGGCAGCGCCAGCGCATCGCCATCGCCCGCGCGCTGATGCTGAACCCGACGCTGCTGGTGCTGGACGAGCCGGTCTCGGCGCTGGACCTTTCGGTCCAGGCGCAGGTGCTGAACCTGCTGGCCGACCTGCAGGACGAGTTCAACCTGGCCTATGTCTTCATCAGCCACGACCTGTCGGTGGTGCGCTATATCGCCGACGACGTGCTGGTGATGAACAAGGGCGAGGCGGTCGAGCAGGGCAGCCGCGAAGAGGTCTTCGCCGATCCCCGCCACCCCTATACGCGCGAGTTGTTCGCCGCGACCCCGGTGACGGACATCGAGGCGATCCGCGAGCGCGTGGCGCGCCGCAAGGCGCTGCGCGCGGCGATGGCCTGACGCGACGAGGATGCCGGGGCGCGCTGGTCACAGGCGTCCCGGCAATGCCTTGGCCCCTGGTAGGTTGCTGGAAAAGGATCCTGGGCCTTTTCTGTAAAGGAATTGGTCCCCGATCTGGCGCAACTGGTCCAGGAGTTTGAGGTTTCCGGGTCATTTTGCGGCGAATTTCCCGGCTTCCAGAGCCGGATCGAGACACCCAGGCAGTTTTTCCGCAGCCCGCCTAGGTCGACAGGCTGGGACCGGCGCAGCGCTTGGGGTGCATGTTGCGGAAGGTCTCCCATGCCTCGTTCAGCGCGCGGGTGCGCGCCTCGGCCAGGCGGATCGCCTCGGGCGGCAGGCCGCGGGCCAGGGCGCGGTCGGGATGGCTTTCGCGCACCAGTTCGCGCCAGCGCCGCCGCGCCTCGGGCAGCGGCGTGTCGGGCGTCACGCCCAGCACCTCGCAAGAGGGGCAGCCCTGCCGGCGGTCGTGGCGGGCGCGGATCGTCGCCACCTGGGCGGCGGGCAGGCCGAAGATGCGCGCCACCTCGTCGATGAAAATGATCTCGGCCTCGTGCAGGTCGCCATCGGCGACGGCGATGATGAACAGCCCCTCGACCACATCGGCCAGCACCGGGTCGCCCGCCGGGAACATGGCCGCGATGCGCCGCGCCCAGGCGTCGAAGCCGGCCACGTCCTGCCGCGCCAGGTCGAAGACGCGGGCGGCGTTCTTTTCCTCGGACCGCGGGATGATGAAGACGCGGCGAAAGGCCGCCACCTCGGACCGCGCCACGGCACCGTCGGCCTTGGCGAGCTTGGCCCCCAGCGCGATCACGGCGATGGTGAAGGCCACCGATTTCTCGGGCGGGGTGGCCGGGCGGCGCGCGCCGACGATCGCCGCCAGCCGGTCGGCAATGCGCTGCCAGAAGCTGCGGGGCTTCGGCAGTTCGGGGCAGGGCTGTTTCTGGTCCTTGATCGCGGCGTCCATGGCCTGCAGCCTAGGCGGGGTGGCGGGTCAAGTCCACTGACATTCCCGCCAGTTACGAGCCGTCATCTGCGGCTTTCCAACGCGGCCTTGACGACCAGCACCACCAGCGCGATCACGGTCAGCGTCGAGGCGGCGGCAAAGGCGCCGGTGGTGTTGAGGTCGTTGAACATCAGCTCGATTTGCAGGGGCAGGGTGTTGGTCTGGCCGCGGATCGAGCCCGAGACGACCGAGACGCCGCCGAACTCGCCCACCGCCCGCGCCGTGCAAAGCACCGCGCCGTAAAGCAGCGCCCAGCGGATATTGGGCAGGGTGACGCGGGAAAACACCTGCCAGCCGCGCGCGCCCAGCGTGACCGCCGCCTGTTCCTGTTCCGAGCCCTGCGCCTGCATCAGCGGCAGCACCTCGCGCACGACGAAGGGGGCGGTGACGAACATGGTCACAAGCACGATGCCGGGCAGGGCGAACATGACCTTCAGGTCATGCGCGGCCAGCCACGGGCCCAGCAGGCCCTGCCGGCCGTAAAGCAGCAGGTAGCAGATGCCGGCGATGATCGGCGAGATCGAGAAGGGGATCTCGATCAGCACCATCAAGAGCTTGCGCCCCGGAAAGCGAAAGCGGGCGATGGCCCAGGCGGCGGCGATGCCGAAGGCGATGTTGACCGGCACCACGATCACCGCGACCAGCGTCGTCAGCCAGATCGCATGCAGGACCAGCGGATCGGCGATGTTCTTCAGATAGACCGCCCAGCCCTCGGCAAAGGCGCGCCAGAAGATGAAGGCCAGGGGCGCCACCACGAAGATCGCGGTCAGCGCGAAGGCCAGCCCGATCAGCAGCCGCGGCACCGCGCGGCTTTGGCCGGGGGCGTGGGTCAGCGCGACGGTGCTCATCAGCGGGCCTCCAGGTGGCGGGCGGCGCGGAACTGGATCAGGTTCGAGACCACCAGCAGGATCAGCGCGAACAGCAGCAGCACCAGCGCGATGGCGGCGGCGCCCTGGTAGTCGTATTCCTCCAGCCGGATGAAGGCCAGCAGCGCCGCGATCTCGGTCTTGAAGGGCAGGTTGCCGGCGATGAACACCACCGCGCCGAACTCGCCCAGCGAGCGGGCGAAGGCCACGGTCGAACCCGCCAGCCAGGCCGGCAGGATCGCCGGCAGCACCACGCGGCGGAAGATGGCAAAGGGCCGGGCGCCCAGCGTCATCGCCGCCTGCTCCAGCGCCGGGTCCAGATCCTCCAGCACCGGCTGGATCGCGCGCACCACGAAGGGGATCGAGGTGAAGGTCATCGCCAGGATCACGCCGCCCAGCGTATAGACCAGCTCGATCCCGGCGCCGGCCAGCGGCGCGCCGAACCAGCCGTTCGCCGAATAAAGCGCGGTCAGCGAGATGCCGGCGACGGCGGTCGGCAGGGCGAAGGGAATGTCCATAAGCGCGTCCAGGATGCGCTTGCCGGGAAAGTCGTAGCGCGTCAGCACCCAGGCCATCAGCAGGCCGTAGAAGGCGTTGAAGACGGTGGCCGCGGCGGCGGCGGTCAGCGTCACCCGCAGCGCCGCCAGCGTGCGCGGCGCGGTGACGATGGCCCAGAACCGCGCCGGCCCGATCTCGGCCCCCTTCAGCACCAGCGCCGCCACCGGGATCAGGATCACCAGCCCGACGTAAAGCAACGTGGTGCCGAGGCTCAGCGAGAACCCCGGCAATACGCGTTTCGCGCGGATGGGCGCGGCGGCGGCGCTCATTGGTTGACGAAGACCTTGTCGAGGATGCCGCCCTCGGCCAGGTGCTCATCCTGCACCTTCTGCCAGCCGCCGAAGACCTCGTCCACGGTCAAGAGCTTCACCTCGGGGAACTCGGCGGCGTATTTCGCCGTCACCGCCTCGTCGGTGGTGCGATAGTGGTTCTCGGCTAGGGTGTCCTGCGCCTCGGGCGAGTAGAGCCAGTTGAGATATTCCGTCGAAACCTCGGTCGAGCCGTTCTTTTCGGCGTTCTCGGCCACCACGGCGACCGGGAAGGCGGCGAAAAGGCTAGTCGCGGGGGTCACGGCCTCGAAGCCCTGGGCCTCGTATTGCTTGGCGATGCCCTTGGTCTCGGCCTCGAAGGTGATCAGCACGTCGCCGATATTGCGCTCGGCGAAGGTCTGGGTGGCGGCGCGGCCGCCGGTGTCGAAGACCGGGACGTTGGCAAAGATCTTGCCGACGAATTCCTGCGCCGTCTCGGGCGTGCCGCCCGCTTGCGTCAGGGCATAGGCATAGGCGGCCAGATAGGTATAGCGGCCGTTGCCGCTGGTCTTGGGGTTGGGGAACACCGCCTGCACGTCGTCGCGCGCCAGGTCCGACCAGTCCTTGATCCCCTTGGGATTGCCCTTGCGCACCAGGAAGGCGGGCAGCGAGTAATAGGGCGAGGCGCCGTTCGGCAGGGCCTCGCGCCAGTTCTCGGCCACCAGGCCGTTCTGGGCCAGCACGTCCACGTCGGT